>Ga0315274_10000897_pt1 | contig 46073 bp, 34 predicted proteins | sample YL17G02_20_MG_FD_203700 | JGI IMG/M metagenome (GOLD analysis project Ga0315274, IMG submission 203700) | Sediment microbial communities from Yellowstone Lake, YNP, Wyoming, USA - YL17G02_20 | ecosystem: Environmental > Aquatic > Freshwater > Lake > Sediment | place: USA: Wyoming | collected... | reverse complement strand
ACCTTGGCATATCATCATCCCGTTCACGGACAACTGGATACCAAAGGCGGAAAAGCGAGTCCAGAAAAAAAGCAACACCCCTCACGAATCCTTGCATTCTCCAAGAGGGGCTGAGTAGTTACCCAAAAGCACCGATAAGATCTAGTGTCAGACCATCATCCGGGTCAAATGTGACGGTTCCAGAAAGTCTGTCTTCCTCCTGTTTCGGCAGCCACCAAACACCCCTGCAAGTAAAACCTTCCATTCGTGTTCCCTCCAATGCGGACGATATTTTAGTGACATCCATCTATACCGCTACGAAAAACCCGTGACCGGCAGCGGCCACAGAGCGTCCTGGAGCCGGTTCCCGTTTTTCCCCGATTGCGCAGAGTCGCTCTCTTCTGAAGATTGGGACACACCGCCGAAATGAAAACCCCACAGGCCAGGCTCAACCGCGCGCAACGGTGCGCCGGGGGGTGCGTCTTGTTGGGCGCGCCGTTGCCCGCGCCAGTTTCACCAGCGAGAGCAGGGCATTGTTGACGGCTTCTTCGTTGGGAAATGCTTCGGCGACCTCCGGCTTGAGAACGACGATATTGGAGGCCTCTCGCAGGCGCCGGGCATATTTGCCGCGAACCAAAGGCCTCCGAAAGTCGGAAAGCCTATATTCGCGTCGCAATTCGTCTCGTTCCGGCTGTCTAGCCTTCTTCATAGATTCTTCGTTCTCCTTTGCCCGCCGGGCGGGCGCTGATGATACGAATTGTGTCGCCCTCTTCGGTGTGAGAAACAATCAAGAGGCGACCGCGGTTCGAGACTCCAAACGTGATGTATCGAACATCCTCGAGCGAATGGTCAGGATCATCGCCAGTCGCCGCCATTGGATCGCTCAACGCCGTTGCCGCTTCTTCAAATGAGACACCGTGCTTGCGCAGGTTTGATCTCGCCTTTGTCGGATCCCATTCAAACCTCATGCTTGCATTGCTCCCTTATTAGGGCGATGTCGGCGGCGGTTTTTTGGCCCCTGTCGTCAACGAGGAATTGAACGCCCTTCATCGTCGCTCCTCCGAGGTGAGTGTTTTCTTCATAGCCGCCGCGCCGTCCGGGGGTCAAGCGGGAAAGTCGGGAAAGAAGCTGAACCACGGATGGACACGGATGCACGCGGATAGTCAGTCCTACCCTCGAATCGGTGTGCATCGGTGTTGATCTGTGGTTGTACAGCGCAACGAACTCTACCGCAGCAGTTCTTGTCGGGCGGCGGCGACGATGCGGTCGAGTTCGGCCAGGAAGTCGGGCGCGATGTCGGGATCGCGTTGGGCGGCGACGATCTCGCGCCAGGCGGCGTCGGCTTTGCGGAGAAGTTTCCCGTCTTCCTCGGGCGCGTGGATGGGACCGTCGCGGCGATAGGTGCGGTCGAAATAAGCGGAGTCCCACAGCACCGACCGGAAATGCCGCGCCGTGTGCTCAGTGGTGAGGTAGGACGTGCCTTCGCAGAACTCCATCGCCTGGATCAGGTCGAGGCCCAACGTCTCTTCGGCGATCTCGACGCCGCGCGCAAAGAGGTGCATCGCGCGGTTGGCGTCCAGATCGAGCATGGCCTGCGTCGGCGAGAACACGGCGCCGTTATCGAGCAGGCCGAGCGGGAACGAGTGGCTCGCCGTGCAGCCAAACGCCATCTGCCGGAAGCATTTCATCCACGCGGCTTGAATGCCGGGGACTCTGGCTTCGACGTAGGCGGGCTCGACGTTGAGCACAAGCCCGTAGCGCCGGCGAAACAGCTGGTGCAACATCGCGTCGGTCAGGATGGCAGCCGGCGTGGCGTAGCAGACCTGTGTCGTGCGCATGTCCATCGCGCCGGAAATGGCGGTAGCGAAGTAGAACACATCGGGAGCGATGAGCGAGCAGGCGGTGATGCCGCCGAGGATTTCGGCCGTGGCGATGATGGCACTGCCCGTCGGCGTGACGGGCGTCGTGCCGCCGAGGATGGGCATCGGCGCGAAGTTGACCGGAAACTTATATTTCAACGCCTCCTGCAGCACCTCGCACGAGCGCGCTTCGATCTTCAGCGGCGACGTGGTGCAGTAGGCGTGGACAAAGATCGGCGGCTGGGTGCGCAGGCGTTCCTCGTCGCCGCCCGCGACCAGCGCGGCCAACTCGGCGAGATACTTCACCTCGGCGGCGCAGCTCGTGCCGACCCAGCCGGGTTTTGTGGTGTGGCGCAACAGCAGCCGCGCCGACTCGATGATCTCGATGCGCGAGTCCACGTCGGCGCAGATCAGCGGCGCGCACACGGCCCGTACGCAATCCAGGCCGTTGCCCAGCCGGATCATCCCCACCTGATCCTGAGCCGTGGGGCGGCGGAACTGGCCGGTCGGGAAGTCGTAGAGGGTCGGCGTGGCGAAACCGTAATCGCAGACGAACTCGTCGGGCACCGCGACGTCATCCTGCGGCATCTCGCGGCAGAACGGATACCACAGCGACGATCGCACCATCTTGTAGCGCCCGCGCTGGGCGGCGATTTGCTTCTCGACGAGGTCGGGCTTGAACCACGCGCGATGCTGCGCGAAATCCACGCGGCACCCGGCGTCCGCAAGCGCCTCCAGCAGAAAGCGTCCGCGAATTTTCAGGCCGGTTTGCTCGAGCACGGTCAACGCGCCCTGGTGAATCCGTTCCATCCCCTGGGCATCGAGAGCCTTCAACAGTCCTTTGAGCATCGGATGTCTCTGGCTGTAGCCGCCGACGTAAGGGGGCGGACCATTGAAGGGACCAACGGGACCCAAAGGACCAAAGGGACGAAAACGAGCGCCAGGTGTCTTTGTCCTTTAGGTCGCTTACGTCGCTTAGGTCGCCTACGTCGCTTGGGTCCTTTTACGGTCCGCCTCGCCACTTCGGCGGCTACAGCGACGGCGAGAAATGCGCGCTAGGCTATGGGTTCGTCGCGATACCAGACCAGTTCAATGCTGGCGCCGTCGGGCGTCTGATAGAAACCCGCCACGGCAAATCCGGCATCGAACGGCTCGAGCAGAACCTTCATGCCTTTGCTCAGGTCCGTGATCTGCTGCACGCTGTCCACGCGAAAGCCCACGTGCGCCATGTCGTGAAGCGGGCCGGTGACGGGACTGTCGGGTTCATATCGCAGCCATTCCACGCGGAACGGATGCTGGTGGGCCTCGGTGATCCAGACGCGGGTCGCCGCGACGAACTTCTCGCCCGGCTTCTTCTCGGTCGTCGGAATTCCAACGTGGTCGAATTGCATGGCGCTCCTCCGAACCCGATTGTGACGTGAACGAGCAAAAAAAGTCTGGCGCGTGGTTGCCGGGAATCGAAAGCCATCCTTTCAGGGAGGACAAGGAACTCCCCCCGAAAGGAACGCAACGTAGCGTGACGAAGCGCAGCGAGCCGGTCAACTGCGAATTGCTCTTGGCGACCAGGGGAATGTCTTGCACTCTGCTGTTGAAACGCGAGTCCATTTGCTCTTTGGTCCTCCCCAGAGGCCCGGCGACCGGAGGCGGTCCTCTTTGCCGGGGTGCACGAGCTGCCCGGCGCGCGTGAATAGGGGAGCAAACAATGACCCGCGATGGCAGGGAAAGCGGCTGGTACAAATGGGCGGTGGTCGCCATGCTCTGGCTGGTCTGTTTTTTCAACTATGCCGACCGGCAGGGGATATTCTCGGTTTTTCCGCTTCTGGAGCAAAAGGACGGGGGACTCGGTTTGAGCAAGCAGCAGCTGGCCCTGATCGGCTCGGCGTTCATGTGGGTCTATGCCGGATCGGGGTGGCTGGCCGGAATCGTAGGCGACCTTCTGCGCCGCAAGACGGTTATTCTGGGGGGATTCCTGTTCTGGTCGGTCATTACCCTCACCTTCGGATTCGCCACGGAGTACTGGCACCTGGTGGCCCTGCGGGCGGTTGAGGGGCTGGGCGAGGCGTTCTATTTTCCGGCGGCCATGGCAATGATCAGCGCCTGGCACGGGAAGGAGACGCGCTCGAAAGCGATGGGCATCCACCAGTCGAGCGTCTATGTCGGGACAATCGCCGGCGGCGCCGTTGCCGGTGTGATGGGGGAGCATCTGGGCTGGCGGTCGTCGTTCTTTTTGTTCGGCGGCCTGGGAATTCTTGTGGCAGTGGTGCTATTGGTATTCCTGAAAGAACCGTCCGGCGGGCAATTGGCGGCTGCCAACACAGACGACTCGGGGCGCAAGCCGGCCACCGCCTTCAATTTCCCCATGGTCACCGTTCTGGCGCTTGTGTTCATCGGGGCCAATTCTGTGGCCTCGATTTTTCTGGCGTGGACGCCGACGTTTCTTCACGACAAGTTCACGATGAGCGTTTCTCGAGCTTCCATTTACGCTTCCGCCTACTTGCAGACCTTCTCGATTCTCGGCGTCCTTTTCGGCGGGTGGTTGGCCGACCGGCTCGTGCGGCGTTTTCTGGGCGGTCGGCCGATGACGCAGGCGATCGGCTTGTGTTGCGGCATGCCGTTCATTTTCCTGGTCGGCTGGTCCGTTCAGATCAAGGTCACCTTGTTCGCGCTGGCCTTGTTCGGCTTTTTCAAGGGCGTTTATGATTCGAACATTTGGGCGTCGGTCCACGACGTGGTTCCGGCCGAGCGCCGGGCGACGGCCGTTGGCGTGATGAATTCGATCAGTTGGTTTGGCGGCGGCCTGGCCGCATTCCTGATCGGCTACGGCACAAAATGGTTCAGCATGAGCCTCATGATCAGCACGGTCTCGGTCATTTACCTGATCTTTGCGTTCGTGATGATATGGGGCGTTGGCCGGTTCATGAGCGGTCGCAGTGGGAGCAACCCATCCGTTCAGAATGAAATCAGAGAGCGATAAACGTACGGGGCGAATCATGGGGACAGAGTGCAGCCGGCTCGAACGATTTCGCGGCGGCCTGCTGGGGTTGGCCGTCGGCGATGCTTTGGGCGCGCCGCTGGCGGGCATGAAGTCGGGCCATATCCGCCAGGTCTATGGGGAGATCGGCGGCTACATGGACGCCGCTCGGGCCTGGAAAGGCCGGCCCCATCGCTGGGCGCTTCCGGGGCTCTACACGAACAACACGCAACGCGCCCTGGTCATCAGCGACCTTCTGGCCCAGGAAGGCCGGTGCGAACCGCGCGCCCTGGCCGACGTGTTCGTCGAGATGGCCGATGTCCATGTGACAAAGGACACGCTGGGCTGCCACCGGCGCGTCAGCCGCAACTTCCGGTGGGCGCTCGAACGCCTGCGCTCTTCCGCCGCCAATCCGCTCGATTGCGGCGGCCCGGCGCCGGGCTGCGGCGCGGCGGCGAGGGTGGCGCCGTTGGGGCTGTTTTTCGCCGACCGACCGAATGATCTCGCCCGGGCCGTGATCGAATCGTCGCTGGTCACTCACCGCGACCCGCGGGCAGTGGCAGCGGCGCTGGCGGTCGCGTCCGCCGTCGCGCGGATGGTTTCAGTCGAAGGCGACGTGCGGCGGCGGCCCGCCGATCTGGCCCGCCTCGTGGCTGACGAGGTCCGCGCGGGCGAGGCCTTGCTTATCGAATCCTACGGCCGCCATCTGGTTCGCCTCAGTGACCCGGCGGCCTCGCGCTCGTTTTCGGCGGCGCTCGATTTGTTGCCGCGCCTGCTCGACGAAGGCGATGACACGCTGGCCTTTGAGAGTATCGTCCGCCAGGCCAACCGCTGCGCGCCCGACCGGCCCGTCCACGATCCGGGCGAAGGATTCGCGCCTGCCGCCGTGATGGCGGCGCTCTACCTGGCGCTTGGCGGGCGAAGTTATGCGGAAGTCATTCCCCTTGCGATCGGCCTGGGTCGCGAGGCCCACGATCTGGGCGCAATGGTCGGCGCGATAGTCGGGGCGCGCGACGGCGAGGCGGCCATCCCGAGCGACTGGATCGCGGGCCTAGTCAACAGCGACCAAATTCGCCTTCGCGCCGACAATCTCGATCGCCGCGAGATTGACTACACGACCTGGTGCGGCGTGGTTCAGCTCGAATTGGAAGCCACCGCAACCGAGGAGCGCGAACGTCGCCGTCTCGCCGTGGAGTGGGAAAAGAAAGGCATCCTCGTGAAGAAGAAACGGCGCGCCCGCCCCCGGAAAGAGCCGGAGGCGGGATTTGCCCCGCCGCCCGGCGTGTGGCTGCGTCGCAAAGCCGCGCGCGAGAAGCGCAGAGGGTAGCCCCCTGGGAGTGGACGAAATCGTCGGCATAGACGGGATAGACGAAGGGGACGGGTCTGACCCTGGTGGGGCAGGTGCGACGCCTTCAGTTGGGGCTTTTGTGATTGACACGGTTGCGGAGCATGTGATAGGCGTCTTGCCCGTGAAGGTAAAGTGCGACGGGGGGTGTATTGGGCGCCGTCCCGGGACCGCACCGAAAGGTATCAAGAATCGCTTTTGCCCTGTTGCTTCGACGGCGACGGGCTGCTGAGCGAATTGGAGACCTCACACCAGGGGCCACATTGAAGGAGAGCTTGCCATGAGGTTACGGTATGCGACGGCCATCCTCGCGATTGCGATCGCGGCGGCGACGTTTGGTTCCTCCCGCGCCTATGCAGGAAGTCTGCGGCAAGGCGTGCCCGCCTATCCCGGCCTGGTCAACCGCCGCCTGCCCGACGGACGGATCATTCAGGTGCGTCAACACGGCGACGAAGCCTACCATTGGATGGAAACCGCCGACGGCTATACGGTCGAGTTCGACAAGGCCACGGGCAATTTCGAGTATCTCGTTGTGGACGCCCAGGGCCGATTCCAGCCCACCGGACGGATGGTTGGGCGCGACGATCCCGCGGCCGTCGGCATCCTCAGAGGCGCGCACGAAAGCCAGACGGTCATTCTCGAAAAACGGCGCGTCATGGAGCGGATCAAACGCGCCGCTGGCGGCGCCATCACGAAAGCGGCGCTGCCCACATCGGGCAACGTCCCCCTCCTGGTCATTCTGGCCAACTACTCCGATACCACCACCGCCACGTTGCCGTCCGACTTCGATCTCCTATTCAACGGCAACGCGACGACTACTCCGCCGGTCACCAGCTCGGTCCGGATCTACTACGACGAAGTCTCCTACGGAAAAGTCAACATCCAGGCGACTATTGTCGGTTGGGTCACCGTCCCGTCGCCGCGCGCCGCTTATGGCGCCGATCAAGGTCCGGTCATAGATGTCAACCCGCGCCAGTTGATCCGCGATGCCATTAACGAGGCCTACCGACTCGGCGTCAATTTCGCGCCTTTCGATACCAACGGCGACGGCATCTTAGAACTCGTCGTCGTCATCCATGCCGGAACCGGGCAGGAGGAGAGCGGCGATCCCGACGACATCTGGTCGCACAGTTGGAACCTTCTCTTCCCCTATCCCGTGGACTCGGTCAGTACGACGCCGGGAACGCTCGGCCTGTTTGCCATGGACTATGTCACGATGCCCGAAGTGGATATGGCCGGCAACATCGCGACCATCGGCGTTTTCTGCCATGAACTGGGGCATGCCTTCGGTTTGCCCGACCTTTACGACTACGGATACGACTCGGAGGGGGTCGGCGATTGGTGCCTGATGGCCGGGGGGTCGTGGAACGGTCTTCAGCGTCCCGGCGACAGTCCGGCCCATCTCAGCGCCTGGTGCAAGCACTTCCTGAAGTGGCTCAATCTCACGACGGCCAATGGAATGATCGTTACAGCCAAACGCCTCGCCGCTCCCTTGCCGCCCGTCGAATCCGATCCGGTCGCTTACATCGTGTGCATGGGGAACAACCCGACGACCTCGACTGAATACCTCATGATCGAGAACCGTCAGTGGATCGGTTATGACCAGGCACTGCCGAACTACGGAATGTTGGCTTGGCACGTGGACGAGACCGTTCCCAACAACGACGATCAGACCCACTATCACGTCGCCTTGATCCAGGCCGACGGCCTCAAGGACCTCGAATCCAATGTCAATCGCGGCGACGTGGGCGACCCCTTCCCCGGCTACAGCGTCGCTCGCACTCTCGCGCCCTACTCCGACAACCACGACGGCGACCCAATCGTGAATACCAACAGCTACTATCTCCCCGCAGGGGCCGTCAGCCTTGGACGCAGCGACACCAACATCTGGTTCATGAACATCAGCAATCCGCTGATAAACATGACCGTGGACATTCGGTTCCTGCCCAATCTCTTCGTCAATCCGGTATCGGCTATCACCTTGCAGTCCGTGCGCGCGCCCATCGTTTTTCGCAACGGCTCGCAGCGCGAGGTCTTTGCTCCCGGCGATCCTTTGCGATACACAGTCAGCATGGGAAACCGCGACGACAACTGGCCGTTTGCCCGGCTCTGCGAAGACACCACGCCGTACTGGGTGGAGTTGTGGGGCTCGATCACGGGGGGACTCACTCTGGACTACTACATTGCGGACAGCGTCCGTCGTACGCCCGGTCTTGCCGCCAACGCCACCGCGTCGGTGACCGGCAGCGGCCCGATCTACTCGCTTCCGGACGGCTCCTATTCGATGGCTGTGACGTTGGACCGGCTCAACGAAGTGCAGGAGTCGGCAAAGGCCGACAACCGTTGGGCCGTGCCGCAGAACAAGGTTCTCATCCTGCGTCCCCCGTCGGGCGCTGACCTCGTTGTTCACGATTTCACGTTCGGGCCCAACTGGGCCTCCGAAGGCGAGGCGCTTCAACTGGGCGGACGGGTCGTCAACGAAGGCGCCAACGATTCGGGCGCTTTCTGGATCGAGTTCTGGGGCTCGTTCGACGCCCCGGACAAGTACTATCCGACTCTGGACTTCTTCGTCTGCAACTCCGTCTATGTGGCCACCCTCGCGGCGGGCGGCACGTTCGACCTGGCTTCCGTCTCGCGGACGCTGGACGCCGTGCCCTCCCATGCGCTGACGCAGACCTTTTCGGTCGGATGTGTCGTGGATCGAACCGATCTGGTCAATGAGACCAACGAGACCAACAACCACGAGTTCGTCAGTCCGGTCAATCTGGCGACGTTAGGAGCCACGGTTCCGGCAGGAGCGAATCGAGCACCCGTCAAGGCGGTCGGGGTCGCCGCGGCGGCTTCGCGGCCCGCGCCCGAGCGGGTGGTCCCGAAACCCAATCCGAATCCGGCGGACCTGGGCACCCAGCCCGAGCTGACCGTGCGCCAGTCCACCTGCACGATTTCGGGCTTATTCCCGCCGCGCGATCTCTCGGTTCAATTGACCGTTCACAACTGGGGCCTGGTTACTGCCCTGCCCAACTGGTCGCACGTCTATGTCTCGCGCGACTCGGTTCTGTCGGCAGACGATTTCCTCTGGCTCCAGGGAATCCGAAACCCTGTCTTGCCCACCGGCGCGGAGGTGACGACCTGGATTCTGACCACCTCGCCCGCCATGTCGCCCGGGGTTTATCGGCTGCTGGGCCAGGTGGATGTCCTTGACGAAATCTCGGAGGCCGACGAGACCAACAACGTCTTCGACGCCGGGCGGTTCCTCGTGGGGCCCGACCTCGAGCTCGTGTTCAACGCCACCACCATCACGCTCTCCGGCCAGCCCGCGCCGCTCGATCTCCAGGTCAACGTGATGCTGCACAACGCCGGCCTCACGACCGCGACCGCCAGCTGGGTGCACATCTACGTCTCGACCGACGAGTTTCTGTCACCCGATGACTACTTGTGGGTGCAGGGAATCCGCATTCCGCCCATGCCCGGCCAAACCACCTATCAGACCCAGATACCCGTCGGGGCGCCGCCCCTGCCGCTGGGCGCCTATCACATGATCGCCCAGTGCGACGTGGTCAATGAGGTCGCGGAAGCCATCGAGGACAACAATGTCCTTTACTGCGGCCCGGTCATCGTCGGTCCCGATCTGACGTTCGAGACCGCCGGCTTTACCGAGCTGCAACCGAACGTCGTTTCGTCGCTGGGGGTTCAGTTCTCCGAACCGGGAACCAGCCTCGGGGTGGTCCTGCGGGTGGTCAATCGCGGCATTCTGCCCGCCAACCCTTATTGGCTGGAGCTGTGGGGATCGCGCACGGGCGGCCTGACCCTCGACGAGTTTCTGACCGAGTCGCGCTACGTTTACACGGGCATGGGACCGCTCAGCCGGCTCGACATCAACGACGAGTGGCGGCTGAACAGCTTCCGCGACGGTCCCTATACGATCATGCCGGTGCTCGACCGCCTCAACAGCGTCGTCGAGGTTTATGAGAAAAACAACCGCGCGCCGGTGGCCGCCAAGCGACTCGTCGAAATCCGCGCAATCCGGGGAATCAACCTCCGCATCCCGGAATTCCGCTTTGCGCCCAACCCGATTCGGCCGGGGGCGCAGCTCAAGTTCAACGGCTCGGTCGTCAACGCCGGCGACGAACACAGCGGTCCGTTCTGGATCGAATTCTGGCTGTCCACGTCCCAGGGAATTCCGACGCCCGACTTCGCCCTGTGCGATTCGATCTTCATCCCCAATCTGCGGCCTGGCCAGCAGGTATTCCTGTTGCCTTACGAGCGCACGGTCTATTGGAACGTCCCGCTGGGCGACTGCACGGTCATGTGCGTCGTGGATCGGCCCGACCAGATTTCGGAGTACGACGAGACGGACAACTATGTCCTCGTGAGCGGCATCAAGGTCATGCCGTAGTCGGGTGGGCCGGATCAGCGGGGGAGCCATCGGTGCAGCCCAAGCGAGTCCTTATCCTCGGCATCGGTCCTCTCCCGCTCGACAACCCCGAGTTCCTTCACGGCACGTGTCTGCGAACCTGGCAGATCGCCAAGACCCTCCACAACGACGGCCACGATCTGTTCCTGATCTGCTTTCGCGTCACGGGCAGCCGCGGCGACAAGGACCGCTCGGCCCGCAAAGAACTCCGCCTCGAACGCCTCCGCTATCTTTCGCTGACTGAAGAAGAGTTCGTCTATGTGCCGCTGATCCGGCAATACTACGACGAATTCCGACCCGACTGCGTGGTCGGCGCCAACGCCTATCCCGCGTCGGTCGCGGCCCAGATCGGCCCCGAGGTTCCCTTCTGGGCCGACATCAACGGCTACTTCATGGGCGAGGGCCAGGCCAAGGCCGCCCGCTATCAGGACGACCGCTACGTCAAATGGTACTGGGACCTTTTGCTGCCGGCGCTGCTGGCGGGCGACCATTTCTCGGCGACCTCGACGCCGCAGAAAAGCGTCTTGATCGGCGAACTCGACGTCGCCGGCCGACTGAACCGCCACACCTTCGGCTACGATTTCGTCAGCGTCATTCCCACGGGCCGCGAGGCGGACACAACTCAACACTCAACACTCAAAACTCAAAACTCGCCTTTTCTTCGCGGTTCCGTCGTCCCCGCCGACGCCTTCATCTGTCTGTGGCTGGGCGGCTATAATCTCTGGTATGACATGGAGACGCTTTTTGGCGGCCTCGAAAAGGCGATGGAGCGCAACCCTCGCGTTCACTACGTCTCGACCGGCGGCACGATCGGCGGCCACGACGACTACTCGTTCGATCGGCTCCGCGCGCTGATCGAGCGCTCGCCCCATCGCGACCGCTATCATTTCGTCGGCTGGATACCGCTCGACCGGGTGGACGCTTTGTGTCGCGAATGCGACATGGGGTTGAACGTGGACGGACAGTGTTACGAAGCCCGGTTCGGCGCGCGCAATCGGATCACCGACATGATGCGCGTCGGGCTGCCCGTCGTGACGACGGTGGCCACCGAGATCAGCGAGGTCGTGGCCGCGGAGAAATGCGGATTCGGGATTGCGGTGGGCGATGCAAACGCGCTGACCGAGACGTTGCTTTTTGCCGCCGATCATCCCGACGATCTGGCGCGTCGCGGCGAATGCGGGCGGCGCTATTTCGAGCAACACTACACGCTGGAAGAGTCCGGGCGGCCCTTGCGCGAATGGGCCGGCGGGTCGCCCGTCAAAGCGCCCGACTGGCGGTCGCCCAACGCCGCCGGATGGCCGATGCCGCTGTGCGACCGCGATTTGCGGCGGATGTCGTGGTTGCGCCGGCTGGCCTATCGTTACGCCAAATTCGGGGCGCGCGGCCTGCTGGCCCAGCTCACCCGTCGCCGCGACTGAAGGACTTTCTGGTCGAAAGTCGAAGGTCGAACGTCGAACGTCGAAAGTCGAAGGTCGAGAGATGTCCCGCATCTTGCTCGCTGGCGCCGGCCCCATGATGGACGGCGGCGCGTGCCGTGTGACCGCCCACGCCGCGCGAACGTGGCATTTCATCACCGCCCTTCGGCGCGCGGGCCACGAGCTGGCGGTCTATACCATCTCGCAGACGATCTCCTCGCTCGATCCCGTAAAGGGCATGGTCGAACGGCGCGCCAAGAACGGCGTTGCCTATGAGAATCTCGACATGCGCGCCGGAAACATGCTGGCCTACATGGCCGAACGCTGCGCGGCCATTCGACCCGACTGCGTTGTGGGGGTCAGCACCGAACCGGCGGCGTGGGCATGTCGCATGAGGCCGACTGTCCCCGTCTGGGCCGACCTGCACGGCTGGGTCATGGCCGAGGCCCAGCTCAAGGCCGCCTGCGACGGCAACGACGACATCCTCTCCTATTTCTGGCAGCACGAACGCGCAGTGCTCCGGCGCGCCGACAGAATCTCGACCATCTCCAACGCCCAGCGATTCGCCCTGCTTGGCGAACTCGCCACCATCGGTCGCCTCAACCGCCACAACGTCGAATACGAATTGGTGGTGACGATTCCCAGCTCGGTTGAAATCCCCAAAGGGGAAGTGGGAGGCGGGAAGCGGGAGGCGGGAGAGAAGCAACTGGCCCCGGCTTGTTCGCTCTCGCCTCCCGCCTCTCACCTCCCGCCTCCCGGCTCGTTCATCGTCCTGTGGAGCGGCGGGTTCAACACGTGGACCGATCCCGTCGCGCTGTTCGAAGGCGTCGAGTGGGCGATGGGGCGCGATCCGACCATTCATTTTGTCGTGACCGGCGGGCCGCTCCCGGGGCACGCCGACGCCGTGTTCGATACGTTTCGCGAGCGCGTCAATCGCTCGCCCAATCGCGAGCGCTATCATCTGGCCGGCTGGGTTGCCGCCGAGGAGTTTCCAGCCTATCTCGCGGCAAGCCACCTGGCTGTTTGCGTGGATTTCCCTTGCGTCGAAACGTGGTCGGGAACGCGCACGCGCCTGGTCGAAGCGATGGCCGCCGGTCTCCCTGTGGTGATGACGCGGGGAACCGAATTGAGCACCGATCTGGAGCGCGCAGAGACGGGCTGGGTGGTTGCGCCGCGCGACCCCCAAGCGCTCGGCAAGACCATCCTCGAATGTGCGCGCGACCGCGAACGAACCGCCGCGATGGGAAAACGCTCCCGCGAATTCGTCGAGCGGCAGTATTCGATTGAGCGAACCTTCAAGCCGCTTTTGCAGTGGGCCGAGCGGCCTTGCTTCGCCCCCGACAATGCTGTCAAGCGCCTGGAGTCTCCGACGATCTTTGAGGCCGCCGTCAATCCGCTCGAAGCCAACGCCCGCGCGCTCGACGACGTGGCCGACGTTCAATCGCTTTTCGACGCCCGCCGCGATCTCGACCGCCTGCGATCGAAATGGCCGCTGCGGCTGTGGCGATGGGTGCGAAGGAAAGGATGAAGGCGGAAAGATGTAAGGATGAAATAGACAAAGGGAAAGGGCTTTTCGCTTCTTGAAGAACACCCTTGTGAATCAAATGCGCAGAGAAGGGAGTATCGGTCTATGAAGCCGACACGACGTGAGTTTCTGAAAGGCTCGTTTGTTTTGCTTGGAGCGGCAGAACTCGGCGGCAGAGGGTTCGAACGCCTGTCGCCGGGAGCGACCGCAATGACACCCCGCTTTCAGCTGAGTTGCCAGACGTTGCCCTATCGGGCGCTTCCGCTCCGCCGCGCTCTCGAAGGAATCCAGAAAGCCGGTTACAAGTATCTGATGCTCTACCAAACCCACGCGGGACAGCCGGTCTTCACGCCCGTGCTGTCGGCCGACGAGCGGTCGGCTCTCAAGAAGCTGCTGGCGGATTTCGGTCTCACCGTTCACATGAGCTTTATCGGTCTGGGCGTGGACGTCAAAACCGACAAGGGCCGGTCGGACTACAAGAAGGAGCTCGATCTTTTTCGCGAGTTCGACATCAAGACCGTCGTCGGCATCGGCCCCTGGGGCTACAAGAAGTTTCCCGACGAACCCCGGACCGGCCCCGAATGGGAAAAGGAATGCGACGCTTTCTACAAGGGATTCGAGCAGGTCGTTCCCTACGCCGAGCAACTGGGCATCACGATCGCGTTGAAGCCGCACACCGGCATTACCGCAACCGCCAAAGCGTGCTTGCAGGTCGTCAAGCGGGTCGTTTCGGACAATGTGAAGATTTGTTGGGACGCCGGCAACGTTTCCTTTTACGAGGGGATCAATCCCGATCCCGATTTTCCGGCGCTGGCGCCCCAGGTGCGGGCGGTCTGCATCAAAGATCATCGCGGCGGCCGCGCCAACGGCGACTTTCCCGTGCCCGGCCAGGGCCAGGTGGATCATGAGGCGATGTTGAAGACGTTGTTTGCGGCCGGCTTTCGCGGCCCGCTTTCGGTCGAGCGCGTGGACGGCAAGATGAACGCGGCGGAAATGCCCGCCGACCTGATTGACGAGCGAATCAAGGAAGCCTACGCCTTCCTTCAGCCGCTGCTCGAGAAGTGCGCGGGTGTATAGGGCAGTCGCGAAGAAGCCTCATCGCTTGCGGGCGATCTGAGGATTCTGTTCGTGACAGGAATGAATCTCACACGGAGGCACAGAGCGCACAGAGAAAAGACTCTCCGGCAGCGAATGTCATGGAACTCCTTCTCTGTGCGCTCTGTGCCTCCGTGTGAGATCAAAAGACACGCTCTGCGCCTCAACGTAAGTTCCAGGAGAGAGAATTTCAAATACCCTTGGATGGATTTTGATCTTTGTTCTCCAGTCCGACAGATTCTTTGCCCTCCTTGACAGTCGGGCTGCTGCGGGCCACTGGGCGGGCGTGCAGACCATGACGTCACGAGAACGAGTTGTGACGGCGTTGCGGCGGCGGGAGCCGGACCGCGCGCCTGCCACGTTGTATGACGAAGTCATCGGCTATGTGCCCGACGTCGCGCGGATGTTCCACGAGAAGTGCGGCGGTCAGTGGCCCGGCGACTACTTCGGCTGCGACGTGCGGTCGGTTGCCATCGGGCCGACGCGGCTGACGACCGATTTTTCCAGGTACATCACGGCGCAAGAGAACGTTCGCGTGGATGAATGGGGCGTGGGCTGGCGGGCCGGCGGCTTTCATCACTACGCCGAAATCATTCACCCGCTGCAATCGCTCGACGCACGGGCGATTCGCGACTACCCGTGTCCCGACCTCGACGCCGCCTATCGTTACGAGGGCATGAGGTCGAAGGTCGCGGCGTTGCATGAGCGCGGACTGGCCGTGACCGGTTATCCGGGGTCGGTTTTTGAGCAGGCGTGGCAGATGCGCGGCATGGCGGAACTGTTTGTGGACATCCTGGACGGGGTGGACACTGCCGAATTCCTGCTCAATCAGATCACCGGCCGCGTCGCGGGCGCGGCGCAACGCTTCGCGGCGGCGGACGTGGACGTGCTGATTCTGGGCGATGACATCGCGACCCAACGCGGCCTGATGATGTCATTGGCTATGTGGAAAACCTTCTTCAAGCCGCGCTTGCAGCGCATCATTCGCGCGGCCAGGGAAGTCAAACCCGACCTGATCATCTTCTATCACTCCGACGGCAATGTGTGGGACGCCATTCCCGAGCTGATTGACGCCGGCGTGGAGGTCTTGAATCCCGTGCAGCCGGAGTGTGTGGACCCGGCCGAGGTGAAGAGAGTTTTCGGCGACCGGCTGGCGTTTTTCGGCACCGTGAGCCTTCAGCGCACGCTGCCATTCGGCGCGCCGGACGACGTGCGGGCCGAAGTGAAGCGCCGCATTGAGACCGTCGGAAAAGGCGGCGGCCTGCTGCTTTCGCCGACCCATTGCTTGCAGCCCGACGTGCCCTGGGAAAACGTCGTCGCCTTCTTCGAGGCTGTGGAAGAATATGGCGCTCCCACGTGGACCCGGGCCCTCTCCCGTCCTTGACTTCCACCCGCCCGTTGTGGCAACAACTGTCGGAAAACTCGGCGCCTGTCACCGAATTCACGCGGGTTCCCTTCACGCCGGCGGAGGCTCAGGAGGCCGCCAGGCCACAACCGGCTCAGGAGGAGTTGCGATGAGATCGCGATTCTTGTTGCCGCGGGCCGGCATGATGTTAGTCACGGCGTTCTGTGGCGCTCAACCGATGACGGATTACCAGCCCGCCTCACCTCCTGCGGTGGTTTTTCACACGCAAGACCTGCGACTGGAGATCGGCGCGGATGGGCTGGTGAGGAGTCTGACGGGCAAAGCGCTACCCACTGAAGTGGGGGCTACGAACGCTGAAGTGGGAACCATGAACATTTCGGCCGAATACACCTAAACGTCGGCGCCAATGCCGATCGCCTCGGTCTATCGCGGCGGCGAGTGCTTTCCGGCCACGGCGGCGTCGCTGGCCGGCGACCAGCTGACCGTCCGATTCGACCGAGCCAACGTCACTGCTACCTACCGAGTCACGGCTGGCCCGCATTATCTTGCGTTTCGACTGCTTTCTCTCACGGGCGATCCGCGCGCCCGATCGCCTGGCGGTTATGCGGCCGTTCGGTACGCGGTTGCCTTTCGAGAGCGCGAAGGCGGGCGCGGCGGTGACTGTCGGCAGCCGGCGCTACCTCCGGCTGGCGGGCATCAGCGATGACGAGGCGATCCGGATTCTCCGCGCGGCGAAGTGACGGCCCGGTGTGTGGACGGAATGGACGGGGTGGGCAGGATGGCTGGGCGACGCTGGCGATCCTGCCGCTGACGTGGACGGCCGACGGCTGGCCGGAGGTCGTCGCCGACGTCGGGAAGTGACGAGGATTCGTTGACTCTGACGGGCGAAAACCGGCAGCGTTCGATGTGAGCATGATTGAACGGCTAAAGATCTTCCACATCAACATGCACCGCCACTGGGGCGGTCAACCCAATCGCGTTCTCACCGAAAGCGTGGGGTTGCGCGAGTTGGGCCACGAGGTGTGGGTGGCCGGTCCCAGGGACTGCCTTCTCGTCCAACGGGCGCGCGAGGCGGGACTGAAGACGTTCGACGACCTGGAGTTGCGCGGCGGCTTCCGGCCGGGTTCCCTCTGGCGCGACTATCGGGCGCTCAAGGGGTTGTTTCGGCGCGAGCGGTTCGACGTGCTGCATCCGCACGGCTCGCCGGATGCGTGGCGGACGATCCTGGCGGCGCGGACGCTCGTTCCCCGGCCGGTGTTGGTGCGAACCCGTCACAACACGTTCCCGGTGGCGGGCCACATTCTCAACCGCTGGCACTACCGCCAGTACGACTGGGTCATCACGATCAGCCCCCAGGTCAACCCGCTGGTCTCGGGTCCGACGGACTTTCCGGCGGAGAGAATCACGGCGATCTATTCGGCGCCCGATCCGACGCGCTTTTACCCTCGACCGGGCGATGCCGGATTGAGGGCCGAGCTGGGAATTCCGGAGGGCGCGCCCGTGGTCGGCAAAGTGGCGCGCCTGGCGCCCGAGAAGGGCCATCATCTGTTGCTGAAAGCCGCCGCGCGCGTGCTCAAGGAGTTCCCCACGGCTCGTTTCGTTTGCGTCGGGGCGGGCCGGTCGCGCCCGGCCATCGAGGCTCTGGCCAGAGAGCTGGGAATCGAGCAGAACCTGATTCTGACCGGCTTCCGCGACGATGTTCCCGACGTGGTTGCTCTCTTCGACGTTTTCGTGCTCAGCCCGACCGCCGGCGAATCGCTGGGGACCTCGATTCTCGAAGCCTTCTGCATGGAGAAGCCCGTCGTCGCGACCGAAGTGGGCGGCACGGGCGAGTCGGTGCGCGACGGCGTGACGGGATTCCTCATCCGGCCCGGCGCCGAACAGGAGCAGGTGGCCGGTCTGACGGCGGGCATTCTGAAGCTGCTTCGCGACGCGGCGCTGCGCGAGCGCATGGGCAGGGCCGGCCGCGCGATAGTGCTCGAGGAATTCAGCCCGCGCGGATTGGCTCTCCAGAGCGCCGCCATTTACGAGCGCCTTGTTCGTGAGAAAAAACCGGGATCGCGCTGATTCTCGGTTTTCAGACTCTCGCAAATTGGAGGAAACATCACCATGAAACCACGCTTCAGCTCACGTGCTCCAGCTGCAAAGCAGCAGACCGAGATTTCCTGCCGGCTCGCCGGCGGCGCCGCCTCGAGGCGCCAGTTTCTGCGCACCACGGCGGCATGGCTTGCGGCGGCCCAATGCGCCGACTCTCTTTGGGCCGTGGAGTCGGAGCCTCGCCCCGCCAAAGCGATCGTCGGCGGCCATCCGTGGGTCTATGCGGCCACGCAGCCCAGGAATGACATCACGCCGGTGCTGCCGCAGATTTTCGCCGACATGCAATACGCCGGACTCGACGGCATCGAGCTCATGCACACCGCCCTGCAACCCGGCGACGCGGTCGAGCGCATCGGCGAACTCTCGCGCAAACATCGCCTGCCGGTCATCGGCACGTCGTTTGGCGGCGCGATGTGGGACCGCCGGCAACACGCCGCCGTGCTCGAAAGCGCGGAACTGGTCATCACTCGTCTGACCAAACTCGGCGGGCGCACGTTCGGCGTTTCTGTCGGCAACGCGCCGAAAAGAAAGACCGAGGAACAATTCGACGCTCAGGCCGAATGCCTCCGCAAGATCGTGGCCCTTGCCCAGAAACACGGCATCGTTGTCAACCTTCACAACCACACCTACGAAGTCGCGGACAACCTTTATGACCTGAAAGGCACGCTGGCGCGCATCCCCGACGCCAAGCTGGGTCCCGACCTCAATTGGCTTTTGCGCGGCGGCGTGGACCCGGTTGGTTTCATCCGGCAATTCGGCAAACAAATCGTATTTCTCCACCTGCGCGACCAGTCGAAAGACGGCCGGTGGTCTGAAGCGCTGGGCGAGGGCGACATGGACTATGCCGCCATCGCGAAAGCCCTGCGCGAGGTCAATTTCCAGGGTCCGGCGGTGATCGAGCTGGCTCACGAGCGCGACTTCAAGCCCACGCGCCCGTTGCGCGAAAGCTTCAAAATGAGCCGCGAGTTCGTCCGGCGCGTCCTGGGCTATTGAGGCTCCTGCGAGAAGAGAGGGGAAGGCGGAAAGGGCTGGCGGGCAAGCCAACATGAACCAGGGAACGGGCGATGAAATGTTTGCCCTCTTATTCGAGGAACGAAGGGAATCTGTCCATGAAAACAATGATCCGCCTGGTGCTCTTATTGGCCCTGGCGGACGACGGCGGTTGGGCGCTGGCGTATCTTCCCGCCGGCGGGACAATCGAGGTGGACCTCGGCCGGCTGCGCGGGCCGGTGGGACCACAATGGTTCGACCCCTCCAGCGGAAAATCCATCCTTGCAGAAGGTCCGCTTTTCGCAAACCGTGGCCGCCGGAGCTTCACCGCGCCGGGCAAGAACGCCGACGGCGACAGCGATTGGGTGCTGGCGCTGGAAACGGAAACCAAGCCATGAACGGTCAAACACGATGACCGGGGTTCGGCGGCAGGCGCCTCCTCATGAAGTCATCGTTTGCGCAAGGCCGTGTTTCGTTTTGCTATTGACGGACTTCCATTTTACGCAATACACAAGGATAGAATGAACTGGAAAGGGATGCGTCGGGCAGGTGACTTTTCAGAGCATGTCCGGCTTGGACCGCTTGGCATCAGAAACCGGCGGATGGCAATGCGACGTGCGCCAAGTACGAAAGATGAAACGATCGAGTCTCTTGCAGAATGAGGCATACGTCGGAGCGCCGGCGGCCTCGCCGGTGTTTTAGGCCGGGATTCAGGCGCAAAGCGACGCAAGAACACCAGTGAGGCCGCTGGCGCTCCGACTTCTGAAAGAGCCTCGCTTGTCTGCTCATTCGGAGAGGAAACGAGAATGAGATGATCGAGTTTGAATGGAATCCGGCCAAGGCAAAGGCCAACCTCAGGAAGCATCATATAGGCTTCAACGAGGCGGCCACGGTGTTCCACGATCCGTTGGGCATCACTATCTTCGATCCCGATCACTCGGAAGAGGAAGACCGTTACATCACCATCGGCATCTCAGAGGCAGGCCGGTTTCTGATGATCGCCCACACGGATCGCGGCAACCGCATTCGCATTATCAGTGCGCGCGAACTCAGCCGCAAGGAGCGTGAAGATCATGAAGACGAGATCCAGAGGCGCGAAGGCTGACGACCTTCGCCCCGAATACGACCTCCGTGAGTTGCTCAAGGAGGGGGTTCAGGGGAAATACGCCCGTCGCTACCGCGAGGGAACGAATCTGGTTCTCCTCGCGCCCGACGTTGCCGAGGCGTTTCCGACCGGCGATGCCGTCAACGACGCCCTCCGACTGGTTATCCGGTTGAGGCATATTCCGGGCCGACAAAAGAGGACGACCGCCAAAGTGTGAGATTCACGAACTCTGCTGGAGGTGAGCGACGATGAGTTTGTTTCAGGCAACGACGATCATGGGGCTGCTAGCCACGGGCATGGGCGTGGCGCTGTTGGGCAGCGTGAAACTGCCCCTGGCCCGCAAGCTTCAGATTGACGAGACGCGCGTGGGCGGGATGGTCTCGATGTTCGGCTTCGCCATGATTCCCACCATGCTGGTCGCGGGCTTCGTCACCGACCTGGTCGGCAAACAGCCGGTGCTGATCGCCGGCTCGCTGTTTATGACGGCCAGCCTCGTTCTGCTGGCGCAATCGCGGACCTACGCGCCCGCTCTGCTCGCGGTGCTGCTGCTGAGCGTGGGGTGGGCTACGGTGATCAACGTGATCAACCCGCTGGCGCTGTTCGCATTTCCCGGCGCCGAAACCTATGCCATGAACCTGGCGTGTTTCTATTTCGGGTTGGGAGCGTTCGTGACCCCGCTGGCGGCGGCGTTTTTGTTGCGGAAGGTGGAGCTCACGCGGGTTTTGCTCGTGATGGCGGGCTTCGTCGTGTTGACGGCCGTGCTGGCCGCGGGCGTGGACTTTTCGACGCTGGGCACGACCGGCAGCCCGCAAGCGGCGGCCGCACCGTCGCAGGCCGGCATTGGAACGCTGCTCGGCGATTCGATCATGTGGCTGTGCGCGCTGCTGCTTTTCTTCTACGCGCCGATGGAGGCAACCATGGGGGCCTGGGCAACGACTTACCTCGGCAACAAGGGCCTGAGCGAGGGGGCGGCGTCGGGGCTGCTGTCGGGCTATTGGCTGGCCTACATGGCGTCGCGCCTGGCGGCGGCCTACACGTTGCCGGGCGGCAGCGAGAAGGCGGCGATCCTCGCCCTGTCGGTTGTGTGTGTGGCGATCTGGGCGGTCGTGGTCGCGAGCCGCGGCCGGGTCCTTGCCGCCGCGATGGTGGTCGTGGCGGGAGCCGTCTTCGGCCCCATCTACCCGACGATCATGGCGGTGCTGCTCGGGCATTTCGACAAGGCGCTGCATGGCCGGGCCGTGGGACTGCTCTTTGCCGTCGGCGGGCTGGGCTGGACGGCCCTTCCGATGCTGATCGGCGCCTACGCGCAACGCCGGGGCGTGCAGCGGGGGTTCCTGATGGCCGCGGCCTCAGCCGTCGGCTTGACCGCAATAGCGCTTCTTCTGGCTGTTTGAACGGGCGCGGGTGCTACTACTCGGCGCAGAAGTATGGCTACATTCATCGTCCCCTTTCGTCATTGTGAGGAGCCGTGATGTGTTGTAGCTTTACTTACGCTCCCCTGAGTAACTCAGCGGCCATAACGAGCTCGGACCCTTCGTTTGACGTCTTCCCACGTGAGTCCGGAGGCTGGATTACACGCCAGGCGAGCCTTTCTCCGGTCCAGTTCTTCCTTTTGCCAGTCATGAACGGGGACTGCTTCGGGAGTGGCCGCAAGGTCGTCCCACAGATCTTCCACAAGTTGAAGTTTTTCCGGCGTACTCAGATCAAAGACCGATACATTCGTCACGTTCATCCGATACTCTCCTGACGGAATTCGCACTGTCCGCGAATTTCTATACGCATAGCTGGTCGCCGTGTCAAGATTCAAGTAGCCGGTCCGGTTCTCGCTCTTGAACGCCAGCTTGGTCCGCCGCCCCGCCTTGTCGAACTCAACCGACCGCTCGCCGAACGGGTAGGGCGTCCCGCCGTTGTCGCCCCGCAGAAGTTCCCGGGTCAGGCCGCCGTCCCTTGGGAAGAATCCTGGGAGATCGAATTCACTCGCAAGGCGAGCCGTCTTGTGGAAAGAACTTTTCGTTCGGACGCGCGCAATTGGCTGCTGGAGGAATTCATGAAGCCGCTGACAATTCTATCCTTGTGTCACGTGCTCGTTCTCATCCCCGCGCTCGTGGGCGCCGAGGCGCAAGACCAGCTCAGGGTCAGAGTCTCCTGGGGCCATCAGGCGCCGACCGCGACGGGATACTGGATCACGTTGGTTCCCAGCGGCGTCACGATCTCCGACCCCGCGGGCGATTCATTGGAATCGGACGAGGGGCTGCGAGACGGAGCGTGGCGAACCCGGGCGGGCGGGGGCGACGTGGACGGCGTGCAATTCACGCTGGGTTTTCCAACGGCTCCGATCAGAACCCTCACGAACCTGAACAACATCTGGGCCGATCTGATTGCACAGAGTGACGCAGATACGGCCCGCCGCCTGCGTCTCGATCCGGCGTTTCGGCCGGACCGCCGCCGGCTGACAATCGCGATGAACGAAGAGGGCACAAAAGGCTTCACCGTGACGGTGGATCAACTGATCCAGCATAAGGTTCTCTGGGCGCCGTCGCTTGACGTCTTCCTTTCGGCCGGCGATCCGCCGGTCTCCTTTGCGGAGCACCAGAAGCAGTTGGGGCCCTGGAAAGGCAAACGAATCCTCGATCAGGTTCACCACGAACCGGAAGCAACGTATGAACAGTATAAAAACCGCTGGGAGGATATGGGGAATCCGGCTTACGTTCACCGCGCCCAGCCGGCTCCCGGCCACATTGTCTGCCTTGCCTGGGACAGCGCGATTCCCAAGTTCGGGATTGATCGCGGCGCGGGAGTGTGGAGCGACCTCGGCAATCCCGACCGTTTTCGGTTCTGGTTCGATTTCGGCGATTTGTCCAAAGGGATTGCGAAATCGTGGAGAAGCCAGCGGCTGACAGACGGACTTCCGGTCATCACAACCACCCTGGAGAAGGATGGAATTCGCTGCGAGGTGGAGCAGTTCGCCTATCCGCTGAATGGTCCACCCCCTGAGCGGCGGGGTGACATCGCCGTGGTGCTTCTCCAGAAGGTGAGGCTGACCGAATTGCAGGGCCGCGCGCAGACGGTCGCGGTTGTGAGGACCCACGCGCGAAGAGTGCCGCCCGGCTCGGCGCTCGAGATTGTGACACAGAGGCAAGGCAGCGCGCTTCTCATTCAGGAGAGCGGCAAAGGCGGCGTTTTGTTTTCCATCGAAGGCGTTGACGGGAATGTGGAGTTGAGCGCCACCGGCGACTTCCAGAAGGATATGAAGAAATTCGATGTCTCGCTCTCGGTCGCCCTGCCGGCAAAGGGTTCCCGCGAATGGGTGGTCAAGCTGCCATCTCCCGTGGTCGCTCCGCGCGATTGTGAGAGACTGGTCGCGTTGAACTATGATTCGGCTCGCGGCGTCGCCTTGAGGTTTTGGACTGAGTACCTCTCGCGCGGCGCGCAATTTCGAGCGCCGGAAACGGCCGTCAACGACCTTTTCCGCGCCAATCTCTGGCATGCCTTGCGTCTGCCCCGCCGTCACGGCGGGTCGGAACAGAACGTGGCCATTGACCTCCCCTATTCAAATTTCGCCTACACACAGACCGGCACGCCCTGGCCCGTCAACGAGGCCGTCTATGTGGATTATATGCTTTATGATTTGCGGGGATACCATAACATTGCGGCCGAAGAACTGGCGGTCATGTACCGCAATAACCAGGAACCCAACGGCCACCTGAAGGGCAATGCCAATTGGGTCGTCAACACCCCCGCGATGCTTTACGCCGTGGCCAAGAACTACCTGCTCTCGGGCGATCGCAAGGGCCTGGACCGGCTGATGCCTACCTCGCTGAAGGCGATGGACTGGTGCCTCGACCAGATTCAACAGGGTTCGCAGCGCGCCGGTCCGACCAACGGCCTCGTCGCCGGACACCTGAACGACGGCACCGGCGAGGGCCTCTGGGCCTTCAACCAGGCTTACGTGTATGCGGGGCTTGATCTCTTTGGCCGCGTGCTTCAGGAGATCGGCCACCCGCGCGCCCGGGAATGCCTGGACGCGGCGCGGGCCATTCAGCGATCTATTGATATGGGTTTTCGCGCCGCGAGCGTCCGCTCTCCGCTCGTGCAGTTGCGCGACCACACCTGGATTCCTTACGTGCCTTGCGAGGCGGCGACGCCGGGTCGGCTTTTCAGCCAATGGTATCCGACCGATGTGGATACGGGCGCGGTTCACCTGCTTCGGTTGAAAGCCATCCCGGCGCACAGCGATCTGGCCGACGCCCTTCTGAATGACCACGAAGACAACCTCTATCTGCACGGTTGGGGCATGGCTAATGAGCCCGTCTATAACCAGCAAGCCACCGCGTATTTGCTGCGCGACGACCCGGAGGCCGCGATTCGCGCATTTTACAGCTACGTGGCCTGCGCCTTCAGCCACTCCGTATTCGAGCCGGTGGAACATCGCTGGACACACGGGCAGTACTTCGGGCCGCCCAGCACCGACGGCGCATGGTTTGAACTTTATCGCAACATGCTGATTCACGAGATGGACAATGACGCTCTGTTTCTCGGGCAGGCCACTCCCCGGGCGTGGCTGGCCGACGGCAAGAAGATCGAAGTCGAGCGCGCGCCGACATACTACGGGAACATGTCCATGACCATCGAGAGCCGCACGGATGCAAACCGGATTCTTGCGGAGCTCCAGATGCCCGACCGCCATGCGCCAAAGGTTCTTCTCCTTCGCTTGCGCCATCCGCAGCGCAAGCCTCTCAAGACCGTCACGGTAAACGGCAGCGACTGGTCGGACTTCGATGTTGGACAGGAATGGATTCGGATTGCGAATCCCAGGGAAAACCGCTATTCGATAACGGCGCTCTATTGATAGAGCGTAAAAGTCGGAACGCCATGAAAAGGAGTGAGAGAATGGTCAATTCATCCGGCTGCCGGACGAGGAGGACTTTGCTCCGTTACGTGACCGTTGTTGTTTTCAGTGCGACTGTGTGGATTGTGCCGGCAGCCGAACCTAACCGCTCGGAGACAAAGCGCGTCAGTGATCCGGCGGCAGAACAGCTGTCCAGGGAAGTCGCCCGTCTCGGTTGGATTGCCTTTGCCGGAAAAAGCGATCAGGGCGATTATGACTTATACCTTTGCCGCCCGGATGGATCCGCTCTTCGCAACATCACCCAGACCCCTGAGTTCAATGAGTTCTGTGTTCGCTTCTCCACGGACGGCAAGAGGATGCTCTATCGCCGCATCCCGAAAGCCGAGCATATCAACCACACGCTCCACGGCCAGTTCGGCGCGCTGGTGATTGCGAATTCCGATGGGAGCCATCCGGTGGTCCAGGGCAAGCCGGATGAGTTTCCCTGGGCCTCGTGGAGCCTGGACGGCAGGCAGATAGCCTGCCTATACAAGCGCGAGGGAAGAATCCGCATTTTCGATCTCGAGACGAAAAAGATGGTCCGCGAGATGCCGCGCTACGGCATTTTCCAGCAGCTGTATTGGTCGCCCGACGGGAAGCGCCTGTGCGGATGCGCAAACATCGCCGGCCAGGACTGGAACATTATTGATATCGAACTGGCCACCGAAAAGGTGACGTTGTTATCGCGTCAGCTCAACTGCACGCCGGACTATTTCCACGACAGCGCCCATGTCATCCACTCGCACCGAGAGCCCGGCCTGGCCGATGGTTATGGCTGGACGATGCTGATGCAAGCGGCCGCGGATGGGACGAGTCGCACGCTGGTCTATGGCGAACGCGAGAAGCACGTTTACTGGGCTTGCACTTCGCCTGACGACAAATATGTCATTTTCTCGATCTTCCCAAAAGACAACGGCATTGACGGTGAGATGGCCATCGTTCGGCTGGCCGATACGCCGATGGTGGTTTCTTCAACCGTGCCGTACAAGGAACTCGAAGCACTGTATCCCAATTCAAAGCATGGCCCTGTCCTTCACCTGACCAACGTGCCCGCAGGGTTTGAGCCGCATTGGACGGCTGCCGACGTGGGAGGCCAATAAGTCGCGGAACGGGAGGCGCTGCGAGAGTCATCCCTCCGATTCCGTGGAGAATGCGAGGTCAACTATGACATTACGATCCTTGGTCGTCCTTGTCGCCTTTCTACCTTCGACCGTTTCGGCAGGTCAGACTTCGGCGGCGGCGGTGAGAGTCTTTTTCAACGAACGTTTGGGGCCGCTCGAGATGGACCGGTTTTCGCTGGGCCAGGGCGGGCTGTCCGAGGAGCCGATGTGGGAAGACCGCGCCGTTGAAATCCGCGCCCTGCATCCGAGACTGATCCGCCTCTTCATTCAGGAGTACTTCGACCTCATGCCCGCTCGAGGACAGTATCATTTCGAGACCCTGGACCGCTCCGTGGAGCTCATGCTCAAGACGGGCGCGAAACCGCTCATGTGCATCTGCTTCAAACCGAGCGTGCTCTTTCCTGAGGTCAATCAGGACATCGTGGAACCGAACGACTACGGGGAATGGGAGAATCTGATTTTCAACCTCGTGCGGCGCTACAAGGAACGCGGAGCCGAGATTCGATACTGGGAGATCGCCAACGAACCGGACATCGGCGAGGACGGAGGGTGTCCCTATCGTTTCAAGCCGGACAGCTACGTTCGCTACTATCGGCACACGGCCGCCGCGATTCTGCGCGCCGACCCGGACGCCCGGGTGGGCGGACCGGCTCTGGCGAATCCGGGATCGCCGATTCTTCCGGCGCTCCTGGATGTCTGCGAACAGCAGAGAGTTCCTCTCCATTTCGTCTCCTGGCATATCTACAGCAGCGACCCTCTCCGAATCCGCGCGACCATTGAGAGCGTCAAAGCACTCCTCAAAAAGCATCCCGCGCTTAACGTCGAAACGATTCTCGACGAATGGAACATGTCGCTCGGTCAGCCGCCGCGCGATCCGCGCATCCAGCCCTGCTTCATCGCCGAAGTGGCCTGGCAGATGAAAGAGGCGGGACTGGATTATTCGTGCTACTATCACATCCGCGACTACCCGGTTCTGTACGAACGCTTTGCACCGTTCATGTCACCCGCCGGAACCGCGTTCATGACCAAGTGGTGGAACCGCATGCCGCAATTCGACGGCCTTTTTGACTTTCAAAACACGATAAGGCCCTCCTACTTCACGTTCAAACTACTTTCCCGCCTCACGGGCGAGCGCCTTCGTCTGTCGAGCGACTCGCCTTCCGTTCATGGCTTCGCAACCCACGACGAGAGATTTCAGATCTACAACGTGCTTCTCTGGAACTTCTCGCCGTCGCCGCAACAGGTTGAACTGTCGCTTGAGAACCTGCCCGGCAACCTGGCGGCGAAACCGCTCGTTCTGGATGCCGCCACGGCGAGCAATGATGAGAATGCCCGGCTGCGGGCGGAGAACCCGGTGAATCTATCGAAAGAGAAATCGAGCCTTCAGATTGACTTGGGTCCTTACGACGTGAAGTGCTGGTCGCTGGAGCGCCGGAAGTGAATTGCGCTTGTCCGGGCGGGCGCGCGAGCGTTGCGAGACAGGAGTCGCGTGGGCTGTCACTCAGAGGCGCTTGTCGTCTTGTGGGCCACGATTCGGGTTTGGGCAGCTCTTTTTATGAGGCAACTCGCCCTCCTGGATAAGAGAAACGCGGGGAGCGATTCGTCATCGCATCCCCGCGTCTGGTGTCGTTTGACTGTGCCTGAGCCCTACTTGTTCAGCTTCTCCACGTCAGGCTTCCTCGCCGGACAAATCACAATCTCGGTCCGACGATTCTGCCGCTTGCCCTCGGCCGTTTTGTTGTCGGCCGCCGGACGATAGTAGGCAAACGTCGAGGCCGAGATTTGCTCGCCCTTGATGCCGTGCTTGTCCATCAGGTAGTGGAGCGCGTTGAGCGCGCGGGCCGAGCCCAGTTCCCAGTTCGACTTCCAGCCCGAGTACTTGATCGGGTCGGTGTCGGTGTGGCCGCGCACGGAGATTTCGCGATCGGAGTATTTCTCGCGGATGATGCCGATCACCTTGTCAATCTCCTTCTTGCCTTCCTCGGTCAGCTCGGCCTTGCCCGACTGATAGTGAGTCTCGGCCAGCAGCGTGACGATGATCTTCTCGCCTTCGGGCTTGACCTTGGCGAGGTCGGCCAGCTTCTTGCGCAGCTCCTCGACCTCTTTTTCGAGCTCCTTGATCCGGTTCAAGGCGTCGTTATACTTCGCCTTCAGCTCTTCGAGTTCTTTGGCGGCTCGCTTGCCGGCCTCGACCTCTTTCTGAAGGTTCTCGATTTCCTTCTTCAGATCGCGCATGTTCTTCTGATCGAACTGATCGCCGATCAGCGCGCCGGCCAGACCTCCGGCGGCCAAGCCGATCAACGCGCCTTCGCCGGCCTCGTTTCCGCCGGCGGCCAGGGCGCCGATTCCCGCGCCCGCCGCGCCGCCGATCAGCGCGCCTCGCTGCGTCCAAGAGCATCCCGCCAACATGGAAACCGACAGGGTGACTACACAGAGCAGTGTCCAGAGTCGCTTGTTCATTTGAGGATCCTCCTTTTTCAACTTGGCCAAACGCCAAAACAGGCAACCGCTCGCGCCCGTTCCCCCTTCACGAGTCGGCGTTCGGCCTTTTTTGTCTCCGGCCAGGAGTGTTTAGCATCAACCGGTTCTATTCACTTCCCCACGGCAACGGCTCCGTCAAGGAAAAACGTAAGCCTGTTTGAGATTTCTCCGGCTTGGCTGTGAACGGGCCGAAATCGCGTGTGACCGTTTCTTTTCACGGCGCCCTTCGAGGGATTGCCGCGGTCGAGGGCTCGAGGGCGATGCGCAAGCAGTGGACGGCCAGCCAGCGCTCATCATTGCCGGCGATCGCGCCGTGAACGACCCGCGGCTGCCACAGCCGCGCGTGGCGAAGGCGGAGAACATTCTCGCCATCGCGAACATCGGCGGCCTCGATCGTTTGGCTGTAGTTGCCCTGATCCGGCCGAATGACCCGCTTGCCCACCGACCGTCCATTCCAGAGAACATCGGTTTCGACAGTCACCGGACACTGCGCCGTCACGCGCAGAGTGTATTCGCGCTTCTCTTCTGCGCGGAGCACAATCGCCGACTCGGTCGCCTCGCCGGCCCAACGCAAGCGCATCCCGTCGGGGCCGGGCTTCTCGGGCGCCTGCCAACCCCAGAGAAGTCGCCCGCCATCACTGGGATTGTCGGGCGCGACGCTTGCCGTGGGCGACGTGGCGCGTTCGTCCGCAAACCATCGAACAAAGGGGCCAAGTTCCTGATAGTAGTCTTTCGGGAAGATCGTGTTCGGCTCGAGCGGCGAGGTTGTGATGATGTCAATCGAGTAGCAATAGACCACACCCAACGAGCGATAGTAGGCGCGGCGTCTCAGCGAAAGCGGCAGACGCACCTGGCGCGTTTCGTAGGGCGCGAGATCGAACGTGCGCCGATGGCGGCCGCTTTCGACCCAGCCCGACAGCGGCTGCGAACGGGCGGCCAGCGCGACCGGGAACTTCGGAAAAGGAATCCGCGAAAGCAACGCGACCTCGTGGCGCTTCGACGGCACGAAATAGGCGTTGTCGCTGTACGTGGGATTCAGATCCGTCAGACGCAGCAGCTTTCCCAACTCCCCCAGGCCGACCACGGCGCTATCCTTGTCGCTCATGAACCACGCCAGATGCCATTCGAACGGCAGCCAACGAAAGCGGGACTTCTGAAACAGGTCGAGATTGTCGCGCACTTTTCCATAGGGAGTCAGCAAATCATAGCCCGGAAAGAAGAGCGCGGCCCCGGCCAGCGCGGCCACCGTGCAGCGAAATCGCGCGCGCGTCTCCGGGAAGCGCCGAACCATCAGAAGAAATGCCGGCAGCGCTTGCAGCGCATAACGGTTGCCGATGGCCGTCGCCCCGCCATAATAAGCGCTCAGCGTGAGAAAGTAGAACAACGCGTAGGCCGCCAGCCCCAGCGCGATCCACAACGACGGCCTTCCTTCGCCGCGCCATTGGCGCAAGACAAGCCACAGAACGAGCGCCGCCAGCGCCGGCGTGAGATAGGGAAACAGGCCCGTCTTGCGCCCGACGAAGTAGTAGCCGAGCTTCATCGGCAACTGGGCCGCAAAGGACCGGAGGTTCTCGGCCCCCAACAGCGTGCGCCCGATTTGCGGATCGAAGAACTCGCCGCCCGGATGGCGATGACCGGCCAGCTCCGTCCGGGCCTTGTCGAGATCGTCAAACGGGAAGTTGCCGTCGCAATAGACCCGGCGGCCCTGGTAGGGAGAGAGGTGGCCGTCCTGGGCGACGTGGACAGCGGTCGGCAGCGCACAGGCGACTATCGCGGCAGCCAAGAGCACGCCGGCCGGCCGCCACTTGCGCCGCCAAAGCAGACTGCCCATCGCCGCCGCCAAGAAGAAAACGAGCGGGTTCTTCTCATACATCGCCAGGCCAAAGAAGACGCCCGCCAGCGCGATTCGCCGTAGAGAGGTTCCCGCTTCCCGCCTCTCGTCTCCCGCCTCCCACGTCAGCCACAGATAAAGCGCCATGGCCAGAAGCGTCGGGATCATCAAGTCGGTGTGAATGACAAAAATGTAGAACGGCGCCGCGGAACCCACCCACGCCAACGCCGCGAGGGTCGCCGCGCGCCCGGAAGTGTTGAATCTGCGAAACCATCGAAACGTAATGCCAAACAGCGCCAGCCACAGCAGCGCGTTGAGCAGGATCAGGCCGCGCACGGGCGCAACCCATACAAACGGGACCGCCGCCAGCGAATACAAAAACGGCTTCGAGTAGTAGAATCGGCCCTTCGCCTCGCGCAGGAAAAGCCCGATCGGCCCTCGGGCGGGATTGGCCGGATCGCGAGGCGTTTTGTCGAGCCACCCATGGCCCCGAAATCGCTCGAGGTCGCGCCGGTCGAATTGCAGGTCCCCATCGTAGGCCAGACTGTTGGCTTGGAGGTAGTAGGTCATCTGGTCGGCCCAGATGCCGTAAGACTGGGGCCGATAAAAAGCTGCCGCTGCGAGAACGACGACAGCGACGATCAGGAATGGCGCGCGCCGGGCAAAGGATTGGCTCATGACGGAACGTTCGTCCCGTTGGAGGCAGCGGGAACCGTGATCGAATCGAGAAACACCTGATCGCGAACCGACGGCGCAATCGCCGTGATCGGCTCGCCGATCTCCGACTGCACCAACTTCAGCTTGCCCGTTTCGCTCGGACTGAACCGCTCGATCTGCTCGAATTCGATGGTCACCGGATAGCCCATGATCTGGTTGATCTTCTCCTGGAACAGCCGCCAGAGCGGCCCGGTCTCGGTGCCCGACAGGGGAACGAAACGGACGCGAAAGCGGTCGGATGCGCGCTGGATGATCTGGTATTGGAACAGCCCTTTGACCTCGTGATAGAGCAAATGAAACAGGTGCGGATTGGCTTCGCTTCCATCGCGCCGAAGAATGCGATCGGTCGTCCGGCCCATCAGAATTTCGATCGAAGCCAGACCGCGCCCGCACGGGCAATGGCGACCAAGAATCCGCGCGCGATCGCCCAACCGATAGCGGATGAACGGCATGGCGAACTGATGGAGCGAGGTCACGACCACTTCGCCTTCCTCGCCGTCGGCCACGGGCTTTCCGTCGCGGACGATCTCGAAAATGAACATGTCTTCGTTGAGATGAAGGCCCTCGAATTCCGGACACTGCCAGGCCATGTAGCCGAATTCCATCGCCCCGTAGTGATTGATCAGCGGCAGCTGGAACGCCTCTTCGAGCAAGCGCCGGGCGTGGCTGTCGAGCACCTCGCCGCAACTGACCAGGTAGCGCAACGGCAACCGCCGCAACCGCTGTTCGGGCAGATGGCTCATGATGTCGAGCAGGACGCTGGGATAGCCCTGGAGAAGCGTCGGACGCTCCCGCTCGATGATCTCGAGCTTGCGCTCGATCGGCTCGCCGAAGTGAACGAAGGCGCGCCGCATCAGGCCGAGATGGTTGAACCAATAGCGATCGCGATAGACGTGGCGCGTGTTGCGAAACTGGAGGACCTTGTCGGTCATCCGAACGCCGTGCGAGCCGAGAGCGCGCCACTCGGTGACGATGCGGAGGAACTTGGCCGGCCGCGAGATGCAGAAGTTCAGCGGATGGCCCGTCGAGCCGGCGGTCGAAAGCGGCAGCAATTGGCCGTGCGGCACGTTGTCGGCGATCAGATCGTCGCGGGCGTGAGGGGCCAGCGTGGACTTGTCGCTCAGCGGAATTCTACGGAGGTCTTCAAGCGTGTTCAACGTCCGCGGGTCAAAACCGGCTTCATCAAACAGACGACGATAGTAGGGAACGTGGACGTACACGGACTGGAGCAGGCGGCGAACCTTGCGCAGCTGAAGTTGCTTGAGCACCGCCTCGGTGGCCCACTGCGTGCGCAGCAACTGGCGATAGTGCCGCCAGAGAGTGAACAGACCCACGAACATCGGATGGGGAAACCCCGGCCTTTGCGGCGCGGCGGGGTCAGGCGAACCGGCCCAGAAACCGCGCCCAGAATCGCTTTTCTCTCGGGCCGGATGGTAGGGTCGCCTGGTGCAAATGGGCAAGCGAATTCTCCGGACACCACAGCGGCAACCTGGCGCGCTGCGCCGGCGCGGGCAAATCGGGCGCCGGCTGCGGATCGGCCGCCCACGCCGCCAGCGGCGCCAGCGCCGCATCGGGATGGAGCTTCTCGCGAAGATACTCCCGCGCCTGGGCCGTTCGCGTCATCGCGTCCGCGCAGTCATTGGCCAAAGCCGCCAGTTGGATGCCGAGGTCCTGGGGCTCGCCGATTTTGAACGGCGTCACGTAATTGCGGTCGGCCAGCTCCTGGCTCAGTTCGCACAGCACCGTCGTCACGACCGGCAGACCTGCCAGAATCCAGTCGAGCAAGCGCGTCCGATAGCCCACTTCGCCCTCGATGCTCCAGCGATCCACGTTCAAGGCGATGTTGGATTCGAGATAGTAGTTCTGGACGTCTTCGGTGGGCACCCAGCCGCAGAATTTGTAGCGACTCTTGCGCGGCGACTTCTCGACCAGTTCGCGGAACCGCGCAAAGGTCCGGTCGTCATGGCCGGGAATCGCCCCGCCCGTCGAAACGAAAACAATCGAGGGCTGTTGCGCCATCGCCCGCTCGAGACCCTCGTAGAGCGTCTCCACGTCGGTCCAGGTGTTATAGCCGCCGCTCCACAGCACGACGAAGTCGTCGCCGCGCACGTGTATGCCCCTCAACACCGTGCGCGTGTGACGAAACTTGACGTCGAACAGATGGAACGGAACCAGCACTTCGACCAGGCTGTTGCGAACCGTGTGACAATTCAATCGCCCCACCGCGCCCAATTCTCCCAGCAGCATGCAACGCTGGCGCTGCGAACAGACCGAGAACCGGTCGCCGCCCAGAAGCGACGGCAGCACGTATTCCCACTGGCCGCGCAAGCCCTCGTCGCTGCCGTGGATGTCGGCCAGCAACTGGCGCTCGGCCATCGGCTGGCCCATGAAGTCCAGCCACAGCGGCACGGGCAGGTGCGCGGTGATGGCCACCAGGTTCATAAAATCGGTCGTCGAGATCACGCAGCGCGGGCTGTGACGGGCATGAAGGGCGCGAACGTGGCGGGCGGCCGACTCGATATGGTAGGGCAAACGATACGCGGTCACCCCGTGGGGAAACGACTCGGGGACCAGCGTGTCGTCGCTCTGGGTCGTCGGCGTCGCCGTCGAATCGTCCTTGCCGCCCGCGAAACCCACCATCCCCATGACGGTCTCGTAGCCCCGCGTGGCCAGGAACCGCGCCAGCGTCCACAGCCGCAAACCCGGCGCATGGAGGCGCGGCGGCTTTTCGGGCGGCGTGGGACCGACGCCGAGAACGAGAACCTTCTTTGCCGATGTTCGATCTTTCGCCAAGCGTCGCCTCGCTTTCGGAAGTCTCCTGCGCGGACCGCCCGTAAATCCGCTCCACAGATTGATTTTCCACCCCGCGCCGCAACCATTCAAGCCGAAAGTCGGAAATCTAGCCTACGGTATTTGGAATTCTCTCTCCCGGAACTTTCGTTACGGCACAGAGCGTGTCTCTTGATCTCACACAGAGGCGCAGAGCGCACAGAGAAGGACTTCCGTGGAATTCGCCCCGGGATGGTTTTCTCTCTGTGCGCTCTGCGCCTCTGTGTGAGATTCAGTCCTTTCACGAAGAGAATTCTCAGATCGGTGGAACAAGAATCTAGAGGCCGCAATGGGTCCAAAGAATGCAGCTTGAAAGCGGCCCAACGATCGTTATGCTACCCACCGAAGCGAGCGAAGGGGAAATCAGTTCGGCGGCGCGCTCGTGCATTGCGCAAGTCCTTCGATGACGACGAAAAAGGAGACTGGCGAGATGAGAAGGGCTTTGGTCTGTGGCGCAGGGGGATTCATCGGCAGCCATCTGGTCAAACGGCTCAAGCGGGAAGGTTATTGGGTTCGCGGCGTGGACCTCAAGAAACCCGAGTTCTCCGAGACGGCCGCCGACGATTTTCGTCTGCTCGACCTGCGAGAAGAAGGAAATTGCCGGGTCGCGCTGACCTTGGCTAGCAGCGCGTTTGACGAGGTCTATCAGCTGGCCGCCGACATGGGCGGCATGGGCTTCATTCACGCCTTCGAATGCGAAATCATGCGCAACAGCGCGCTGATCAACATCCACATGATTCAGAACGCCGTCGCGATGGGAGTGCAGCGCTACTTCTTCTCTTCGTCGGCCTGCGTCTATCGCGACATGCAGCCCGACGAGCCGGAACTGGCCGAGGAGGAAGCCTATCCCGCCCTCCCTCACAATGAATACGGCTGGGAAAAACTCTACGCCGAACGCATGGCCACGGCTTATGCGCGCAATCGCGGCATCGTCGTCCGGATCGCTCGGTTCCAGAACTGCTACGGGCCGGAGGGAACGTGGCGCGGCGGCCGCGAGAAGGCCCCCGCCGCCATGTGCCGCAAACTCGCCGAGATCGAAGACGGCGGCGTGGTCGAGGTTTGGGGCGACGGAACGGCCATGCGCGCCTATACTTTCATTGACGATATGGTCGAGGGAATCCGCCTGTTGATGGACTCCAAGCTCGAAGGCGGCATCAACATCGGCCGCCCGGAATACGTCTCCGTAGATCAACTGGTTCAGACCGTCGCCAGGGTCGCCGGAAAGAAGATCGTCATCAAGCACATCGAAGGGCCGGTTGGAGTTCAGGCGCGCAATTTCCACAACGACAAAATTCGGGCCATCGGCTGGGAGTCGAAGTTCTCGCTCGAAGCCGGAATCGCCCGGACCTATCCGTGGGTCGCGCAACAAGTCAAACTGGCGCGTGGAAAGTAGTCGCAGTCGGCTCAGATTCCGTGCGACCGAATAGGAGTTGTTTCCTTTGACGAAATGACAGATGGGCGGAGAAGCGCGTCACGTAGCAGCAGTCATCCCTGACCCTTGCTCATGATCGCCTCCCTGCGAGGTCAGTATTGTCCAGAGAGTGATACACGCCCCTCCGCCTTCAGGAACAGGCTTGCCCAACCACCGACAACTTGTCAACAATCGCCCCGTTACTTGCACCGCCGGGGATTTCGTATGCTGTTCCCGAATTCACATCGCTGAAAAGAAACCCCTATTTCCCGGAGTCCTGAGGGGGACTGAACAGCCCTGGTATCTCACCTTTGAACCGCCTACTCCTTTGATTTTTCTTCAGGCGGGCAGACCGAGCACGGAATCGCTCTTCCTTCTTGCTTGCCTTCTTCAAAATCCATTCTCTCCAAATCCTGTTTCTCAAATCCAGTTTAACAGTGTACAGGGTGAGCTTCGATCTGGAATCTCGTTTGGCGAATTCGTTGTCGGCCATCCATCGCAGAGCATCAGATATGTATTTCTCTCGGTATTCCTTTCCCTGAAGCAGTGGCACGTTTTGCAGGTCGCTCTGCGTGAAGTTTTTTTCGACCGCTCCCCGCGCCATCAGGGTATCCCTTTCCGTTTGGTCCAGAAGTTGAGTTATTGCAGGATAGATCACACGATCGACAGTGTAAAACGGCGGCGGGGGATCATTAACAAACGGCATATGCTCGCCAATCAGAAGGCTTTGCCTGTCCACTTGAATCGAACAGCTGGTTGCGGCAACAAGTATCTCATTCAATCCCTCGTTCGACTGATCGACGACGTTTGGCTCCGTAAAACGCGAGTTGACCCCCTCCAAGTCCCTCCACTTCAGGCTATACCAGTCCCCCTGTACCCTTTCTTTTTCTCTGAAAAAGCCTATCACCACGATGGGGGCAAGGCCCGGCTCTTTCGTTTTGTTCTTCAATGCAGCTTGGGCCGCCGTATCACTGTGCGTATGCACAAAGACAACCACATCGTATCCCGGACTTGCTCCATCAATCGGGGCCGGGGAAGATCGGGCGTAGGAGAGTATTTGCTCCGCATCTTCCTTGCCACCCTTTCCGTGGGAGCGAAACGTTTTCATGCACTCCCCGCAAAGAACGTACGGAGTCCGAAAAGACGCAATAAAATCGGGAGTCAACTCCCCGTCTGCCCCCCAGTGCGGAAACCTGTCGAATTTCTCGAGGGTCTGCCTACTACTCGCTTTACCCCATTCAAGCTCGAACCAGTTTTGGAGCGAGGACACCAAGGTGACTAGATTTTCATAGTCTGAGTATTGATTCTCGAACCGCTTCTTTGTCTCATCCCCGGTTTCAACTTTCGATTTTTCCGACTCCATGTAGCATTCACTCCGGTTCTGCTTTATGACCGGTGCCACCAGATATACGGATAGTGCCTTCGCCCGCAAATCGGAACAGCGAGGTTGCTATCCTACCCAGGGTTCGCGAGCAATCCCCGGACCGAGGCACCAGGGTAACCGTCTTCTGGTCCATTATTAAAAGAGAAACCACAGCCCCATAAAGCAGATCCACTACTTGGGCTTGGACATAGGGGTTGGCATGAACAATAGAAACGCTTAAGCCTCGTTCGTCAGCGAGATTCAGGCAGATCTGCTTCATTCGTTCAATATCTTCAAATGTCTGGAAGCGGAACGTCAATTCTACTGCTTGCTGAGCGAAAGGGGAATCGCACGTTTCAACAGCACTGTAGGTTTTTTCTTCCTGCAAGAAACGCCGCACGGCCGGGATGACGTAATAGACCACCGGCCCCAAGACTTCACTACCCTTGTGAAGGGCCACCGCGCCATTTATCTTGAAGTATGCGCGAAGAACCTCTTTGCCTTCGGGGTTGCGAAATGAAACGCCGAGCGAGTATGGACGCCTTCTCTGCTCGCGCATTTCCAGCAGGGCTTTCTCCAGTTCTTGCTTCTTTGTGTCTCGACGGTAAGACCCAGTTTCATCATAGCCAATCACATCGGTCGTTGCGGCTTCCCAATCGCGCTTCTCGGCGAGCGCCTGGACATTGTCCCTTATCTGCTCTGCTGAGACAATAGGGCGTGCAGCGATAGGGTGTACTCTCTCTGCCAGCAATTCTGGACCGAGCGCATCTTCTTCGCTTGACAGCCCGGAGACGAGCAAACAAGATTGCCTGTCAATCGCTACGATATCGAACTCGCCCGAGACGGCGCGCCCTGCGGGATTGGAATGACTCGCTCTGATCCGCGAAGAAAACGCAACGGTGTACCCATAGTCTCTCGGCGTGTAGCTGCAATTGGTCCATATGTCCTGGCGGCGAGCCAGAAGAACCCCGATGCTTTCGTACAGAATCAATGGACGTATCTGGAGCGGGGGCGACAGATGATGAACAGAACTTTCCCCCAGCAACTCAGTCAACCGTCGAGTAGCTTTCTCGGGCAACCTGATCATTACGGACCCACCTGCTTCAAGGTGCTGCATTCTATGTTCAAAAGTCAACGGCCTTCTGTTTTCACGAAAAGCATCCGAGCAGCATCCCCAATTCCCCTTCCCAAATGAATCAGGGAAGACCCATGACGAGGATACTGCAAGGATCAAACGCACTACCCTGGCGACCGCGAATACCTCTAACTGTTGGCCGAGACGGCCACGCCGCGTTTTCGGACAGGCTCTATGTCAGCGCCGCTTGCGACCGCGTGCGCTATTTCGCCTCGGCCTTACCTTTGCCGCCGCGTTGCTTCGCCTTGGCCCTCGCGGGCTCGCCCGGTTGCGGCAAGCCGGGAGAGTTCATGGGAACCGGACCTTTTTTGTCCACCACCTCGGTCAGCCGCTTTTTCGCCCCAGCGGACTCCGTCGGATTGGACGACGTGAGTTTTTCGGCCAGAGCCAGCGCGGCCTGCTTCGCCGCGTCCCTGGCCGCCGCGTCGCCGCGATGGGCAAGAGCCATCTCGGTCAGCGCCTGAAGAACGGCCACGCGAGTCTCGGCGTCCGAATCGTCACCTGCTTTGGCCAACGTCGCGACCGCCCCGAGGACGTGTCGTTTTCCGACCGCCTCAACCGCGATGCGCCGGGCTTTGGGGTCTTTATCGGCCAGCCGCGCCGTAATCGCTTCGTTCACTTTCTCATCGGTGCTCGGAATGCCCGCCAGGCTCATCCGAGCGGCCTCGGCCACCACGGCGTCGGGGTCGAGCGCCGCGCCAAAAAGCACGGGCACAACGGTCGCATCGCCCAGCTGCGCCGCTGCCTGAAGCGCCGCAATGCGGACCTTGGCGTCGCCCGTCTTCGAGCCGGCCAATTCGAGCGCCACGGGAAGCGCCGCCGCGTCGCGCCGGTCGCCGAGCGCCTTCAACACCAGGATTCGCTTTTCGGGCGAAAGGTCGGCCACCTGGGCCGCCACCGCCCGCGTGACCTCGGCCCCCGGCAGCTCGCGCACCAGACGCAGAGCCATATCGAACACGTCCCAGTCGTTGCTCTTGATCTGCTCGACGAGCAAGGACGCGCCTTCGTTCCCGCGCGCGCGGATGGACCCGAGCGTTGCCGCCAGAAAGATGGGCTTGGGCAACTCCGCGCGGCGCAACTGATCGAAAATCGCAAACGCTTCGGCGCCCTTTCCTCCGGCGAGCAGCGTGTCGCCAATCGCCACGCAGGCCTCGCCCACGGCGGGCCGAACAACGGCCGGATCGCCGGTCAGCGCCCGCAAGAGCGCCGGGGTCGCTTCGGGTCCTCCGATTTTGCCCAACGCGGCCGCGCAGGCGGCGGCCACTCCCGCGTCGGCGTCGCCGAGCCGCTTGACCAGGCCGTCAACTGCTCCGGCGTCCTTGCGAATTCCAATCGAATTGATGACGCCGATCTGTTGCCGTCCCTTCAGTTTCCCCAGCGCGCCGCGAAGCGTTTCATCCACGGCCGGATCGGGGATCGTTTCCAACCCATAGCGCGCCACGTCGCAAAGATGCTCGTCCGACAAGAGGGCCGCCAGCGCCGGGACGGCCGCCTTCGTGCCGATCGCAGCCAGCCGCCGACAGGCCGTGTCCTTGTCGTACTCCAGTCCGTCGGATTTGAGAACCGCGATCAGCTTTTGCTCTTCTTCCTGTTTCGTCACGTTATCATATAACGGTTGCTGAGGCGATAGCGCCTTGGAGCCAAACTCCGACTGAACCGCTGGCGCCGCTGCGGCGCCCGATTTCGTCGGACCTTTCTTGGTCGCTTCCATTTCTCATCATCCTTTCATCACTTGTGATCTTGCCTTGAGACGGTTGAACGACCCGCTGAAGCGGAAACTGCGAACGCTTCGTTCTCAGAACCGCCACGGGGCGCGCGCCGGGCGCGACCGCAGCCGGTTCGCTTCCTCGTCGCCGACGAATTCCTCCTTGGTCGGATCCCATTTCACATTCCGCTTCAACTCCACGCAAATGGTCGCCGCGTGGCAGGCGCTGACCGACCGATGGGCCGTCTCGGCGGGCGCCACGGCCTGGCGTCGCAACTTGACGCAATCGAGAAAGTCGCGCCAGTGGTCGAGCGGCCGCCCGCTTTGCGCCTGATACTCCGCGATGATCCGCTTTCGCTCGCCCGCCAGCGACGCGGGTTCAAACGCGGCGTCGTAGCCGTCGGAGCAGTCGGCCCAGCCTTCGCTTCCCTCGACGCGAATGCCGCACGTGCCGGGGAAAACCTTGCCCGACCTCAGCACCAGCTTCACGCCGTTGGCGTATTGGCAGACCATCCCCTCGCCGGTGTCGTTGTTGGGGAATTCATATTCCACCGGGCCGCTGCCGTCGCTGTTGTTCGCCCACTGGGCCATGTCAATGGTGTGGCTTCCCCACTCGCCGATGCCGCCTGTGTGCAAATCCACGGTGTTGTGCCAGTTCATATAGCGCTTGTTGTAGGGCCGCCACGGGGCCGGTCCCAGGTAAAGGTCCCAGTCCAGCACGTCGCGCGGCGGTTCGGGTTCGGCGGGATACCAGACGTGCCTGGACAGGCCGGACATGATGTGTACGGTGATCGTCTGGATTTTGCCCAGCATGCCGGTGCGGGCCATTTGCAGGACAAACACAAACGCCTCCTCGCTTCGGCGCTGAGTCCCGGCCTGATAGACGCGGCCGTAACGCCGCTGCGTGTCGGCCAGGGCCCGGCCCTGGGCGATGGACAACGAACAAGGCTTCTCGCAATAGACGTCCTTGCCCGACTTCATGGCCCAGATCGAGGCCTGCGAGTGCCAGCGGTCGCTGGTGGCAATGAGGACGGCATTGATGTCCTCGCGGGGCAGCATTTCGCGGAAGTCAATGTAGGGCTTGCTGTCCTGATTGTCGTTCTCCTTGTCAATCAGCCCCTTGGCGCGCTCGCGGTTGTCTTTCCGCGGGTCGCTGACGGCGACAAACTGCACGTCGGGCCAGCTCATCAGGCGCCTCAGGTCGAAACTGCCCCGGCCGCCGATGCCGATGCCCGCCAGGATGATCCGCTCGCTCGGTGCGGCCCGCCCGTCTCGTCCCAGCGCGGAGGCTGGAATGATGTACGGCGCCGCGGCCAGGGCGGCCGTGCTTTTTAGGAACGTACGTCGTGACACTTCCATCCGTTTCTTTTCCATTGTGGCCCTCCTGTGTTTGCTTTGAAATGTCATATCATGAAGCCTCTTGCAGAATCAGGCATACGTCGGAGCGCCGGCGGCCTCGCCGGTATTTGAAACCGGGATTCAGCCGCAAAACGACGGAAAGACACCGGCGAGGCCGCCGGCGCTCCGACTTCTGCAAGAGCCTCTCTTGTCACCGATTTCCGGACCGTTTCACATTGTCACCCGACCCTGCCCCGCCGCCTCCGCCCTTCCGGTTGCGGCCGGATGCAGACTTTCCAGAGCCTTCTTGCCCGCCCGGCGTGAAAGTCGGAGGTGGGCCGGACTTGACATTGCCCTTTGGGTACCAGGCGTTGTTCTTGCCCCTTTGCTTGTTTCCGGCGTTGACGTTCCCTCCCTTCTGGTTCTTTGCGGATTTCGATTTTCCCTTGCCCTTGGGGCCTTTTCCGCCGCCGCCGAATCGAGGCCCGTCGTCCGTCGCCTGCCGCCCCGCCGACGCCGGCCCCTCTCCCCCAAACAGCAACGAAAAGCGGCGGAGATTGCCTTCGCTGTCCTCCATGGCGAGGCTGTTTGTCCCCATCCCGCGCAGAATGAGTTCGCCGACCTTGGCGCCGTAAGAAAGCCACTGTCCGTCCACCAATGCCGACTCGCCCAGAATCGCCTCGATGCGCGGGAAGTGGCTGACAGGTCTGGCCTCGCCAAACAACCGGCGGCTCTCCAGCCTGGCCAGCAGCGCCTTCTTCTCATTCTCCCACGGATCGGGTTTGGCGGTCGTCGCGGGCTGAGAGGTCTCTTCACCGGCCGACGAAGCGGCGGCCTCGCCGCGGGCGAGCAAAGACCTCGCTCGAACCTCAAAGACGGTCTCGGACACAGCGCAGTAAACGAGAAAGCCGGCGATCAAGACGTTGGCTGCCAGCAGGACAAGACTGCCATTGTCCCGCACCCAGACGAGAAACCGTTTGCAGTCAGCCGCAATGCCGATCACGTTGTCCGTCCCTGCCCGGCATCAAAGCAAGCGTGGCGCAGGTTGTCAACCCGTGAAATGGCCGAAAAACAAAGACAGGTCGCCAACCTGCCCCACACTCATTGGCCTCTTCTAAGAGCCTATCCGAAAACCAGGTCCGTGTTTGTCCGTGTCCGTCTGTGCCAGTCCGTGTCGCAGGTTTTCGGATAGGCTCTAAGGCGAACCATAGACTCTCGACTTTCGACATTCGACCAAAAGCCCAAGAAGAAGCCCTTGGCGAGCACGCGCAGTTGATGGGGTGTTTACTGGTGACTTGTTTCCAACCTCCAACCTTGCACCTCCCACACACGCTCTTATCAGAGTCTGCGGTACACCAACACACGAGAGGCCATGAGCGGCAGATCGAATTCAAGGCCGTCGGAAAGAAGGCTCGCCGCCGAAGCCTTGAGAGTCTGCCCGGTGTACGGATCGGTGAACTGATACTCGCTTTTCGGATCGAGTCCCTTGAGAACGAGTTTCTTCCTTGGCTCCGGCGAACGAACGCGGAACGCCTGCACGAAGCCTTCGCTCGCTCGCGGGTCATGGAACTGCCAGCCCGACCACACATCCAGCGTGCGCGACTGTCCGCCCAACAGATAGTAGTCTTCGGACAGGAACCGGCGGATTTTCTTGAACACGTCGAAATGTTTCCGCGCCTGCTCTCTCATCGCCGGCGGCCATTCGTGCAGTCTCCCCGCCAATCCAAACGCGCCGCCGAACCGGCACTGATAAGCAAGGTCGGGAAAGGTCGCCCCCGGCTGGCGCAGCGTGTTTCTCATCGCCGCGAAGGCGATCGCCTGCCGGTGGCCCGGGACGAACTGGTTGAGGCCTTCGAGATGGAACCGGACGATCTGCGGGTCCATCGTCTGGTCGCTGATCCAGATCGTGTGGCGGCGCTCCAGAGTCGCCAGGTCTATGCGCTGGCCGCCGCCTGCGCAGCTTTCAAAGATCACGTCGGGATGGTTCTTTCGAATCCAATCCTCGACCCGGTGCATGCCTTCGAGGTGGCGAATCTCGCTGATCCCGCGACGGTCGGCCGAATCGCGCGCCGCCCAGAACGACGCCGGGACCTCGCTGTTGTGATCCCAGCGAATGTAGCGCAGCCCGGTTTCCTTGATGTAGCGATCGAAGATTCTGCAAAAGTAGTCTTGGACCTCCGTCTTCCCGAAATCCACGAAGCCCCACTTGCGGTTGGGGATAAACGTGACCCAGTCGCGGTGCGTCCGCGTCAGAAACGATTCCGGCCCCACGCGCTCCGGCTCGAACCAGAGGCCGAATTGCATCCCTTTGGACCGCACGTAATCGGCCAGGACGGCCAAGCCGGAGGGGAACCGGCTGCGCTCTTCGCCCTGCTCCCAATTGCCCAGCGAGCGGCTGATCGCGTCCCAGGTGGTGCGCATGTTGGTATAGGGCGCTGTGGGGGTTCCCGCGTACCAACCGGCGTCGAGCAGGAAAATCTCCTGGCCCAGCTCCGCGGCGCGGTCGGCGAGCGTGCAGAACAGCTTCTCGTCGAGTTCGGCCCCGATGTCGAACCACGTGGTGTAGAGAACGGGCGCGACGAGTTCCCGGCCGCCGACCGACGGCGTGTAGTGGTCGCGGATGACGCGGCGCAAGCGATTGACGCCGTTGTCGAGCGGCCCCTGGAAGCCGCCGATCAATATGGTCGGCCCCGAAATCTCCTCGCCCGGCTGCAGCCTGACCGCGAGGTCGGCCATTCCTCCCTGAATATGCAAGGCCTTACCGCGAGGGTCAGCCGCGACGGTTGCCGTCCAATTCCCCGTCCAACCGATGCCGACGTAAATCCCCGCGGCTCTGGCCTCGTTCTCAATGAAGAAAAACGGGAGATTCACGCTCGAAGGCAACCCACGATCGCCGCGCAGCGTGAGTTGGTCTTGGACGGGAGCGGAGAACCCAAGCGCAGTTTTCGTGACGGCAAAATCTTTCGGCGGAAAAACGGCCTCCGCCCGGCCCCCGCCGCACGAGACGACCGAAGCCCCTTTCGCCGCGCCGCCCTCGAACGTGACGTCCAGAGCGTGCACTTCGGCCAGCATCGGCAGCGCCGATTGGCTCTCGTTTCGGAATCGCAAAGTGTATTCGACCGCATCGAGCTCGGGGAAGACCCGGCTCTCGCGGACGACCGTCAGGCCCGAAGCGTGGCGAAGCGTGGTCGCAAGAGCGCCGGGCCGAGTCGTCGCCTGCCAGTCGGCGGGAAAGTCCGGCCCAATCGGCTGGCCGTCGTAAGTAAACGAGAACCCGGCTCCCTGCCGGAGCGCCTGATGGTATTCGTGGGGAGACTGAACGCGCCAGAGCGACTTGAGGCTTGCGTTGTCGCCCGGCGCCAGCCTCTTGTCGGCTCCCGTGGCCCATGACAGCGACGCCAGTGACGCCAGCGACACCAGAGACGAAAGCAACACCGCGACCGGTGGCAGCATTTGACGGAGCATCTTCTTCACCCTGAGCCTTTTGCAGAACTCCTGTGGCGCAGGCTGTTAGCCTGTGAAAAGGGCTCAGAATACAGGATTCGTGGCCAGTTTACGACTCTTCGCGGGCTGACAGCCCACGCCACTCTGAGTTCTGCAAAACGCGCCCTGCTTATCCTTTCGCAGGCCGTTCCACCCAACGGTAGGCCGAGATCGAGTTCTTGCGGAAGTACTTCTCCTGGGCCTCGCTGCCCTTCCCGGCGAAATAGTTGGCGACGATCTTCTGCACCTCCCGGTAAGGCGCGACCCGCTCGGAGACCGGCCAATTGCTGCCGTAAATCAGGCGGTCGGGACCGAACACGTTCCACAGTTCGTCGAGCGCCGCCTGGTAGAACTTGAGGTCCGTCCGCAGCTCGTTGCCGACGCGCCGCAAGACATTGGAGACTTTCGCGAACACTTGCGGGTGTTTTGCCAATTCGCGAAACGCCGCGCGCGCCGAGTCCCGTTCTCCCTCCGAGACATCAAAAGGGAAATGATCAATCGCGATGCGCAACCCCGGGATCTTCGCTGCCACACGGCCAATGTCGCGCAACATCGGCGGCCCGCCAACAAAATCCACTTCGCGGTCGGCCTCGGCCAGCCGCGCCAGATCGGCGAGGAACTCAGGCTTGTCCACGCCGTCGGCCAGAGCGCGCCCCTGTATGCGAACGCCTCGAAAAAACGGATTCTTGGCGAATCGCGCCAGGTGGTCCTTGAACTGCGCCGTTCCCACTTCGAGATTGCCCACAATGCCGACGATCAGCGAATCCCGCGCCGCCAGATCGAGCAGCCACTGGTTGTCTTCGAGCCACGGGCTGGCTTCGACAACCACAACGCCGGTCACGCCCAACCCGCCGCTGGCGCGCCGGAAGTCATCCGGCAGCGTCGGCTTGTAGAGAAGCGACTCGTTCTTCGGCGGCCAGGGGACGCCTTGCGGCCGCGTGGGATCGTAAAAATGAACGTGGGTGTCAATGATCCCGCCGGGCAGCGCCGCATTGTCGGCGGCAAAGAGATCGTGTGCGGCTCCGGCGAAAGTCGCTCCCGCGAGGGCGGAGGTCGCAACGCCCAGAAACGTTCGGCGATCCCATGTCGGCTTCATCGGGTTTTGTGGACAGGTGACCCTTCTCGCAGGACTGCGGCGGGCGCCCGTCCTTTGGCTCCCTTCCTGATTGTTTTCAACCTTCCGGCGGCCCGATTCCACCGGTTGCCTTGCCCTGATGTCAATGGCCGATTCTCGCCGCAATGACGTGGCGCAGGCTGTCAGCCTGTGAGAAGCCAACTCTGGGCAACGAGATCCACGCGCTGGGCAGCCGCAGCACCGGCGCTTGGGTGGCGAAAGCGCCTCCGCCGCTGCCAGGTTGACAGCCCCAACCTCTTCGCAGGCTAACAGCCTGCGCCACTTTGCGGGACCGCCTTCCGCGATTCCTCTTGCGCATCGGAGAAAAACTTGACGCCGCCGCCGTTTCGTGCCATAAGACCCTTAATCGGTAGAGACAGGCCAGAAAAATCGTGATTTAGGGAACCATCAGGACGCAACGTCGGCCGGGCGATTCGAAGGGTGGTCGGCGGAAGAGGAGGGTCCATACATGAAACGAACGACACTGGCGCTGTCG
>Ga0315274_10000894_pt1 | contig 46130 bp, 36 predicted proteins | sample YL17G02_20_MG_FD_203700 | JGI IMG/M metagenome (GOLD analysis project Ga0315274, IMG submission 203700) | Sediment microbial communities from Yellowstone Lake, YNP, Wyoming, USA - YL17G02_20 | ecosystem: Environmental > Aquatic > Freshwater > Lake > Sediment | place: USA: Wyoming | collected... | reverse complement strand
ACACTGATACCCAGTGCCCTGGGCCAGACCACACGAAACTGGCTGGGTAAATCCCAATACGAGGGGGATGGGTACTACCAGGGCTTCATCGACGATGTGCTCATATACAACCGCGCGCTGAGTGCGAACGAAATCAAGAGTCTCGTCGCACCGCCGCAACAACAGATGGAAGAGGCCTGCTTCGAGTTCAACTGTGACCTGCCGACGGCCGACTGGTTCCACCAGGACCGGTTCCAGACGCAGGACGAGGTCTTCTGGCTCAGCATCACCGCCATGTATCCGGGCAGCAGCGAGGGGCCGAATCCCTGGGGATGGGCGAGCCGGCCGGACATCTGGCAGGACGGCGCCGTCGGCTTTGAGTGGACCGGTCAGCAGCCGCAGGTCGGTCTGGTGCTCGACCCGAAAGGAATGACCGCGGTTCACGATGGAGCTTGCGGCTACGAACAGGCCTACGACATGGCCTTTGAGCTGCGCACGGATCCGAATTGGGTCAAGTGGGACGAGCCCTTCACCGGCATGCGCGATTGGCCCCATTATGACGACCATGCCTCCTATGCCACCGAGTCCGCGAACGGGACGGTGAGCATCGTGCAGCAGGTGGCGGACGACTGGCCGGGCGAGCGGCCATCGTGCCCGGTGATTGCCATAGCTTGGCAGGGCTCCTACCGGGGCTACGGCTATGAGGCGTGCCGGTGTGACCCCGTGGTCGAGCCTCGCCGGCCGGACTATTTCCAACTGTCGATCCGGACCAACCTGCCGCCCGGCGCGGGGAATCCGCTCGACCAGCCGGGCGACGTGGTTTGGATATATGAGGCGTTTGACTATGACGAGGTCCTGGTCGGTTACGACCGCAGTCCCGCCGGCGAGCCGAATGAGCCGGTGTTCCGTTATACGGTGCGCCTGCCTCGCGACACGTGGTTCTGGCACGAAGGGGAGCAGGCGTATTGGCTGAGTATCATGGCTGTTTACGTGGCCGCGCCCGCCCAGATCAAGTATCCCTGGGGCTGGACGAACCACGAGCATCAGTTTGGCAGCGCCGCGTCCAAGCTGTCCGCTGGCAGCCGGGGGCTCGTTTGCGAGCCTCTATCCGGCACCGCGGGCGGATTGATCGACATGTCGTTCACCCTTTATACCACATCGGAATCAACGCCCATCGCCTACTGGCGCTTCGACGAGACACAGGGGACCATCGCCGTCGATTCGGTCGGCGGTCACAACGGAACGATTCACGGAGCGACCTGGACGACCGGCGCAGCCGCCGGCGCACTGCGCTTTGACGGTCTCGACGACTATGTGGAGCTTCCTATCGGAACGCGGGTCAGTCAGTTGACCAACTCCACGTTTGCCCTTTGGGTGAACTGGTCGGTCGCGGGCGGCCCCTGGCAGCGCGTGTTTGACTTTGGCAAAGGCCAGACTGCGTACATGTTCTTGTGCCCCCGTTTGGATACCAGTGGTCCGATGCGGTTCGCGATCACGACGGGAGGGTCGGAAGCGGAACAGCGGGTGACCGCGCCCACTGCGTTGCCCGGCGGCTGGCACCATGTGGCGGTGGTCATCGATGCAGCGGCCCATAGCACGAAGCTGTACCTGGATGGTAACGTGGTTGCAGCGAATACCGCCGCGACACTGACACCCAGTGCTCTGGGCCAGACCACTCAGAACTGGCTGGGCAGATCCCAATACCCCGGGGATGCCTACTACCAGGGCCTGATCGACGAGGTCCTGGTGTACGATCGGTCGCTGACCCAAGCAGAGATACTTGACCTGATGGAACTGGCGGATAACACAACGCCCAAGGGATCCATCCCTGGACAGTAAACGCCGCCTCGCGGACCGGAGGACGGGAACCCGCGTGATGAGGCCAACAAGAGCTTGCCGCACGGGCCGAATCTGGTAGGATGGCCTCGTGCGGCCGGCGTTGTTCCGGCCTGGAGACAAAGGACTATGCGAAGACATTTGCCATCGGAGCCCGGCTTCACCTTGATCGAGCTGCTGGTGATCATCGCCATCATCGGCATCCTCATGGCCATTCTCCTGCCCGCACTGCAGAAGGCCCGCACCCGCGCGTACGAGACCTCGTGCCTGAGCAACCTGCGGCAGATCAACCTGGCCCTGGCCGCCTACGGCAACGAGGACAGCAGGGGCCGCTACCCGCTCGAACTGTGGGAGCACAATCCGCACAGGGAGTTGCTCCGCAAGCTCCGGGCCTACGAGTTCCAGGAGGACACCCCGACGACGACGCACGAGGACAGTATTCTGATGGAAGCCTTCTATTGCCCGCAGGCGAGCCTCCTCGAGCCGTGCGCCAACGATCCCAACGGTGGCACTCCGCCCGGGGGCGTCGATTCCGTCATCGACACGCCGGAGAACCGCCAGCTCGGCAACGTCACGTATCTCTACTGGAGCTTTCAGCGAAACAAGCCCGGACCCACGGGAGCCACCTGGCGCGACACCGCCGAGTTCCTGCCGCGACAGCTCACGCTCAATGGCATCGAGACGCACTGGGACTGGCTCGGCAAGACCAGCAAGGCGGATCAGCAGACGAATCGCTATTGGCAATGCACGCTCGCCAAGCCCGCCGACATCTGGGCCGTCTGTGATTTCTTCCGCAAAGGCGGCGTCTTCCCCCACGGTCGAAAAGGCGGCTCCGTAGAAGGCGGTGTCAACGTCTCCTATCTCGACGCCCACGTCGGAAGAGTCTACAAAAGCCCCAAGGACAGCTACCGATAGCCCGTTACGGCGAGACCTGCTTGTACAACTCCTGAATCTCCTCGGCGGACAGAGCCTTATCATAGATGCGCACGTCGTCAATCATACCCTTGAAGAACCCCGCCCACTCCGGTTCCGACCGTCCAGTCGACCTGATCCGCAGCGTCTGCCCCTTGTCCGTCGCTGACAATGAATACGTTGCCAAGCCTTCAAGTTGACCATTCAGATACAATGAGGCTGCGCCAGACACTTACTGAACGGTCGTCTCATTTCTCGTCTTGTCTGTCCTCGCACCAACTCCAAGCCAAGATCATCAGATCATGGAAGTCCACCTGGCCGTTCCGGTTAACGTCGGCGCCCTTGCACCAACCAGGTTCACCGCAGGTGCTCGGCGTAGCGTCGTCATCGGAGACCGCACCATCGGCTACTACGTCGTCATTGCGCATTGCGCTGGTGCCCCCATAAGGATGACCCATGCCACTGCGCCATTCGGTTGCGAAACGTGCAAAATCCGTGAGGTTCACGCCATCAGTACCGTCAAAATCAGGACAGCAAGTCGAGAATGACCATACCTTTCCTTTCCAAGGAGTACCTCAGTCTTCGATCTGATTGTCCCAGAGAGTCAGGCTGTTGAGATTCCCCAGACCTGATAGGGCCGAGATGTTCCTGATCTGATTATGTTCGAGATGCAGCCCCTGAAGCGTCATCAGCCCTGCCAGCGGCGAGATGTCTCCGATCCGATTGTACACCAGATACAGGTATCTGAGATTCGTCGCATGTTCGAGCCCCACAATGCTTCCTATCCTGCGCTCAGGAGCACTGAGCCCGCCCAAGCGAAGCATGTCACTCGAGTTCGGGTCGGTAACGCCAAGCTCCTCCTCCACGGCGGCCTTCAAGGCGGCATCCGCGAAATGGACGGGCCCTTGGCCCAAGACAGTGGCCGCTGGCACCACGGATGCGAAAGCGGCGCAAACAAGGAGTTTCCACATTCTATCCTCCTTTGTTGGGCGTCACACAACGTACCGAGCCACGCCGGAGTCCCGATCGCAAGGCGTCGGCATCTTTGGATTTGGGCAGGCAATCCCGAGCCTGAGCTATCATGCCTCATTGTAGCAACACATGGCAGCTAATTCAATGTGGAATCCACATCTCTCGGTCGTTTGCTGCGCCCGTCTTCTCTTTCCCTCTACGTCTGTGGTTTTTCTGTAGTTTAACGTGGCGATGTGCCGAAGAGATAAGATGGAGAATGTATATTCTCGGACGATGGAGGCGGTATATCTCCGTGGTAAATGCTTACAGTTGATGGAGTTATGAGCGAAGGTCGCAGCCGGCTGGCGGATATAATCGCCGTGGTGATCTTATTCCTCATGGCGATGGGGGCGGTGATGGTGTTCTCGGCCGGGGCCAACCTAAGCTATGAGTTCGAGCTGCGGCGGTTCTACGAGTATCCGGGCCTGCGCCAGATCATGTTCTTTCCGATCGCCGTGGTTGTGCTGTTCGCCGCATCGTTGCCGAACTATGCCTTCTGGGGCTATCGCGAGAAATGGTACAAGTGGCCGGCACTGTGGCTATTAGTCCTTGCTATTACACTCCTTGTGTTAGTCCTGATTCCTTCTGTTGGCACGGAGGTCAACCAGGCCCGGCGCTGGCTTCGCATCCCGTTGGGGCCGGCCAGTGTGAGCTTTCAGCCATCGGAATTGGCCAAGTGGACCATGGTATGCTTCATGGCAGGCGCGTGTGCGAAGTTCGGCCCCGATGTGAGGCGGTTCTGGACGCGGTTCCTGCCGTTGTGCCTGCTGATCGGGCTGGTCTGCGGGCTGATCGTCACGCAGGACCTGGGTACGGCCGCATTCATCGGGGTGATCAGCTTTCTGATGCTGGTCATCGCCGGCGCCAGATGGTGGCACGTCCTGATGCCGCTACCCATTGGTGTAGCGGGGTTTATAGCTGCCCTATACCAGGAGCCTCACCGGTTCGACCGGCTGCTCGCATTCCTTTACCCGGAGCGATACGCCGACTCCGTGGCCTACCAGGCGAACCAGTCGCTGATTGCGATCGGTTCCGGCGGGATCCTCGGCAAGGGCCTTGGCCAAGGCACCTGCAAGTACGGCCATCTACCCGAAGACACCACGGATTTCATCTTTTCTATCGTCGGCGAAGAGCTCGGGCTGCTTGGGACGATCGGGCTGATCGTGCTCTTTGTCCTCTTCATTTGCCTGGGTTTATTGGTTGTCCTGCGGTGTCGTGACCGCTTCGGCCGGCTGCTGGCGGCGGGCATTGTGCTGACCATCGGGATTCAGGCCGCCCTCAACATCGGCGTGGTGACCGTGGTTCTGCCCACCAAGGGCATCCCACTGCCGTTCGTCAGCGCCGGCGGCACGAGCATGCTGCTGTCTTCCGCGGCGGTTGGCATCCTCGTAAGCATCGCTGCGCGCAGCGCACCCGTTCACATGCTCACAAGTGACTATCTGAGCGAGACTTAGAGCGAGCTGCCTCTGTCGCGCGCCGGCTGATTTCTCCCGTTTTTCACGTGCTTTTTCCGGCATTTCGCGGTATAATACTACATAGGTTGCGGCTCGTTCGCCGTGACTGTGAGTGAGGGAATGGGGGCTCGATGTAGTCTGGGAAAGGGTGCTGCGATAAGATTCTGGCTCGCCACGATTGTCTCTTTTCTGCTGCCTGCGGTTGCGATGCCGGCGGATGGCCGGAGTCCAGACACGGCACACACGCCCCGACGTGAGATCATCGTCAAGCTGCGTCCGTCGGCGGTACAGGACGAGGGAACCCTTCAAGCCGTCGGCGGGCTTACACGGAGGACTCCGCGGGGATTAGAGACACTCCACAGCCGCTACCGCGTGCGCGAGATGAAGCCGCTGGTATCGGATTCGAAACGACAGCAGGCCAGACCGCGGATGCTGCGGACGCGAGAGGACCAACACTTGCTGCTGCGGCAGAGGCGTGGCCAGGCAGCCACCGACATGCCGGACGTGAGCGGCATCTATCGCATCCAGGTGGATGCACGGGCCGGCGAGACGATTCATGAGCTTTTGGAGGCCTACCGTCGGCATCCGGACATCGAGTACGCAGAGCTAACCCACGTTATTTCGATCTGTGTGCAGCCGGGCGATCCCTTGTATGCCAAGCAGTGGGCGATGGAGAAGATCGCCGCGCCGGACGCGTGGGACACGTGCCAGGGCAGCGAGCAGGTTGTCGTCGCCGTGATCGACACCGGCGCGGACTACAACCACCGGGACCTGCAGGGCAACATGTGGTGCAATGAGGCGGAGTTGAATGGCGTGCCCGGCGTGGACGACGACGACAACGGGTATGTCGATGATATCCACGGATACAACTTTGCGTACGGCAACAGCGATCCGATGGACGACCACGGTCATGGGACGCATTGCGCTGGGACAATCGCGGCGGTTGGGAACAATGGCCTGGATACGGCCGGCATCTGCTGGAATGCTCGCGTCATGGCGCTGAAGATTCTCGATGCCGCCGGCGACGGCACGTCCGCCGATGCAGTCCCGGCGATCTACTACGCCGTCGCCAACGGGGCCGACGTGATCTCGATGAGCTGGGGCGGCGACGAAGAATCGCAAGCGATCAAGGAGGCCATCGCGTACGCCCGGCGGCAGGGCGTGCTGATAGTGGCGGCGGCGGGCAACGAGGATTCCGGGGTGCCGTTCTATCCGGCCGCCTATTCCGAGGTCATCGCCGTGGCGGCAACGGAGTCGAACGACAAGCGGTGGTACCTGTCGAATCATGGCGATTGGGTGGACATTGCGGCCCCGGGACGCGACATTCTCTCGCTGCGAGCCGCGGGCGTTTCGTCTGCCACGGCCCAGAATGCCTTCACGACGCGGATGTCCGGCACGTCGATGGCGGCGCCGCACGTCACGGGAGCATGCGCCCTGCTGCTGGCGACCGACCCGTTGCTCTCTTGCGAGCAGGTCGAGCATATCCTGCTGACGACCGGGGACACGATTTCGACGGGCATTTGCGCCTCGAACAGCCGATTGAACGTCTCAAAGGCGATGCGCGCCGCCGTGCCGCCGGAGGGGACAGTGCGGTTCGACCGTCAGGAGTATTCGCAGGACGACGAGATTGGCGTCCTGTTGGCGGACTGGGACCTGCGCGGCGCCGGGACGCAATCCGTACTGGTTGGGACCGATGGCGGCGATGCGGAAGAAGTGAGGTTGGTGGAGACTGCCGAAGCGAGAGGTGTCTTTCGGGGCGCGGTGGCGAGCGAGCGGGGGGCAGCCCGGTCTGGCGATGGTCGGGTGCAGGCCGAGAACAGCGAGCGCATTGTGGTGCGATACTTGAATGCGACGGGCGGGGCTGGTGCGGCAGGGCAGTGGGTCGAGGCGTACGCTTTCGCGGATTACGAGGCCCCGGCTCTGGTGCAGCAGACGGTGGAGACTCGCGGGCCGACCGCCCGAATCGAGATCACGACGAGCGAGTCCACGCGAGCGGAGATCCGATACGCCAACTCGCCGGACGGACCCTTCACGCTGACGGCCAAAGATGCGGAGCTGAGTGACCGGCACAGCATTAAGATCGCGAGACTGACGCGAGGGACGAAGTACTACTTCGTGGTAGCGATGGTGGACCGGGCGGGCAACGAGACCGTAGCGGATAATGACGGGCGCCGCTATTCCTTTGAGATCAGCGGCGATTTTGCGGGGTTCCGCGTGCCGAGTGTGTACCCGACGATCCAGGCCGCGATTGACGACGCCTGGAATGGCGACACGGTATGGCTCGCCGACGGCACATACTCGGGCGAGGGCAACATCGAGATCGACTTCCTCGGCCGGAGCATTACGGTGCGGAGCGAGAACGGCCCGCAGTCATGCATCATCGATTGCCGGGACGAGGGCCGGGCCTTCTACTTCCACAGTGGCGAAGGCAAGGAGGCCGTCGTCGATGGGCTGACAATCACAAACGGCGGCAACGTGGACTACGGCGGCGCGATCCGGTGTGTCGGGAGCAGTCCGACGATCCGCAACTGCGTCTTCCGCAGGAATTCCGCCGATCAGTACGGCGGCGGATTGTGCAACTGCTACGGCAGCAACCCGACCGTCGTGGGCTGTACATTCGAGAACAACAGTTGCTCGGCATCACGCGGTCTCGGCTCCGGCGGTGCCGTGGCCAACCGCCATAACAGCAGCCCCACCATCCAGGATTGTACCCTCGCCAAGAACTCCGCGAGCTATGCCGGCGGTGGCATGGGGAACTTCGACACAAGCCGTGCCCGTGTGGTTCGCTGCATGTTCGCGGGCAACTCCAGTGGCCACAATGGCGGCGCCGTCGTCAATGAGGATAATAGCCATCCTGAATTCACTCAGTGCGTCTTCTACACCAACTCGGCCAAGGACGACGGGGGCGGCTTGTACTGCCGCGACAAGAGCGACGTGGCTCTATCACGCTGCATCTTCAACGGCAACTGTGCGGAGCGCAACGGCGGCGGGCTCTCGGTCCTGGGGGCAAGAGTGACGGCGACCAACTGCACGATCAGCGGCAACGGGGCCGGGCGACGGCATGGGGGCGTTGAGAGCAGTGGGGGTGGCGTACTCTGCCTGGAGAACAGCATCTTGTGGGCGAACATCGATGGTTCCAGCGGGCCAGGGTCCGAACTCGCCCAAGTCGCGGCGGAAGGTAGCGAGATCGCCATGGAGTACTGCTGTGTCCAGGGGCTCACCGGCACGCCGGGCGGCATCGGGAATATCGGGTCCGACCCGCTCTTTGCAGAGCCGAGTCGCTCCGACTACCACCTGCGCAGCCAGGGTTGGCGTTGGGATGGCGGGCAGGGCGGCTGGACGTATGACAGCGAGACCAGCCCGTGTATCGACGCGGGCAATCCCGGCCGGGGTTTGGGGGAGGAGCTGACGGCGGTGCCGCAGGACCCCGACAACCTGCTGGGCGCGAACGTACGTATCGACATGGGCGCCTATGGCGGGACGACGGAGGCGAGCATGGCCCCGCCGGGATGGGCGCTACTGGCCGACGTGAATAACGATCGTCACGTGGACTGGCTCGATCTCGCTTCTCTGGCGGCGGACTGGGCGACCATGGGCGAAAGCAAATCCGGCGACCTGTCGCGCGACGGCGCGGTCGGCGGGGCGGACTTGGTCTTGCTCGGCGGCCAGTGGCGACACAAGGCCGGATCAACGACAGCGAAAGCGGTCAAGCCAGAAGACGAAGAGTGAATTGGGAGTATTGCACCGTACGGCTGGGTCCGTGGCGGTCCTTGCGAGATCGAATGAAACGGTGTACAAATCGACTGCACGCCGATTAGGATGGCGGTAGAGTCTCTGCGACAGCCTCGAAGTGGACCTGTCGCGAGAATCAGGGCATGGCCGAGAGAGTTTGGCAAGGAGGCCCAGTGTGAGCACGGTTTCGTTTTTCTTTGCGGGCGGCGGGACGGGCGGGCACATCTACCCGGCCCTGGCCGTCGTCGAGCAGATCCTGCAACTTCAGCCGGATGCCGGCATTCATTTCTTCCATAGCACGCGGGCGGTCGATGAGCATATCCTGGGAAAGACGAAGTTCGCGCGCACGCCGCTGCCGGCGATTGGACTATCCGCCCATCCGATACAATTCATACGCTTCTTATCCACGTTTCAGAAAAGCTACATGCTTGCGAAGAAGCGGCTTGCCGAGAGCCCGAAGTCGGTGGTGGTGGGGGCCGGCGGCTTCGTCGCCGCGCCGGTGTGCCTGGCGGGACACAGGCTGGGCATCCCGGTGGCGCTGGTGAACGTCGATCTGATTCCCGGCCGGGCCAACAGGATTGCCGCTCGCTGGGCGGATGAAATCTTCGTGCAGTTTGAAGAGAGCAAGGAGGATTTCTACCGCAGCCGGGCGAAGATCAACGTCGTCGGCTGTCCCTTGCGGAGTGGCTTTCTCCATCCCCACTCCGATGCGGCGATCAAAGACCTCGGCCTGGACCCCGGCAAGAAGGTCCTGCTCATCACCGGCGCATCGAGCGGCTCGCAGAGTATCAACGAGGCCGTCTGCCGCTTGCTCGATCCATTGGCGGAATTCGCCGGCTCCTGGCAGATCGTGCACCTGACGGGCCTGGACAACCACGCGATGGTCCTGGACAGGTATAAAGGGGCTCGCATTGCCCACAAGGTGGTGGACTACTACGAGGGAATGCCCGACCTATTTGCGGCGGCGGACCTGGCGATCGGCCGCAGTGGGGCCGTCAGCGTGGCCGAATATGCGGCCGCCGGCGTCCCGAGCATCTGCATGCCCTACCCGCACCACAAGGATATGCACCAGTACCTCAACGCCGGCAAGCTCGTCGAGGCCGGCGCCGCCGTCATCGTGGACGACCTCCCCGACGTCCAGGACCGCACCGAGTGGCTCTGGGAAGAGCTGCAAACCCTGATGAAGGACGATCCGACGCGCCAGGAAATGTCCGAAGCCTGCAAGCAAGTCGCCAAACCCAACGCCGCCGAAGAGATCGCCCTCCGCCTGCTGGACCTGACCGCCCAAAGCGAAAGGAATCGATTGTCCCCGTAAATCCGCGTGTCACAATGAGCCCGGCACTGGCGAGTATTCCGGCCAAGGCGGACGTAACGATCATCGGCGAATACGATCCCAATCCCATCGGCTTCGGCGGCTTCAAGAAGGGCCTCAAGCCCGCCGACCATCGGCTGAGCCGGTGATAGCGGCGATTGTTGATTCATGAGTTCAATCTCCTCATGGGCGAAGATTTCTCGGTTCAGAGAGGGTATTTGCTGAGAGGAGAACGCAGAAATTCTGCCAATGGGACCGTTTTTTTCACTTGCATTATATACGGCATTGCCGTATATTCAATAGAGCATGGAAATTATCGAAACCGCACCATTTGCAGATGCCGTGATGAGCTGTTCGACGACGAGCAGTTCCGCAGACTTGAAGAACATCTGGTGTTGAATCCTGTCGCGGGTGCTCTCATTCCCGGCGGGGGCGGCTTGCGAAAGATTCGTTGGCCGGGTTCGGGGCGGGGTAAACGGGGTGGTGTGCGTGTGATCTATTACTTTCGCTCGAAAACAAACAGGCTGTTCCTGATCTTCGGTTATCGCAAGAATCAATGTGAGGACCTGACTGGGGCCCAGATCAAGAGTCTTGCCGGGATCATCGAACGGCTGTAGGGGTGCGCTGATGGGTAGGACGAAGAAAGTCAATCTGTATGCGGAGCTCAAGGAGGGGCTCGATGAAATGGTCGCCATTGAGAAGGGCGAGAGAGAGCCTGTGCGCGTCCATCGCTTTTTCACCAGCGCGGACATAAGAGCCCTTCGCGAAAAGGCGGGGGTCTCGCAGCGCACCTTTGCGGCGATGCTTGGCGTCAGTATCAGAACTCTTCAGGATTGGGAGCAAGGCCGGCGAACCCCCACGGGGCCCGCCATGAACCTGTTGCGACTGTACGACGCCATGCCCGAGGCGATCACAAAAGTCCTGGCCGAACAACCGGCCCTCGCGTCTTGAACGAATGCCGCCGCCAAGGCCAGCCTTCCGAGCTTGTCCCGATCGCGCCGACCACAGGCTGAGGGTATCGATGATTGATGATGGATGATTGAACTGACACTCCGCAACTCTGCTGTGGCCGAGCGCCTCGTCATGTTTGTGAAATGTGTAGGTCCGACCCCCCGTTCCGCCCGCGCGGTTGTCGAGATTGGGATTTGCGACTTGCATTTCCAGGCAGTTCTGCTTACACTACGATAGTAGCGGCAATACCGTGAGTCTGAGGCTAACGATTGCCGGATTGCATCGCGTCTTTTCGGCAGTGGTGAAGGGATTATGGCGTGGGAAGACATGCGAAGCTTCTTGAACGTATTCTCGGTGGACGGGCTGATGCGAATATCCGGTTCTCCGATCTCATTCAACTCCTGCTGCATCTCGGATTCGATGAGCGGATACGAGGCGATCACCATATTTTTACCCGGGCTGGCGTTGTGGAGATTCTGAATCTGCAACCGAAAGCGTCGATGAGCAAGCCATATCAAGTCAAACAGGTCCGAAATGTGATCCTCAGGTATAGACTCGGAGCAGATGAGAATGAACAGATATGAGATGATCGTCTATTGGAGTGACGAGGATCAGTCGTTTGTGGTCGAGGTGCCTGAGTTGCCGGGCTGCATGGCGGATGGGCCCACCTACCGCGAGGCTGTCGCAAACGCCGAGAAGGTGATCGAAGAGTGGATTGAGACGGCCAAAGAGCTCGGGCGCGAGATCCCCGTTCCCCGCGGCCGCCTGCGATACGCGTGATCCATTTTTGCATTCGCGGCCCGACATTCCTATCAGGTACGGATTCAAACGGGATTGACACGGATGTCGTAGGGTGGGCTGCTGCCACCACGACTGCCGGTCATAGCCGAGCGCTTCGGCATGTTTGTGAAATGTGTAGGTCCGACCCCTGTTCTGCCCCCTTCTTGTTGGTCAGTTGATTTTGGGCACTGACCAAATGGTCGCCGTGATGAATCGCTCGCTGCGGGGCTCGTCCAGCCAGTAGTAGATCGTAACAAGTTTCCCGTCCGGTCGTTGCACAGTCCGCGTATAACCGATATCAGGTTCGCCCGCACCACGGCGCAGAACATATTCCTGCCCCCAGGTAACACCTTCATTGCTACTGAACACTGCGCGGAGGGTGCGTGGCTCGTTACGGTTGGCATACGTGATACAGAGGTGCCCATCGGCCAGGTGAACCATGGCGGGCGGATTACCGCTGTACCCACCGGTGTCCTCGACCGGATTGGCGAGCCACTGCCAACTGAGACCACCGTCCCGCGAACGGAACAGCTCGATGAAATTGTGTTCCACCGGGTCGTTGTCACGGCGGCGAAGGGCAACCAGGAAATCCCCGTTGGGCATCCGAGTCGAAGACGGCATGATGGAGTAGCCGCTGGGAGGTTCTGGTCCGATCCAGGCGAGTTGGTTCCAGTACCTGCCACCAGTACGCGTGCGAGCACAGAAAGGCCGCCCTTCCCGATCATTGGTCTTCTGCGCTGTGAGAAAGAGGATCAGATCCTTTGAGCCCAGGACGTGATAGTCTGTGCGCGCACGCAAATGCAGATCGGCAAAAGGCAGGCGGAAGGGGCCTTGCCACGTTCGGCCTCTGTCCAAGGAAATGAAGGCTCTACCACCCCGGGCATTCAACGTGAACCCCGGAGCATCGAAAGCAATGTCCGTCGGGAATGGCTTGGGTTCCCCCTCAGGGTAACCGGCTTCGGAGAGTGACCAGGTTTCGCCTCCGTCTACACTGCGCGCCAGCATGAGACTCTGCGGACGTCCAGGGTCGATTTGGTGTAAGCCTCGTTGTTCGGGCGGAGCAAGAAAGCCAAGGCTGAAGCCCACCAAGATCTCGTTGCCCCACTGCCAGATGCCATTGTTGGCGGGCCATCCCGCGAACCGGCCTTTCTCATGAAACACCTTCACGTGCTCGGCGTTTTCGACAGTCACTGCCGCGTCGTTTGTCATGGCAGTGATAGGAGTTATCGCTGTTATCATCAGGGCAAAGCCGAGCCATGATCGTCCGCAACGGTCCATCATGAGTCTACAATCTCCTTCCTGCAACTTCTTCCCTATGCCCCGGGGATGTTGGCGTAGAGTGCATTGAAGGACATCATCACCGTGCCTTGTCAATCTCGTAGTCTCCATCTGGATAAGCCTCCCCCGTGATGCAGGTGAAGCAGGCGTTGCCCGCAAATGCTGAACCTAAGGACTCGTAATGCAATAGATTCGGAAATGGCTCAAGTTTGACCGCAGGCCATGCCGATCAGATAGGCATGGAACGAAAATGGCTACAAATCCGTGTCTTGCCGATGGGCGAGGATACCACGCCTTGGCTGCACGACGAACAGTGGGTCCGGTCTTTGCGGGTGGTGTTGGATCGACTCGACGAAGACCAGCGACGTTGGGTTCTTGCGCTTCTGTCTTTGCAGGTAGGTCGTGGGGGGATCTCTCGGCTTTCGGAGATTTCCCACATGGACAACGACACCTTTACGAAGGCTCGAAGAGAACTGGCCGAGGATTTGAAGTCGTGCCCTCGGCAACGCATTCGTAGAGCCGGGGCAGGACGCAAACCGTTGACACAGACCGATCCGTCTCTGGAAGACGATCTACAGCGACTGATCCGAAACGACATTGCCGGCGACCCCTGCTCCGACGACAAGTGGGTACGCCAGACTCTGCGGGAACTGCAAGAAGCCTTGCACACGAGGGGGCATACGATCAGCCATACCACGGTACGCGAGCTTCTCAAAAAAAGGGGCTTTCGCTGCAAGCGAACCGCAAACGCTTCACCGGTCCCCCTCACCCGGACCGCGAGAGACAATTCCACTACCTGCAAGGGCAAAAGGAAGCATTCCTGAAGGCGGGTGATCCCGTGATCAGCGTCGACACCAAGAAGAAAGAGTTGATCGGTCCTTTCAAAAACAACGGCCGTCGATGGCGGGCAGACCCCGTCGAGGTGAACGCACACGACTTTCGACAAGATGCGGAGTGGATCGCCGCTCCCTACGGCATCTATGACGTTGGACGCAATCACGGCCTGGTGTATGTGGGCACTTCGGCCGACACCGCCGAGTTTGCCACGGATGCGATTCAACACTGGTGGCGCACCCAGGGGAAAAAGCACTATCCGAAAAGCAGTCGGCTCCTGATCTTGGCCGATGCCGGCGGCAGCAACAACTGTCGCTCTCGACTCTTCAAGCATGAGATCCAGACCAAACTGGCAAACTCGTTCGGCTTGAGCGTTACGCTCTGCCACTATCCCACCGGGGCCTCCAAATGGAATCCTGTCGAGCATCGCCTTTTCGGCCCCATCAGTTGCCAGTGGGCTGGTGTTCCTTTGAAAACGCTGGATATTCTGCTGGAAAGTATCCGTGATACACACGCCCAAACCGGCCTTCGTGTCTGTGCCAAAGCCAATGGCAAGCCCTACGCCAAAGGGATCAAGGTATCCAATGCACAGATGAAGACGATCCGACTTCAGCGACACGAGGTCTGCCCAGACTGGAACTACACCATCGATCCCGATACATCATGAACCCCGAATCCATTTCTTTACGAGTCCTAAGGCTTCCTCGCATCGTGTTGCGGTTGCGCGGGGAGGTCGGATACGAGCCGGTCTCGGTCCAGTCGTTCCTGCTCCTGAAATCGATCCAGGAGGGCGTCGAGGTCTTCGTTGCAGGCCTCGAAAATCTTCTGCCGTGCAGATCGCACCTCCTCAACAATTGGGTCTTTCGTCATGATCCTAATCCTCCAACGATTCCAGAATCTCCTCCGGCGTAACGATCAGAGGAGTTGAGCGATTCAATTCAACGTTGGCGCTGAGCAGCCTTCGAATCATCTCGCCATTGGCAATGTGCGAGCAGTTCCAGGTTACCAGATAGTCCATTCGATACGATACGGCATACGCAATGTGCGGAATGTCGGCGCGAGCCCTGCCGGATAGACCAAGTGTGTTGCCATAGTGGCGTGTCAATATCCTCACATCGTTATTGAGAGCCAGAACCGGCAAACCCTCTATGAACCGCCAACGTCTCTCGACGGCCTCCCGATCACCGGCTCGGAGCTCATCGAGAACAGCTTCGGATACGTATAACTCGAACCTGTCACGAGCAGTCTGCCACCAGTCTTGAGTGATCTGCTGATGCGCAGCAACGATCAAATCTCGGCTGGCTTTTGCTGCGAGATAACTCGGTACGGTTGTCTCAAGGTAGATCCTTTGCATGGCAGTCATTGTAGACAAAGGCCAGGAAAAAGGCAAGATGAGATGCCGGCAGATTCCGCCGATTGATGCCGATGATCGGTCAATAACCTGTGGCGCAGGCGTCTTTGCGGGGGGCGGAGCCACCGAAGTAACGCAATGGATCATCTTGACGCCAGGGGCATATCGAGTCCGAGGTTTGAGGCAAGCTATCGGTTGGTGTTCGGCGCGGTTGCTGGGTGTGCTTCCGCTCGTTTGTAGGTGTCGAAGATCGCGGCGATGTTGGCTTGCTGTGTGTCTCCGCTGTGGACGACGACGCGGTAACTGAGGGTCAGCTTCTGGCCCTTGGGAAGATCCAGTTGATCGCCTTCGAGCCAATACATCGGGGTCGGGGAGAAGAAGCCGTAGTCACGCGTGAACCACTTCGAGGGATACCAGCGATTGCCCGGGTGCTGGAGGATGGCGAGGCCCTCGGTGACGCCGGCGCGTGTGCCGTAGTAGTCGCACCACGGCGAAGCGACGCCAAACGTTCCCTTTTCCCCGGTCTGGCCTTGGGCATTGACCAGCGTCCCGCCTTTGGAGACGCCCAGCTCGAGCACAACGCGAGCGGAGAACAGCGAGTGGTTCGTCTTGAGAATCCGGATGTCCACCAGGGGTTCCATGCTGATTGTGAAGTCGATGAATCGCAGGCTGTCGCTGGGAGCCGTGATGACGATCTGCCGCCGGTCGCGAATGATGGGCTCTTTGCCGGGTTGCTTCCAGAGACCTTCGTCGGTGAAGACGACCTTGCGGCCCGAGGATTCGACGATCGTGGGGCCCTGGGAGATGATCTGACCCCGCTCATTGCCCTCCTGCCAGTAGTTGCCGCCGTTGACCCGATCGCAGCCGAAGAAGAGTGAATGATGGTGCGGGTAGGGCTCCGAGGTCTCGGTCGTAATGGACTTGCCCGAGGCAGGGCCGTTGACCGGCCAGAAGTAGGGATACTTCTGGGACGGGTCGAACTTGTAGCAGGTGAACAATTGCCCGCCTACTGTGACAACGATCTGGTTCTCCTGTAGCTTTGCTTCGATTGTGCCCGCAGGCGCCTGGGCCGAACTCTCGCCGACAGAAGCCCCGAGAAGAACGAATGATACTGTGAGCAAGAGATTTCGAACGTGCATTGCCATGTACTCCCAAAAATGAGGTGGTCAGCATCCGATGGCGCAGCCGTCTTTTCGGGGGTCGGAGCCGCCGAAGTAACGCAGGGGGGCGTCCTGTCGCCAGATGGCTTGGTAGCCGCCGTAAGCGCCGAGGTTCGGGCGGACCTTGTGGCCCATGTAGGCGAGCTTGAGCTTCACGTCGTCGGGGATGCCTCGCTCGAAGCCGATGGAGCCGCCGCCCACCATTTTGCTGCCGGTGGGCTCGGAGCTTTCGGCGTGCTCGATGCGGGGCTGGTCGCCCACCTGCTGCGGGGACATGCCGAAGTCGAGGAGGTTCATCAGGACCTGCACGTGTCCCTGGGGCTGGAAATCCCCGCCCATGACGCCGAAGGAGAAGAGGGGCTGCCCGGCCTTCGTGACGAACGCAGGGATGATCGTGTGGAAGGGACGCTTGTGCGGCTCAAGCCGGTTCAGGTGGTTCGGGTCGAGCGAGAAGAGCTGGCCGCGGTTCTGGAGGCAGAAGCCCAGGCCGTCGGGGACGTAGCCGGAGCCCCAGCCATGAAAGATGCTCTGGATCAGCGAGACCATGTTGCCGTCCTTGTCGGCGGTCGTCATGTAGATCGTGTCGGACGAGCCCTTGAGTCGGCCGGGCTGCACCTGCTGGGCCGCTCGATTCCGGTCGATCAGCTTGACTCGCTCGGCCGCGTACTCCTTCGAGATCAACTGTTGAAGAGGCACCTTCGCGAAGTCCATGTCCGCGTAGTACACCGCCCGGTCCTCGAAGGCGAGCTTCTTGGCCTCGATGAACAGGTGCAGATGCTCGGCGGAATTCGGCTGCATCGGCCCAATGTCAAAGTGTTCCAGCATGTTCAACATTTGCAGTGCCGCGATGCCCTGGCCGTTCGGGGGAAGCTCCCACACATCGTAGCCCCGGTAGCTCGCGCTGACGGGCTCGACCCAGTCGGCCTTATGGTCGCGAAAGTCACGCAGGGAGAATCGCCCGCCATTGGCCTGTGAGAACTTGACGATCCGCTCGGCGGGTTGTCCCTGGTAGAACGCCGCCGGTCCGTCGCGTGACAGCGTTTCATACGCGGCAGCCAGTGCCGGATTGCGGAAGATCGTGCCGTAGTACATGGGTTTGCCGTCGGGCAGGTAGGTGCTTCGCAGTCCCGGCGTGTCGCGCGAGCCAAACGACCACGAGTGCGCAATGATGGGCGAGACGGGAAAGCCCTCGCGCGCGTGCCCAATTGCCGGCTCCAGGAGTCTGGAAAAGCTGAGTCGGCCGAATCGCTCGTGCAGGGCGGCCCACCCGCTGACGCACCCGGGTACGCTCCACGACAGGGGGCTGTAGACGGGGATTTCCTTCAGGCCCATGTCACGCGCCTGCTGCAGGCTCCACTCGTAAGGGGATCGCCCGCTGGCATTGAGCCCGAAGAGCTTGCGGTCCTTCTCGCTCCAGACGATGGCGAACAGGTCGCCGCCGGGCCCGCATGACATCGGCTCCACGAGGCCCAGCATGGCATTGGCGGCGATGGCCGCATCGACGGCGCTGCCGCCGGCTTGGAGAACGTCGATGCCCGCCATGCTCGCCAGGGCCTGGCTGGTGCAGACCATGCCGTTGCGAGAGACCACGGTCGAGCGATTCTGATTCCTGCTCGCCAAGAGTCCCGGACGGATCGGCGGCCTGTCGGCTGGTTGCACGCCGCCGCGAGAGATGCGATAGAAGGGCGAGGAAACCAATGCGGCCGTCCCTGCGCCGAGGGCCTGGAGGAATGTGCGTCGTTCCATGGGTGATCTCCGACGTTGATTCATGTGCCTGCAACCGGTCACTGCACGGGCGGGTTCGAAGCCGGACTCGTAGGCTGGCCGGGCGGCGGTTCCAAGAGCGACTGCGGCCGGTCCATCACGAACTTCGCGCGGACCCGTTCGAGCATGTGGGCCTTCGCCTCCACGCGCCAGACCAGCAGCGTCAACGGCGGCCGGATATTGTCCTTGAACGTGATGATGATCCGTCCGAAGCCGAAAAGACGTTCGAGAAAGTCACTGGTATCCACCTTCGTGTTGTAGTCCTCGCGTCCGACCTGCTCGCCGGCCTCCGTCGGGCCCCAGTGGATGTCCAGGCAGTTGGGCGTGATCGCGACGTAATGGAACAGGCCGTAAAGCCAGGAGACACAAACCGTCAGCAGCCCGATCAGCGCGATGAGCAGATAGCCGGTCGCGCTGATGGAGAAGGCGAGATGCTTGAAGAGGCCAAGGAACGGCAGGACCCAGCCGAGCAGGTGAAGCCACAGGAGGAAGGCCCCAAGACCGGTGAAGGTGATCAGGATCATCCTGATGTTGACGTCATACTCCTCGATGAGGAAGTTGAGGAAGAAGACGGCGAACCACAGACCGCCGATGACCGTCGGGCTGATGCCGGTGAAAACCTGCCACTCGGACTCCTTCATGAACATGAAGACCGACGCGAGCAGGGCGGCCAGGATGGTGGGGACGTAGAGGACCTTCGGCGTCCAGCCGAAGATCACGAGCCAGTCGTTCAGGTCCGGGTCGGCGCGGAGGATCCTTACGCTGTCGATCCGTGTGCGGAGGGTCTTGCGCAGAATGAGCCACGCCACGATGGCGGTCACGGCCAAGCCCAAAGCGATATACAAGGCGATCATCCGATTCGAAGTCCAATCCATACTTGTGTCTCCCATCATGCGACTGCCGCCACCGGACAGCGGCTCGTGTGGCATTGTAGCGGCAGGGCGGCGGTCTGGCCAGACCTTTCCCGGAAGGGCGACAGCTCCGGGAAGTGGCCGTTTGAAGGATTGGGGCAAGAGCATCGGCGACACGGGCGGCACATGGGCGACCCTGTGTATCAATACTGAAAACGCATAATATCGCGTGACCGGTCCATGGGAATGGGAGAGAGGATAGACTGTACCTCGGGTTGGAGGGAGCAGACACCCGCGAATGGATGGTGGACATGGCAGAAGAAAAGTAGAGAAAGCACATTACTGCCGTCGATACTATCGGATAATCATGGGGTGTGCAGCCGCCAACCACGGCTTTCACAATCGGTGTTACGACAAGGATAGTGAGCAGGTGTCTGGAGTTAAGGAATGACTATGTCAACGCTACAGGGTTCACGTTTCAGGGTGCTGAGGTTCATTGTGGTGGCAGCCGTGATGCTGCTGTCGGGGTCGGCGTGGGGGGGCATCGTTGTCACAGGCAGCACGATGCCGGTCTATGGCGGCATGGGGCCCGACCCGTGGGACGTGACCGGCGATATGGTCGTGGGCTATCAAGACAACGGGACATTGACCGTTAACGGGGGATCGGGCGTCACGGTGACCGGCGGCAGTACGCTCATCGGGTCCAACGATCCTGCGTATAGTGGTGTCGTCGGGACGGTGTGGCTGGCAGGCCCCGGTTCGACCTGGGTGCTGGACCTGAATGAAGACTTCGTCGTGGGTCCCCTGGCGGAGGGGGATCTGACCATCGAGGGCGGCGCGACGTTGACGTCAGGCACCAGCATCATTGGCGGCCAGCCGGTGGAAGGCGAGGGGGGAATGACGGACATGCTCAGTGGGACGGGCAGCGTCAGCCTGAGCGGTGACGGGTCACGGTGGGACAGCGATTGGCTTGTTGTTGGCGCCAGGGGCACGGGCAGTCTGACGGTCACTGGCGGCGCCGACGTGGTGAGCGCCGGGACGGGGTTGGTGGGCGTGATGACGGACGGCACTGGGACGGTGGCCGTCACGGGTGCAGACAGCACGTGGATGGTGAACAACAATGCGGACCTCGTGATTGGGGCATGGGGTAGTGGCACACTGAACATTTCGGACGGGGGCCGGGTGGATTCGACGCGTGGCTGGGTGGGGGGAACGGACCCGGTCGCGGTCGAGCTCGACGATCAATTCCTTATGAGTCAGGGCAATGCGGCGGGCACGGGAACGGTCAGCGTCACCGGGGAGAATTCGCAGTGGAACGTGGATGAAGCGCTCGTGGTCGGCGCCTGGGGGACGGGGGACCTCACGATTGCAGATCAGGGCGAGGTCACTGTCCCGAAGATGTACATCGGCGGCATGCCGATCACGCTGGGCGTAGAACAGCCGTTCTCCCGCGACCTGCTGGCCGACGGCACCGGGACGGTGACTGTGACGGGGGCGGGCTCTCTTGAGGTTACCGGTGATGACACCCTGTTTGTGGGCTACTCTGGGACGGGCACACTGAGTGTCGAGGCGGACGGCGATGTGACGGCCGAGTCGGTGGTGGTTGGCGGTGCGCCGGATGCCGATGGCACAGTCGTGGTGTCGGGCGGGGGCTCGACGCTGACGGCGGACCACATCGACGTAGGTTTCTGGGGCACGGGGCGCATGACCATATCCGCCGGCGGTGAGGTGTTGACGGACTATCTGTCGATCGGCGGGGGGGACGCCAGTGGGGTGACCGATCTGCCGCAGGCAATCCTCGATGATTTCGGGGAAGCAGCCGGCACCGGCACGGTGATGGTCACCGACGGAGGTTCGTCATTGACCGTCACGGGTGACCAGAGTCTCTACGTCGGCTATTCGGGTGGAGGCGGCCTGTCGGTCAATTTGGGCGGATACGTCTCAAGCCAGACCGCCGGCATCGGCGTGCAGGCCGGCAGCCAAGGGGGTGTTGTAGTGGGCGGCCATGACGACGCCAATGTCCCATCGACCTGGGACAACACCGGCTCCATGTTCGTGGGTGGCTACGGCTCTGGCTCGTTGAGGATTGAGGACGGCGGACAAGTCCATATCGGCGAAAGCCTCTACGTCGGCGGGTTCGATCCCTGTCAGTTCGGCGGGGACGGCGATCTGTTCGGGAATGAGCCGAATGGCACGGGCGAGGTGACGGTGACCGACGCCGGCTCTCTCCTGGATGTCACGGGTATCACGACCCTGTATGTCGGCTATTCGGGCAACGGGACGCTGTACGTATTCCAAGGCGCGCAGGTCAATACGAACACGATGGTTGTCGGCGCCGGTCCAGGAGCGGTCGGAACGGTGGTCATCGATGACCCCAATTCGACAATATCGGCAGGTGAGGGCGTGGTCGTGGGCGCCTGGGGCGAGGGCCATCTCGGCATCGGGGCCGCCGGCAGCCTCACCACGGGCGGGCTGTACATCGGCGGCTTTGATCCCTGCATGGCTGATCCGGCACTTCTAGCACAGTTTGGCGACCCGAACGGAACAGGCGGAGTGCTCGTCAGTGGCCCGGGCTCCTCGCTCACTGTGACCGGCACGGGTACGATTGTTGTTGGCGCGGGCGGCACCGGAACCCTGGGGATCCAGGACGGCGCCACCGTCATTTCGGAGGACAGCTTCATCGGCGGGTATCTGACGTTCGACCATAATGACGTGACCAATATGGACGACGTTCAGATCCACGGCGGCACGGGCTCGGTCGAGGTCAGGCTCCCCGGCACGACCTGGCAGAGCAATGTCGTCGTTGTGGGCACGGGCGGAAGCGGCACTCTGGATGTGACGGAGGGCGGCCAAGTCAGCGACTACCTGGGCATCATGGGCTTTGGCCCTGACGCTGCCGGCCGGGCGACGATCAGCGGGCCGAACTCCGTTTGGACAAACGTTGCCGGTGGGGGCGGCGAGGGCGATCCCTACAATGGGACGCTGATTGTCGGCGGCTGGGGCCAGGGCGATCTGATGGTTTCCAACGGCGGCCGTGTAGACACGGTCACCATGTACATCGGCGGCTTCGATCTTGCTGAGCTTGGCGGCGGCGAGCCGCCGACCGACTGGGGTCCGGATGTTCCCGCCGGGACCGGCACGGTCACGGTGACGGGAACAGATTCCATGCTCCAAGTTCTCGGCGGCAATACCACCTACGTGGGCTTCACAGGCGATGGCACACTGAACATCCTCAACGGCGGTCACGTTGTTAGCGATGCCGCTATCGTCGGCGTCCTGGAGGGCAGCCACGGCCTTGTGACCGTCGATGGCACCGGCTCCACCTGGTCGATTGCCGGTGGCGGCGGCGCCGACGCCAGTCTCGATGCCAGAGGGGAAGGCGAAGTGCTCATTTCCAACGGCGGCCGGCTGGAGGCCAGCGGCGATGACGCCGTGTTGGCCGCAGCCGACGGCATTAGTGTGGGTTCTGAGGGACAAGGTAGGATGGTCGTGTCGAACGATGCCCTCGTCATGTCTGAGGATGGCGTCGTCGGCGGTTACGATCCGCAGTACGACCATATCGAGGATTATTTTGACCCCAACGCGGAGTTGGGTACGGGCACGGGCACCGTGGTTGTCTCCGGGGGCGGCTCGTCTTGGGAGGCTGACAATCTGGCGGTCGGCTTCTCGGGCAGCGGCACGATGGATGTGAACGATAGCGGCAAAGTGATGACCTATCGGGCGTTCATGGGGGTAATGCCGGACTCCGTTGGTACGGCCCGCGTGAGCGGATCAGGCTCGCGGTGGGAGTCCGTCGAGGTCTTGGGTGTCGGTCTGTGGGGCCAGGGAGACCTGACGATTTCCGATGGTGCATTGGTCGATTCCGGAGAGATATACATTGGTGGCGCACCGATCGACGTGATTGAACAAAGGCACGTACACGTGCATCCGGATGGCGGTGGAGGTATCATCTTCGGAGCCTTAGCGGCTGGCGAAGCGTATGACCCGAACCGGCTGCCGGCTGGCGTGGGCCGGGTGACCGTCACCGGCGAAGGCTCGGAGTTGCGCGTCCTCGGGCTGGAAAGCCTCTATGTCGGCTATTCCGGCACCGGCACATTGGACGTGAACGATGGCGGATACGTCGAGAGCGAGACGGCGGGAGTCGCCGTGTTGCCGGGCAGTACGGGCAGCGTCACCGTCGATGGCGTGCACTCGAATGAGGTGGACGTGCCGTCTGAATGGTACAACCATGGCTCGATGTTCGTGGGCGGCTACGGCGACGGATCTCTGATGGTCAGCAACGGCGGTATCGTGACCTCGGAGGACGCGGTCTACATCGGGGGCTTTGACATCGAGGACTTTGACGTCGATGTACAGGCGATCGGCTACGACCCCAACGGGACCGGGACCGTGACCGTGACGGACGACGGATCGCTGCTGGAGACCGGCGGCATGGTGGTCGGCGTCACCGGTGGCGGCGGGCTGGACATTCTCGACGGTGGGGAGGTGAGGAGTGTAGTCGGACTGATCGGCTTTGGCCCGGACAGCGTCGGCGAAGCCACCGTGGACGGCGAGGGCTCGGTCTGGCACATGACCAGCGTCGTCGAGGTAGAAGCACTGGCAGAGGGAGAGCGAGAGGACTGGTCCATTCTGGGCGTGGGCATCTACGGCCCAGGCCACCTGACCATCTCCGACGGTGGCCAGGTGACGGTCGCGGATGCCGTGGTCGGCGGTTTCGATCTCGACGATATCGACGCCAATCAGTACTACGCCCTGTGGGGCGATACGCTGGGAACCGGCATCGTTACGGTGACCGGCGCCGATTCACGATTGGATGTCCTGTACGACCTGTGCATCGGCCACACCGGCATGGGTATCCTGGACGTCAATGGCGGGGGCCAGGTGGCCTCGGAAGACGGATTCATCGGCGACTATGCTGACGCCGTGGGTCTTGTGACAGTCACCGGGCAGCAGTCTCAGTGGACCCTCGCGGATAACCTCTACGTCGGCTATGAGGGCATGGGCATCCTGGACGTCAACGACGGCGGCCGCGTCGTCGTGGACGAAAACCTGTACATTGGTGGCGACAGCGAAGGAAGCTGGGGTACCGGCATCCTGGCGGTCAATGACACTGGCGAGGTGCTCGTCGGCGCGGAGTTGTATGTGTGGGAAACGGGTACCCTCACCGGCGACGGCACCGTCACCGTATGGCAGCCGACGACACTCTACAACTACGGCACGATCGCTCCGGGCAACGACGGCATCGGAACGCTGACCGTCAACGGCAACGTGGTCTTCGAGCCCAATTCCATCTACAGCGTCCAGATTTCCAACAGCACCAGCGACAGGCTGGAAGTCAACGGGAACGTGCTGATCGACGGCGGGACCGTTCGGGTGGACTCGCAAGGCACCATCATAGGCGTGCATGACTATGAGATCATCGCCGCCAACGTCGTTTCGGGCGAATTCGACGTTCTCGATACAGCGTTACTTGATTTCACGGTGACCGATGCGAATCTGGGCTACGACGAGAGTTCCGTCTGGCTGCACCTTGTGGCAGCCAATTTCAACGACCCGAACCTGGCGCGTACGTATAACCAGAGACAGGTCGCCGGGGGGCTGCAACAGATTGCCGGAGAAGACCCGGACAATCCCATCACCGACGCCCTCCAGGGTCTGCCGGACCCGGACCGGCTGCGTCACGCGTATGACGAGTTGAGCGGTCAGACTCGGCCGCCGCTGGGGACGCTGACGGCCGCCGGCACGTCGAGGTTCCTCGGCACGGTGACCAGCCGTCTGCAGACCGTGCAAGGCGGTCTGGTCGATACCTTCACCCGGCCCGGACTCCTGGCGATGGCCGGCCCGGATAGCACGATGGGCGATGCAAGGACGTATGACGTCGGCCCGCAGGGACAGACGTTCGGCGTCGGGAAAGGTTCCTCCACTCTGAGTGACGTGGCGTGGGGCTTGTGGGGCCGGGCCTATGGCCTGTACGGCGACCGCGAGACCGAGTTTGAGGCACCCGGGTACAATTACAGCATCTTTGGCGGCAGCGTGGGTCTGGATTACCAGTTCAACGATGTGTGGCTCGGCGGTCTGGTGGTTGGCATGGCGAACGGCGACGTGGACTACGCCGGATCGAGGGACAACGCCGAGTTCGATGCGAAACACGTCGGCCTGTACGGCAGCGCCGCATGGGAGAAATGGTACGTGGACTCGGTGGCCACGCTCGCTCGCCTGGAATACGACACAGAGCGATTTGTGGACCTGCTTGGCGAGCGGCTGACCGGCAGCTTCAGCGGCTACGAGCTGGCCGCCTACGCGGAAGTAGGGCGCAAGTGGCAGGTGGGCCCCGATTTGTTGCTGCAGCCCCTGGCCTCCGTTCAGTACTCCCATCTGACCTTGGATGACTATACGGAACACGGCGGCGTCAGCGCCCTGTCGTTCGACACGCAGACGCAGGAGTCCGTGAAGGGCTCGCTCGGGGCGAGGCTGACACGAACGCTGATTGACACGATGGGCGATTTCCGGGCCAATGTGCAGTTGCGCGGCCGGTGGGTCCATGAGTTCGGCGACAATCGCGCCACCGTGGATACGTCCTTCGCCAGCAATCCGGCGGTGGTGTTCACAGTCCGCGATGCCGAGATCGACCGCGACAGTGCCGTCCTTGGCGTCGGCCTCTCCGGCGATCTGAGCAAACATACGCGGGTCTATGTGGATTACGACACTCGCCTCAACAGCGACGAATCGGTCCACGTCATCGGAGCCTCGCTCCAGTATCGTTGGTGATCGGGACGGTCCGCCGCGGGCGGATTCTTACCTGATCAGTGCACATCCGGGGCCGGCGGCTACAATCGCCGGCCCCTTCCATTGGGGGCTGTTGCATGGCCGGCGTCAGGATCTGGCCAGGAGCCCGATGAGTTTGTCGATTCTGTCAATCCTGAGTCTGGGGGCGGTGTCGGGCTGGGGGGACCGTTGCGTGTACTGGCCGCGGGGACGCAGGAGCTGGATGGTGAGCATGCCCAGTTGATTGGGAGCAATGAAGTCCTTCGTTTCGTTGTCGGCCACGTACGCCATCTGTTCCGGCCGGGCGCGGAGCAGCTCGATCAACCTTTCGAATCCTCGCGGCGACGGCTTCCAGAAATCCCGTCCCAACTCTTCGGTGTACACGATGGCTGCGAAGTACTCCTCGATGCCCAGCGCCTGCACCTTCAATCGTTGCGTGGGCAGGTAGCCGTCGGTCAGAAGGGCGAGGGGGTATTTGCCTCTCAGGGCGTCGAGTATGGCACGGCTCTCGGCTGGCAGGGTAAGCGATGGCATGTGCGTGCGGTAGATCTCGACCAGCTTGCCGATGATGCTCAGGTCGTACGGGATGCCGAGACGCTCCAGGGCGGCGTTGAATGTCGAGCTGCGATTGCCGGTAATGAAGCAGTCCCAGATCGCCGCATAGATATCATCCGGCGAGTGCCTGTCCGATAACGTGGCGATGAACTTCGCCCCCGCCTGGAATCCGCTGCGGCAGAAGTCGATCTCATCATACAGCGTATCGTCGAGATCGAAAACCACGGTTGTTATCATCGCAACATCTGCCTCGGCAAAGAATCACATCGGCCGTACACAAAGCACGCGGCCGTCGGTATAATCGTACACGCATCGGCTCGATTTGTCGATGATTGTGGGTGCGTGCCAGCGGTTGGCCGCGGGAAAGACTGCTCATGGATATATTGCGAATCCTTCGCCCGGTCCACTGGATCAAGAACATCTTCGTGTTTGCCGCACTGATCTTCGGCCGGCGTCTGTTCGGTCCTGTGGAGGAGACTCTCCGAGCCTTTGTCCAAGCCACCGGGGCATTCGTCTGCTTTTCGTTTGCCTCGTCGGCGATGTACATTTTCAACGACATCATGGATCGTAGGACGGACAGCATTCATCCGGAGCGTCGGGCCAGGCCCATCGCGGCCGGCCGCGTAGCCGTGCCGACGGCCTCGGCGGTCGGGATGATCTGCGCTACGCTCGCCTTGGCAGGCAGCCTGCTTCTTTCTCCCGCACTGGCGGCAATTGTCCTCACGTACATGGCCCTGATGGTGCTCTACTCACTGGGCTTGAAGCATATCATGATCCTCGACTGCGCGATCATCGCGGTGGGCTTCTGCCTGCGGGCGGTGGCGGGGGCCGTGGCCATCGACGTGTTCATCTCGCCGTGGCTGGTGATCTGCACGTTTGCCCTGACGCTATTCATGGCGTTCAGCAAACGCCGGGGTGAAATCGCCCAGCTCCAGGAGAACAGCGAGGCGTTCCGCAAGACGCTCGGCGAGTACACGCCGGAGCTGCTCGCTCATATGCTGGATGTCAGCAGCGTCCTGGCGGTCATCTGTTTTCTCATGTACGCCATGGATTCCGAGACCATAAGGCGTTTCGGCACGAACAGGCTTGTGTACACGACGCCGCTGGTATTGTATTGTATTTTCCGATTCAGCGCGTTGACGCAGAAGGGCGCGTATTCCGACCCGGTGAGGCTGATTCTTCGGGATCGGCCGTTCCAGATTGGCTTCATGCTCTGGGTCGTTCTGTGCATTGTGATCATTTATGGCAATGGTCTTCTGGTGATCTAAGGACCCGCAAGAAAGCAAGTTGGACACACATGGCGAAAGAGAGACTGCAAAAAGTGATGGCGTCGGCCGGGGTGGCCTCGCGCAGGCAATGTGAGGAGTTGATCCTCCAGGGCATGGTCAGCGTCAATGGTCGGGTCGTCGATGAGCTGCCGGCGTTTGTGGACCCCGAAACGGACGTCGTGACGGTCAGCGGCCGGCGGATTCGGCGGCGAGAGCCTGTGTATTTCCTGCTGAATAAGCCGAAAGGCGTCATCTGCACGAGCAACGACCCGCAGGGCCGGCCGAAAGCCACAGATTTGGTCCCGCCCGCCGAACGGGTCTTCTGCGTCGGTCGGCTCGATGCCGATACGACAGGGCTGATCATCCTGACCAATGATGCCAAGCTGACGGATCTCCTGACCCACCCGAAGTACAAGGTCCCGAAGACCTATGTGGCCCGGGTTTCAGGGCGCATCGAGGGCGAAACCCTCCAGGCGATGCGAAGGGGAGTCTGGCCGGCCGAAGGCAGGACGACGCAAGCCGATGTGAAGGTCCTCAAGAGTGGCCACAATGAATCCCTCATAGAGGTCACGATCAAGCAGGGCTTGAACCGGCAGGTTCGCCGGATGTTAGCCAAAGTCGGGTTGCCCGTGCAGTCCCTCAAGAGGACGCGGATCGGTCCCCTGAAGCTGGAGCGTCTGGGCGTGGGCAAGTTCAGGCCGTTGTCGAAGGCGGAAGTGGCCAGCCTCCAGCGAGCCGCCACGAAGTGATTGGCATGGGCACGGCGTTCAACCGGTGTCCGATAAACTGGTTTTGAGGCGATTTCTAACGTGTTTGGCGTCACGCAGCAAGCCCAGTTTTCGCCCTCACGGAGTGGTGACGTGGTTGCATTCTGCCGATGTTATTGGTATAAGAGACAAATGCGTTTCATGGTCCAGTAGAAGGTAGGCAGGAGTCTTAGCATTGACGAGTCTTCAGAAACGAGCCGCAGACGGCTTGAGCATCATGACATTATACCGAGATTCTGTCGAGGAACATTTCCTCACGCTGACCCCTGTGGGTGATGAATGTCCGGATTCGCTCTTTCAGCGGCTCGGTGACGCGGTTCGACAGCTCCGCGGCGAGGTGATCTCCGTGGAGTCGCTCGGCATGTCCGCCGCCGACAGGAAGAGCCTGGATTCCCTGAATAGGGCTCTCGGCGGCAGTGACGCGCCCGTGGGGTGGGTGGAGAATGCCCGAACGGATAACCTCTGTGGAGTGCACCTCTGGGCCATTTCAGGGGCCAAAACCGTCCCTGTGCATCTGGGGGGGCGGCGGATAGGCACCCTGCTGGAAGATAAATGGGCCCGCTACCTGCGGTTGGTGGGCCTGCTGCCGACCGATCCGGCCTCCTCACAGCCCCAGCAGGCCGACGGGATCCTTCGGCAAATGGACGCGGCCCTGGCGGACCAGCGCATGCAGTTTTCCAACGTGCTGCGGACGTGGTTCTACAATGATGATATCCTGGCCTGGTACCGCGAGTTCAACGGCGTTCGCAATGCGTTTTTCCGGGAGCGAGGGGTTTTCAACGGCATGATGCCGGCCAGCACGGGCGTCGCCGGACGCAATGCGATCGAGGCCGCCCTCATTACCGGCCTGATCGCCGTCGAGGCCAAGGACCCGTCGGTCAAGGCGTTCGCCGTGCCCTCGCCTCTGCAATCGTCGGCGGCCGATTATGGCAGCAGCTTCAGCAGGGCGGTCGAGCTCGATCTGCCGGACCATCGGCGGCTCTATGTCTCCGGGACAGCCAGCATCGACCGCTCCGGCAAGACCGTCTTCATCGGGGATTGCCGCGCGCAGGTCAAACAGACCATGGAGGTCGTGCAGGCCATTTTACAGTCCAGGGGCATGGACTGGATGGATGTCACACGCTCCCTCGCGTACTTCAAAAGGGCCCCGGATGCATACCTCTTCGAGGCCTACCGCAAGGAGTCCGGGTTGCCGCCGTTCCCGGCGATCGTCGTGGAGAATGACATCTGCCGGGGCGATCTCCTCTATGAGATCGAGGTGGACGCGATAAAAATGAAGTGACGGCCGAAAGGACGCGGCGGGACGCTCACCCACTCCATGCCGGCTCGCCGGCGGCCGGGACACGTCAGGGGTTCGATCCATGTCAGCAAAACGGCGAAGACAACCTCATCGGCCAGCAGCGGAGACAAAACCGCAGCACAGACAGATGGAACGAAAGCCTGTGACGGGCTGGCGGCTATGGGTGTTTCGTCTAATCGCAGTTGTTGGCGTGCCGCTTGTCTTCGTGTGCCTGCTGGAGGCGGTCCTGCGCGTCATCGGGTACGGGTATCCGACGAGCGTGACGGTGGCATGCAAGGTGAACGGCGTGCCGCACCGTGGCGATAACCTGATGTTCAGCCGGCGGTTCTTCCCTGCGATGCTGGCCCGCGAGTTCGAGCCGTTCGTGTTCCCCACTCGAAAGCCGGCTGGGACGTATCGCATCTTCATATTGGGGGCATCCGCCGCACAGGGCGTGCCGAACCATGCGTTCCGATTTGGGCGAATCCTTGAGGTCATGCTCCAGGATCGATTCCCCGACACTCGCTTCGAAGTCATCACGGCGGCCATGGCGGCGATCAACTCGCACGTGGTCGTGCAAGTCGCCAAAGAATGCGCCCGATATGAACCCGACCTGTTCGTCATCTATATGGGCAACAACGAGGTTGTGGGCCCTTACGGCCCCGGGACCGTGCTGACGTCGGCACTATCCAATCTGCACCTGATCCGCCTGGGCACCGCGGCACGGAAGACCCGGGTTGGCCAGTTGGTCTCGGGACTGGCGCAACTGCGCGGGCTGCCGGGCGGAGGGCCCAAGTACTGGCAGGGCATGGAAATGTTCGTCGGGCAGCAGGTACGGGCGGAAGACCCTCGCCTCGACACAGCCTACAAGCATTTTCGCCGGAACCTGGAGGACATCTGCCGTGCCGCCGCCGGCGCCGGCGCGCACACCATCCTGTGCACTCTGGGGACAAATCTGCGGGATTGTCCGCCCTTCGCTTCGCTGCACAAGCCGACGCGGAGTGCAGAGCAACAGGGCAATTGGGAGCAGCTTTATCGGCAGGGGGGGCAGCATGAGGCGGAGGCGGATTATGCCCGGGCGATCCAGTCTTACCTCGAAGCGGCCCGGGTCGATGATTCGTATGCCGAGCTGCAGTTCCGCCTGGGACAATGTCACTGGCAGCTCGGCGAATATGAAAAAGCGGCGGAGCGTTTCACGCGGGCCCGCGATCTTGACGTGCTCCGCTTCCGTGCGGATTCGGGGATCAACGAGGTCGTCAAAGCCGTGGTGAGTCAGCGGCGAGAGCAGGGCGTTCATTTTGCCGACGTCGCCAGGTCGCTTGCGGACAACAGCCCGCACGGCCTGCCCGGCGAGGAATTCTTCTACGAGCACGTGCACCTGACATTCGAGGGCAACTACCTCCTGGCGCGGACGGTTTTCGATCAGGTGGAGCCCATTGTCGGCGAGCGGCTCCAAGGCGGGCCGCGGGGTAAGGTCTCAACGCTGGAGCGATGCGCCCAGCGTCTGATGTACACGGACTGGAGTCGCCACCAGTCGCTGGATACGATTGTGAATATGTTCCTGGCCAAGCCGCCATTCACAGGCCAACTGCGCCACAAAGAGCACGTCGCTGTTCTTCAGCAGAAGCTGAATTCTCTGAAAAAGCAGCTCTCGCCTGATGCCCTCCGGTCGATCGCCGAGCAGTATCGTGCGGCCATCGCTCAGGCGTCCGACGACTGGCGATTGCATTGGGACTATGGGAAGCTCCTGGCCGAAGACCTGCAGCAGTATGACCCGGCGGCGGCCGAGTACAGGGTCGTCCTGAATCTGCTGCCTCACTCGTACACGGGCTACAACGCGATGGGCTCGGTGCTGCGGGCAAAAGGAGATTTGCGTGCTGCGGCGGCCGAGTACGAGAGAGTCCTCGGCATGAAGCCCACCGCGGGCGACACGCACTACTACCTCGGCTGGTGCCTCCAGAAGCAGGGCAACGTGGATGCTGGCGCGAGCCACTACCGGCAGGCGATTCGGTTTGCACCCGACTGCGTGCCGGCCTATCTTGGTCTGGGGGAGCTGCTGTTCAAGAAGGGTGAGTTGAAGGAGGCCCTTGAGGTATGTCAGGCGGGCCTGGCCGTGGCGCCGAGAAATCCACTTCTCCACTCCAACGTCGGCCTGCTACTGATCAAGCTGGGACAGCGCCAGGAGGGAGCGAAGGAAATCCACATCGCCCTGCAACTGGACCCCAATTCGCCGCAAATCCGCAGGGTCGCCGAAACCCTCCTCGGGCCTCAGAGCGTTCGCTGAGGCGCTCAGAACAGCCGTTTGCCAAGTCTACTGGGGACGCCACACTCCGTTCGAGGTCAGAACAACCAAGCTGTCCCCGGGATTCCTCTGGAGGTCCCAAATGACGCATCGATTCTATGGAACTTTCGTGGGACCTGCCTGTATAACTGGGCAAATGCAATCGTGCGCTGTGGGCCTAATGGCAGAAGAATCAGACGTTGTCCGGCGTGTCCTGGAGGGTGACGGTGAGTCATTCCGGCGGCTCGTGGAACGCTACGCCCGGCCGGTGACGCGGATGATCCGCAACGTCACCGGGGACGACCAAACCTGTGAGGACCTCGCGCAGGAAGTCTTCCTGACGGCGTATGAAAAGCTGGGGACGTTCGATCCGCACAGAAGCCGGTTCTCCACCTGGCTGTTCACCATCGCCCGCAACAAGAGCGTCAACGCCGCCAGGAAGAAGAAGCCGATCTACGTAGCCGATCCGCCGGAGAGGACGGGTCAGGACGTGCCGGAGGACATCGTCGCCCGAGACGAATTCCTCACAGCGCTGGACCGGGAATTGCTGGCTCTACCGCTCGACCAGCGGACTGCCTTCGTGCTGGCCGAGTTCGAGCATCTGCCCTACGAGCAGATCGCACAGATCGAAGGGGTAAGATTGGGAACGGTCAAATCGAGAATCAGTCGCGCCAGAGACAAACTGATGGAAGCTCTGCATCGCTTCGGAGACATGGTATGAATCACCGGGAGATGTTCGATGGCTGGAAGAGGCACAGGGAGCAAATCGAGGTGAGCATCGGCTTCCCTGAGCGGGTGATGGCGCAGATAAAGGAGTGCCACGCCCCTCGACAAGCCTCGGCGTCAGCTTCGGCCTCTCTGCCTCGACGGATAATCGCCCGGCCGTGGGCCAAGGCCGCTGTCATTGTCCTGGGCGTGCTGATGGGCCTCGTTCGAATCATCATGACCCTGGATCTGATCCTGCGTGCCTGAGACGGAAAGGAAGAACATATGAATGGTGTCCCTCTCAATGACAGTAGTCGAAGGCTTCCCTGGCTGGCGGCACTTCTATCCTTTATCATGGTGGGCCTGGGGCAGGTGTACGCCGGCCGGCTGGTTCGGGGCCTGATCTTCAGCTCGGCGTTCAGCGTGGCGATTTCCGTGTCGATCCTGTTCCTCGCATTCGCCGGTCCCCTCTCGACCATCACGTTCGGGCTGCTGGCCATGGTTGCGAGTCTGGGCCTGACGCTGGCCGGCATGTTGGACGCTTATTGGATCGCCGCCAGGACGGGACCCGATTATGAATTGAAGGCTTACAATAGGCCCGTGGTGTATTTGCTACTGGGCTTGCTGGTTATGAGCAATTGCATCGGCTTCGCTTTGCACGTCCGCAGCAGTCTGTTCCAGGCCTTCCGGGTCTCCGCCCCCTCCATGCGGCCCACCATCGGCGTGAATGATCGCATCCTCGTGGATAGGACGGCCTACCACCGCGACCATCCGCAGCGAGGCGACATCGTCGTCTTCCATCCGCCGACCGGCGACTGGCGAAACCACTTGATCAAGAGAGTTGTCGCCGTCGGAGGCGACACCGTTTCTATGAGAAACGGCGACCTGTACGTCAACGGCCAACAACTGATGCGAGAGCGTGTCTGGCCCGACGCACAAGGCCAGAACACCGGACAGACACCTCAAGCGGCCATCCATCGGGAACATAATGGAACTGCCCGGTATCGGATTCTGCTATCCGCCAGTGCACCGCAAGATCAACTCGACTTCGCCGTGATCACGGTCCCCGAGCACTACTGTTTCGTCCTGGGCGACAATCGCTGCGAATCCGCCGACAGCCGCCGGTTCGGCCCCATTCCTTACGCCGTCATCGTCGGCCGGGCGGATTATGTCTACTGGCCCGCCCGCGACTGGTCCCGGTTCGGCCGGCTCAAATGAGCCCGGGGTTCCCAAATGATCCGCCCCCGTAATGACTCTACGTTCCCTGACGAATGCGGACTGGACCGAGTTTGACGGTGTCGATTCGAGTGTGCCGGTTCTGGCCGAACAGGGACTCAGGATCAGAACAGCGGGTAGATGAACACCGCGGCGCCGGAACCGCCCAGCAGCACCAGCAGGCACAGCAGCAGCAGAACAATAATAATCGGCAGCAGCCACCATTTCTTGTTGTGCTTGAGGAAGTACCAGAACTCCGCGATCAGGGATGGCCGCTTGGCCTGCGCGAGCTCATCGAACTGGGCCGATTCCTTCGTTTGACGATTCGGTGACATTATCTAAGTCTAATCTCCATTCTGCGGGACTCTGGTTATGACTGGTGGAAGTATCGGTCAAGACTCGTCGTCGGCTCGCGGGGCACCCAGCAACTGCCGTCGCCGTGATCGAACCTGCGATGCAGCGGGTCTCTGCCGATGAGGCGAAACAGCAGGGCGATTGGGGTCAGCAACAGGAAGTAGAACGCGGCCAGCAGGACAAAGCTGACGACGAACCCGATAGGCAGCCCGACGGCGCTCAGGGCAATGTACAAGACCCTTGCCGCGCGAGGCGAGACCAGGCTGCAAAGCAGGATCGCTGCGCCGGCTGCCAGGGCTACGATCGCCCAGACTAGCGCCAATCCCCAGAGCAGCACGAACGCCCCGGCAAGGACAATGGACGCTATCACGGCGCTGAACCCGAAGACACGCAGTTGCCTCGCGCCTGGATTCCAGTCTATCTCGATCAGTGGCATGTCACGTCCATCCCTTGTCAATCCAGTTGGAACCGGGCCTTGTATTCGTCGATCTCATGCTGCTTTGCCTGGGGCTGCTCCTGTTTATACAGGATCTGGTTCTCCAGCACCAGCACATCCATATTCGTGGCCAGGAAGCACCGATAGGCGTCCTCCGGCGAGCAGACAATCGGCTCGCCCCGAATGTTGAAACTCGTGTTGATGATCACGGAACAGCCGGTTTTCTGCTTGAACGCGGTCATCAGCCTGTGCAGCCTCGGATGCCGCTCGCGGTCCACCGTCTGGACCCGGGCCGAATAGTCCACGTGGGTGATGGCCGGGACGACGCTTCGCCTGACCTTCAGCTTCTCAAGCCCTTCTACGGAGGAAGGCAGGGAATCCACGCGTTTGTCCTCGCGGATCGGGGCCACGAGCAACATGTACGGGCTGTCCTCCTGCGGGCGCATTTTGAAGTACTCGGCCACATCCTCCCGCAGCACGCATGGCGCGAAGGGGCGGAAGGACTCACGGAATTTGATTTTCAGATTCATGATCGACTGCATCTGCTGGCTCCGTGCATCGCCGATGATGCTGCGGCTGCCGAGTGCTCGCGGCCCAAACTCCATCCGTCCCTGGAACCAGCCGATGACTTTGCCCTCATCGATCAGGTCGGCCACCTTCGCGATCAACGCCGACTCGTCCGCGTAGGTGTGATACCTGGCGCTGCGCGCGTCGAGGAACCCGCGGATATGCTCGTCGCTGTATGCCGGGCCGAGCAGTGACGCCCGCTGCGTGTCGTGCCCCTCCACCTGTCTCGGATTGCCCAGGAGTTGGTACCAGACGAACAGAGCGGCCCCGAGCGCCCCTCCCGCGTCGCCGGCCGCCGGCTGAATCCAGAGATTCTCGAAGGGCGTCTCGCGCAGGATCCGGCCGTTGGCCACGCAATTCAAGGCCACGCCGCCGGCCAGAGCGAGATTCTTCATGCCGGTCTGCTCGTGAACGTGACGGGTCGCTCGCAGCATGGCCTCTTCGGTGACCGCTTGAATGGACGCAGCGATATCCATTTCCCGCTGTGTCAGAGGGCTTTCCGGCCTGCGGGGCGGGCCGCCGAAGAGCGTATCGAACTCGCGGTTCGTCATGACCATGGTGTGACAGTATCCAAAATAGGTCATGTTCAGTCGCAACGAACCGTCCGGCTTGAGGTCGAGCAGCTTCTCCATGATCAAATCGTAGTATTTCGGCTCACCGTACGGGGCCAGCCCCATCAGCTTGTATTCGCCGGAATTGACCTTGAATCCCGTGAAGTATGTGAAGGCGGAGTAGAGCAGGCCGAGCGAATGTGGGAAATCCAGCTCATGGCTCAGTTGCACCTTGTTGCCACGACCGATGCCGAAACTGGCAGTGGCCCATTCGCCCACGCCGTCCATGGTCAAAATGGCCGCCTCCTCGAAGGGCGAGGGGAAGAACGCACTGGCGGCATGGGACTCGTGGTGCTCGGTGAAGATGTATCGACCTTTGTAGCGATGTTCCAGGGCCTTGTCCATCTCGCGGGGCAGGTGCAATTTCTGCTTGAGCCATATGGGCAGGCCCGCCAGGAACTGGCCAAAGCCCCGAGGTGCGTAGGCCAGATAGGTTTCCAAAATCCGCTCGAACTTGAGCAGGGGCTTCTCATAGAACACGACATAGTCGAGCCTTTCAGGGGTAAGATCTGCGGCCTGGAGGCAGTAATTGACGGCATGCAGGGGGAACCGGCTGTCGTGTTTGATTCGCGTGAATCGCTCCTCCTGCGCAGCAGCGGCAATCTCACCGTCGCGCACAAGGGCGGCGGCACTGTCATGGTAGAAAGCCGAAATCCCCAGGATATTCATGCCGTCTTTCCGGCCCGGCCTCCCGTTCCCGGCCGAGAGCACCGACCTATCGATGATGAGCCCCGTTATAGGCGAATCACGCCAGTATTCTACGCCAGAGAACGACCATCAATCAAGAACATCGGCTGTCGCACGGCCGTTTGTGCAGTGCGGGCGAAAGCATTCGGATCGGGCGGCCCCTTCACGGGTGCCCGCAAGACGCGAAATTTCCGCTTTTTCGGGATAGGTAACTGTTGCAAAGTGAAATCCATTCAGTAGAATACAATATTCCGCGCCCCCGGGATGGCGGAACGCGCAGTGGCACAAAGAAGCCGATGATTCGTTGCAGAAGTGATGCAGGAGCAGTTTATGTCGAGAGAGTGCTATTTTACAGGCAAGAGAACGGTCTTCGGCAACAGCATCTCCCGGCGCGGCAAGGCCAAGCGGCTTGGCGGCGTCGGTAAGAAGGTCACCGGTATCAGCAGAAGGCGGTTCAAGCCGAACATTCAGAAGGTCCGGGCCGTGCTGGATGGCAAGGTCGTCCGGGTGCGGGTTTCGGCCAAGGCCATTCGCATGGGGCTGATCCAGAAGCCGGTCAAACGCACCTACAAGCCCGCCTCCGGGCAAACCAACTGACCGGCGGACGAGGTTCAGCACTTGATTTTCCAAGCGGGGCGGCCTTGACGCCTCGCTTTTTCTTTGCATCAGGCGGTCGTATGGATCAGAAGATCGATGCGGAGCAGGTCCGAAAGGTTGCCAAACTGGCTCGGTTGGAACTGACCGAGGCGGAGATCGAGGAGTTCACCGGGCAACTCGGGGCGATCCTTCAGTACGTCGCGAAGATGAATGAGCTGGACACCAGCGACGTCGAGCCCCTGGCGCACTGCCTGTCGATCAGCAACGTCTTTCGGGCGGACGAAGTGCACGAATCGCTGGGGACTGAGAAGACCCTGGCCAACGCGCCGCAGCGGGACGATTCCTTTTTCAAGGTCCCGAAGATCCTCGAAGACAACTCCACGTAGAATTGGAAAGGGGAGATAATGGGTAGGAACGTCATTCGGTCGGCATGCATGGCATTGGTCGTCTTCTTGAGCGTTGGTGTCCTGTCGGGGTGGAGTATGGCGGCTGAGCGAAAGGCTGACACTGGGGGGCAAAGCGAGCAGGTGTTCCAGAAGGAAATCACCAAGACGGTGAGCCTGCGGTACTTGCTGTATCTGCCCAAGGGCTACGGCGAGAACAAGGACCAGAAATGGCCTTTGATCCTGTTCCTGCACGGAGCGGGCGAGCGGGGCAGCAATCTGGAGTTGGTCAAGAAACATGGTCCGCCGAAGCTGGTCGAGCAGGGCAAGGAATTCCCCTTCATCATCGTATCGCCGCAGTGTCCGACCGGGTTGTGGTGGACGGAGACGCTCGATGGTCTCGTCGGGTTGCTCGACGATGTCCAGTCCAAGTATGCCGTGGACCCCAATCACGTGTACCTGACGGGCCTGAGCATGGGCGGGTTCGGTACATGGGCCCTGGGCTGCCGGCACCCGCAGCGGTTTGCTGCGATGGCTCCGATTTGCGGCGGTGGCGACTGGTTCCTGGCCGACAGGCTCAAGAACGTGCCGGTCTGGGTCTTCCACGGGGCGAAAGACCCCGTGGTGCCTCTGCGGGAATCGACAGAAATGGTGGAGGCATTGAAGCGGGCCGGCGGCGACGTGCAACTGACCGTCTACCCCGAGGCGCAACACGATTCCTGGACCGAGACCTACAACAACCCCAAGCTCTTTGAGTGGTTCCTGGGCCATCGCAGGAACGCCGGGAGCAAGTAGCCCAGACTATGCCCGTGGATGAGTTGACAGCGATTGAGTTGCGCGACCGGATTGCCGCCGGGCACATCAGCAGCGTTGAAGCGACGCAGGCTGTTCTGGATCGAATCAACCGCATTGACCCGACAATCGGCGCATACTTGGCCACGTTCGGCGATAGGGCGATCCAGGCGGCGAGAGACGTGGATCGGCGGATTGCCGCCCGCGAGCCGGTTGGGCCGCTGGCCGGCGTGCCTCTCGCCGTCAAGGACGTCATGTGCACCAGTTTCGGCGCCACGACTTGCGGCTCTCGCATCCTCCAGAACTTCCACTCGCCTTACGACGCGACCGTGATTCGCAAGCTCCTGGCCGCCGACGCCGTCATCCTTGGCAAGACCAATATGGACGAGTTCGCCATGGGCTCAAGCACGGAGAACTCCGGACTGCGAAAGACCGTCAATCCGTGGGATACATCGCGTGTGCCGGGAGGCAGCAGCGGCGGCTCCGCGGCGGCGGTGGCGGCCCGGCTGTGCTTTGCCGCACTGGGCTCGGATACTGGCGGCTCCATCCGCCAGCCTGCTAGTTTCTGCGGCGTCGTCGGGCTCAAGCCCACCTACGGGCGGGTATCCCGCTACGGCCTGGTCGCGTACGGGTCGAGCTTGGACCAGATTGGACCGCTCACACGAACTGTGGGCGATGCGGCGATGCTGCTGAATGTAATTGCCGGACACGATCCTGCCGACAGCACCAGCGTGGATGAGCAGTTGGCGCCCGTGGGCAACTACCTGGAGAATCTCGATGAACCCGTCGACGGACTTAGGATCGGCGTTGCTCCGAGCTTCAACGCGGGGGCCGAGCGGGCGATTCAGCAAGCAGTCAATCGGGCCATCGACAGCTATCGTGACGCGGACGCGGAGATTATTGAAATCGACATGCCGCACCTGGACTACGCGATCGCGGCCTACTATGTCATTGCGACCGCCGAGGCTTCGAGCAATCTGGCCCGCTACGACGGCGTCCATTACGGCTATCGCACGAAGGACCCGGCGGACTATGTCGAGGTCTACACCAAGTCGCGGGAAGAGGCCTTCGGCAAAGAGGTCAAGCGGCGCATCATGCTCGGGACGTATGCCCTTTCCAGCGGTTATTATGACGCGTATTACCTCAAGGCGCTGAAGGTGCGCAGCCTGATCCGGGGCGATTTCGTCCGGGCGTTCGAGCAGTGTGACGCCATCTGCATGCCGGTGGCGCCGACGACCGCTTTCAAGATCGGTGAGAAGGTGGATGACCCGCTGAAGATGTACCTGTCGGATATCTACACGATCGCGGTCAACCTGGCGGGCATTCCCGGGATCAGCATTCCGTGCGGGTTCGATGAAGCCGGCCTGCCCATCGGCCTGCAGATCCTGACGCCCGCCTTCAGCGAGGCCAGGCTGCTGCGGATCGCCCGCATGTACGAGGCCCGAACGGATTGGCGCACGAGGAGGCCCGCTATCGCCGGATGATGCACGAGATGAACGACCTGTCCCACAACGTGATTGTCGGCCTGGAGATTCACGTGCAGCTTTGCACGCGGACGAAGATGTTCTGCGGCTGCGCGTTGAGCTTTGGGGAGGAGGCGAACAGCCGGGTATGCCCGGTGTGTCTCGGCCTGCCGGGGGCGCTGCCGGTGATGAACAGACAGGCCGTGGAGCATGCGATGCTTGCGGCCATGGCCCTGAATTGTGAGGTCGCGGCATTTACCAAGTGGGACCGCAAGAGCTACTACTACCCCGACCTGCCGAAGAACTATCAGATCAGCCAGTACGATCTGCCCTTAGGCGGCCCGGGGCATATCGAGATCCCGCTGGACGGCGGGGGCAACAAACGAATCCGCATCCGGCGCGTCCACTTGGAGGAGGATGCGGGCAAGAACCTGCACGCGGCCGGCAACTACTCGCAGGTGGATCTGAACCGCGCCGGGACGCCCCTGCTGGAGATAGTCACCGAGCCGGACATGAACAGCGCCGAGCAGGTGCGGGCACTGGCCGTCGAGCTGCAACGCATCGTGCGATACCTTGGCATCTCCGAGGCCGACATGCAGAAGGGCCACATGCGCTTCGAGCCGAACGTGAACCTCGTCATTGAACGGGCGGGCCGGCTGTTCAACACCCCGATTGCCGAGGTCAAGAACCTCAACAGTTTCCGTGCCCTGGAGCGAAGCGTTACCTACGAGATCCGCCGGCAACTCGATGACTTCCTGGAAACCGGTCGCACGATGCAGATGGGCAACAAGTCCACCCGCGGCTGGGATGACGAGCATGAGGCAACAGTCTTGCAGCGGGAGAAAGAGGAAGCGCACGACTATCGCTATTTCCCCGATCCCGACCTTGTCCCCGTGACCACGACGCCGCAGTGGCTCGATGAGATTCGCTCGCGGCTTTGCGAGCTGCCGCTGCAAAGGCAGGTGCGGTACGTTCGCGAGTCCGGCCTGAGCGCGTACGATGCCGGCGTACTGACGGCGGACCGCTCGACGGCCGATTTCTTCGAGCAGGCCGTACGCGATGGCGGCGATCCCAAACGCGTGTGCAACCTGCTCACGCAGGTCGGCCTGAAGCTCGCCAACGAGCGGGGCTGCGACCTGCCCGGATTGGGGCTGAGACCCAGTGACGTGGCCGAGCTGGCCAAGATGGCGGACGTCGGGGCCGTCAGCGCCTCGGCCGCCAATACGATCCTCGGCGCGATGGTCGAGACGAGCAAGAAGCCCGACGTTCTGGCACAGGAGCTGAACCTGGTCCAGAAGAGCGACGCCGGCGAGTTGGAGGCCATTATCGACCAGATTCTTGCGGCCAATCCCGCCGCGGTCGCCGATGTCACCAGCGGCGGCAAGAAGAGCCACAAAGCCCGCGGATTCCTGCTCGGCCAGGTCATGCAAAAGACGAAGGGCCAGGCCAATCCCAAAGTCGCCGCCGAAATCCTCAATAAGAAACTCAATTGAAACACCCTGTCAATGAGAGGGCAGCCGATGAAGATAGAGAAGAGTGCAAACATCGCCCAGAAACCCGTGAACATCGAGGGGGCCAAAGGAGTCGCCATTCGTGTCCTCATCTCCAAGGACGACGGCGCGCCGACATTCGCGATGCGAATGTTCGAGGTCCAGCCCGGCGGCCAGACCCCTCTGCATCGCCACCCCCACGAGCACGAAGTCTTCATTCTCGAAGGCGCCGGCACCTTCGTCCACGAAGGCAAGAATCACCCGTTTGGCCGAGAGGATGTCATCTTCGTTCCAGGCAACGACGAGCACTGCTTCAAGAACACCGGCAGCTCCCCCCTGCGATTCCTCTGCCTTGTCCCCCTCTCCGGCGCATGAGTTTCCCTATAATGGGACTGTTATCTCGCCTTTCTGTCATGCGTCCTCAGAGGACAGCAGAACAGACCCATCAAGAAGCCGGGGGCCGGAAGTGCTTCCAGCCCCCGGTTTACTGCGCTGCTCATCGCTGACTAATCGATTCTCTTGCCGATGGCTTCTCGTGGGCCTCTGGGCGATGTAAATTCGCCTTTGAGGGTCTTGCCTTCCAGCTTGCCCTTGAACTCCATCGTGACCTCGTTGCCGCCGAAGCTCATGGTCACTTTGAAGGTCACTTCGTCGCCGCTTACCTTGAGGTCGGTGACGGGCGTCTCATTGTCACGCATCGTGTAGGTGCCGGTCATGTCCGGCTTGATCTTCAACGTGCTGGTGCGTCGCGTGCCGTCCTGGCCCTCCCGGACGAACTCCCACGTACCGACGATAGACGAGGCGGCAGCCGCAGCGGCAAGCTTCTTGCCGGTGATCTCACTGGTGCCCCTGTCCGACGTCATCTGTCCCTTGAGCGTACCCTCTTGCAGTGTCCCCTTGAAGTCGCTGCTGAAGGTCTGGTCGCCGAAGCCCATCTCGATGGCGAAAGTCACCTGACTGCCATCGAGCTTGAGGTCTTTCATCGGGATCTCGCCGCCGAAGAACTCGTACCGGCCGGTCAAGTTGGGGTAGACCGTCATCATGAGCGTGCGCGTGCCGCGCTCGGAGACGGAAGTCAGCTCCCACTTGCCGATCAGAGCCGCTCCGAAACGCTTGCCGCTGACCTGTACCTCACCCATATCACTCTTGGCTACGCCGGTCAGGTTGTCGCCCTGGATGGTGCCGGCAAAGGTCATGCTGAATTCCTGGTCGTTGAACTTGACCTTTCGGTCAAGCGTGAGCTTTCCGTCCTGCACCTTGACATTGGAGACCGTGCTCTCGCCCATCTGGCTGACCCACTTGGCATCCCACGTGCCGTCCGTCTTTTGGGAGACGGTCAATTTGGCGGTGACATCTCGATCCCCAATGGTATAGGCGAGGTCCCACACGCCTACGGCTGGAGGTATCGGTTTCCTTCGGCTCCCAGTGACGGGAAAGTCCCCGCGATCGCTCGACATCGTGCCGGTGATCTTGCCGTCCTTCAGGGTCCCGGCGTAGGTCATCGTGAACTCATTGTCCCCGAATCGCATGGTGCGCGTGAAGGTGAGCTTGTCGCCTTCGCATTTGACATTGGACAGCTCGCTCGAGCCCCATTTTCCGGCCAGCGTCCCATCCGCATTCTTGGAGATCGCGAGCGTGGCAAAGGACTGGCGACCGCCGAACTCCATCACCATCTCCCAGTCGCCGACAATGTCCTGGGCGACCACGGGCAGTGCCCCCGCAAAAATGAGAAGCATGGCCAGAAACAGATGTTTTCCCGTACCCTTGTGACATGTTGCGTGACTCATCGTGGGGCCTCCTAAAGTAACCTGGCTGATTTCAGGCGGCGTTGGCGTCAGCCTGTGACGGCCGGGGCCGCGCACAGTCGATCGACAAGGTCTGCTGCTCCAGGCCGCCGACTCCGGGACGTATCGTACCCCCCCAGACAGGTAAAGACAAGGATTTCCCCCGCTCTCGCACTCATTTCCGTGGACTCGTGCCGCGACCGGGGAAAGCAGTCCCAACCCCGGCAAATTGGCTTTGTTTCGCACGGCAGGCCGCCTGAGAATTGGGTTTGTTTTGCATAGTGGCCCCTCGGTTGGTTCGCAGGTCGGCCGTGCCCGGCATCCGGCAGGCAAATTGGCTTTGTTTTCGCGCGCATAATCCGCACCTTTCCTCATAACTCTTTCCATGAAAAGCAGTTAGCGTTGATTCTGCCACCCTCCACCTTGGCTTTGTTTCGCACGATAGCCCTCAGTCATTCTGCAGAGTGGGCTGTGCCCACCATCCGCCGGGCAGGATAATTGGCTTTGTTTTGCATGGCAGCAGGCCGGTCGGCCGCCAATCGGCAAGATGCCGGCGGCGTGAACGCCTGGATCGAGCGAAGCTGAATGGGACTCCAGGCAACAGTCCGCTATGGCGGCTGTCCTTTCTCCCATGCTATTGGCCGAATGCGACAAATGCCACGGGTTTGTGGGATTCACATTCTGGGTCATTTGAGTTCATTTCGGATTTGTCGGCTTCTCATGGCTCGCTATTCAGTTGTGTCAATATCATACGGAGGCATGGATTCGCCGTCAAGTGAAATCCGCATACTACAGGACCTATTCTGGGCCGCCAGTGAACATAGACAAGTCCTTATGAGACAACGATTTACACGAGGTTCATGCGGATTCCTGTAGGGTGTGCACTGCGCACAATCGACGGCCGCAAAGGCACAAAGCCGCAAAGTAGGGTACGCCATCAACGGGTATTTCGCACTTCGTGGTCTTGGTGGCTTCGTGTGAGATTAGATCCTTTTAGTGTAGGGATGTATGCTACGCAAATCGGCGAAATCTGCGGATCAATTCTTCTCTTCAACCGCGAAATATGCGAACCATGCGAAAGGGCATTAGATTGTCCGCAGATTGCCCAGATTTCACAGACTAACCCAGGCACGGCCTCCAGCCGCAACGAAGACAGCCATGGCCGAAAGAAACGAAGGAAGCCGAAAGGATGCTCAGTCCGAGCAACCGCATCGGGACTCTGTTTTCTTTCATTCTTTTCGGCAAATGTAAATGGACACCGCTGAAAGCCGATCCTCAACTGAAAACCGTCAACTGCCAACCGACCACCGCCCGCCCCATGCCTCCGCCTTTTCACCTGTCACTTGTCATTGATTTCCCTTGCATCAAGCGAGAACCACACCTATAATGGTTCTGCTACCCTGATTAAGACAACCTTGGAGGCCGACAAGAAAGCTGACGGTGAGTAGGTTCTGTCCCAAATACGCCAAGAGGTATCGGGCCTGAGGCTGCATGACCCATTTCAGGTCGATCGAAGGCGCGGTTCTCGTCCGATTGGGCCGGCCCGCTCGGCCTGCGGCGGCTAGGCTCCGATGAGCGTTCGTAGTGCCCGTTCTCGCTCGGCCGCCGGTCCGAGCGATCCGTCCCTGCTTCTTTTCGCAAACGGATATAACTGGCACCCTGGGGCCGCACCTATAATATACTGAAACAATCTGGAATCACTTGGTCACAATGACACCGATAGTGTCCAGTTGAATTGCGTGCAAAGACAATCAGGAGTGGCGATATGCAAAATGCCCTCGAGTTGGAAGTTGTGCGACTATATGAATTGCTGGATGCGGAATTGGTCGAACACGATTGTCTACTTGACAACAGGCAGATAGACGTTTTCGTCCAAATGGTGCTTCCTGATCAAACCCCCATACGCATTGCTATAGAGTGTAAGGATTACAGCAATAATGTCCCTGTGGAGGAAGTCAGCAAGTTTGCATCTTTGGCGGCCTTGCTGCAGAGTCAAGGCTTGATCGACAAGGGAATCATTGTGGCGAGCAAGGGATTCACAAAGGCTGCGCGAAAGCACGGCGCCAGCCATGGTATCGGCTGCATCACACTTGAGACCCTCAAGAGAAGCTTCATGAATTTCTTTCCTTATGTTCAGCGTCTCAAGGAGTTTTGTGAGAAGAATTATGTATCCTCCCATCAGTGCTATATCCGTCAGAAGGCATTAACAGAGACCGGCGGGGACGTCCAGTCAATGGAGGACTATATTGACCAATGGCTTGAGGGAGAAGACGTACAGTTGACTGTTCTTGGTGACTATGGCACGGGGAAGACCACACTATCCCAGCACATCGCGCAACGCCAGGCGATCCGTCACATGGAGAAACCGACACAAGAACGTATACCGATTCTCATTCAACTTCGCGACTACATGAAGGAATTCAGGATAGAATCTCTGTTGAGAGACGTGCTCGTGGACCAGTACCAGGTGCGTCTTCCTAGTTACACCATGGTTGGGCGGCTCAACGAAAGGGGCTGTTTCCTCCTCATATTGGACGGTTTTGACGAGATGGCCTGTCAGGTCGACGAATCGATTATGCTGCGCAATTTCAATGAAATCATGAGCATCATAACGCCAAAGAGCAAAGTAATCTTAACATGCAGGACCCATTACTTCAAGACATCGAGTCAGATGCATAGGGTACATGAGGGGTCCGAGTTATATGAACAAATGCACAGAAAGTGGGGATCGCGTTTTCTCTTTCTCCAGCCATTTTCGCAGGAAGACATCTCAGCGTACCTGAAGATGAGACTAGGACCTTGTGTTGGTTCAGCGGCAATTGGACAACGAGTACTTTGGGCCAGCAGAGTAGATCGCTGGCTTACGTATAGCATTGTCGGCTCCTGTATGGCATTTGTCAAGTCCTGGATTTGATCACTCAAGGTC
>Ga0315274_10000892_pt1 | contig 46264 bp, 36 predicted proteins | sample YL17G02_20_MG_FD_203700 | JGI IMG/M metagenome (GOLD analysis project Ga0315274, IMG submission 203700) | Sediment microbial communities from Yellowstone Lake, YNP, Wyoming, USA - YL17G02_20 | ecosystem: Environmental > Aquatic > Freshwater > Lake > Sediment | place: USA: Wyoming | collected... | reverse complement strand
GGCCCGCCTGGTTGATGTCGAGGAATTTGCCCTCCGGGGTGCTGATGTAGATGGTATCCCGGAAATCCTTGACCAGGGTGCGATATCTGACCTCGCTCTCCCGCAAGGCCTTCTCTGCCCGCTTGCGGGCGGTGAGGTCGCGAACGAGAGTACAATTGACCTTCTTCCCGCCAAAGGAGATCACCTTGGAGTTGAGCCAAACATCAAGGAGCGATCCATCCTTTCTGCGATATTGCCGTTCATGTGTGAACGAATCATGGGCTGTCAGGATTTCTTGAAGCTTCCGATCCATGTCGTCTCGGTCGGCTGCGACGATGTCATAGATGGATAATCCCGTTATCTCTTGTGGGGAATAGCCGAGCATTCGCTGGCAGGCCACATTCGCCTCAAGAAGGCACCGCCTGTCAATATCTTCCAGAAAGATGCCGTCCGGGGACTGCTCCATGATGGCCCGATAGCGTTCTTCGCTGTCGCGAATGGCCTGTTCCGTGCGATGGAGGTCCGTGATGTCACGAGCCGTGGAAAGCGCACCGGTCACGCGGCCCTGGGCGTCTTTCAATGCGCGGCACCACCAAGCCAGCAGCTGGCGCTGACCGTCTCTGCGCCGCTGCCAACTTTCCACATAGAACAGGTTGGGGTCGCCATTGAACAGGGGCTGCACCTGGGCGTAGGTCTCCTGTTCGCCCTCGGAATAGAAGGAGGCTTCCTTTCCAATGACATCGGAGCCAAAGAACTCATAACCGGCTGGGTTGGCCCAAGTGTAGACCTTGCTGGTGTCCACTTCCATGATGATGTCGGGAATCTTGCTCAGGATGGCCTCGTGGCGCGTGGCCAGTTGTCGCAACTGCTCCTCCGCCCGCTGGGCCTCGATCCTCCCCGCTTTCAACTCAGCAATTCGCTGGCGCAGATCCGCCAACTCCTCTATCAGTTGCTTCTTGGTCTTGGCTTCGTCTTTCATCTCCTGCACCTCAACTCAGCCGCCCACAAGATCTATGAAGAGTCCTGTTGTCCGCGGTCTCCTCTGTTCTGTGTACTGCTTCCTGCCGACTGCCCGCTGCCTACTGGTCCCCGGCCTCCGCCTTGATGACGTCTTCGGTCCTGCTGCGCGAGGGGATGATGCAGATGAATTCCATCGTCTCGGGACCTGTATTGCGAAAGCAGTGCTCCTCACAGGGTGGGACGAAGATCACGGAGCCCGGCTGGATGGGGCGCTCAAATCCCTTCTGGAAGACGATCCCGGTCCCCTTCAGCACGAAGACCTGGTGTTCCCAGGGATGCCGGTGGTGATGGGATTGTCCACCAGGCTCAATCTCCACCACGCGCATATCGAAGTTCGGAGCCCCGTCCTTCTCGCTGATCACCCAGCGCAGCCCGGCCTTGGCGCCCTCGGGCTTCTCCAGCCTCACTTCCTTGTAGGAGTTTCTCACCAGCATCTCTCTCCTCCCTTGATCTTTAGGACTCGATTGAGAAGCGTCCCCGCTTCACTCCCTTTCCTGGATCTGGTTCCCTCTCCATAGCCCTGCATAGAACAAAAATCCCCCATCCCTTTCTGAGGGTATGGGGGTTCAAGTCGTCCTCAAGTCATTTGAAGCCATAGGGCAGCCACGGGTCTTAGAGAAGTTGAGCCGAATGCTTCAGATTCGTTAGGAAATCTAATGGAAAGGAAGGGAAAAGTCAATAGTAAAGAGATGTTCGTGATGTTGTGCAGGAAAAGCGCCACCTCGATGGCTCAGAAGACTCCTCCCCGGCTACTGCGGTGGACCATGGGGTAAAGGAGGTCATGGAGTTGGCGGAGCGGATCTGGGTCTGCTGAGGCCGGCCCCCGGTGGGGAAGAGAGACCGGGGGCCGGCCTTCTTTTGCCTTGTATGAAGGGAAAGATGTGGTAAAATGACAATTCGTCCTGATCAGGAGGGGCAAGATCCTTCATCTCTTACCCAGTTATCTCTCCCTTTACCGGCAAGGTGCCTTGTCCGAGCGGATCCAGGAGGCCCTGGCCCTGCTTCAGGCCTGCCGGGTGTGCCCGCGGGCCTGCGGCAAGAATCGGATCAGGGGAGAGGTGGGCTATTGTGGAGCTGGCCGCTGGGCCAAGGTGGCGAGCTCCAACCTGCACTGGGGGGAGGAGCCGCCCCTGGTGGGGGAGGGGGGGTCAGGGACCCTCTTCTTCTCTCATTGCAGCCTGCGTTGCTGTTTCTGCCAGAACTATCCCATCAGCCACCTGGGGAATGGACAGGAGGTGGAGGGGAAGGGGCTGGCCCAGATGATGCTCGACCTGCAGGCCCGGGGGGCAATCAATCTGAACCTGGTCACCGGGAGCCACTTTCTCCCTCAGATCTTAGAGGCCCTCCCGTTGGCGATCGAAGGAGGTCTGCACCTGCCTCTGGTCTATAACTGCGGGGGATATGAGTCCTTAGAGGCCCTCCGCCTCCTGGAGGGGATCATCGACATCTATCTGCCGGATGCCAAGTATGGGGAGGCGAAACTGGCCCGCCTCTATTCCCGGGCCCCCGATTATGTGGAGGTCAACCGCCGGGCGCTCAGGGAGATGTATCGTCAGGTGGGGAAGCTCCAGGTAGATTCCGAGGGCAGGGCCAGACGGGGCCTCATCGTTCGCCACCTGATCTTGCCCAATCAGATAGAGAATACTCAGCGCGTCCTGGACTTCCTGGCCTCTGAGCTCTCCCCTCGGATCCACATCAGCCTGATGAGTCAGTACTTCCCCGCCTGCGAGGCCAGGAGGTTTCCCGCCCTGCGCCGCAAGGTGAGGCCCAAAGAGATTCAGGCGGCCCTGCAGGCGATCGAGGAGCTGGGCCTGGAGCAGGGGTGGCGCCAGGAGCCCCGCCCGGAAGGGCGGGGATGAATGGCATTCTCAGAATTACCCTCCCCTGGCGGGAGGGGTTAGGGGAGGGGGCAAAGAGAACATCTGTTCACCCCCACCGTTCGGCTGAGCTCACGCCGAAGCCTCAATCCTCCCCCATCAAGGGGGAGGAGATAATTGCTAAGCCAACTGCGGCCCCGCGCGGAAGCGCGGGAAAGTTCACTCATGGGAGAAGGATGGGAACTGACCGGATCATCATTAAAGGGGCCCGGGAACACAACCTCAAGAACATTGACCTGGTCATTCCCCGCGACCGATTGATCGTGATCACCGGGGTATCGGGATCGGGGAAGTCCTCCCTGGCCTTTGACACCATCTATGCCGAGGGGCAGAGGCGGTATGTGGAGTCCCTCTCCGCCTATGCCCGGCAATTCCTGGAGCAGATGGACAAGCCGGATGTGGACCTGATTGAGGGGCTCTCCCCGGCCATCTCCATCGAGCAGAAGACGACCTCCAAGAATCCCCGTTCCACCGTGGCCACGGTCACCGAGATCTATGACTACCTGCGGCTGCTCTTCGCGCGGGTGGGCAAGCCCTTCTGCTATCAATGTGGGAAGCCCATTGCCTCCCAGACCGTCCAGCAGATCGTGGACCAGGTGTTGAGCTTGCCTGCGGGGACGCGCATCCAGATCCTGGCGCCCCTGGTCCGCGGACGGAAGGGGGAATACCGAAAGGTCTTTGCCGATCTTCGCCAGCAGGGCTTCGTCAGGGCCCGGGTGAACGGCGTCCTGAAGGATCTGGACGAGGAGATCGAGCTGGATCGCAACAAAAAGCACACCATCGAGGTCGTGGTGGATCGCCTGGTGATTCAGGGGGATATACGGACGCGCCTGGCCGATTCTCTGGAGATTGCCCTGAACATGGCGGAGGGGTTGGTGAACATCAATGTGGTGGAGAGGAAGGACCTCTTTTTCTCCTCCCGGCTGGCCTGCATCGATTGTGGGGTGAGCTATCCCGAGATCTCCCCCCGCATCTTCTCCTTCAATAGTCCCCACGGCGCGTGCCCCACCTGTTCCGGATTGGGAACCAAGATTGACCTCCATCACGATCCCGTCTCGGAAGGGGGGATGACATTTCCCTACGGTGGGGTGCGGGGTCTGGATCGCCGCTACAAGGAGACCCAGTCGAACCGGGTGAGGGAGGAGATCGAGACCCTGATGGAGAAGTTGGCCAGCGTCCGACCCTGTCCGGACTGTGAGGGGGCGAGGCTGCGCAAGGAGAGCCTGGCGATCAAGGTGGGCGGCTGCTCCATCGCCGAGGTGACCCGGCTCTCGGTGAAGGAGGCGGGCCGGTTCTTCGAGGAGCTGGCGCTCTCCCCCAAGGATCAGGAGATCGCCCGCCGCATCCTCAAAGAGATTCGGGAGCGCCTCGGGTTTCTGGCCAATGTGGGCCTGGAGTACCTGACCCTCGATCGCTCCTCGGCCACTCTTTCCGGGGGGGAGGGCCAGCGGATCCGCCTGGCCACCCAGATTGGCTCCAGCCTGGTGGGGGTTCTTTACATCCTGGATGAGCCCAGCGTTGGGTTGCACCAGCGGGACAATGCGCGGCTGCTGGAGACCCTGAGGCGGCTGCGGGACCTGGGCAACACTATCTTGGTGGTGGAGCACGATGAGGAGACCATCCGGACGGCCGATTATGTCATTGATCTGGGCCCAGGGGCAGGAGAGGCAGGGGGGAAGGTGGTGGCCAGTGGGCCCCCGCAGGCGATCATTGCCTGCAAGGAGTCGCTCACCGGCCGCTACTTGAGTGGAGACCTGAAGATCCCGGTGCCAGCGGCGAGAAGGCCACCGAACGGCAACTACCTGACCATCCTCGGGGCGAGGGAGCACAATCTGAAGGATCTGGAGGTGGAGATCCCCTTGGGGGTCTTCACCTGCGTCACCGGGGTCTCCGGATCGGGGAAGAGCACCCTGGTCAACGAGATCCTGCGCAAGGCCCTCGACCGAAGGATCTATCGATCGAAAGAGGAGCCGGGGAAGCACGAGCAAATCTTGGGGGCCGATCATATCGACAAGGTCATCGATATCGATCAGTCGCCCATCGGCCGCACGCCCCGTTCCAATCCCACCACCTACACCGGGGTGTTCGGCTTCATCCGGGAGCTGTATGCCCTGACCCCGGAGGCTCGGGTGCGGGGATACAAGCCGGGCCGGTTCAGTTTCAATGTGAAGGGGGGCCGATGCGAGGCGTGCCAGGGGGATGGGATCCTCAAAATTGAGATGCACTTCCTGCCCGATGTCTATGTGACCTGCGATGTCTGCCGGGGCAACCGCTACAACCGAGAGACCCTGGAGATCAAATACAAAGGGAAGAGCATCGCAGAGGTCTTGAACATGACGGTGAGGCAGGCCCTGGAGTTCTTCGAAAAGATCCCGGCCATTCAGTTTAAACTGAAGACCCTAAACGATGTGGGGTTAGGGTACATCAAGTTGGGCCAATCGGCTACCACCCTTTCGGGCGGGGAGGCGCAGCGGGTGAAGCTCTCCAAGGAGCTGAGCAAGCGGGGCACCGGCCGCACCCTTTATATCCTGGATGAGCCCACGGTGGGCCTTCATTTCGCCGACATCCAGCAGCTCCTGGAGGTCCTTCATCGCCTCACCGATGAAGGCAATACGGTCCTGGTCATCGAGCACCACCTGGATGTCATCAAAACGGCAGACTATGTGATCGACCTGGGTCCGGAGGGGGGAGACGAGGGGGGGTACTTAGTGGCTGCCGGAACCCCGGAGGAGGTGGCGCGGGCCAGAGGGTCCTATACGGGCCAGTTCCTCCGCAAGGCCCTTCGGGATAGCTGAGGCAGGAGTGGCGCTGGAGGGGGACAGCCCCCACCCTCCCCGTGCCTCCGGTAAGAAAAGGCTGGAGGCACGGATTTTCCCGAAGAATCGTGGGAGGAGGGCCTGCCGGTGGTGCCTTATAGGGTTGTCACATCCACCCCGTCCAGAGTGGCCGACACCTTGGCCGGCCTGGTGGATCCCCCTGCATCGTTCAGCACCCATAAAAAGCCACTCGAGTACTTGGGGACATTGTCCATCATCGCTTCCAGGGTGGTCGTGATGTTGGAGGTAGTCAGGCCCGAGCTGTAGGTACCACTCCTCAAGGTCTGAGAGGCAAAATCCAGGCTGATCGCCGCGCGGGCCGCATCCAGATTTGCCTTGGAGGTGGCCTTGATCGCCTCAGAGCGCAGGTCTACATATTTAGGGATGGCCACTGCCGCCAGGACGGCAATGATGATCAGGATGATCACCAATTCGATCAGGGTGAAGCCTCTCTCATTCGTTAGGGGATTGCGCATCGTTTCGTCTCACCTCCTTTCCCATTGAGATCGCCCACCAAACCCTTTTCCCTCCCGCCTCCAATGGGGAGATTGCCCTCATCTCCGAATGAGCTGGGCCATGTTCCAGAGGGGAAGGAAGATGGCGAGAGCCAGGAGGATGAGTATTCCGCCCAGCGCCAGGATGAGGAAGGGTTCCAGGGTCGAGCTGAGATTGCGGATGGCATAGTTGGTCTCCATATCGTAGTGCTCCGAGACCTTCTGCAACATGGAATCCAGGTCGCCCGTCTTCTCCCCGATGGCGACCATGTGGGAGAGCAGAGGAGGGAAGAGGGGATTGGCCACCATCAATTCGGAGAGGGCCCTCCCCTTCTCCACCTGATCGCGGATCACCTCCACGGCACGAAGGAGGATGATATTGCCCACGGCCTGGGCGACGATCTCCAAGGACCTCAGGATGGGGATGCCGCTGTGAATCAAGGTGCCCAGGATATAGGCGAAACGGGAGAGGCTGATCTTGAGCAGGATGGGGCCGAAGATGGGGAGATTCAATTTCAGCGAATCCCATCTGAGCCTTCCCCCTTCAGTGCGCAGATACTGGTAAGAGGCGGCGATGAGGCCGGCAAGGAGGCCGACGACCAGGAACCAGTACCTTTGCATAAATTTGCCGAAGGAGATGAGGATGCGGGTAGGCAGGGGAAGGGTTGCGCCGAAGGAGGAATAGAGCAGGGCGAAACGGGGGATGACGAAGGTCCCCACGATGAACAAGGCGAGGCCCATAACCGCCACCACCAGGGTCGGGTAGCGGAGGGCGGCTTTGACCTTGGCGGCCGTCTCGGCGTCGTGTTCGGCCAGGGAGGCCAGTCTCTCCAGGGCCTCGTCCAGGAAGCCTCCCGCCTCTCCCGCCCGGATGGTGCTGATGTAAGTCTCGGAGAAGATGGCCGGATGCTTGGCGAAGGCCTCCGAGAGAGAGGAGCCCGCCTCGATCTGCCGATAGATCTCCATGATCGCCCGCCGCAGCCGGCGATTGGTGGTCTGTTGCACAAGGGCGTGGAAGCCCTGGAGGATGGGGATTCCAGCCTTGACCAGGGTGGCCAGTTGATAGTTGAAGACAACGATGTCCTCAGGCCGGATGCGGTAATATCGCTCCAAGGCCTTGCCGATATCGTAGCCCAGGCCCTCCATCTTGATGGAGACGGGGGCATATCCGATATCGGCGAGGTGTTGGGCCACGATCCCCTGGCTGTCGGCCTCCATCAGTCCCACGATGGCGGCACCATATTTGTCCCGGGCCTTGTAGCGAAATCGGGGCAAGAGATTGTCCTCTCTCCGGGTGAATCGGGAAGGCCCTTTTCCCTCAGGCCTCCTTCTGGGTAACCCTCAGGATCTCCTCGATGGTGGTGAGGCCCTCTCGGACTTTCTGGATTCCATCGTCGCGCAGCGTCTTGATTCCCTTCCGGGCCACCTCCTCCTTCAGGACGACCTTGGTGACACCGGAGGCTATCAATTCCAGCAGCTTCTCGTAGGCGGGCACGAACTCAAAAATGGCCAGGCGTCCTCGATATCCGGTATTCTTGCAAAAGGAGCAGCCCTTGCCTCGATAGAACTGAAGATCGGGCGCCGGTTCTATCTTCAGGAATTTGAGCAGGGGCTCGGCGGGGAGATAAGGGACCTTGCACTTGTCGCAGATGGCGCGCACCAGCCTCTGCGCCAGCACCCCTACCAGGGAAGAGGCAATGAGAAAGGGCTCAATGCCCATTTCGGTGAGTCGGGTAATGGTCCCGACCGCGTCATTGGTGTGCAGCGTAGAGAGGACCATATGGCCGGTGAGGGCTGCCTGGATGGCGATCTCTGCCGTCTCCCTGTCTCTAATCTCCCCCACCATGATGATGTCCGGGTCCTGGCGGAGGATGGAACGAAGCCCGTTGGCGAAGGTAATACCCGCCTTGGGATTCACCTGGGACTGTCGGATCATCTTGATGTGGTACTCCACCGGGTCCTCGATGGTGATGATGTTCTTTTCCGGGGAGTTGAGGGCGGAGAGGGTGGCATAAAGGGTGCTGGTCTTGCCGCTGCCCGTGGGGCCGGTCACCAGGACCAATCCGAAGGGCCTGCGGATGATCTCCCGATAGAGCCCGTCCACCTCCGGAGAAAAACCGAGGTCCTGGAGGCCGAAGACCGCGGCGCTTCGGTCCAGGAGGCGCAGCACCACATTCTCCCCGTGGAGGGTGGGGAAGGTGGAGACGCGCAGATCCAGATCGCGATTCTCCAGGCGCAGGCGAATCCTCCCGTCCTGGGGCAATCGGGATTCGGCGATATCCATCTCCGCCATGATCTTGATTCGGGAGATGATGGCGGGCTGGAGGTTCATGGGCAAGGTGGCCGTCTGCTGCAACAGCCCGTCAATCCGCTGGCGGATGTGGAGGCCGTCCTCATCCGGCTCGAGGTGAATATCGCTGGCCCTCTCCTTGGCCGCATTGAGGAGGAGGAGGTTGACCAGCTTGATGACCGGTGCCACCTCCACCATGTCCTGTAGCCTCTCCGTAACCTCCGCGCTCTCCTTTCCCAGCCCGAGAGACCGGGCATCGATATCCTTGATCGCCTCGGAGATCGAGCCGACGGCCCCATAATACTGATCAATGGTCTGCAGGATATCGGTCTCCGTAGAGACCACCAGCTCGGGATAGTATCCGGTCCTCTGCTTCAGCTGATCCAAGGCGGAGATATCCCTCGGGTCGGAGGTGGCGATGGTCAGGGCATTTCCCATCAGAAACAGGGGGAATATCTTGTGGCGACGCGCCAGATCCTCTGGGATGGTCTTGATGATCTCGGGGTCGATCATGTAGTCGGAGAGCCGCACATAGGGAACGCCCGCTTGGTCGGCGATGAAATTGGCCACGATCTCCTCGGAGGCCAAACCCCTCTTGATGACGAGCTGGGGGAGGGATTCCCGGCCCCTCCGCTCCTCCTCCAGCAGGGACTTCAATTGCTCCTGGGTGAGGAGTCCATCCTCCAGCAGCTTTTCCCCCAATCCTTTCCTGGCCGCTTTCACTGATGGTTCCCTCCGGGCAACGGGGAAGAGGAAGAATCCCTGCCTTTCAGCAACTCCGATATGTTCGCCAAGAGGCTCTTGGGGCTGAAGGGCTTTACCATGTAAGCGTTGGCGCCGCTCTGGAGCGAGACTTCGCGATCGGCCTCCCCGGCCCGGGCTGAGAGGATGAGGATCGGGATATGCCGGTATTTCAAATCGAATTTGAGGAGCCGACACACCTTCAAGCCATCTAATTTGGGCAACATGATGTCCAGGATGATCAGGTCCGGCTGGGCCGAACGGGCCCTATTCAATCCCTCCTCCCCATCCGGGGCCGTGAGGACCTCGTACTGATTCATCTCCAATAGGTCCTTGATCATGGCGACGATCAGCCGCTCATCATCGACTACCAGAATCCTTGTTTTTTTCTCCATCTCCCCTTCACTCCCGCATGCGGAGGATATGTCGTTTTCCCTGACCCTCCAAGACCAGATGGTCCTGGTGGATCTCCTTTACCGAAAGGCCCGCCACTTGGTCCCCTGCCTTCACCACCCAATCGTTGATGATGGCGCAGCCCCCCTCTGCCGCCCAGATAATACCATAGAGTTTCAGGTTTGCTAAGGAATTATCGGATGTGGCCTTGATCGCGTGAACTCCCTCCTTCTCCAGGAGAAAGGGATCCCTCCCCCAGGAGGTCGAGGCGACCCTTTCCATCACGCGACGGGATTCCTCTAAGGTCGGGTCCTGGGGCAGGCCCTGGGCGACGAAGGACGAGAGCCCCGGAGGGGGTGGAGCCAAGGGGGCCACTTTTTTTCCTCCTTTGGGGGGGAGGGTGAGCCACCAGAGGAGGCTGGCCCCGATTACGACGATGATGAGCAGCCTGGTGCCCTGAGAACTCAGTTTCCCCTTCACCTTTTCTCCTGGCCGCGCCACATGTAGGCCGTCAAGACCATCTGTACCACCAGCCGGGAGGACCCCTTTCCCTCTGGCTGTATCAGAAGGCTCTCCATGTTGAACAGCAGGGGTTGAGCCTGGAGGGCCTCCAGATAGCGACCCAGGTCCAGGTAACGACAGCGCATCTCTATTTCAATGGGCAGGCTCAGATAGGGCAAATCCGGATTTGCCTTCTCCTCATCGGCCGGCTTGGGCTTCATAGAGAGGATACGGATATTGTAGTCCTTCGTCCGCTCTGCCAATTGCTCCAGAATGTGGGTGAGATCGCGCCGGGGGAGGATCCTTCTCTCCAGATCATTGATCTTGGCCTGGGTTGCCTGCAGGTTTTGTTTTAACCTTTCCGCGGCTTCAATCTGTCGCCTTGACTCCTCCGTGCTTCGGGTCAGTCCTGCCAGGTCCCGCTTCAGGCGGGAGACCTCCCGCCATTGGGGGGCGCAGAGGAAAAACCAGCCCGCCAAGCTGAGGATCAAGGCCCCGATCAGAAAGATCTTCTCCCGCTGCGAAAAGCCCATAGGCCTCCTACCTGAGGCTCAAGCCCAGCTCGAATTGGCTTGCCCTGATGTCATATCCATCGGCCTCCTTGGCCGAATAGAGGTCAATCTCCTTGAAGAAGGGGGAGGAGGCCAGCCCCCTCATGTATTGGGCCAGAGCCCTCTCCGGCCCCTGGGAGGAGAAGGCCAACCCTTTCAGGCGGAGGGGCTTTCCCTTTGCGTAGGAGATCTCGGTGAGCTGAATCTCTTTGGGGGTAAGCCGACTGATCTCCTTGAGGACCGCGTGCATCATTGGCTCTCGCAGGACCAACTGTTCATAGATCTCCAGCTTCCTCGCGGTCGCGTCCTTGAGGCCCATCATCCTCTCCCAGTCCTCCACCAGGGGCTTGAGGTTAGAGGACTCAATCTTCCTTCCCGCCAGGGCACTTCGATAGTAATAGGATTGGACCTGAGCCAAGAGGAAGAGGAAGGTGACGGCAAGGAGGGCCACAACCGCTGCAGCCTTGGAGAGGGCCCGGACCACCTTCATCTTTTGTTCTCGCTTGATCCGGGGAGGGAGCAGATCCAGTTGCGGACCGCGCTGGAGGGGAAGTCCAGTGGCGACCGCCAGGCAGGGGCCGATCTCCCGCAGGTCTGCCGTGGGGAGCGTCGGCGACATCTGGAGACCCCGGAAGGGATCGATCTTTTCCACCTTCGCGCCCAGGCCCTGGGAGAGGAAGGGGATCAGGTTCTTGAGCAGTGTCCCTCCTCCACTCAGGGTCACTCCCTCCCAGTGTGCAGGTCCGAACTGTTCATGGTAGTAATCGAAGGAACGGTGGATCTCGGTCAGGAGTCGCTCCAGGGCAGGTCGCATCATGGCTGCGATCTGCCCTGGAGGGATCTCGATCCCTTGAAAGGAGAGGGGGGTCAGATCCTGATCGGAGGGGATGCCGATCTCCCTCTTGAGGGCCTCTGCCGCCTGCTCATTCAGATCGAGGCGTGCGGTCCCCGAGATGACCGACCCGATCAGGGCCTCGGTGACGGCCTGCCCGCCGGTGAGGATCTCCCGGGTGAATTGAAGTTTTCCCTCACGGAAGAAGAGCATCTGCGTGGTCTGGGCCCCGATATCGAGGTGCACGGCCAACTCGGCCTGGGGGAGGCCATCCAGCAGGATCAGCTTCCACAGCGCTACCGGGATGATGGTGAGGCCTACTGGTTGCAGGCCTGCGTCTTTGCAGATGTCCAGCAGAGAGAGCGCCGTCTCCTCCGGGATGATGGCCAGCAGCACGGCCGTCTTTTCGATGCCATCGCGATCGGTCGTCCTCCCCAGCACATGGTAGCCATAGAGGCATTGCTCCAGGGGAAGCTGGGATTGATTGCGGGCCTCCCAGGCGACCGCCTCCGGCCATTCCTTCTCGGGGATGAGGGGAAGCAGGATGCGGCGGATGAGGACCTGCGATCCTCCGATGGCGCAGACTGCCCTTTTGGTTTTGATCTTCTGGGCCTCCAGGATCCTGCGGAGGGCATCCACCGTCAGGCTGCGTGGATCTATCCCCCGTTGCTGGCCGATTTCCTGGATGCCGAAGTGGGTGAGGATGACACCGCCGCCGTAAGTTCGCCGCGTCTCGACGATCTTGACCGAGTAGGATCCGATGTCCACGCCTAAAAGTGACCTGGCTTTGAAGTCCATCATCGGATGCGAGCCCCTTGGCGACGCAGTAACTCAATAGAGGTTGATATATCCATCCACATCATTATACATCACCCAGACGTTGTTGCTGAGGGCCATCGTCCCGCTCCATTGGATAGCCATGGTGGTGGAGGCCTGGCCATTCAGGGTGAAGGGGGAGGTGAGGGTAATGGGAACCCCGTTCGCTCCGCTGCCATTTCCCGAAGCGGGCCATCTCTGCGTTCCCGAAGGGGAATAGATCCGCTGGACAGTTCGGGAAACGGTGCTCCAGGAGATGGTCATGGTGGTAACGGTAATATTGTCACCCGTGGCCCCGTTGTTCCGGATGGTGAAGGTGAGGGTAGCCGTGCCCCCCCCCGAGACCGCCACCGTCTGGGTGATGGGGCTGGCCGTCTTATTGGCCTGGGCGGAGGAGGCGCTCTCATTGTTGGCCTGGTCCACGGCGCGGACCTGGTAGTAATAAGGGGTAGCTGGGGGGAGGTTCAAATGGGAATAGGAAGTGACCAACTCCACATGGGCCAGGAGGTTGGAGGCCGAGGGGGTGAAGGGGGTGGTGGTGCTGCGATAGATGTTGTATCCGTCCAGGTCCCTGAGGGTTGAGCCGTCGGTGTTGGCCGAGGGGGCAGTCCAGGTCAGATTGATCTGGTTCAGGGTTGCACGGCTTGCGGCGAAGGAGGTGGGGGCGTTGGGGATGGTGGTATCAATGGGGATCCGAAAGTCGATCTTGGCAGGGGCGGAAGAGGTGACGATGGCGATCTTGGAGGGGTAGGTGGTGGTGGATGCCCCTTGGGTGATTGACACCTCCACCTTTCTTCGCCCGAGGATGAGGCTGTTGAAGGTGTAATATCCATCCGCGTCGGTGTTGGTGGTGGTGCTGGTGGAGGCGCCGTTGACGGGATAATAGACCCTGGCCGTAACCGTCACCGAGGCGGTATTGGCCAAGGGATTTCCCAGGGTGTCGGTCACCCGGCCGGTGATCGTTCCCACCCTTTCATCGGTGGGCGAGGTGAGATCGGCCGTGGAGAAATCGGCATCAAAGCCGCTCCCTCCTGCAGCCCCATCGGCCCCCAGGCTGGTGATCACCCCGGTGGCGTTGTTGTAGGCATAACCGTTCCCCCAGGCATCCTGCTTGTAATCGTTCGGGTTTTCCTGGAAGTTGCCCTTCACATAGGGGCCGTGCCATCCCATCCCGGTGCCAGAGTTCCAGGCGGGAAGGGCGCCTTGGCTCACCAGTTCGTCCAGGCTGCTGGGGAGGCGGCCGATGTCTCCCACGAAGCCGAAATCTGTCCTGATGCCCTCATTGACCAGCTCGGGATTTCCGATGATGGCCAGTTTAAGGCTGTCCATCTCCTTCCTGGTCTCATCGAATCTCGCTTGGCTGGCCGCGTTGGTCACCACATTGGCGGCCACCGCGGCCAGGAGTCCCAGGAGGACAATGACCAGTATGACCTCGATGAGGGTGAAGCCCGCCTCGTCTCTCCGTCCCCAGTGGGCCATAAGGACCTACTCCTATGGGTTAGAATTGGACGACGATATCGTCTCCCCCGCCCGCCGCTCTATCCGGTCCATAACTGATAATGGTTCGGGCACCTCGATTATAGGCATAATTGGTCCCCCAGGCATCCTGGAGATAACCTCCGGATTGATCATCGATATAGGGGCCGTTCCAGCCCTTCTTGTTCCAGGGGTCCCAACTGGGGACCGCGGCGGGTTTGGTCACCAGATCACTGAGGGCGCTGGGCAACGCGCCCACATCCCCTTCATATCCCCTTTGGGTGTAGCCGCCGGCGGCCACCAGATCTGGATTTCCCACCATCGCCCGCTTCAGGTTGAGCATCTCCTTCTCGGTGAGGCTCTTTTTCGAAGGACCCAGGAGGTCGATCACCTTGGGGACCGCCACCGCAGCCACCAGGCCGATGAGCAGGAGGACGGCCACCAGCTCTAATAGAGTATAACCGCGATGATCTCTTTGCTTCATGGCTGTAAGTTATTGAAATAGAAGAAAATGTGCGATCTCTCTCTTTCAACCCCTCTATTTAGTTGGCGAAGTCTACCAATATTGAGGCAAAAATCAAGCAAAATCTGCTAATTCCGCACATTAGCGCCCCGGCCGGTCCTCCTCAACCAGTACTGGGCTGCATTGAGATGGGGGTCGAGGCGAAGGGCGGCCTCCCATTCCCCCTGCGCCTCCGGCAGCGATCCCTTGCGATGGAGGCAGATGCCCAAGAAAAAATGGCCCCGGGCCGATTGGGGATGGCGGCGAATGGACTCGCGGAACTGGGCCATGGCCGCATTTAGATCACCCTTCCGTAGATGGATGAGGCCCATTTTTTCGCGGGCCTCCTCCATTTCATCATCCAGGTTCGCCGCCTTGCGCATCTCCGCCAGGGCCTCCTCGATCCTGTCCTTCTCCCAGAGGGCGTTTCCCAGCTCCAGATGGAGTCGGGCGTTCTGCGGCTCGGAGAGCAGGGCGAAGCGGCACCGATCGATGAGTTGGTCATAAAACCTTCCCTCATCCAGGCTGATCGACCTGAGCTGGACCTGATGGTGGAGGGGAAAGTAATCAGAGATCGCCTGCTGATATTGGGCCAGGGCCAAGTTGCCCTGCCCGCGCGCCAGATAGGCCTTGGCCATTTTCAGATGGAGGTCCCCCACGAACCATTGAAGGGTGAAGAGGTAGGAGAAGGCCAAGAGGGTTGCGGCCAAGGGCCAAATGGCCAGATAGCTGATCCTCTTCTCCGGGCAGCGGGGGCGATCCTTCGTCAGGAGCTTATCCTGAGCTGCCAGGTATCCCAAGAGCGCCCAGAAATAGAGGGAGGGAACCGGATTGCGCAGGGGGAAGGCGAAGAGGGCATAGGTCAGGATCGCCACCAGGCTTGCTAATATCGCCAGGCCTCTCAGATAAGCCGTCGGGGATGGGGCTCGGCGCAATACCCGTGCGGCCGTCTTGGAGAGGGAGAGGACGATCCAGAAGAAAAGGAGGAGCCCGAGGATCCCCATCTCGGCCCCAATATGGAGGTATTCGTTGTGCGCCTCTGCCACCGGAAGCCTCTCGGAGATCAGCCATTCCTCCAGGCGACGAAAGGGAGGAAATCCGTACTCGAAGTTTCCCAGTCCCACTCCGAACCAGGGGTGCTGCCTCATCATCTGGAGGGTTCCTTGCCAGATGAGGATTCGTACGCGATTGGTGGGATAATCAAGATCGAAGATGGACCTGACCCGGGAGATCCCCTGGGGGATCGACTCCGGTTTTAGGGCCAGAAAAAGGGCGAGGAAGAAAAGGCTCAGCAGGAGAAGGGTGAAGGCGTTCCTTCCGGCCAGAGAGAGAAAGCCCGGGCTCCTGCGGGCCTTGCTTGCCAGGAGCACGGCCATGAAGAGAAAAGCCACCGCGGCCGCCACCCATCCGCCGCGGCAGCGGGTTTGAAACAGATAAAAGAGCAGCAGCCAGAAGCCGAGGAAGTAGGGGAGACGCCGGGAGAGAGAGGTGGCGGAGAGGATGCGAGCCAAAAACAGGGGGAGGACGATGATCAGGAATTCCGCGGCATAGCTGGTATTGCCCAGGGTGGATACGGGCTCGAAACGGCGTTCCAGCCGCAGGAAGTCGATTCCCCATGCCTGTAACAGCCCATAAAGGGAGATGAAGATGGAGGTGACGAGGATCGCCTCGATGGCGTGATCGATCTGAACCTCGGGAGGGTGAAGATCGAGCAGGAAATGGAAAAAGAGGAGAAGCAGGGCGAGGCGAAGGAGGAGGAGGCCTCCGGTATAGGGATTCTGCGACCCCACCAGAGAGACTGCGCCCTGCAAGAAAAACAAGGCCAAGGGAAGGCTAAGGGGAGAGAGGGTGAGTGTAAATCTGTCCTTCTCGCGGGGTTTGGTCAGCCAAAGGAAGAACAGGCACAGCCCTCCCGCCTGTAGAAGGAAGAATTTGGGCACATTATAGATGTCGGTGGAGAAAGGCCAAAGGGCAAGCGGGACCAGCAACAGCAGGGCAACAGAGGCCGGAAGGCCCATCCTGCGCCAAAGGGGAAGCTTGACCTCCGGGGAAGATTCTGACTCCATGTGCCTTCCTCCCTGCATTTCAGCCCTTTATAAACTAAAGCCAATCCGGAGGCAAGGACTGAAAATGGCTGGGGAGCAGAATTGCCCCCGCCTGCCTTGGGTAAAGCGGCCGGGCCTGACGACCAGAAAACCCTTGCCCCGGGGCCTCTCTCCGCCTGCTGGAGGAAGCCTCAAAAAAATGTGGTCCACCCCACTTTTTTTTCTTGCAATTTGGAGCAAATGGAGTATAAACCCTGTAACAATTTTTTGATCGGCGCCGGCGCCTGCCCGCGCGATTCTCCTGGTGGGCCGGGCGCAGGGACATCGGGTAATTGGGATTCGTTCCCGTTTCAGGAAGTCCTGCCCGGGGGGCAGGTTTCAGCTTGCTGAGGATTAGCCAGAGCTAATTCGCGTTCCATCAATGCTTTTTTTGGACTCCCTGCGGAGCAAAGGAGGTCAGGATGTAGAAAAGAGCCCCCGATTTTACGCTGTATGGGCGATGCTCGAGGAAAAGGGTACGGGACCGGCGAGCCGCTCAAATTGATAGGTTCTGGGTGAGTACCAGGGCCTGGTTTCAAAAACCATCAAACAGCTAAAATGTGCTGAAAAGGGGATAAATGGATTGCAAGCACTTGGGAAACACCTATTGGTGGAGTTACATGGATGTGACCCAGAGGCGCTTAAAAGCATTGACTTGATACGCGAAGCGATGGTTTCTGCGGCTAAGGTGGCGAATGCGACCATCGTGGGGGTCAGCTTTCACGAGTTCTCTCCCTTCGGGATCAGCGGGGTGGTGGTGATTGCTGAATCCCACCTCACGATTCATACCTGGCCCGAGTACCGATACGCAGCCGTGGATATATTCACCTGTGGAGATCAACTGCGGCCGGAGATCGCGGCCGATTACATTGCCCTGAAGCTGAAGTGCAAGAATCCCTCGGTGGTGGAAGTGAGGCGGGGGTTGATCGGCAAGAATGTGAGGAGGTTCTCCCACAAGGTGGGGGCCAGCGAAGGAAAGACGGAGCATGCCTATAAAGAATTATCGTTGGCTTATTGAGGCGATTGGCCCGGAGGAGGGACACCTGCATGGGATCCGGAATTTCCTCTTTTCGGGCCAAACCAAGTTTCAGAGCCTGGACCTCCTGGAGCTGGGAAGCTATGGCAAGGCCTTAGTGTTGGATGGAAGGATTCAATCGACCGCGGCGGATGAATTCATCTACCACGAGGCCCTGGTCCACCCGGCAATGCTGGCCCACCCCGACCCTCAGCGGGTCTTCGTCGTAGGGGGGGGAGAAGGTGCCACCTTGCGGGAAGTCTTGCGACATCGCTCGGTGAAGAGGGTCTTGATGGTGGACATCGATGCCGAGGTGGTGTCGAGATGCCGGGAGCTGCTCCCGGAGCTTCACCAGGGATCCTTCGAGGACCCTCGGGCGGAGTTGGCTTTCATCGACGCTCGCAAATACTTGGAGGAGACGGCAGAGACTTTCGATGTGATCCTGATTGATATCTCGGAGCCGGTGCAGGAAGGTCCAGCCTATCTCCTTTTCACCCGGGAGTTCTATGAGGTGGTCCGGGACAGGCTCAACCGGCCGGGGATGATTGCTCTGCAGGCGGGCAGCGTGGGCTGTGTCGGTACGGAGTGCTTCGCCGCCGTCCACAAGACCCTGAGGTCCGTCTTTCCTTCGGTGAGTGGCTTTGCGGTTTTCGTCCCCAGTTACGGCGTCCCTTGGGGGTTTTGCATGGCCTCTCCCGAGGCAGGCTTCAATCCCCTCTCCTGGAAAGGGATTGACGAGTTGATTGCCGCCCGCATTCAAGGTGAACTGCGCTTTTACGACAGTCTCACGCACCAGGGGATCTTCTCTCTTCCCAAGCATGTCCGGGTCAGCCTGGCCCAAGAGCAGCGGATCATCGAGGACAATGCCCCCTTCTTCACCTTCCATTGATTGAACCTCACGCAGGCATGATTCCCGAGAGGCAATTCAAGACCCCCTTGTTCGACGCCCTGGTCAGCCTTGCGGAATCGCGCAAGGTTTCTTTCCACACCCCGGGCCATAAGAGCGGCAAGGGGATCTCCACCCGCTTCAAGAAATATGTGGGCCCCAAGATCTTCAGCATCGATCTCACGACTCTGGACGAGGTGGACTGCCTCCAAAAGCCGGTGGGGGTGATCAAGGAGGCCCAAGAGCTGGCCGCCGAGGCATACGGGGCAGACCACTCCTTCTTTCTGATCAATGGGACTACGGTGGGCAATCACGCCATGGTCCTGGCTGCCTGCCAGCCAGGCGATGAGATCCTGGTGGCCAGGAATGCCCACAAGTCCGTCTTGACCGGCATTATTCTGGCCGGGGCCCGTCCTCATTTCTTCATGCCCGAGCTGGATGCCGATCTGGGGATTCCCCTGAATGTGCGCCTGGAGAAGGTCAAATCCACCTGGGGCCAACATCCTTCGGCCAAGGCTCTGATCCTCACCAGCCCCAACTATTATGGGGTTTCCGCGGACTTGGCTTCCATCTTTTCCTTCGCGAAAGAGAAGGGACTGCTCATCTTGGTGGATGAGGCGCATGGCCCTCACCTCCATTTCCATCCCCACCTTCCTCTGCCTGCGCTGAGGGCGGGGGCCGATCTCTGCGTGCAGAGCACCCATAAGATCGTGGGGGGGATGACCCAGAGCTCGATGCTTCATGTGAAGGGGAGCCGGGTGGACCTGCCGCGCCTCCAGGGGGTGCTTCAGCTGATGCAGAGCACCAGCCCCTCCTATGTCCTCATGGCCTCCCTGGATTTGGCCCGGATGCAGATGGCGACCGAAGGCAGGAAGCTCTTGGACAAGGCCATTCACTTGGCGGAGGAGGGGAGGGCACGGATCAGGGAGATCGAGGGGATTGCCTGCTTCGGAAGGGCAGAGATCCAGGCAAACGCCGGCCTCGATCTGGATGTGACGAAACTGACCATTTCCACGCGCGGTCTGGGGATCACGGGCTTTTCTGCCTCTTCCCTCCTGAATAACGAATCCGATGTGCAGGTGGAGATGGCGGACCTCTTCAATCTCCTGGTGATCGTGAGCATTGGAGACCGCAAGGACGATTTGGGGCGTTTAGTGGCTGGCATGGAGAAGATTGCCCAGGGACGGGCCCGGGGAGCCGGTCGAGCCATGGAGGTGATTTTCCCTCCGCCCGAGGGCCCTCTGCGCCTCCTCCCTCGGGAGGCCTATTTTTCACCCTATCGTTATGCGGATCTCCAAGAGGCGAGGGGCCAAATCAGCTCGGACATCGTCACCATTTATCCCCCCGGGATTCCCCTGTTGATCCCGGGAGAGGAGATCAGCGCGGAGATCGCTGAATACCTGATGGCGATGGGCAGCAAGGGGGCGAGGATTGACGGCTTGAGGGAGGGCCCTGCCCCGAAGATACGGGTTCTTTCGGGCTGAGAAATTTTCTCCCCTTAGAAGTTTTCCGTTGCATTTTCCACCCGGATGGCTTATACAGATAGACTTGTGGCTTTGACCCCCCGCGGCCCTGCGCAAGTGAAGGCGGCCAACGGGGGGGACTTGAGAAACTCAGTGAGGGAATGGCAAGATCAATCGATTGAAGCAGGGGCGAAGGAGATTTTTCAATGGGATGGAGGGTGGAGGGAAAGCCGATGGGCTCCATCCCCATATAGGAGGTAAAGGGTGAAAAAGACCATCAAATGGAGGGCCATCCTCTTAACGGCTACCACCGTATTGGCCCTGTTCTACCTGCTGCCCTCCCTTCCGGGCTTCGACTCTTTCCCGGCTTGGTGGCGAGAATACCTGCCTCATGAGAAGTTGAAACTGGGATTGGATCTGCAAGGGGGGACCCACCTCGTCCTGGAGGTCGACGCGGAAAAAGCGGTGGAGAACGCCACCGAGCGATGGATCAATGAGATCAAGACCTCCTTTGAGAAGGAGAAGATTGGCCTGGATCAGATCGGGCGCGAGGGCCAGGATAAGATCCGGCTGCGGGTTCGACAGCCGGAGCAGCGAGATGCAGCCTCCAAGCGCATCTCCGACCTTGGAGTGCTGGACGCATCGCCCACCGGGGATCCTTCGGAGATGCTCCTCTCCTTAAAGCCGAAAGAAGTGAAACGCCTCCAGGAGTACGCCGTTCGTCAATGCCTGGAGACGATTCGCAATCGAGTGGACCAGTTCGGGGTGAGCGAGCCCCAGATCGTTCCGGAGGGGGAGCGGCGGATTGTGGTGCAGCTCCCCGGCATCAAGGAGCCCCAGCGGGCGGTGGAGCTGATCGGGAAGACCGCCCTTTTGGAATTCAAACTGGTGGACGGGCGCACGGAGGATGCGAAGGTGATGGAGGCGGCCATGGCGGGCAATCCCCCGCCCGACACCGAGGTCTTGTACCAGAAGACCACCGACTCCAAGGGGAATGTCAGCAAGCCCCCCTTCCTCTTGCAGAAGAAGGCCCTCCTCACCGGCGACACGATCACCACGGCGGAGGTGCAAATCGGGAGGGAAATGAACGAACCCAATGTCTCTCTCGAGTTCGATCGGGTGGGGGCCAGTATCTTCTCTCAGATCACCGGGGCCAATGTGGGGCGTCGGCTGGCCATCATCCTGGACAACAACATCTACTCCGCTCCCCGCATCAACGAGAAGATCCCCAACGGCAAGGCCCAGATTACCGGTCGTTTCTCGATGGATGAGGCCCGGGATCTGGCCATTGTGTTGCGGGCGGGCGCCCTTCCGGCACCGGTTCACATCCTTGCCAATGTGACCGTGGGACCTTCTTTGGGCCAAGACTCCATCAAAAAGGGCCTGCGCGCTACCTGGTTGGCGGCAATCTTTGTGGTGGCCTTTATGGTCTTTTATTATCGGGTCTCGGGGGTGGTCGCCGACTTCGCGCTCCTGCTCAACATGATCATGCTCATGGGGGCCCTCTCCTGGTTTCGGGCGACCCTGACACTGCCGGGCATCGCGGGCATTGCCCTCACCATTGGCATGGCCGTTGATTCCAATGTCTTGATGTTCGAGCGGATGCGGGAGGAATTGCGGTTGGGCAAGACCCCGCGCTCGGCCATCGATACCGGCTACACCAAGGCCTTTTTGACCATCCTCGACTCTCATGTAACCACCCTGATCACCGCCGTGGTCCTCTTCCAGTTCGGGACAGGTCCGATCAAGGGATTTGCGGTCTCCCTCAGCCTGGGGGTGCTGATCAATCTCTACACCGCGCTGGTCGGGACCAAGACGGTCTTCGACTGGAGGAGCACCTACTCGGAGATGAAGCGGCTCAGTATTTGAGGAGGAACTCATAGATCATACCAGGCCGCCCTCCTGGCCGGGATGGGTGTAAGGGGGGAGGATTCGGTTTTGTTGCTGAGCGTCAGGGGGGGCCTTCCCCCCTCTTGAGCGAAATGAGGAGGGTTTATGATCGAATTGTTGGGAAAGACGAAGATCGATTTCATGGGGAGGCGCTATTACGCCTTTGCCCTCTCCGGAATCCTCGTACTTCTGGGGCTCTTTGCCACCGTTCAGGTCTTTCGGGGTCACGCCAATCTGGGCATTGATTTCTCTGGAGGGACCTCGGTGCAATTGAAGTTCGATGGGCCGGTGGAGGTGGGATCCGTGCGGGAGGCCCTGGGCAAGGCCAATATCCCGGACAGCAATCTGCAGCAGTTCTCGGATAGCTCGCGGGTCCTCATCCGGGTGAAGAAGGAATTCGCCCAGCAAAGCAGGATGCTGGACAAGATCCAGGAGGCCCTAAAGGCGAATCTCCCGGAAAGATCCTTCGTGGTGGAGGGCAGCGACGAAATCGGACCGGCGATCGGCAAGGGACTTCGCCGATCCGCCATCTGGGCGATCATCCTCGCCATGATCGGCATCATGGTCTATATTGCCTGGAGGTTTGAATATAAGTTCGGCGTCGCGGCGGCCATTGCTACCCTTCACGATGTCCTGGCGATCCTGGGCGTTATGTTCCTCCTGGGGAAGGAGATCACCCTCCTGGTGGTGACGGCCCTCTTGACCCTGGCTGGTTATTCCCTGACCGACACGGTGGTGGTCTACGATCGGATTCGCGAGAGCCTGCGGGCTCGGCGGAAGGACCCACTGGATACCGTGATCAATGTCAGCATCAATGAGGTCCTCTCCCGCACCATTATCACCTCTTTGACCACTTTCTTGGCTGCCTTATCGCTATTCATCTGGGGAGGGGAGGTGCTTCACGATTTCTCCCTCGCCATGTGCCTCGGCATCATTGTGGGAACCTATTCCTCCATTTTCGTGGCCCCCCCCCTCCTGGTCGAATGGAATGCCAAGGTTCGGATGAAGCCAGATCGTAAGAAGAAACGATAGGTTCAGGGGTCGATGAAAAGAAAATGGTGCCTTCCCCAGGTGGATCAGGACCAGGTGGCAGAGATCGCGCTGGCATTGCAGATCCACCCGCTTCTGGCCCAGATCCTCGTGAATCGAGGCGTCAAAAACCCTCCCCAGGCCCAAGCCTTCCTCTTTCCTTCCCTTAAAGACCTTCATTCCCCCCAGCTGCTCCAGGATATGGAGCCTGCGGTCGCCCGCCTGCGCTCTGCCCTTTCGCGCCAGGAGAAGATCCTCCTCTATGGGGACTACGATGTGGATGGCATCACGGGGATGGCCCTCATGTGGTATCTCCTGAGGGAGTTGGGGGGCCATGTCATCCACTATCTCCCGGATCGGGTGCGGGAGGGCTACGGTCTAAAGGAGGAGGTAATCCACTGGGCCAAGGGGGAAGGGGTGGGATTGATCATCGCCGTCGACCAGGGCATCAATGCGGAACGAGAGGCGGCCTTGGCCCAGGATCTGGGGATGGACATGATCATCTGCGACCACCACCTCCCTGGAGAGAAGCTCCCTTCCGCGGTGGCGATCCTGAATCCGCAGCGCCTTGACTGTCCCTATCCCTTCAAGTCCTTGGCCGCAGCCGGGGTGGCCTTCAAGATCTGCCAGGCGCTGGCCGAGGCAATGGGGCGGGGAGGGTATATGGAGGAGCACCTCGATCTGGTGGCCCTGGGCACCATTGCCGATGTGGTGCCCCTGAGGGGCGAGAACCGAGTCTTCGCCCAGTTTGGTCTGAGGCAGTTGCAGAGATCGCCCAAGGCCGGAATTCGCGCCCTGCTGGAGGAGGCTGGCCTCTCCCACTCTTCTCTGGGGGCGGGTCAGGTGGCTTTCGTCCTGGGCCCCCGGCTCAATGCCGCAGGGAGATTGAAGGAGGCAGACCTGGCCTTTCGCCTCCTCTGCACCGAGTCTGCCTCTGAGGCCTCACAACTGGCTCGCCTGCTGGAGGAGTTGAATCGCGAACGCCAGGCGATTGAGAGGGCAGCGATCGGGGAGACGAATGCCATGCTGGAGGCCAAGGGGGAACTGCCCAAGGCGATCTGTCTATGCTCTGAGCGATGGCATGTGGGGGTGATCGGCATCATGGCCTCCCGGTTGGTCGAGGCCTACCACCGACCCGTGGTCATCGTCGCCCTGGGGGGCGAGAAGGGGAGGGGGTCTGCACGGAGCATCCCGGCCTTTCCGGTCAATCAGGCTCTGGAGAGGTGCGCCCCTCTCCTCGAAGGCTTCGGAGGCCATTCCCAGGCTGCGGGATTCACCATTAGCCGGGAGAAGGTCCCCGCCTTTTTCGAACGATTTCAGGAAGAGGCGGAAGCCCTCTTGTCCGAAGAGGATTTCCTCTCCCCGGTCGCCCTCGACGGAGAGGTCTCGCTGGAGGATCTCTCTTTCAAGTTGGTGACGGAGATGAAGGCACTGGAGCCCTACGGACTGGGGAACCCTGAGCCGACTCTGGCGAGCCGGGGATTGGAGGTCATGAAGTATCCCCGGCGGGTCGGGGAGAGACACTTGAAAATGAGGGTAAGAAACAGGGGAAAGGTGTTGGAGGCGATCGGATTCGGCATGGGCGAGCTCTGCGAAGAACTCCAGGGCCGCCTTCCCCGGGTCGATCTGGCTTTTTCTCCCTTCATTAACGCCTATCAGGGCAATCAGAGCCTCCAGTTGCGGATCAAGGACCTCGTCTTCCGGCCCTTCTAAAATTTCCCTTGACAATTGGGATCAAAGGTATCATTAATCGAACTCAAAGGTGTAGGGGCTTCGCTCGCTAATTCCTTCCCTATTACTGATCGAAAGCTTTCCGAACAGGACACCCGGTCTCTAAATCCCATTTTCTATCCTGCGAGGCCATTCTTCTCTTTCGAGGGAGGGCCCTCGGGGAATTGCCTGTCTGGAATTTGGCAAAGAGGAGGGAGGTGAGAGAGGATCAATAGGCGCGTTGGAGTAATGGTGAGGCCGCCAGACGGATTGGCAGGCCCCGCTGTGATTCTGTGGCCAGCGAGGAAGGAGAGCGTGAATTCATGAAAAGAGCATTGTTGATTGTCACTGCGATATTCGTCGTTTCCCTGTTTGCCGGGACGGCCCTGGCCTACAAGATCGTCGACCTGACCCAGAAGTTCGAGAATGGGATGCCCGCCTGGGCCGGCAAATGGGAAGGTATGAGTATGTGGGGCGGATGCAAGACCCAAGCGGAGTGCTACGATAAAGTCGGCCCCAATTTCTACGGCTATGACCTCAAGTTCACCGAGCATACCGGTACCCACATGGATAGCCCGTCCCATAACCCTTATGGCTTCTGGCGACTGGATCAAATCCCCCAGGACAAGTTCATCGGCAAGGCCGTGGTCATGGACATGCGGCCCTGGGTGAAGGACCGGGATGGCTACGAGGTCACGATGGCCGATGTCAAGGCCTGGGAGCAGAAGACCGGCTGTAACCTGGCCAAAGATGCGGCGCATTCCATGATCTTCATGTGGACCGGCTGGGACAAGTACTGGGATGAGTATATCGCCGGCAAGAACCAGCGCTTCATCAAGTACGGCTTCCCCGGCATCACCGAGGACGCGGCCAAGTACATGGCGGATTGTCGGATCAAGGGCTTCGGCATGGACGTCCTCTCCATCGACACCTATAAGAGGGTGGCGGATGAGGGCAAGCCCCTGGCACATCGCGCCATGTTCAGCAACCTGATCTGGGTCCTGGAGGACATTCGCTTCGATCCCTCCGTGGCAGACAAGTGGGTCTTTGCGCTCCTGGGACCGATGAAGATCTACCAGGGCTCCGGCGCCCCCACCCGGGTCTTCGCGCTGGATGACACCAAGGCGAAGGGGATGGCCGCCTCCTATGCCTCTATGGTCGCCCTGGAGAAGAAGTTCATGGCGGTCCCCATGTTCGATCTGGCCAACGACCTCCGCAATGGGATGCACATCTGGACGGCCGTCTTCGGGGGCAACATGGTCGGCGTGCCCAGCCTCAATGACTTCCGGGGGATCTATCCCTGGATCAACTACCAGTATGACGGCTGGTATGGGCAGCAGCTTTACTGCAACGAGCACTTCGGTACCCATACCGATTCCCCGTCCCACCGGAGAGAGGGCGCCCAGTGGACCATCGACAAGGTGCCCTTGCAGCACTGGGCAGCCCCCTGCCTGATCATCAATGCCTCCCGGTACGGCCCGGAGGAAGGGGACTGGATCTTCAATATGGCGATGTTTAAAGATTGGATGAGCAAGCACCCCGGCCTCACTGTCAACAAGGGTGACATCGTCTGCTTCTCCCAGGATATGGTGCACAAGTGGGCCCTGCACAATAATGGATTCCACCGTGACTGGGTGACCTACACCTTCCCGGGCGTCGGCGGGGATGTGGCCAAGCATTTGGCGGATAAGGGCATCGTGGGTGCGCTCTCCGATGTGACCAGCATCGATGCCGCCATGACCTGCCAGCGGGGCAAGGGTACCGATGTGGAGAACAACATCACCCATGTGACCCTGCTCGGCAAGGGCATCTATATCACCGAGAATGTGGGCGGCGACCTACAGCAAGCGGCCAACTCTAAGGGCTTCGCCTTCGTCATGCCCTGCATCAACGGCAAGGCTGGCTCGGGGAGCCATTCCCGCATCTGGTACTTCGAGGGCCTGGATATCCCCATCGAATAGATCGGGGATCCCGACCTCTGAGGGCAAAGGGGCTATCTTCGGATAGCCCCTTTCATTTTGCGAGCGGATTGGCCATTGACTCCCCTGGGGAAATAGGGTAAGAAATAAGGTGTTCGGCATTGGACAGAGCGTCATGGTAAAGAGGCGATGAGGAGGCTATGCAGAGGAAAGGTGCAGCTTACTCCGATTACTATCAGGTCCTGGGCCTACAAGAGGGGGCCAGCGAGGAGGAGATCAAAAGGGCCTACCGGAGGCTGGCCTTTGCCTGCCATCCTGATCGCAATCCGGGAGATAGGGCGGCGGAGGAGCGTTTCAAAGAGATTAGCGAGGCCTATGCCTGTCTCATGGGTAAAGGTCAAGCCGGGCAATTTGGTCGTCCTGGAAGAGGGGACTTCCGCGCTCCTCAGGACCGCGAGGGTCCTTTCTCGTATCGGCCAGGGGATCCCTTTTCCGGTTTTCCTTTCCACTCCCGTGCCCAGGATCTCTTTTCAGATCTGGAACGGGAATTTGCGGCCTTTGGCCTGCGCTTCGATGAGGAGTACCTGCGCCGGGTCTTCTCTCAAGGCCAGGGGTTCTATTTCCAGGGGACCCTATTCGGCTTTCCACCTCCTGGCGGCTCCGTTCGAGCGGATCGACCCGGTAGCCCTGGTGGGGATTCCTATTCAGACCCCCCGCCGGTCAAGATATCCTCCCTGTTGTGGCGGGGCCTGGTGGTCGCTCCCTTCAAGCTCTGGGTGGGGCAGCTCAGGGAGCAAGGGAAGCGGTGGAAGGGGGGAGTCATTGACTCTTTGAGCGGTCTTTGGGGCGTTTTGCGGGGCCAGAAAGGCCAGCAGGACCTCTACTATGATCTGAGCATCTCTCCCCAGGAGGCCCTAATTGGCTGTCAACGGGTCTTTTCCTTTGTCCGCAATGGTCGAGAGGAAAAAATCCTCCTTCAGGTCCCCTCGGGGGTGAGACCCGGGATGCGCCTGCGCGTCGCAGGGAAGGGATTGAGGTCTGGAGAGGGGAGGCAGGGCAATCTCTATATCCGTCTGCATGTTGCCTAAATGATGGGATGGGGAGATGGCGAGGACGCATCGGGAGATCAAGAAGCTTCATCGGAAGCGGGAAAAAAGGTTCAAGGAGAGGCATCAGCCTCTCCAGGCCGCGGCGGTATCAGAAGGCAGGAGCAAAACGAGGCCAAGGCCCAAGAGGGCATCCCGGAGCAAGAAGGAATAGTTCTTCTCTTTCAGCTGGCCAGGTTGGGGAGGACGGCCCGGTCGCTGCCGAGGGATGAGGGTCTGCCCGGCCTGGCCCCTTGTTCCCTTTGTCCTCTTCTGCGGAGAGAGGGCGGGACTTTTGGCCCAGGGAGGGAGGTATGAAGGTCCTGATCGAGCGGCTGCTCAAGGAAAGTGTGGCGGTCAAACAGGATCTGATCCGATATCAGATAGAGCACATTGGCAAGGTGGTGGAGGTGACCCTAAAGGCCTTGAAGCGAGGGAACCAGATCCTGCTTTGCGGCAATGGAGGCTCGGCAGCCGATGCCCAGCATCTAGCAGCCGAGTTCGTCAACCGCTTCCTCTTTGATCGCCCCGCCCTTGCTGCCATTGCCCTCACCACCGATACCTCCATCCTGACGGCCATCGGCAATGATTCCGATTTCTCCCAGGTCTTTGCGCGACAGTTGGAGGCCCTGGGCAGGGCCGGGGATGTCCTCTACGCTATTTCTACCTCCGGCAACTCGGCCAATGTGATCAGGGCGGTGGAGGCGGCCCACAAGCGAGGCATCGAGACGGTGGCCTTCACCGGAGGTGATGGAGGTGGGCTGGCGCCGATCTGCGACCTGGCCCTGATCATCCCCTCCCGTTCCACCCCCCGCATCCAGGAGGCCCACATGACCCTTGGGCACATCATCTGCCAGATTGTGGAAGAAGAACTCTTCCCCGGCAAGGCCTCCTGAAGACCTTGGACGATCAAAGCCGCTACAATCTGCGGCATAAAGCCCCATTTTCCCCCTTGACAGGGAGGCGTAAAGACATTACGGTTATCGGAAGTGAAAGAGGCTCAATTCTCCCCCCTCACAGCAGCGAGTCCAGGGTAAGGCCTCTGGCGCCGGGCGGGGAAAAGCTGAGGAGGCACCTTCATTCGGGAGGTACTGCGATGATCGGAATTAGATCAGCCCTGAATCAGACAGTGACAGGCTTGGCCATACTGGTGGCCATGGCCCTTTTTTCGGGTTGTGCCTCGCAGAGGATCGAGACGCTTTCCCAGAAGATGGCCGACCAGCAGAGGCAGATCGGGACGCTCCAGCGGGAGGACATCGAAATGAAATCCCGCATCGAGGAGCAGAGGACGGGCTATTATCTCATGGAGAAGAGGCTGAAGGAGAATAACGACCGTATGGGAGACATTCAGGCCCGATTGCAGTCCTTGGAGATCAGCCTAGGAGAGATAAAGGGGAGCCTGGAGGGGATGAAGGCGCCCTTGGAGAAGCCTCTCGCCACAGCCGCTGCTCCGCCCTCCGCAGCCCCGGCGGAAGTCTCCCCCGCCGCAGTCGCCCCCCTTGCCTCCGAGGTGGCCCCCAGTGCCCCTGTTTCCCAACCAGAGCCGCCGCAAAAAGTACAGCCTGCCCCTGCCGGGGCCTTGGGGTCACAGGAGCTTTACAATCGGGCCATGAGGTTTCTGAAGGCGGGCGAAATGGGACAGGCCATCCTCGAATTCGAGAGATACACCCAGGAATTCCCTCAGAGTGAACTGGCCGACAATGCCCAATACTGGATTGGGGAGGCCTATTATTCCCAGAAGGAATTCAAACGGGCCCTGGCGGAGTTTCAGAAGGTCCCGGATCGTTTCCCCCAGGGCGACAAGGTTCCTGATGCCCTGCTCAAGGTGGGGTTGAGCTATCTGGAGCTCGGACAGAGGGAGAAGGCGATCGCCGAGTGGAGGAAGCTGCTTGCCAAGTACCCGGACAGCGCGCCCGCCTCTTTGGCGCGGAAAAAGCTGGCTGAGCTCTCCAAGTCGAAATAGAAAGGGCCACATTGAGGGCTATCTCGACCCTTTCCGTGATCCTTCTCACTGCCCTCCTGGCTTGGGCCTTCCCGACCCTGGGGGATCAGGTCTTTTTCAAGAATGGCAGCGCGCTCCAGGCGAGGGTGTTGGAGCGATCAGGAGAGAAGTTCATCGAGCTGGAGGTGGGAGGGGGGATCATCGCCTTGCCTTGGGCAGAGGTGGAACGAGTGATCCCCGATCCCGAGGATCGGGCCCCCGAACTGGTCCCTCCGGAGGTCAGCGCCTCCTCCGCACTCCTCATTGACGGAGGATCTGGAAGGGTGATTCTGGAGAAAAATCCCCGCGCGAGGCGCCCCATAGCAAGCCTCACCAAGCTGATGACTGCGGTCATCGTCGCCGAGAGGGGACGCCTGGAGGATTGGGTGAGGGTGAGCAGAAGGGCGGCCGCCACTCCAGGGGTTTCCCTGGGACTGAGGCCTGGTCAGCGGGTTTTGTTGAGGGATCTGCTCTCCGCCATGTTGGTTAGATCGGCCAACGATGCGGCAGTGGCCGCCGCTGAGCACCTGTGCGGCCGCGAGGAAGATTTCGTCAGGGAGATGAACGGGAAGGCCCTCTCCCTGGGACTTCTTGATACTCACTTCTGCAATTGCCACGGCCTCGATCATCCCCGTCATTATTCGACCGCCTCGGACATGGCGAGATTGAGCCAATATGCAATGTCCTTGCCCTTTCTGGCCGATTGTGTTAAGAACAGAGAGGTTGCCATCTGGCTGCAAGGCCTCCATCGACCGAAGACCTGCAGGAACTCGAACCGCCTATTGGGTTCGTGTCTGGGGGCGGATGGCATCAAGACGGGCTACACCGAGGAAGCCGGGAGGTGTCTGGTGGGCTCGGCCTCGCGAGGTGGCCATCGGCTGATCGCTGTCCTGCTCAACGATAAGGAAAGGTGGCAAGATGCCTGTGAGCTCTTTGAATACGGATTTGCCGCCTTGTGGAAAGAGAAGATCCAGCGGCTCTCCCTGCCGGGACCGGAGAGGGTTGACCAAGGCGGATCCGGTGGATGAGTGACGAGTTGCCTCAGCCCCTGACCAATAAATCCCTAAGAAAAGGAGATGGACCATGTTGAGGAAAAAGGGTCGGTCTCTCTTGGGCCTGTCGGTGATCTTGATGATCACCTGTGCTGCCAGCTTGGGAGCCGGGGAACTGGAGAAAGGGACCTATACCGTGCGCAAGGGGGATACCCTTTGGCACATCTCGGGCACCTACCTTCAAAATCCACGACTCTGGCCCAAAGTCTGGGAGATGAACAGGTATATCAAGAACCCTAACCTGATTTACCCTGGCGACCCGATCACCCTTCCCGGACAAGGGGCAGCCCCGGCGGCGCAGGAGGGGACGATGGCCCCTGTGGGCACCACCCAGGCAGGGGACCTGGCGACGGCCCCTGAGGCGAGGGAAGAGGGTATGGCCGCCCCCCAGGAGGGCGCCGCTGCCCCAGAGAGCAAGCAGGGAGAGGAGGCCTCGCAAGAGATCGCCAAGCCCCGTGCGCTCGAGCTCCCCCCCTATCAGCCTGCACCGCAGGTAACGCCCCAGATCGTTGACGACTGCGGCTTTATCGGAAAGGAGGACATCCTGCGGGAGCGGCGAAGGATCGTGAAGCCCATAGAGGACATCAACGAGCTATCCGCCGGCGATTGGGTGATTGTCAACATCGGACCCAAGGAGGGGGTGAAGGTGGGGGATCAATTCTCCATCCTGCGGCCTACACGGAAGGTCCATCATCCTCTCCGGGGAGGAAGGTTAGGGATCTTGGTGCTGAATGTCGGGCGGCTGGAGATTAAGGAGGTCATGGAGAACTCCTCCAAGGCGGAGATCGCTTACAGTTACACCTCAGTCGCCAAGGGAGATTGCTTGATCCCCTATCAGACCCCTGTGTTTCCCTTCGACCTGAAGCCTGAGCCGGCCAGCACGAAGGTGAAGGGATGCATTGTGGTCTCCCGCGACGAGAAAGGGGCCCTGGGGGGCCGTGATATCGTCTACATCGACCTGGGAGCAAAGCAAGGGATTAAGCCGGGCGATATCTTCTCCATCTCTCGACCAGATGTTATGCCCAGAGGATTAGTTCCTCGCGGGGCCCAGCCCCCCTCTACCCTGATGGGGGAGCTGGTGGTGTTGCGGTCGACTGAGCAGGCCTCCACCGGCCTTATCTTGGAGAGTAGCGGGGAAATAGAGCGGGGGGATCGGGTCTCCCTGGAGAAGAGAATACCTTGATGGGGATCCGGAGCTGAAGGATACGGGCCCTTGCCCAGGAAGGAGGGGATGAAGTCGGACTTCATCCCCTCCTTCCTTTTTGACGGTCGAATCCGCTGCCGCTTGGCGGGGCATGGATTGAACTTCCCCTCCTGCTCGAATCCTGCCCGAATTGGTTATTGACTACTCTTCGGGCTGGGGTATAATGCGGAAGCTATGGACGAACGGCAGGCCTGGATCGCCTTGAATATGGTTCCAGGGGTAGGTCCGCTGTGCTTTCAGGCGCTGGTGGAACATTTTGGTTCTGCCCTGAGAGTCCTCTCGGCGAACGAAGCGGGGCTGCGATCCGTCCCGGGGATTGGCGGAAAGATCGCGCGCTCCATCCTCAGATTTCCTGCCGAGGTTTCAATGGAGCGAGAGGAAGCACTTGCCCGGAGCCTGGGGATCAGGATCCTGACGGGCCAGGATGTCCATTATCCCTCCAGTTTGGCCCAAATTCCCTCCAGGCCGCCAGTCCTCTATCTCCAGGGGGAGCTGATCGAGGAGGACGAGGTGGCGGTGGCGATCGTTGGCTCCAGGAGATCGACGGAGTATGGGAGGGGAGTGGCGGGCGATCTGGCGTACGATCTGGCGTCCTGCGGCTTAACGATCGTGAGCGGAATGGCCTTGGGAATCGATACCGCCGTTCATCGCGGGGCCCTCAAGGCGTCGGGGAGGACCTTGGCCGTGTGGGGATCGGGGCTCGATGTCCTCTATCCGCCGCAGAACCGGGACCTGGCGGAGAGGATCCCCCAATCCGGGGCCCTCCTCTCCGAATTCCCCCTGGGAACCGCCCCGGTTCCGGGGAATTTTCCCCGGAGAAATCATATCATCAGTGGGATCTCCCGAGGGGTAGTAGTGGTGGAGGCGCACGAGCGGAGCGGGGCGCTCATCACGGCGAATTTCGCGGTTGAGCAGGGCCGGGAGGTCTTCGCCGTTCCCGGTTCGGTCTATCTCCAGGGGAGCCGGGGATGTCATCGACTCATCCAGATGGGGGCGAAACTGGTGGAGGACGCCGAGGATATCTTGGAGGAGTTGAGGCTCCAGTGTCCACTTCCTGTTCGCCCGGGGGCCCGGAGAGGAGAGGGGTCCAGGCCTCCGCTGGAAGGGGAAGAGGAGTTGCTCTATCAGATGCTGTCCGATCAACCGCTGCATATCGATTTACTCATCGCGAAAAGTGGCTTGCCCGCCGGAAGGGTGGCTTCTCTGCTGTTGAGCCTGGAGATCAAAGGCTATTGCCGCCAGGAGAGGGGAAAGCAATTTCAGAGGGCGTCCTGATAAGATTTTGGAGGAGCAGCGACCGTGTCTCCTAACTTGATCGTGGTGGAGTCCCCGGCCAAGGCCAGGACCATTCAAAAGATACTGGGGCCGGAATTCAAGGTGATGGCCTCCATGGGCCACCTCAAGGATCTACCCCCTGGTCGTCTGGGGGTGGATGAATCCAGCTTCGACGCCGAGTACATCATCGTGAAGGGGCGGGAGAAGACCCTGCGGGAGATCAAAGGGGCGGCGAAGAAGGCGGAGAAGATCTTCATCGCCACCGACCCTGACCGTGAGGGGGAAGCGATCGGATGGCATCTGGCCGATGAAATGAAGGAGCTGCAGGATCGCATCTGGCGTGTCCTGTTCCACGAGATCACCCGCTCCGCCGTAAAAGCAGCCATGGACCTTCCTGGTCGGCTGGATGAGAAGAAGGTAGATGCCCAGCAGGCCCGGAGGGTATTGGATCGCTTGGTGGGATACAAGATCAGTCCCCTGCTGTGGCGGAAGGTCAAGGCGGGGCTTTCGGCAGGGAGGGTGCAGTCGGTGGCGCTTCGTCTCATCTGCGACCGGGAAAAGGAGATCCGGGCCTTCATCCCTGCTGAGTACTGGACTATTGCCGCTCAGCTCTCTGCCGCCGTTCCTCCTCCCTTCAAGGCGCAGCTCGCCAAGATCGGAGGGAAAAAAGCGGAGATCCGGAATGAAGAAGAGGCCCAGGCCCTCGTCGCGGAGTTGGAGGGTAAGCCCTTTCAAGTCAGAGGGGTGAGCCAGAAAGAGAAAAGGCGCCATCCGGTTCCGCCCTTCACTACCAGCAAGCTTCAGCAAGAGGCGAACCGTAAGCTGCGCTTCTCCGCCAAGAAGACGATGGCTACGGCGCAGCAATTGTATGAGGGGATCGAGGTTGGGGAGGAAGGGGCGGTCGGCCTGATCAGTTACATGAGGACGGATTCCGTCAGGGTCTCCATGGAGTCTATCCAGGAGGCCCGCAGATGGATCGAGGCCAGGTATGGACCTCAATTTCTCCCGGCCCGGCCCAACTTTTACCGGAACCGCGCTCGGTCCCAAGAGGCCCACGAGGCGATCCGTCCCACCTCGGCATTTCATGACCCGCAGAGCTTGAAGCCCCACTTGACCAAAGATCAGCTGGCCCTCTACTCCCTTATTTGGAACCGGTTTCTGGCGAGCCAGATGAATCCAGAGATCTTGGAGGTGACCGTTGCGGAGGTCGAAGCCGGGAGGGCGCTATTCCGAGTCGTCGGCACGGTGAAGAAATTCCCGGGCTTTTCCATCCTCTATGCAGAGGGAAAGGATGAAGCCGCTTCCCCCCCGGGGGGAGAAGAGGACGAGGAGAGAGAAGGGGTCCTGCCCCCCTTGGTCGCGGGGGAGAGGCTGCAGGTTCAGGGCCTGGAGCCAGAGCAGCACTTCACCCAACCCCCGCCGCGTTTTACCGAAGCCTCCCTGGTCAAGGAGTTGGAGGAGCGGGAGATCGGTCGGCCCAGCACTTACGCGGTCATCCTCTCCACGATCCAGGAACGGGACTATGTCTTCAAGGAGAAGGGCCATTTCAAGCCCACCGACCTGGGGATGATCGTCACGGATATGCTGGTGCCGAATTTTCCCGAGATCCTGGATGTGAAATTCACCGCCGCGATGGAGAAGCAATTGGACGAGGTGGAAGAGGGGACTGCTCGGGGGAAGGAGCTGTTGCAGGAATTCTATGGGAGATTCCGGGAGACCCTGAGTCAGGCCGGCTCCGGGATGAAGAGCATCAAGACGATCGCCCTGGAGACCTCGGAGGTCTGCGAGAGGTGTGGGAAGCCAATGGTGATCAGGTGGGGGAGGTATGGCAAATTTCTGGCCTGCAGCGGTTACCCCGCTTGCAAGAATACCCTGAAGCTGAAGGAGGACCAACAGGGGCCGCATAAGCCCCCGGTCCAGCAGGCAGCGGGGGAGGTCTGTGAGAAGTGCGGCAAGGAGATGGTGGTTCGCGAGGGCCGATTTGGCAGATACCTGGCCTGCCAGGGCTTTCCTTCCTGCAAGAACACCAGGCCCCTGACCTTGGGCATCCGGTGTCGCCGGGAGGGATGCGACGGCTTCTTGGTGGAAAGGCGCACCCGCCGGGGGAGGGTCTTCTATGGATGCAACAAATACCCCGACTGCTCTTATGCCTCCTGGGAGAAGCCCAGCCCTCCTATCCCTGAGGAGGGAAGGTCGGAGGGAACGGAAGAGGGGCCTCACGAATGAGGGTCAGCATTGTCGGGGGGGGATTGGCCGGATCAGAGGCGGCATGGCAGTTGGCGAGGGCCGGATTCGAGGTGCTCCTATGGGAGATGAGGCCTCGCTCCATGACCCCGGCCCACCGAAGTGGACTCCTGGCCGAGCTCGTCTGCAGCAATTCCCTTAAATCCAATGCCCTGGATTCTGCCAGTGGGTTGCTGAAAGAGGAGATGAGGCGGCTTGGGTCCCTCGTTATCAGGGTGGCCGAAGACCATGCCGTGCCAGCCGGTTCCTGTTTGGCGGTGGATCGCCACGCCTTCTCCTCCTCCATTACCGCCATCCTGGAAAGACACCCCCGCGTCGAGGTGGTGCGGGAGGAGGTGGAAAGCGTCCCGCAAGAGGGATTGGTGATCCTCGCCAGCGGACCTCTCACCTCCGCGCCTCTGGCCCAGGCCCTTTCGTCGTTGATCGAGGAGACAGTCCCGGGCTCGGCCTCCTCCCAAAAGGGATTGCTTTCCTTCTTTGACGCCATCTCCCCCATCGTCTGGGCCGAGTCTCTGGATTTGTCCAGGGTCTTCAGGGCCTCACGGTATGGGCGGGGCGGGGAGGATTACCTCAACTCCCCGTTGAGCCAGGAAGAGTATGATTGGCTGTGGGGGGAATTAATGAGGGCCGAGACGGCCGAGGCCAAGGATTTTGAGACCCACTTTTTTGAGGGATGTCTGCCCATAGAGGAGCTGGCGATGCGGGGCAAAGATACCCTGCGGTTTGGCCCCATGAAGCCGGTCGGTCTGATTGATCCCTCGACCGGAAAACGGCCCTGGGCAGCGATTCAGCTACGCCTTGAGAATCGCGAAGGCACCATGTATAATCTGGTGGGCTTCCAGACTCGGATGAGGCAAGCCGAGCAGGAGAGGGTCTTTCGTAAGATCCCGGGCCTGGAAAGGGCGGAATTCTGCCGCTATGGCAGCATGCACCGCAACACCTTCATCAACTCACCCACCCTGTTGGACAAGAATCTGCAATGGAAGGGCAAGGGCGGCCTGTTTCTCGCGGGCCAAGTGACCGGGGTGGAAGGGTATGTGGAGTCCGCGGCGACGGGCCTGTTGGCGGGAATCAACGCCGCTCGCCTCCTCCAGGACAAGGCCCTGGAAGCCCCTCCTCCGGATACGGCCCTTGGGTCGTTGATCCGCTATATCACGGAGGCCGATCCCGATCACTTCCAGCCGATGAATGTGAATTTCGGCCTCTTCCCCCCCCTGGGCGCAGGGGGAAAGGTCCCTTTCAAAGAGAGGCGGATGAGGTATGCCTGGCGATCCTTGGTGGCCCTCGAGCAATGGAAGGCCCGCTATGTCTCCTGAGAGGGAAATAAAGAATCGGGATATGGATGCCTTCCTGCGTTTTCTCTGGGTGGAAAGGAATGCCTCCCCTCATACCATCCGCAGTTATGAAGGTGACCTCTCGCAGTTCTTGGAGTACCTCAAGGTGACGCGAAGCCTTCTCTCTGAGGCCATTGATTGGAAGGAAATCGATGCCTTCCTCATCCGGGCCTTCATGAGCGACCTCTTTGCCAAGGGAATCGCCAAGGCGAGCGTGGCTCGAAAATTGGCCTGCCTTCGCAGCTTCTTCCAATACCTGCTGCGGCAAGGGAGAATTGCTTTCAACCCGGCCCGGCGCGTGGCCAGCCCCAAGCTGCCCCGGCGGCTCTCTGCCTTCCTGACGGTGGATGAGACCATTGCCCTCCTGGAATCAGCCGATGCCCCCACTGCCCAGGGGGTCAGGGACAGATCGATCTTAGAGCTGTTTTATGGGGGTGGAATTCGCCTCAGTGAGCTGGTGGGCATGGATCTGAATGATCTAGATCTGGAGGCAGGATTGATTCGCGTTTTGGGCAAGGGGGGGAAAGAGCGGGTCGTGCCCATTGGCTCCCAGGCGGTGCTCTCCCTCCAGGTCTACCTGTCACGGCGGCGTGAGTTCCTGCCTCAGGAAAGGGTGGAGGGGGAGGAGGAGCGTGCGCTTTTTTTGAACCGTTGGGGAGGCAGATTAAGTGGTAGATCGGTGGCCCAGATTGTGTTAAAATACTTGAGGAAAAGTGGGATCGCGCACCGCATCAGTCCTCACGGCCTCAGGCATAGCTTTGCCACCCATCTGTTGGACGCGGGGGCGGATCTGAGGGCAATTCAGGAGCTTTTGGGCCATGCCCGCCTCTCCACCACCCAGCGCTATACCCATTTGAGCATGGACAAGATCATGGAGGTCTACGATAAGGCTCATCCCAAGGCCTGAGGGGGAGCTCTGGATTTTAGGGCAAGGCTGATGAAGCCCTTCTTCGATCGCCCGGGGGTTCAAGGAGCAGAAGATGCGGGAGCTGAGCGGAATCAAAGGCAGGGCCACGGGTTTTGGCCCCACACCACATGCCCCTTCACCGGTACATCGTTCCACGACCATCCTCTCGGTGCGGCACAAGGGAAGGGTCGCCCTGGCCGGGGACGGCCAGGTCTCCTTCGGAGAGACGATCATGAAGGCCACTGCCAAGAAGGTGCGCCGCCTATACCACGATAGAGTCCTGGTCGGTTTTGCCGGGGCAGCGGCGGATGCCTTCGCCCTTTTTGCCAAATTCGAGACGAAATTGGAGGAGTACAACGGCAATGTGCCTCGGGCGGCGGTGGAGCTGGCCAAGGATTGGCGGACGGACCGGGTACTTCGACGATTGGAGGCCCTGTTGGCGGTGGTGGATAAGGATTATTCCTACATCATTTCGGGCACTGGGGATGTGATTGAGCCAGACGATGGGGTCATCGGCATCGGCTCGGGTGGTCCCTATGCCATGGCCGCCGCCCGTGCCCTGGTGCGATACTCCGACTTGGACGCCCGGGGCATTGCCGAGGAAGCGATGAAGATCGCTGCCTCCCTCTGTGTCTACACCAATGAGAGAGTGATCATCGAGGAGATCTGATGTGCATGTTGGGCAGGGAAGGAAGATGGAACAGTTGACCCCCAAGCAGATCGTCCAGGAATTGGATAAGTATATCATCGGCCAAAAGAATGCCAAGCGGGCCGTGGCCGTCGCATTGAGGAATCGGTGGCGGAGGCAGAAGCTCCCCCCTGAGCTGCGGGACGAGGTAGCCCCCAAGAACATCATTATGATCGGTCCCACTGGGGTGGGCAAGACCGAGATTGCCCGTCGGTTGGCCAAATTGGCCGAGGCCCCCTTCATCAAGGTGGAGGCGTCGAAATACACCGAGGTAGGATATGTGGGCCGGGATGTGGAGTCCATGGTGAGGGATCTGACCGACCTGGCGGTGAATATGGTGAAGGGGGAGAAGGCCCGCGAGGTGGAGTCCCGTGCCAGCATCCTGGCGGAGGAGCGCATCCTGGACCTGCTTCTCCCATCCGCCAAGGGCTCCGTCTCCGCTGGCGAACAGAATGAGGTCTCTGCGGAGGCGCAAAAGAACTCGGACACCCGCGAGAAACTTCGCAAGAGGCTGGAAGAGGGCAAGTTAGAGGAACGAGCGGTGGAACTGGAGGTCAAGGACCGGACTGTTCCCATGGTGGAGATCTTCTCCAGCGGTGGCCTGGAGGAAATGGACATCAATATCAAGGAGATGCTCTCCAACCTCCTGCCCCAGAAGAGGAAGAAGAGGAAGGTGAAGATCGAGGAGGCGAGAAAGATCCTCGCCCAAGAAGAGGCCCAGAGGATGATCGACATGGATGAGGTTCTCAGCGAGGCCATCCTCCGGGTGGAGAATTCCGGGATCATCTTCTTGGATGAGATCGACAAGATCGCGGGGAAGGAATCGACCCATGGCCCTGATGTGTCCCGAGAGGGGGTCCAGAGAGACCTGTTGCCCATCGTGGAGGGTTGCACCGTCTCGACCAAATATGGTCTGGTGAGGACCTATCACATCCTGTTCATCGCGGCGGGGGCCTTCCATGTCTCCAAGCCCTCCGACCTGATCCCAGAGATGCAGGGGCGATTTCCCATTCGGGTCGAGCTGGACTCCTTGGGAAAGGCCGATTTCGTGCGCATTCTGACCGAACCCCGGAATGCCCTCACCAAGCAGTACACGGCCCTCCTGGAGACCGAAGGGGTCCAGATCGAATTCACCCCCGATGCGATCGAGGAGATCGCCAAGATGGCCTCCATGGTGAACGAGGCGACGGAGAACATCGGGGCGAGAAGGCTCTACACCATCATGGAGAAGCTCCTGGAGGAGGTCTCCTTTGAGGCCCCCCAGATGGAGGGGGCAAAGGTGGTCATCGATGCCCACTATGTTCGAGATCGACTCACCGAGGTCATCAAGGATCAGGATCTGAGTCGCTACATCCTGTGAGCCATCCGGGAGGTCTTTGCGGTCCGGCAAGAAAGAGGAGGATTATGGTCAGAAAATCGGAGAGGCAGGTAGAGGTGCTGATTGAGGCCCTGCCCTTTATCCGCCAGTTTCAAAATAAGGCGGTGGTCATCAAATATGGCGGCTCGGCGATGACGGAGGAGGGACTGCCGGAGGCGGTGATGCTGGATGTCATCCTGATGAGGTATGTGGGGATGCGTCCGGTCATCGTGCACGGCGGGGGACCTCAAATCGATAAGGTCATCAAGCAACAAGGCCTGCAGCCAAGATTCGTCGACGGCCTTCGGGTGACGGATGCGGAGACCATGCGGATCGTGGAGATGGTCTTGGTGGGCGAGATCAATTCCAATCTGGTGTCGCTGATCAACCGACACGGAGGATGCGCGGTGGGCCTCAGTGGCAAAGATGGCGGATTGATCAAGGCAGCCAGGATCAGACACCGAAGGCAGGGGGCGAGGGGGCCCCAGAGAATAGATTTGGGGCAGGTGGGGCAGGTGGTGCAGGTTGACCCGCGCCTCCTCCTGACCCTGGAGGAGGCAGGGTTTATACCCTGCATTGCCCCGATTGGTGCGGATGAGGAGGGGCGCACCTATAATATCAACGCCGACTCGGTGGCAGGAGAGGTAGCGGCCGCACTGGCGGCGGAGAAGCTGATCCTGCTCTCCGACACCGATGGAATTCTGGATCGAGAGGGGAACCTCATTTCCTCCTTGAATCGCAAAGAGATCAGGCGGCTCATCCGGGAAGGGGTGATTGCCGAGGGCATGCTCCCCAAGGTAGAAGCCTGCCTGCGAGCCCTGGACGGGGGAGTGGGGAAGGCCCACATCATCAACGGGAAGGTCCCCCATTGCTTGCTCCTGGAGATCTTTACGGAGAGGGGGATCGGCACCGAGATCTTGAACTGAGCGGAAAGGACAGGAAGGTAACCTCCTTTTCATCTGAGGGGAAAAGAGATGAGCTTGCAGGAAGGATGGATGGAAGATGCCAATCGATATGTCGCCCAAACCTACGCCCGGCTTCCCATTTGCCTGGTAAAGGGTGAGGGCTCCTCCGTATGGGACAGCGAGGGGCGCCGGTATCTGGACCTGGTCATGGGGATCGGGGTGAACGGGCTGGGCCACTGCCACCCCAAGGTGGTGGCGGCCATTCGGGAGCAGGCGGGGAGGTTGCTCCATGTCTCCAACCTTTACCATATCGAGGCCCAGATTCGTTTGGCCAAGGCCCTTTGTGAGATCTCCTTCGCGGACCGGGTCTTCTTTTGCAACAGCGGGGGAGAGGCCAATGAGGCCTGTATCAAGCTGGCGCGGAAATACGCCAAAGATAGCGGCCATCCGGAGCGATACGAGATCATCACCATGGAGGGCTCCTTTCACGGCCGCACCCTGGCTACCTTGACGGCCACCGCTCAGACCAAATACCATAAGGGCTTCGAGCCCTTGCCCGAGGGCTTCAAATATGTCCCTTTCAATGACCTGAGGGCGGCCGAGGCCGCCCTCAGTCAGAAGACGGCAGCGATTATGCTCGAGCCCATCCAGGCCTTAGGAGGGGTGAATGTGCCGGCGGACGACTTTCTCCCGGGGCTGAGAAGGCTCTGCGATGAGAAGGGCCTGCTGTTGATCCTGGACGAGGTGTTTACCGGGATCGGTCGTACGGGCGCCATGTTCTGCCATCAGCATTATGGGATCGAGCCGGATGTCATGTCCCTGGCCAAGGCGCTGGCCGGAGGACTTCCGGTGGGGGCGATGCTGGCGAAGGAGGAGGTCGCAAGGAGCTTCGGTCCGGGGACTCATGCGGCAACCTTCGGGGGGAATCCTCTGGTGGCCTTCGTAGGGACCGAGGTGCTGAAGGCCATTGGGGAAGAAGATTTGCTGGGTAACACCCAACGGATGGGAGGCTATTTCATGGGGCGGCTGAAAGACCTCCAGAGGAAATACGGTTTCATCAAGGAGGTGCGAGGAAAGGGCCTTTTGATCGGGGTGGAGCTGGAATTCCCGGGCAAGGAGATCGATGCGCAATGCCAGGAAAGAGGGGTGCTGATCAACAGCTTGGGAGATAAGGTGCTGAGGATCATCCCGGCCCTGAATGTGAAGCAGGGGGAGATCGATCAGGCGATTGGGGTCCTGGATTCAGTCTTCGCGGGAATGGCAAAATGAAGAAAGATCTACTGAGCATCGCAGACTTGGGCCGACCGGAGATCGAAGAGCTCCTCGATCTGGCGGAGGATTTGAAGGCGAGGCAGAAGCGGGGGGAGCGCTACACCCCTCTTCTGGGAAAAACCCTGGGCATGATCTTCGAGAAATCCTCCACTCGGACCCGGGTCTCCTTCGAGGTGGGGATGTATCAATTGGGGGGCCATGCCCTCTTCCTGAGTTCCAAAGACCTGCAGATCGGCCGGGGAGAGACGATTGCCGATACCGCACGCGTACTCTCCCGTTATGTGGATGGCCTCGTCATCCGCACCTTCGGGCATCAGGTGGTGGAGGAGTTGGCCCGCTGTGCCAGCATACCGGTCATTAACGGCCTCACCGACCTGCACCATCCCTGTCAGGTGCTGGCTGACCTGTTCACCATTCGGGAGAGGAGGCAGGGACTCAAGGGACTCAAGGTCGCTTATGTGGGGGACGGAAACAACATGGCCCACTCCCTGATGGAAGGGGCGGCCAAATTGGGCATCCATTTGGTCATCGCCTGCCCGGAGGGCTATGAGCCGGATCAGGGGATCCACCGGGAGGTCTTGAAGGAGGCGGCCATCTCCGGAGGAAAGATCGAGATCGACCATGACCCGCAGCGGGCAGTCGAGGGCGCGGATGTCCTCTACACGGATGTTTGGACCAGCATGGGCCAGGAGCAGGAACGGGAAAAGCGCCTGGAGGCCTTCCAGGGGTTTCAAGTGAACGCCCCCCTCCTCTCCCTGGCTAAACCCCAGGTCCTGGTGATGCACTGTCTGCCGGCCCATCGGGGAGAAGAGATCACCGATGAGGTGATGGATGGTCCCCACTCGGCCGTCTGGGATCAAGCCGAGAATCGGCTCCACCTGCAAAAGGCGATCCTGGTGAAGCGGATGGGGGGATAGGTTGGGGGGAAGGGTGGAGGGGCGGAGGCCCATTTATTCTAAGTCGGCGGGGAGGATATGATGGAGAAAGCGGTGAACAAGGTGGTGTTGGCTTATTCGGGCGGGCTCGATACCTCGGTCATGATTCGGTGGCTCATTGAGCACTATGGCTGCGAGGTGATTGCCCTGGCCGCGGATGTGGGCCAGGAGGAATTTTTGGAGCCCCTGCGGGAAAAGGCGTTGAAGACCGGGGCGAGCAAGGTCTACCTCGAGGACCTGAAGGATGAATTTGCACGGGACTACTGCCTGCCGGTGCTTCAGGCCAATGCCGTCTATGAAGGGAAGTATCTCCTTTCGGCCGCCATCAGCCGCCCCTTGATCTCCAAGCACCTGGTAGAGGTCGCCCGCAAGGAAGAGGCCGATGCCGTGGCCCATGGCTCCACGGGCAAGGGCAATGATCAGGTGCGCTTCGAGGTCTCGGTCATGGCGCTCGCTCCAGATCTGCGCGTCTTGGCGCCCGTGCGAACTTGGGAATTCAAGTCTCGGGAGGAGGAGATCGAGTACGCCAAGAGGCACGATATCCCGGTGCGGGCTACCAAGGAAAAGCCCTACAGCATCGACCGCAATCTGTGGGGCGTCAGCATCGAATGTGGCGTCTTAGAAGACCCGTGGGTGGAGCCCCCGGCCGATGCCTATATTATCACCAAGGCCCCGGAGGAGGCCCCGGATAAGCCCCGCTACCTGGAGGTGAGTTTCGAGGAGGGGGTGCCCGTGGCGGTGGACGGCAAGGAGATGTCCGTGCCCCAGCTCCTTAGGAGCCTCAACCAGATTGCAGGCGAGTATGGAATCGGCCGGCAGGATTTGGTGGAGAATCGCCTGGTGGGGATCAAATCGAGGGAGGTCTACGAGGCCCCAGGGGCCACAGTCCTTCATATCGCCCACCGGGAACTGGAGAACCTGACCCTGGATCGCGACACCTTCCATTTCAAGGAATCCCTGGTACCCCGGTATGCAGAACTGGTCTATTACGGCCTCTGGTTCTCTCCGCTCAAGGGGGCACTGGATGCCTTCGTCAAGGAGACCCAGAGAAATGTGAGCGGGGTCGTGAGGATGAAGCTCTACAAGGGGCAGTGTGTGCCGGTGGCCCGCAAGTCAGAGTTCTCTCTCTATGATTTCAACCTGGCGACCTACGATGCCGCGGATACCTTCGACCATCAGGCCGGGGAGTCCTTTTGTAAGATCTGGGGCCTGCCCTTGCGGGTGAGGGCCAGGGTAGAGAAAAGACAGAGGGGTTGAGAAGCGGTTTGGTGGCGGGAAGGGAGGTCTGCCTTCCCGATGGGGCCGGAAAGGGCTGCAAAGGCGGGTCAATGAAGAAGAAGCCGTGGGGAGGGAGATTCAAGGAGAAGACCCATCAGTCGGTCGAGGCCTTTACCGAGTCGGTCTCTTTTGATGGCCGCCTGGCGAAATACGATATTCAGGGCAGCATTGCCCATGCCCGGATGTTGGGGAAGGCCGGGATCATCAGCCCGACAGAGGCCAGGGAGATCGTGGCCGGGTTGCGGGAGATCGCAGGGGAGATCGAGGCCGGAAAGGTGACCCTTGATCCGGCGTTAGAGGATGTCCATATGAACATCGAGGCCCTGCTGATCGAAAAGGTGGGGGAAGTGGGAGGCAAGCTCCATACCGGCCGCTCCCGCAATGATCAGGTGGCCCTGGACATCCGCCTCTACCTTCGAGAGCAGATCGATGCCCTGTGCCTCTTAATTCGCTCTCTGCAGTCGGCCCTCTTGGAGTTGGCAGAGGATAACCTGAGGACGATCCTCCCTGGCTACACCCACACCCAACGGGCCCAGCCCATCCTCCTGGCCCATCACCTCCTCGCCTATTTTGAGATGTTGGACCGGGACTGGGGACGCCTTGGCGACTGCCGACAAAGGGGGAATGTCTTGCCCCTCGGGGCCGGGGCCCTGGCCGGAACCAGCTTCCCCATCGATTCGGATTATGTCGCCCAGCTCCTGGGCTTTGCCCAGGTTGCGGAGAATAGCCTGGATGCAGTCTCGGATCGCGATTTCTCCCTGGAGTTTCTGGGCGCCGCCTCGATCTTGATGATGCACCTCTCCCGCCTCTGCGAGGAGATCATCCTCTGGTCTACGGCGGAGTTCGGCTTCCTCGATCTTCCCGATGCCTTTGCCACCGGATCGAGCATGATGCCGCAGAAAAAGAATCCCGATGTGGCCGAGCTGGTGAGGGGGAAATCGGGTCGCGTCTTCGGCAGCCTCTTCTCCTTGTTGGCTACCATGAAGGGTCTGCCTCTGAGCTACAATCGGGATCTGCAGGAGGATAAGGAGCCCCTCTTCGATGCCGTGGATACGGCCAAGGCCTGCCTGCAGATCCTCTCCCTGATGCTTCCGCAAATGAAAGTCCATAGAGAACGAATGCGGCAAGCTGCGGAGCAGGGATTTCTCAATGCCACCGATCTGGCCGATTACCTGGCGGGGAAGGGTCTGGCCTTTCGGTCCGCCCACGAGATGGTGGGTAGGATTGTCCGCTATTGCCTGCAGAAGGGGAAGGAGAAGATCGAGGATCTCAGCCTGGAGGAGTTCAAGGCCTTCTCCCCCCTCTTCGGCCCAGAGGTCTTTCAGTTCATCTCCCTGGAGGCCTGTGTCAATCGCCGACGGTCCTCCGGCGGCACCTCAGGGGAGAGGGTGGAGGCCGCACTCAAGGCAGCGAGAAGAAGGCTGAATCGCCCCGGGCCAGGTGAAGCTCCTCGCCCACCGGGCGGGGCTTCCCGGAAATGAAGTACATATCAATTTGTATTGTGCCCCTTGACCCCGCCCACCGGGCGGGGCTTGCGGGACACACCCCGGTCAAAGGGAAGACCAAGAGTTGACCTCTTCCTTTTCTTTTCAATCCCCTATGGGCAATCGATATTTCATCCTCGGCCTGAACCTCCTTCTCCTGGGGGCGACTCTCTTTGTCTCCTCCTGTGGCCGGAAGGCCCCCCCGGTGGTGCCTGAGTTGACGACTCCTTCGGCAGTGAGCCAGGTGACGGCGGTCAGCCGGGATAACCGGGCTTATCTGTCATGGTCCCGCCCTGCCAAGAGCCTGAAGGGAAAACCCGCCCGGGAGATCATGGAGTTCGAGATCTATCGACGGGAGGTGAAGCAAGAGGGGGCTGCCTTGCCGGCGACCCTGATCGCAAAGGTGAAGGCCAATCTGCCAGAGAACGCAAAGGTCAGTGGCGATTCCTATGAATTTGTCGATGATGGGGAAGGAAGGGGGTTGAGTTACGATCAGCAATATGCCTATCACCTTCGGGCGATCAATTTTGGCCAGGGACCGGGTCCTCCCTCCAAGGAGGTCATGGTCCGCATCAATCCCGGCCCCAACCCCCCCTCCTTCCTGAAGGCGATCGGGGGCGATCAGACCGTCTTCCTCTCCTGGGAGGCCCCCAGATTCAGGGCAGACGGGAAGGAGCTTACCTCGCCCCCCCTCTACAACCTTTATCGAGGAAAATCCCCCCAGTCCTACGATTCAAGGCCGATCAACACCCAGCCGATTGAGGGGCGGAGTTTCATCGACACCGGGCTGGCCAACGAGGTGAGCTATTACTATACCGTCAGGGCGATCGATCCCGAGCTTCCTTCCGGCCATGAAAGCCTGGAATCCAACGAGGCGGTGGCGATCCCCAGCGACACGACTCCCCCTTCGCGGCCCCGAAACCTGAGCGCAGCCCTTGCAGGAAAGGAGGTTCGGCTGGCCTGGGAGGCCAATCCCGAG
>Ga0315274_10000891_pt1 | contig 46275 bp, 54 predicted proteins | sample YL17G02_20_MG_FD_203700 | JGI IMG/M metagenome (GOLD analysis project Ga0315274, IMG submission 203700) | Sediment microbial communities from Yellowstone Lake, YNP, Wyoming, USA - YL17G02_20 | ecosystem: Environmental > Aquatic > Freshwater > Lake > Sediment | place: USA: Wyoming | collected... | reverse complement strand
ACTTATTAAGAATTTTCATATAGATAAATCTCCTTATAAAAGTTAACTTGTTTTTTTCTCTTATAAAATTAGTGAAATTCGACCTTATAAAAAATATTTGGTATCATTAAGGAACTATTAATATTTTGCAGAGTTAATTGAAAATATGGATCAAAATAAAATAATTAAAATTTTGAGAATTTTCTTAGTTTTCATAGTCATCATATTGAGTGTTTTTTTATTATCAATATTCGTACAATATCCAGATTTAGGCAAAGATCTTTCTGAAAATTTAGGTATAGTTTCAGTAGGAGGTTGCTCTGGTACTCTTACAATCTCAAGCTCAAAAACAAATAAATGTGTTGTATCAGCTGAGGCTTTTATATCTGGCTGCGATAAGAAAAACTATCAAATAAAAGAACAATCTTGCTCTGGAGAAATTAAATGCGAGGGTTATGTAAATTACAAATCATTCCAAACTGCTTGTGCATGGGAAACTGCTCCTGGCAGCCATAAATATGTTTTATGTATAGATAAGTCACAAAAAGATTCGAAAACTTTTGAATGTTAACCTTTTGTCTTTTTCAAATCTGGGACCAATACAGTTTTACCGCACTTACTGCATTGAAATTTTGGTCTTTTAAACTTTTTAGCCCCCTTCTCCATTTCTATTGTTTTTATCTCATAGAAACTGCAAAATGGACAAATATATTCAACTTCTGCAGGTTCATTCAATTTTTTACCTACAACAAAGTTATCTCTTCTTGTAAAGAATTCAAAATCTTTTGAAGGACTTAAACCTTCTCCAATCCATTTTTTAACCAATTTGCTATCCATTCAAACCATCTGGTTTAAACTTTCTTTTCCTTTCTTTTAGGTCTTAAATATCTAGAACCGCACTTCCTACATTTCACCTTCCCACTCTTGACTTTCATGTAATCTGCTCTTATTTTGCTCTTACATTTTCTACACACAAAGACCCTATTATACAGTCTTTGAACGACTTCTGGGAAGACTTTTTTTACCACAATTATCTACCGAGATATTAGATATTTTAGATTAAGAATTTAAAGTTTTATAAGTTCCTCCATTTCTTTCCTTAAATTCTCTAACCTTAATATTATTGGACTTTTATCGCCAAAAATCTTTCTAAACCTGTATAATGTTGGTTCAATCGAATCATACATAATATCATTTCTTATAACAGTTTCTTCTCCATTTTCTGAACCAAAAACAAGTTCACTTTCGACGAACTTATCAGCATAAGCCAGAATTTTCTCTTCTATAGTATTAGGTAAAAAATCTCTTTTGGGTAAACCCATTTTTATAGCTTCTTCGGTCGTTATACCAGCTCCAACATGACGCTCAACAAGATTAATTAAAGATTCAGGATATCCCAATTCTCTAAGTATTTGCCCACCCACAAAACCATGAACAGGGCCATGAGTTATACTTCTTCCTATATCATGTAAATAAGAGCCAGTTTCAAGCAATTCCAAGTTGACAGGAACTCCTTTTTTTCTAAGTATATTACCTATTTCTAATGCCTTTTTAGTAACCAATTCTGTGTGTTTTATGACATTAGGTCTTGCAGCAAGTCTGATTCTCATAAGTCTTTTTGCTTCTCTCCTGGAAGGTATCATATAACCACTTATTAGTTATAACATATAGTAAACATTTATAAGCTTTTATCTGAGATGTAAAAAGAAGGGATAAACTAAAAAAGTGTTTTAAATGTTCAAAGAAGTGTTGACAGATCCAAAAAATCACGATCCAAACAACTTTGTTTACATAACCCATAGTCTCGTTAACTGGGTTGATGAAGACCTAAACTTGAATCCAAGTGGCATAAAAGAAATAATAAAAAAGATTAAAAATACTACTCAAAATTATAGTGCGTCTTTAATAGGGCGTATGCCTCAAGAAATAGCTCTGGTAAATTTTGGGTATGGTAAGAAAATTGAGCAGTTGGCGACTTTTTCCTGGGCAGGTCTTATATTGAAACCGCCGGAGGAATCAATATATATAGCGTGGAATTGTGACTTAGGAAGACCAATAAACCCTATCAAATTCAACAAGTGGGCTGAAAAACATAAAGGTAAAATCAGAAGCCCTAAAACACTTCTGACGAAAAGTTGGTTTGATTTTCATAATGAGATGGTGATTCATGGCGATGAAAGAACGTTAATCGACGGTGTTTTCTATCTGAATAACGGAAATGAACCAAAAGAATTTGGGTATACGTTAAAGAGAATAACAGAAGAGATGACACAAAAAGAAATACCGATAATACCGATTCCATATCGAAATAATTTGAGCAATAACCAAATATTAAAATGGTTAGAAATATACGGATATAAGATTATGACAGATCCTACAAGAATGATGTTTTATTGTCCGAGCTTTCTCCATAAAATATTCAGAAAAGATTATAATTTCAAGCAATAACTTTTACTCTTGAAAAAACTAGAACGTAATTATGAGAATTATTAAAAAAGAGATTAGAATCGTGGGGTTTGATGATGGCCCTTTTATACCCAGAACGAAAGGTAAAGCTCCAGTTATAGGCGTTGTTTTCAGAGGTGGTGATTTTTTAGATGGTGTTTTTAAGGCAGAGGTAGAGATAGACGGAATGGATGGAACAAATGTGATAGCAGTAGTTGTTAACAAATCCAAACATAAAGAACAGCTTAGAGTAATAATGCTCCACGGAATAACCCTTGGCGGATTTAATATGGTAAACATTTCTAATCTTTACAAAATGACTAAATTACCTGTAATTGTCATAAATAGAAAAAAGCCGGATTTAAAGAAAATAAAGTCTGCTTTGCTAAATTTTAAAGATTTTAAAGATAGATGGAAGTGCATAAAGGACGCAGGAAAGATTCATAAAGTCTCAATAGAAAAGAATAAGAATGTTTATTATCAATTTAAAGGTCTAAAAAAATTAGATGTAGAGGAGATAATACGGTTAAGTTGTACCAGAAGTTTGATACCAGAGTCATTACGAGTAGCACATATGATAGCCTCAGCCTTGGTGAAAGGGGAAAGCAGGGGAAGACCATGAACATTAAGAAAGAGACGACAGAAACTATATTGTACATTTTGCTAGGAATAGTTGCAGCCTACTTACTCAATTTTGGATTGGGAATGTTATTAAAAACTGATTTACCTGTTGTTGCCGTAGTTTCGGAATCTATGACTCATGACTCTTATACACCCACAAGACACTACCAATTCTTACAGGAAAATTTTGGTTATAACAAAACAACCGTAGATTCATGGCCTATAAAGGGTGGTTTCTTGAAGGGAGATGCGTTAGTCGTATTAGGCGTTACGAATGACAACTTGAAGATTGGGGATGTAATAGTATATGATATTGATGGACAAAGTACGCCAATCGTCCATAGGATAGTAGAATTTGAAAAAGAACGTATTGTAACTAAAGGGGATCATAACCCAATTGCTGACCCATGGACACCTACAAAAATTCATGGTAAGGCTGTTCTTGTCATACCATTTTTAGGTTGGCCAAAGCTTCTATTGACCCAATTGTCAGGAGGTCTTTTCAGATGATATTCTGTAATAAATGCGGAAACTTAATGATAGCTGAAAATAAAGGTAATAAAATCTTAAATGTATGCAGAACATGTGGCCATACAACTAAATGCAATGATACAGCTTCTGCTGAACTAGTAGAAAAAGTTGCTGATAAAGATGAAAAGACACTAGTTGTTGTTGAGGAGGACCCATTCAAGGGATATCCAAAGACAAAAGTGATCTGTCCTGAATGCGAAAACAATGAGGCATATTGGTACTTACAACAAACTAGAGGAGCAGATGAGCCGCAAACAAAGTTTTACAGTTGCACTAAATGTGGTAATAAATGGCGTGATTATTCTTAAATACTAAGTTTATTTTTCATACAAAGAAGACATATAATCTCTTTCTTTTTTAATTCCTTGTTGAAACATTGATATTCCACCTAAAATACCATAATTGTAAGGATCTTTCTCAACTTCACCCATTTTCCAAGCATTGTATGCCCTATATGCTGTTGATCCTAAATAAGTTGATATCAAACCGGCTAAAAGAATTAAAAATATCATTCTAACCGTGTAACCATTGTTTAGTTAAATTTATAAGATTTTCCTACCCATTATCAGCGATAAACTTCTTCAACTGGTCAACTGTCTGTTCGCCGCAGATAGACGTATTAGTCTTAACGCTCATGAAAGTGGGTACGACAATCCCCTCGTGCTTTAAATTGCAGTCCCTCATCACGCTATCCATGTGTCTCAAGTATTCAGCTCTGTTAGTATCATTATGCCATACTTCTAATTTTTCAAACGTAACTCCTGTCTCATTTTCAACTTGAGATAGTATAGGTGCCATTTTTTGACAATGTGGACATTCTGCACCATAGAATTCTACAAATTTTGCTGTTATCACACAAACATTTTTATCAGTAATTGTTCCTTGTGGGTTGAAAATACAACTAGCCCCGGGTTCACAACTACCAAAAGCAATCAAGTTATACACTGCATATGTAGTGTAAAATAAACTTAAGAAAAATGCAATCGTAAATATCCAGGATATAACCTTGAAGTTTTTATAAGTAAATTTAGCTAACTTTGGAAACTTTCCCATTAATTTTGATATTAATTTTGATTTAACTCTCTCATCAAATTGCGTATCGCATGGTTTAAACTGAATCATTCTGAAAACGCATCTGAAGGCATCTTTGGCTAATTTTCTATATTTAGCCGAAAATATACCCAATATACCCAATACAATCATGGCAACGATACAAATGACCATCGTTTCACCTTAACTTTGTAATCTCTTTTATATTATCTATAAAAGTTTGTGCTTCTTCCATCGTATTATAAAGATATAAGGACACTCTGACAGAACCGTTTAATTTATGTGCATTAAACCACGAATGAACACAATGCTGACCTGACCTAACCATTATGTTTGCCTTTTCATTGAGCATTAAAGCAATATCGTGGTACTTTAGACCTTCTATATTGAAAGATACAATGCCGCCCCTTAAATCTGGTGATTCTGGACCAATTATACTAACGCCATCTATTTGATTTAGTTCTTCTGTTATGAATTTATTCAATTCTTTCTCATGCTTCTGTATATTTTCCTTTCCAACATCTGTTAAATATTTTGCAGCTGCTGCTAAACCAATTGAACCAGCATAATTCTGTAACCCTGCTTCAAACTTTTCTGGCGGGTTTAAGAACACACATGAATCATATGTGGAACTTTGAACAGTATCACCACCAACTATGAATGGGCTTAACTCTTTAAGAAGATCATATTTTCCATATAAAACACCAGTACCAGATGGACCTAGCATTTTATGACCAGATAAGGCAAAGAAATCTACGTCTAATTTTTTGACATCGACTGGTTTATGTGGCGCGGATTGGGCACCATCTAACATTACTAAAGCATCGTTCTCGTGAGCGATCTTTATCATTTCTTCTGCAGGTATCATATAACCATCTAAATTAGAACTATGGACCATAGAAACTAATTTTACACCTTTTACCATTTTTTCAAATTCTTTCAAGTCGAAGGTCATATCATTCTTCGAATAAACAATTTTATGTTTTATTCCCAATTTTTTCGATATTAATTGCCAAGGTAATAAATTAGAATTGTGTTCCCTATCTGAAGTTAAAACTACGTCTCCTTTTTTGAAACCAAAAGAATGTGCTATTAGATTTATTCCTTCTGTGGTATTTTTTGTAAATATGATTTCTTCATGTTTTTTTGAATTCAGGAATTTTGATATAATCTTCCTGGATTCTTCTACCTTTTGTGTGACTATATTACCAAAACTATGAGCACTCCTGCCAGCACAACCTGGATATTCATTATAATATTCATTCATCGCTTCGACTACTTGTTTAGGCCTAAGGCTCATACAAGCATTATCGAAGTAAATTATAGGTTTTCCATTTATTTTTTTCTCTAATACTGGAAAATCCTTCCTTATTCTATCCATATTCATAGGTATCTTGAGCCTCTTTGTATTTTTAAACTTTTAATATTTTCTTAAATTTGGGGTTTTTTGACTTGAATGATATATTTTTTAACATTTTAAATCAATATAAACTCGAGGATAGTCATCATGAATAGTAAAGCCGTTACTTCACTAGTAATTTTAGTAGTAGTTTTAGCTTCTGTGATGATTTTGTTAATCACCATTAAACAAGTTCAGGAAAATTTAAGTGAAATTAGTTATGGTAAATTCAATTTTTTCGTTGATATTAATGGGATTAATTCCGGTAAAGTAATTGAAATATTAAATGGTGGGGAAAAATTCACTATCACGAAATTCAAAATAAATATATCAAATATACGAGCATTAAAATCCAATGGAAAATGGGTTGTTTTACTTCAAGGAACCAAATCTCTTGATTTAATAGAAATACAAAACCCAGAGAATATTATAAACAGTAAAGCGATAGAAGTTGGAAATTACGTTCAAGTTAAATTTGAAATAGATTCTTACTATCTTGAAATAGATAACACGCCCCATAAATTATTTTTACCAAGCAAAACTATCACAATTTTCAATAATTTCGAAGTAAAGAAAAATCAAGATACATCATTAAAACTGGAATTTAATACAAAAGATTTAATTCGAAAATATGGTAGTTTTTTCTTTTTAGAACCTAACTTTAAAATTGTTATCTTAAGTTAAGCGATTAATCAATCATTAATATTTAAACTCCATATGTTATTTGATGCCATTCCGAGATCATTACACAAAAAAAAAGGTTGCTGAAATAAACCCAGAAACAGATTTTAAGGTGAAGATAATGGGAATTGTGGTCGATAAAAAGGATGATACGATGATTATAGATGATGGGGATGGAAAAGTCAGAATATTTGTAGATACGCCAAGTATGATAGAAAAATTTAATATCAATCAATTGGTTAGAGTTTTTGGATCAACTCTTCCGACAGATGAGGGTTTTGAAATAAAAACAGATGCAATCCAAGACTTATCTAATTTAAATATAAACTTATATAAGAGAGTTGAGGAATTGTATAATAAATTGGGGGTGTAATCTGTGTTCAAATCGATCATGTCTGATTCTAGTATCCTACGAGATGCTATTTTTACTATAGGGGGGCTTATAGACGAAGGCATATTCAAAGTAACTAAAAATGGATTAGGATTGATAGCAGCTGATAGAGCAATGGTAGCTGTTATAGAGTTTAATATGCCTGCTACAATGTTTGATGAATTCCATACAGATAAAGAAGAGACAATAGCTGTAAATATGACAAATTTAGTAAATGTACTGAAAAGAGTAAGCGGCAACGAAAAATTATATTTGGAACTGAAGGATAATCAATTAGAGATAATCATGAAAAATTCGTCTAAGCGTAAATTTACTGTTCCATTGCTGGATATAAAAGAAGAAGAAATTCCACCAATAAATGAATTAGAATTCGCTGCTAGAGTAAAAATAAAGAGTGATACATTAAAAAGTGGTATTGAAGATGCAGAAATAGTGAGTGATTCTGCTATTTTTGAAGCTACAAAAGATACTTTTCTTTTAAAGGCGACTGGTGATATGAGTTCTACTGAGTTGGCCCTAGAAAAAGGTAATGATGCTTTATTAGAAGTAAGTGCAACTGGTGATGTAAAAGCTCGATATCCTTTGGATTATCTAAAAAAAATGATAAAAGCATCTAAACTTGCTAATGAAATAAATTTAAGATGGTCAAAGGATTATCCTATGAGAATGGATTTCATTACCGTGGATAAGGTTAGCTTGAGTTTTGTGCTTGCACCAAGAGTGAGCGAAGAATAAATTTTTTAATAATTGATTTTCAGAAAGAATTTTAAACTCTTAAAAACTATTAAAAAGTTATGCATATGCTTGAAATTAGTCCCAATGCAAGTATAAAAACAAAAGCAGAGTTTGAAAAAAAACTAGCTAAACTTGTAGATAAAAATGCTCATGTTCTGAGAATTACTGGAAGTATCTGTCCTGAATGTGTGACCGAAACCAGTTTAGAAAAGGCAAAAATTGATGCCGTAATTTATGAAGAAGACGGGAAGGTTTATATTATAAAAGAATGTTCTAAACATGGAATAATAAAAGATCTATACTGGGGAGATTATGAACTGTATAAAAGGGCAAAAAAGTTCGCTGATCCTGGAATAAAAATTTTCACACCACAGATTAAAAAACCTATAGGGAAAATTTCATGTCCTGATGACTGTGGTCTTTGTTTAAAGCATAAATCCCACACAAATTTAGGTAATATAGTTTTGACTAATAGATGTGACTCGAATTGCTGGTATTGTTTTTTCTATGCTAAAAAAGGTGAATCAATCTACGAACCTTCATTGAATCAGATAAGGAAAATGTTAAGACGCATGAAAAATCAGAAGCCAGTCGGCACAAATGCTGTTCAATTTACAGGTGGTGAACCTAGTCTAAGAGGAGACATAATCGAAATAACGAAAATCGCAAGAGAGGAAGGATACGATCACGTTCAATTCAACACAAATGGAATAAGATTTTCAAAAAATCTTAATTTAGTTAAAAATTTAAAAAAGGCAGGGGCAAATGTTGTTTACATGAGTTTTGATGGCGTAACACCCGAAACCAACCCAAAGAATTATTGGGAAATACCCGATGCATTGGATAATTGTAGGAAAGCTGGCTTATATGTCGTATTAGTTCCCACTTTAATTAATGGAATAAATGACCATGAACTAGGTGATATGATTAGATTTGCTGCTGGCAACATAGATATTATCAGGAGTTTAAACATCCAGCCTGTTTCTTTGGTTGGTATGATGCCACGAAAAAAAAGAGATGAACAGAGGATTACAATTCCAGATGTTTGCAAAAAAATTGAAGAACAAACCGATGGTCAAATAACAAAAGATGATTTCTTCACCATACCCACTGCTTCATTGATAACTAATCTTATAGAAGCTGTAACAGGAAAACCACAGTATAGATTATCTGCACATTTTGCTTGTGGCGTTGCAACTTATGTTTTCAAAGAAGGTAATAAGTTAGTCCCTATTACTAATTTTATAGACATCCAAGGTATGTTAGAATTCTTAAAAGAACAAACAGAAAACATTCAAAAAAGTAGAGTAAAGAAATTTGGCAAGGCAGTTTCGGGTGTTAAGTTACTTCTTAATCTAAATAAATTTATAGATGAAAATAAGAAACCGAAAGAGTTGGATATTGGCGAAATAATCACTTCTGCTATAACTGGTGGAAATTATGATTCCCTATCTGAATTTCATAAAAAATCTTTATTTATAGGAATGATGCACTTTATGGACCTTTATAATTATGATATTGATAGAGTTCAGAACTGCTGTGTCCATTATGCAGTTCCTGACGGAAGAATAATTCCTTTTTGCGCATTTAATGTTATACCACAAGTATTCAGGGATAAAACTCAGAAGAAATTTAGCGTATCTACAAAAGAATGGGAGAAAAAACATGGGAGAAAACTGGTAGACGATAAATATGTTAGAAAATTGACGGAAGAGAAGAAACAAAAAGTAAAGGAATTTTATAAAAAATTTAAATAAAATATAACTCTTGGAAACATCAACTCCTAAAATATATTCTAACTAATGCATAATTTTATATTATCCTTTGAATAAATATTATTCCCAGAAGTTGTGGATATAAGTATTGCATAACACAACATCTAGTATTTTTGGTGGTAAAAATGAAGTGTCCGTACTGTTCATCTGATAGAACAAAAGTCATAGATAAAAGAAATACTCCTGATTCTGAAATTAATCGTCGTAGAAGGAAATGTTTGAAGTGTAGCAAGAGATTTACTACTTTTGAAAGAGTTGAAGTACCTGGGATAATGGTAATAAAAAGAGATGGTAGAAGAGAAAGTTTTGATAGAAACAAGTTAAAATCCAGTATTCTCAAAGCATGTGAAAAAAGACCTGTAAGTTATAGAAAAATTGAGCAAACTGTAAATGAAATTGAGGATGAAATAAAAAACATAGGTAAAGTCGAGATCAAAACCAGTGATATTGGAGATCTTGTAATGAAAAAATTAAGAACTACAGACGAAGTTGCTTATGTTAGATTTGCATCATATTATAAACATTTCACAGATATCGAATCTTTCCAGAATGAATTAAGAAAGCTAAAAGTTGTAGAAAGAGTTGATAGTGGCGATTCAACTGACATTTCTTTATTGGTTTCAACAATAACAGAAGGTACTGCACACCCATGGAATAAGGAGAGAATTGCTAATGCACTAGTCAGAGAAACTAAAATTTCAAAACAAGAAGCTCTGGACATATCAGATGCTGTTGAGAAGAAGGTATTTTCATCTGGTATAAAAACTATATCTGTAAGTCTTATTCGTGAATTAGTAAACAATGAATTATTCGTTAGAGGTTATCAAAACAAGTTAGAAAAACAGGAAATACTTGGTATGCCAGTTTTCAATTTGAACAAATTGATATTAAGTAAAACGAATGAAAATAGTAACATTGCTTACAACAATCCCGAAGCAGTAAACTTGGCTATAGCTGAGAATTCTCTGAAACAATATGCATTGAAAGAAATTTTCTCGGATGATGTAGCTGAAGCACATATGAAAGGTATGCTACATCTACATAACCTTGGTTTTCCGATAAGAGTTTATTGTTCTTCACATAGTTTAGAGTATATTAAAAAATTTGGTTTACGTTTATTGAATCTTTCTACTGCTTCAGGCCCAGCAAAACACACTATGACATTAACTGGGCATTTGAATACTTTCCTAGCAACGATGCAGGCTTATTATGCTGGTGCCCTTGGAATAGGATACATAAACATATTTTATGCACCATACTTAACTGGAATGAGTTATAAAGAAATTAAACAGCAAGCTCAATATCTAATATTTTCTTGTAGCCAAAATGCCTTTTCAAGAGGAGGCCAGACATTATTCATAGATTTTAATGTGCATCTTAGTGTACCAGATTATCTTAGAAGTATTCCAGCATTAGGACCTAGCGGTAAGTATATGCTTAAAAATCCTGATGGAACAATAGAAAAATTAGAAGATGTACCAAGAGATAAAGAAGGCAATGTAATCCAACCAAAAAAAGGAAGAATTTTAACGTACTCTGATTTTGAAGAGGAAGCCCAACGATTTGCTGAAGCTATGATGGAAGTGTGGGGGGATGGTGATGCTGATGGTAAACCTTTTCCATTTCCAAAAATGGATTTACATATAGATCAGAAGAGTTTTGAGGACCAAAAACAACTTAAGTTACTGAAATTTGCATGTGAAGTTGCTTCTAAAAATGGTGCACCTTATTTCGTTTTTGATAGAGGGGATGGGGCTACTCTATCTCAATGTTGTAGGTTGAAAACAAAAATAAAAAACCCTTATATGATCAAACATCCTGAAAGTATGCGTTTTTGCGGTTTCCAAAATATAACTATAAATCTTCCTCAAGCAGCTTACAGGGTTGGACAATCAAACCACGGTAATGTTGAAAAAACTCTAGAAGAAATTTACAAGGTGCTTAGACTTGCAGTTAAAGGGCATTTACAAAAGAAAAAGTTTATTCAAAGAATAATGGAACAGCCTGGTGCGCCTATGTGGCAAGTTGGCATGCCAAGCCCGGATGGAAAACCATATATTAATCTTGAAGAAGCGACTTACATCCTGGGATTAATAGGATTAAATGAATGCGTTAAATACATAACAGGAAAAGAATTGCATGAAAATGAGGAAGCATACAAAACTGGTTTGAAAATAATATCTGCAATGTACCTAAAAGTTAAGGAATTAGAAAAGGAAAATGGGATAAAATTCGCTATGGAAGAAACACCTGCTGAGTCCACTTCTTTAAGATTGGCTAAGATTGATTTAAGATCATATCCTCAGAGTAAAGATTATGTAAGGGGGGATCAAAAAAAGGGTGAAGTTTATTACACTAACAGCATACATTTTGCCCCAGATGCACCTGTCGATATCATTGAAAGAATTGAAAAACAGGGTAAATTTAACCCTTTAATAGAATCAGGTTCGATCACTCATGTTTTTCTTGGGGAACAACGTCCTAATCCAGAAAGTATTTTTAATCTTGTTAAGAAAACGTGGGAAAAAACAACAAGTGATCAGATGACTATTTCCCCAGAATTTACAGTCTGCAATGATTGTCATAAGGTTAGCCCTGGTTTCATGAGAGGCGAAAAACAGGTTGCTGCATTAGCAGCTGATGGAGGTGGAATTATGGATGAAAAAAAAGTTGTGGCTAAATGCTCACATTGTGGAAGTACGAATGTGGATGGTATAAGTAGAGTCGTTGGATATTATTCCAACATTAAAAATTGGAACGCTAGCAAATTGGCTGAATTCAAAGATAGACAAAAAGGTAATTATAAACTATCAACTTAAAAATGAAAAAAATATGGAGATGATGAAAATGGCAGTCAAGATTTTCTGGCAGGATGAATGCCCACATTGCCCAAAAGCGAAAGAAATTGGAGATAAATTAGAGAAAAATGGAATTAAAGTTGAGTATTTTGATATTAAAAGTATAGATGGACTAGCTGAGGCTGCATATTTCTGTGTCATGTCTACTCCTTCTTTGATAATAACAGATGAGAATAATAGGGAAGTATTTGGATGGCGAGGCCAAACACCGGATATTAATGATTTAGAAAAACATCTATAGTTGAGAAAATGAATGAGTTAGAGATAAAGGGATACGTACCCACATCACTGATAGATTATCCGGGTAAAATCTGCTCTGTTATTTTTTTGCCTGATTGCAATTTTCGTTGCCCCTTCTGTCAAAATCCAGATTTGATACTTAAACCAAAAGAAATGCCAAACGTAGATATAAAAAATATAATAGAACATCTTAAATCAAGGTATGGCTGGATTGATGGTGTATGTATAACAGGCGGAGAACCTACATTACACGTTGCTTTACCTCAACTTCTGTCAGAAATTAAAAAATTGGGTTTTCTGATTAAATTGGACACGAATGGTACTAATTCAAAGATGCTGAAACAGTTGATTGATAGGAAACTTGTTGATTATATTGCTATGGATATAAAAGCACCACTAGAAAATTATGAGGATGTTGTTAAAACAAAGGTTGAAAAAAATAATGTCAAAGAAAGTATTGATATAATAAGAAAAAGTGGTATAGACTATGAATTTAGGACTACTGTTGTACCAAAGCTAATAAAAAAAGATGATATAAAAAGAATTGGTGAATGGTTAAAAGGTTCAAAGATGTATTGTATTCAACAATTCAGGCCTGACAAAACTCTTGATAAATCATTTGAAAATGAAAAATCTTATACACCAGATGAATTAAAACAGTTAGTTGAAGTAGCTAGGCCTTATTTCAAGGAAGTTTGTGTGAGAGGTATATAAACTATTGTTGTTAAAGATGATGATATGTCAGACTGTAAGAAAGAATTTAACTTAAAGTCATGCCCTTGCACATATCCTTCATGTAAAAGGAAAGGTATATGTTGCGAATGTTTGAAACATCATTTGGATAATAGAGAATTGCCTGCCTGTTGTTTCCCACTAGAAATAGAAAAAACTTATGATAGATCATTTGAAAAATTTATCGAGGTAATTGAAAATGGTCAGTAAAGAAGATGTTATGAAGGTATTAAAAGAATGTTATGACCCTGAATTGGGGATAAGTTTAGTGGATTTGGGTTTAATTTATGATGTTCAGGTTAAAAATGATAAAGTAATTATAAAAATGACTTTAACTACTCCAGGTTGCCCTATGCATTCCTTTATGGTTAATGATGTAGAGGGAAAAGTAAAAAACATAAAAGGAGTGAAGGATGTAAAAGTTGATTTAGTTTGGGATCCGCCTTGGACACCCGATAGAATGTCTAAGGAATTAAGGAAAAAATTGGGATTTTAATAAGAGGGGATTTTTATGGCAAAAATCAAAATTGAACAAAATAGAGACATATGCATTGGTTGTGGCGCATGCACATCAGTATGCCCAGATAATTGGGCTATGAAAGGTGATAAATCATATCCAAAAAAAACAGAATTGAATGATATAGGTTGTAATCAAGAAGCTGCAGATGTGTGTCCAGTTCAATGCATAAAAATAGTAAAACTAAAGTAAAAAATCATTTGAATTTTTTATATTTTCGTGTAAAACCTTTCTTAAATACAGTTCTATATTTCTTTTTCTTTTCTGTTGATTCTAAGTTCTCGACATCAAGAATTTTATTTTCTATTTTTTCAAATTCTTTTGATTCACAAATTATACAAGATTTTGGTAGTTCAGTGCTTTCGTATAAATAACCGCAGACTTTACATTTCCATTTAATTTTTTCCAAGGTTTTCACTCATATCTTACTTAGAATATACATCTCGGAGGACCATACCATCCTTTGTAATCTCTATCGGATAAACATCTGACCCATGTTTGGTTCTTCTCATTTTTCTAACAATCAAACTTCTAGGAGAACCTCCGACTACAAATTCAAGATAATTCAAAATTATTACTCCATCTACAAGAAATTCCTCCACGCCAAAAGTGCTTATGGATTTAGATTCTTCTGGTATTTCACATGTCAAAAGGCTTGTAGCACCAGAATGTTTAAGTTTTCTCAAGAATTCAGATATTTCAGTCCTGATTCTGGTTGGTTCCAGTTCAGAACAAACCAAAGATAGAGTATCTAAGACGAATCTAGTTGCTTTTATTTCATTTATTTTATCTAGGACGATTAAAGGAAGCTCCTCTAACTGCCATGATGACAAATATTCGATTATACATTTCCCACTTTTTATGTATTTATTAAAATCCCATCCAAAATATTCTACATCAGAGAAAATCTCTTCTGGCTCTTGCTCTAAACTTATGTATACTCCATTCTCACCTTTTTGCAGACCTTGCCAAATATATTGCAAGGCAAATATAGTTTTTCCTGTGCCTGTAGATCCAGATAAGAGATTAACAGAATTTTTAACAAATCCACCCTGTATTAGTTTATCAAGACCAGAAATACCTGAGCTAACCCTTTCTATCATAATTATCTATTATTCCAGATTCTATTTATATTTTCGACCTGATTTTACTGTTAAAATTTAAATTTTGAATGATAATTCAATAAAGAATGATACCAAAATTGGATTTGGAAAAATCCTATGAGAATAAGAAACATAAAATAAGAGAACGATTATTAGATTTTAAAAAAGTTTGGAATAAATCGGATGAAGAAATATTCATAGAATTATGTTTTTGTTTGCTTACACCTCAGACAAAAGCAAGAGCCGCTGATATGGCTATAAAATATATGGTTAAAAATCATATTCTCTTTTCTGGGAACAAAACCCAAATATATAAAGTCTTAAACTGCTATGGCATAAGATTTCCAGAGAATAAAGCAAATTATATCTTAGAAGCCAGGGAATTTTTTAAGAAAAATGGAAAAATTGATATTAAAAATAAATTAGAAAATGGTTCTGTTTTTGATAAAAGAGAGTGGTTAGTTAATACCGTTAAAGGTTTTGGTTTAAAGGAAGCCAGTCATTTTTTAAGAAATATAGGTTTGGATTTTGATTTAGCCATACTAGATAGACATATTATAAAAAATCTTCTTAGATATGGCGTAATAAACGAAATTCCTAAAAGTTTGACAAAGAAACAATATTTAATGATTGAAGAAAAGATGAAAGAATTTTCAAAAAAAATAGGAATACCTCTAGCAGAATTAGATTTACTTTTTTGGTCAGAAGAAACTGGGGAAATATTCAAATAACTTCTATATTTGATTTCTTCATTTCATTGATGAACAATTGATATATTGGCAATGTTATCTTACCTTTGAATTCTGGCTCCAAAGCAATTAATCCTTCAAAATTTTCTACGTTTAAAATTTTCTTTATTATATCTTTCCCATCCATTGCTATTCTATCAATTTTTACTGGGTCTGTTTTATAATATCTCGAATTGATTAAAGCTAGAATTTTATCGATATTGTTTATAATAACAGTTCTATAACCGTTTAAAAATCTCAGTTGCGTTCGAAAATCATTCATTTCTTTTTTGACTGACTCTAAATCTTCTTTTAGTCTATTATCTTTACCTCTTAGAATGAGAGTATCACAAAAATTATATAAAAATCTCTTTGAATCTAAGAGTTCCTCTGTTGTTATACACAAACTTATGGGTTTTACATCGTTTAACGTTATGGGCATTCAAATCACCAATTATTTTATGAAACTAATAATTAATATTATAGGAGGTTCTGAATTAAACTATCAATTTAATTTCTACTAAACTTTAAATAAATAAAGGGTCTTAGGTTGAAGAATAGTGATTTAAATGATAAGGCAGCCAATAGTCGCAGTCCTAGGTCATGTAGACCATGGAAAAACATCCTTATTAGATGCGATTAGAGGTAGTACTGTAAATTTGATGGAGCCTGGTCAGATAACTCAACACATAGGCGCATCGTATATACCTATAGATGTCATGAAAAGTTTTTGTAAAAAATTATTGGAAAATATAAAAATTGATATAAATATTTCAGGACTTTTGTTCGTAGATACTCCTGGACATGAAGCATTTACAACATTAAGGAGAAGAGGTGGCTCTGTAGCTGACCTGGCAATATTAGTGATAGATATAAATTCGGGTTTTCAACCGCAGACAGATGAATCTTTAGAGCTATTAAAACAATTTAAAACTCCATTCATAGTTGCTGCAACAAAGATAGACTTAATTCCTGGGTGGTATCCGCATAAAAATGAATGTTTTATTGACACTTTTAAAAAACAAAGCGAAAGTACACAAGAAGAATTCGAAAAAAAATTGTATAATTTGATTTCACAACTCTCTATAAAGGGGTTTGAATCAGAAAGATTCGATAGAGTGAATGATTTTAGGAAACAAATTGTAATTGCACCTACTTCTGCAAAAACCTTCGAGGGGATACCAGATTTACTTATGGCTCTGACTGGATTATCACAGCATTTTCTAAAAGAAAGATTGAAACTTTCTGATAAAGCAAGAGGATCGGTCCTAGAAGTTAAGGGTGTGAAGGGATTGGGAACTACCATAGACGTTATAATTTATGATGGTATTGTGAGATGTGGTGATTATCTGATAATAGGGGGAAAAGAACCTATTGTGACAAAAATAAAAGCATTGCTAAGACCCCCTGTTTTGAAAGAGTTGAGAATCGAGAAAAAATTTGAATCAGTAGAAGAAATTCATGCCGCAGCTGGAATTAAAATATCTGCACCCGATCTTGAAAATGTGATTGCTGGAAGTCCAATTGTATGCGTATCGAATAAATCAGATATAGAAGGAGCAAAAAAATCTGTACAAAAAGAAGTCAAAGAAGTTGAATTTTCAAAGGAGGGGGAAGGTGTTATAGCCAGAGCTGATACTCTTGGAAGTTTGGAAGCTTTGATAAAAATATTAAATAATAATGGCATACCTATAAAAAAAGCAGAAGTTGGTCCGATAACAAAACAAGATATAATCGAACTAGATTCAGTAAAGGATGAATCAAAAAGAGTAATTCTCGCTTTTAATATAGATATTTTACCTGAGGCTAAACCTCTTGCGAGAGATCATAAAATTCCGATATTCAAGAACAATATAATTTATAGAATCATTGAGGATTATCAAAAATGGTGTTCTGAGAAAAAAGAAAGAGAAGAAACTGAAAAACTTAGTAAGATTGTCAGGCCTTGTAAATTTAGAATCTTACCCGGCTTTGTTTTTAGAAAAAGAAAACCTGCAGTGTTTGGTGTGGAAATTTTAGCAGGGGTTTTAAAGCCAGATGCTCCGATAAGAAAAGAAGATGGGAAAGATATAGGAAAAATAAAAAATATCGAGAAAGAAGGTAAAATTATTCCTGAGGCAAAAACTGGAGATAAAGTCGCTGTATCAATGGGAGAACCCACTATAGGTAGACAAATAAATGAAGGAGACATTTTAATGAGCGTAATTACTCCTCTGAATTTAAAGAATTTAAAAGAAATTTGGAACAGATTGCATGATGATGAAAAATCATTGATGAAAGAATGGAATCTTGCCTAAAATTTTATGTCCTTCAATTTTCCTAAATAAGTTCCATCTAATAAGTATAGTTCCGTGTTGTTAAAGTCAATAAAATTATTTTTTAATAATGGACCGAGTAACTCATCACTTGTTTTTGTATTGATTGGCATCCCACCTAAAAGTTTATTGAAAGCAGGCATTATTATTGCGTTTAATTTTCCAGTAGTTTTAACTTTGAATCTTTCTTTTATTTTTTCAAGATTAATTTTTCCCTTGATCCATACTGATTCTATAATTCTATAGCCAAAATTATCGACGAATTGGATTATGGGATGGATATGACTCATAATTAGAAAGTCGCATGACAGAAGTTTTTTTGATGGCCATGTATGACCATGAAGAAACCCGTATTTTCCTATTTTGAAACCTGTTGCCTCATGCAATTTTATTTTTTCGGTTAAAATATCTTTCAAATAAGTGTCATGATTGCCTAAACAGACTTCAACTTTAATTTTTTTAGACAGGTTTTCTAGAAATTCTGGTATTTCCTTTATTTCTTGATAACTAATCCCAGGAACGTCATGCTTTACATCGCCGATTATTACTAATTTTTTAGCTTGAGTTTTCCATATTAAACTCTCAATTGTCTTTTGCATATTTTTGACTTGAGCTGGAATGTTTATCCCCGATTTATAGAGTTTATATTCTATTCCTATGTGTAGGTCTGCTATCGCTAAGACTTTTATTTCTGGAATAAAGAGTGCTGGTTGGCCTTTTATGAATTTCATAATCAAGGTTTATTTCTTTAAAGAATAATAATTTAACCTATGTCAAAAACTATAGGGACTGTAATCTCTAGCTTTGATGGTCCTTCAACATATCAGTTTAGTTTTGTTATAAAAGAAGATTCCGGACAAATACCAGTGCATAAAGGACAATTTATACAGCTACAGACAGAAGAAGGAATTCTTATCGGAAGAGTAGATGAGATAGTTAAAACAAACCGCTATTTCATGCAGGCGGAATCTGTAAGAGAATATGAAAGATCTGGCAGACCATTAATGGAAATGTTTCCTGTAGATAGATGGGAATATCTGGTTGCGAAGACGACTGCACTTGGAATATATAATAACGGATCTATGAAAAGAGTGACTTATCCGCCTTCTCCCGGTTCAAATATAGATAGTATTGATAAGGACGTATTATTCGATTTCTTAGGCTTGGATAAAAAGGGTTTGAATATAGGTAAGATAACATTTCATGACTTGGATGCAAGAATTAATTTGACTAAGTTGTTCCACAAACATCTGGCTATTCTTGCAATAAGTGGAGCAGGAAAGTCTCACTTGGTATCTGTATTCTTGGAAGAATTGTTGGACAGGTCTGACGATATGGGAAGGCCTGCTATTGTTATCATCGACCCTCATGGAGAATATGCCGGGTTTGCCGAGGATAAAAATTATTCTAAAAGAGTGAAAGTCTTTGACAAGAGCAACATGAACATATCCGTCTCTTCGCTTTCCTCTTATCAAATATCTGAGTTCCTGCCGCATATATCAGCTGTACAAAAAAGAGAGCTGAACAAGATCATTAGCAGGCTGAGGAATGAGAAAAAAGAATACGGGCTTAAGGAATTGTTGGATGTGATAGAGAAGACAGAGATGAAAAATTCGACGAAGAATACTTTGATGAGCTGGCTGTCTAACTTGGAGATGATACATCTTTTCTCTAAGTATAATAGACCTTCGATAGAGGATCTGGCCAAGCCTGGACAGTTGAGTATTATAGATTTGTCTGGATTCTACAGACTGAATGAGAAACAGATCATAGTCACTTACTTTGCCAGAAAATTGTTCAATGCCAGACATCAGGAAAAGATTCCTCCTTTCATTTTAGTCGTAGAAGAGGCACATCAGTTCTGCCCCGAAGGCGTGGAAAGACAAGGAGCAATATCCAAGGGAATAATAGAGACTATAGCAAGAGAGGGAAGGAAATTCCATGCATCTTTAGTGCTGATATCTCAAAGGCCGATTCAACTTAGTACTACAGCTTTGAGTCAGTGCAACAGTCAGATTCTCTTGAGGATTGTCAATCCTTACGACCAGAAACACATAGCTGAATCTAATGAAGCTATAACCAGTGATTTGATTAAATCTTTGTCTAGTTTGCAGGTTGGTGAGGCGATCATAACCGGGAATGCTGTCAATCATCCTTTGTTTGTTCAAGTCAGGCAGAGGAAGAGTAAGGAGTCTTCAAGGCTTGGGATGAGTTTTGAAGATGCTATAAATTCTTTTATAAATGGAAGGAAAAAATCTGAAGAAGATTTGGATGCTTTTATGTGAATTCAACGATTTATCTTGGTTGAAACAACAACATTATTCTTTAAACAACTCACATTCAATTAAAGGAATAATTATCTCATCATGGTTAAATTCTTCATGTTGCTCTTCGAGTATTTTATTAAAAGCATTATATAGCCTTAAGGATTCTTTATTCAACAACTCTCTTGCCGAATCAATTCTTAAAACATCATGTCTTTCTAGTTTTTTCAAAGCCTTTTTCACTTCTTCTTTATTCCACTGTCCACATTGTTCGTGTATAGTCCATGAATGCATATAATCATTATTCGTACATTTAATGGCTTCGTTAAGTATTACTGCTTCGCATGAGTCGCTTTTTATTCTTAATTTGGAAACGTATTGTTCGTATGTTTTTTCACACCATTCATCAAATTCCCTACAAAATTTCAGATAAAACGCATCTTCTTCCTCAGTCATATAAAATAAAACATCATCTTCATACGAGCCCCTCACGGGATAATGAATTTTTTGGGAAACTTTGATCCCAGCATTCTTTATATCATCGTTAACGAAAGTGTAACATCTATCTTTAAATTCGCCATCACTTTCAGCCTCTTTAATACCCATTATCCTCATAAATTCATAAAAATTATCTTTACTTACACCAAAAATTTTTACATCTATAGTATTTTCTCCAGGAAGAGTTGGTACTAGAATAACATCTTCTTCTCCAACTATTTGCAGAACATCATTTAATTTATCGTTAGATACGTACACGATAATTTTTTCTTTATTTTCATGTGCTTCAGCAATTCGTCTCATCAATGGTTCAAAATACTCCTTTTCATAATTTCCATATTTTTTTTCATTATCTTTAACCATGACCATAACTCCTTTAGTGTAAATGGCATGACCAGGATGTACAAAGACCACAACTTTTCTATCAAACAGACTGCTTGCCTTTACACCAAACTTACGATAAATAAAAGGTAATGAAACATATCTTTCCCATGAACCTTGTACTCTATGCATTTCATGATATGCTGTAACTAAATCTCCCCCTAACATCTCCATTGCTTTCTTCTCTGAAATCATGTTATTCACAATAAAATTGATAATAAAGAGGCAATGTTAAAAGATTTAAAACTTCTTCTAAAACCCATCCTCATCAGTAAGTAACTAGAATCACTTTTTAAAATCCATCAATCCTATATTTGATCGTATGAACAACCTCACAAAATTCATCTTTTTTGTTTCAATGAAATAACTTACCCCTAATCACTTCAGCTTTTTTTTCGTAGTCAGTTATGCCAATGTTTAATTTTTTATTCAAAAGAGCAAAGATTTCATCAAGACTAAGAATTCTTGTAGTATCTTTATCAACGATTTCAAGCATATTATTGCATAAACTACTTGGTCTTGTCCCTATATTTTCAGGACCTTCATAAAAAACATCTAATCTCTTTATTGAATTAGATCCTGGTTCATTTGTTTCTTCTTTAAAATGAGTGCAGAGAAAAAGTAATTCCTCGGAGTTTACGTAATATCTACCCCCACAAAACCCCTTAGATTTTTTCAGAGGTTGAGTTGATGTTGTCATTTCTATTAGAGATGGCATATAATCCGGTTCACATACACGAGTTACTCTTCCTATGTTATTATCACCATATACAGATCCCCAAATGGCACCTGTGCACATACCAACCAGGCCCCAATCATTTTCTCTTTTTGATTTATCCAAATAATGCTTCGCAGTTACTCTTAAGATTATTTCCTCAATTGTTTTTGGATCTTCTTTTAATTCTGAGGCTAATGATTGACGTATCTCAAAATCAACATAAACTGGATCAAAAAGATACTTCATTTGTTCTCCATATTTTTTTAATACTACGTTAAATGGGCATTCTTCCATATCTCAATAATTAAACGTTAATTTTTTAAACCTATTCTAAAGCCTTTTTCTAGTTAAAAAACAAAAAATCACTATGCGTTTTGAGTTTGCACCAGATATTCAAGAAAAAGTAAAGGATATGTTAAACGTCCTGAATTATGATCATTTTGATATCAATCGAATTGTTTGTATGAGGGGTTATGGCTCAAAATCCAGGGCCATAGCAAGAATTTGGGGTTTGTCAAGAGTCTGGCAGAAGGCGTTAAACGTTAAATCTCATTATATCATTGAAGTAATACATCCCAGGTTTGATAGATTAAATGATGAAGATAAAGAAAAAACACTACTCCATGAAATCTTACACATTCCTAAGAAATTTTCTGGTGGTTTAGTTCCACACGAATGCTTCGGAAAAAAGATAGATCAAAAAAGAGTAGACGAATTATACAAGAAGCATTTTAAGAAGGGATTAAAATTCTGGTAACTTCGTCTTTCCCTTTATCTCTTTCTAATCTATGTAATGTTCCTGTTACCGCCTCTTCTAATTTCTCATCGTGAGTTATCAAGAAAATTTGATCCACAAAATTATCTACACTCGTCTTTAAAGTTTCAGCTAAATCTTCCACGGCCTTAGTATCTAGATTATGTGTGGGCTCATCCAATACTAATAATCTAAGTTGCGGAGCTAGAACTAGTGAAAATGCTATTCTAAGAGCTAAACAAGCTATAGAACGTTCTCCACCAGAGGCAACACCATCTGCATTGACCCAACGACCCATTCTATCTTTCATTTGTAGAATATAGTCGCCTTCTTCCACATTTAGAGCAATATCCGCAAAATCTTCATAAGGATATAAATTGGGCCAGATTTGACCCATAGCATAGTTAACTGTATCGACGAATTCAGATCTTAGTTGCGTTTGCGTACTTTCTAAGGCTTTTTCAAATATTTTCATGTCCTTGATTATTTTCTCCAATTTCAAAACTTCCGATCTCTGGTCTTCTATTGTTTTCAATTTTTTCCCTTCTTCTTCTTTTCTCGATTCTTTTTCTTTGAAAGATTTTTCTAGATTTTTTAAGCGTTCTTCAAGTTCGGAATTCCTGCCAAAAAATTGTGTAAATTCTTTTCTTATTTTCTCAATGTCTTGGTCTTTCAATTGTCCATTTATTTCTGTAATTTTTCGGTTTACATCATCCATTCTAGAATTCAAAAAGTTCAGACGATTTTTTTTAGCCTCGATCTCTGATATTCTAGAATAGAGCAAGGATAAGCCTTTCTCGTCGTTTTGACTCTTTTCAACATCTTTTTGTAGGTTTGATATTTCCACCTTTATAACGTTCAAGTTCTTTTGATAGACTTCCAATGTTTTGATAGACTTTGAATATAATTTTTTCAAATCCTTTAATTGAGATTGTAGTTCGTCCAAACCTTCAACTTCTTTTATTATCTGTTTGAATTGATCGGCAACATCTTCCATCGATTTGAAATTTTCTTTTTTTAAGTCTCTTTCTTTCTCTAAAGTTTTTATTTCCTTCTCAATTTTTTCGATTTTATCCTTTTGCAATTTTATTAATTTTTTCCTTTTTTCTGGGGTTAGTTCAGAATTACAAATGGGACATTGGTCTTTAAGCTGATAAACCTGCCCCAGTATATCTTTAGTCTCGGATAGCTGAGTTGAAAAAGAAGTAATTTTTTTGACTAAATCTTCCAGGTCTTCCTTTTCTTTTTCCATTTCTTCTAATGGTTTTTGCCCGTAATTTTTCTTTATATCGGTTATAACTTCTTTAAGCGAAAGTTTTTTAGAAATTTCAGATTCAAGTCTTGATATTTTCTCTTTTTCTAAGAATTCTATTTTAGTTTTGGATTCAGACATTAATTCAGTCAATTTTTCCTGGTCATTTCTTTTCTGTAATATCTTGTTTTCAAGTTCCTTGATTTTATCAGAAAATTCCTTCAAGGTTTTATCAATATCATCCTTTGTTTTCCCCTTCAACAAATTCTCTATTTCTGCGATAAACTTGTTATTCTCTTCTATGGCTGATTCAACCGATTTCTCTTGTTCTTTGTAGTAATTTAAATCTTTGTTAAGCTGTTCTAGTCTCTTTAATTCTTGTTCTGTCTCATTCTTTTGTTTGGCTATAGTTTCCACTTCAGCAGAAAGCTGCAATTTATCCTTTGTTATTTTCTCCAATTCTTCGTTCAAATTTTTAACTAGTTCTTTCAGCTTATTTATGTCAGTTTGCTCTATTACACTTTGCTTACCCAATTTTCTATCAGTTAACTTGTTCATGAGCGTTACGACAGAAGACCTCGCATTTTCAAACTTATCGATGCTTAGCAAATTGTCTATCTTTCTCATTCTATCTCCACGAGGTAGAGTTAGGAAATAATCTAATGCGTTTTGCTCAGAGTATATTGCCTTGGAGAATAAATCATAGTTCACTTTCAATATTTTCCCTATTAGTTCTGTGACTCTCTGAGAATTGGGTGCGTCTAATAATTTGTCTCCTTCTCTTATTTCAGAATAAGTAGTTCCCTTACCTCTTTCAACAGTTCTCATAACAGAGTAAGTTTTCCCTTCTACTTCGAAGTCTATCTCAACTTCGGCTTGTTCTTTGACGTTTGGTTTGTTCATTATAAGGTCATCGAGTTTTATTTTTCTTGCTTGAAGATCAGGAAATGTACCGAAAAGGCCGAAAGACAATGCATTCATTACGGTTGATTTACCGCTGCCAAGGATTCCAACTAGAACATTGGTACCATCACAAAAATTAAGTTCCGAGCTCTCATGAGAACGGAAATTCTTTAGTTTGATTTTAGTTATCATCTAATCACTCTTAAATGAGCTTAGGGTGGCCTGTTTTCCGGTGATTATATCGAACGTTTTTTCAGTCTCGCCTTCGCTTAATAATTTGAATACGGCCTCGCTATCAAAGGATGAACTGAAATTCAAATTTTCCAAGTTTTTCTTGAATATCTGGAGGCCCACTTCTTCGATTGATAGTTTTCTATTTCTTAAATCTCTTAATAACTCGATTTTTCTAGTCATTTCTGGTGATTCTAATTCCTTTGAAAAGTTTATGAATGCTTTATCAGAATGTTTTTTCTCTATCTCTCTCAATTCTTTTTCTGGTATATCTAAGTCTTTACCGATAATTTTTAGCTTAATTATAGGCTGTTTTTTGAAATCCTGCTTAATTATTTTTTCTATTCTTTCTTCAATTTGTTCTCTAACGGTTACGTCAGATTTCAAGTTAATTTCCTCATAGAAGAATTTTCTAGCATTTTCTAAAGGAATGAAATCGATCTTGACTTCATCACTGATATTTAGTTTATAGAACCCTTTTTGAGTTGCTGCTTCCTCTTTTTTCAGCTGGGTAACTATGGTACTACCTGGCAACAAAAGTTTGGCTTTATCGATATCTGTCAAATCACAAGTGTGAACATGACCGTCTATTATAACGTCAAATCCTTTTGGTAAATTTGACAAATTCAAAGTTGGTGGTTCTAGAGGAGAATAAACGTACGGTTCAATGCTTTGATGCATCATGAGTATATTAAAACAATTTTCTACTGGTTCTGGATTCCATCTATCTAAAACTTCTTTTGCGTATCTTTCCGGTACGCCAGACATGCCTTGTATAGCTACTCTTTTACCATCTTTCTCAAAAATTAATCCATTACAATGAAGATGAATAAGGAAACCTGTCTTTTCTAAAACCTGAATTGGGTTTACTTGGTCTTTAGTTCTTCTTTCATGCGTTCCGTGCAGAGCCAAGATAGGAATTCCATTTAAAGTTCTTTTAGAAATATCATCTAATTCTTTTCCCAAAGTTTTTTCTAATTTGATATTTTTATTTTCAGATAACAATGGTTTTGAAAGTGCTTTCAATGCTTTGGCCCAAGTATCTGTTCTAGGCATTCTTGAATCGAATAAATCTCCCGCGATTAAAATTAAATCCGAATCAAGACATTTTGATATAGCCTCTTCTGCATTATGAAAACTATCTTCTTCCGATTTTGTATTCCAACCGTATCCGAAATGAAAATCTGAGAGAATTGATATTAACATCGAGTTAAATTATGTTTATAAAAATATTAATGTAGTTCAAAATTTGTTAAAATATGTAACTATTATTTAGTAACTAAAGAATAGAAAACTTTAAATATTATCATTATTTCGTATTTTTTATGCGAATTGATGAAAGAGAATTAAGTTATTTGAAAGAAAAAATAATGGGTTCAAAGGATTCTCATTCAAATGTATTTAAAAGATTTCTTAAAGATGTTAAAAGGTTTAATGAAATTGTCGAAAAAATTCCATTTGGATACAAAGTTCCTCTAACATTTCATGAAAATTTAGGAACTGTTTGTGCAGCCCTTTCAAGCCAGACTCATCATGTAAAAGATGTAAATATCATCGACGCTACACATAGGTTATGCGAACTATCAGAGGCTTTGTTATTTGAAACTAACTTAAGAGAAGGATATGGGTGCTCTTATAGGAAAGAACCATGGGCCTTAGGCTGGTCGTTTATAAGGGATAGTACGTTAGCTGCTGCATTAACTGAAAACATGCCATATTTGCCTTATATGGAAATGAGCGAAATGAGGGCAAATTGTATCCCAACACACGATATGAAAAATTTTACTGTGATCCCATATAGAATTCCAGTAGTTGTAGGCGTACTAAAACATGATATAGATGAAAAAGTTAAAGGCTGGCTGGAAGAACAAGATAAAATAAACTGTGAAAATTTTTTCTATGATAGTCAAGAATTCGGTGAAAAATACGCTTTAGAAGGTAGAAAATTAAAACACATAGTTACTGAAAAGGTATTCAGCAAGGTAGTTGCTGATTTCATTTCTCAATTATACGATGGTAACAAGCCATTAAGAATAACAAGTCTTGGAGTCGGTGATGCTAGTGAAATAAGGAAAGTTTTTAGTGCACTACAAAAAATTGTAGGTAAGGGAAAATATGAACAAATTCTTAATACAATAGAAATTGTTGGTGTGGATAAATACAGAACCATGGGTGAACATTCATTAACAACCATTCAAGAGCTTGGGATTGAAAAATATGAGCTAGTTGAGAGTGATATGGTAGGTTTTAGGTCCAGAAAAAATGCAACTAATATCTATTTGTTAAGTAACAATACCAGAAATAACCTTGATGAAGATAAAAGGATTGAATTAGATAGAAACATCGTAAAAAATATGAGAATGGGGGATTTATACATACGGGAGGAATATTGTCCTGCTGTTGGGAAAGAGTTAGAAACGGCATTGGAATATGCTAATTATCCACCAATACATGCGTGTATCAAGCGTGCAATTGATAACGGAGCAGTTGCTCTAGTAGTTCAATATAACCCGAATCATTCTGAAGGTGGGAATGTGGAATTTTTTTCAGTGTATAGAGATAAACCTGTCTATAGAATTCATTTTAGATCTGTAAGAAGAAACATAGACACGATTAAAAAAGATGGTCCATTGCTGGATTGTAATATAAAAATTCATGTTGATCCTAAAGAGAATATGGTCACAAGTGTGCTAAGTAAATAGGGTTCTGTTAACTTCACAATGCATCTATAGTTTTATTTCTCTTTGTTAACTTTCGATGTGTTGAACTGTTAACTTTCAAGTGTTAATATTCGATGCTTTACAAAGGAGTTATTTTAGTTTTTCCTGTATCTCTTTCCCTCTTTTGTCAAGGTGTAGATTCTTCCAACTTTTAAATTCAGGGAAAACAATTATTGAAATATGGGCAGAAAGATTCGACTTTTGACTCTCGTTCTAATTTTTGTGATTTTTATTTCTGGCTGTATAGATGGAGGTTTTACTGCTGAACAGATAGCAAAAGGAAGTAAAGAAGTCAAAGAATTCTTGAAGGATTACCCAAGAGCCACTTTTGTCGCCTCACTTTTAGATAACGAGACCATTGAAGGCATGATAGCGGGATTGAGGGATACTTGCGGTGAGCAGATGAAAGTCAAGAACTATTGGAGAGTTAAGGTTCAAGACCCAGACACAGAAGTAACCATAATTGCTTGGGTCGATGTCGATAATAAACAAACTGTTTGTATTATAAAAAATGGTGAACTACTTACAGAAGAACAAGTAAAGCAATGCAAAGTCTATGAAAAAGCGACTGGTAATTTATATGCTAATGTACCTATTCTATGTGATTCTGAACAGGATTGTATAAAATTTCTAAAGGAGTATCATAAGTATCTTACTACTTATACTAATGAAGTAGTTACCGATTTTGATGAATATCTAGCAGAAAATTCGGTAAAATGTGAAAAAACGAAATTTGAAAGATTCCAGATAAATGGAAGTTACATAAGTTGTAATAAAGATGATGATTGTTATTTGACATTTTTATCCTCTGAAGGAAAGGGTTACGAAGAATTGACGAAGTATTTTTCCTCTTATTTTAAAAAATTATTTAGATGTAATAACAATTTTTGCGAGACTATAGAGAGTATTTCACAAAGTTTGAAAAAACGTTCGATTTCTAGTACAACTACTATATCGATTACTAGCACGACTACTTCCACGACTACTACGATAAAAGACAGGATTACTGTTGAATCTGAATGTTTAAGTGCATATTTCAGCCTATATTCTGGCAGTTATGATAAAAATACAAAAAACCTAATGCTGATAGTTGAAAATAAAAGGTCTATCAACTTACAATTAGAAAATTTGTTCTTAATGTATCCCGACAGAACTGAAACGAAAATACTTAATACGACGCTTGGAAGCAATATGTTAAAATTACTTAATATAACAGACGTAAATGATAATTTCAATAGCGGGACAATTAAAACTAACTGTCATGATGTTTCAGTTGATTTCACTCATTCTCAAGTGACATGAACTAATAGTGTTTACGGTGTTAATTTGAAAAAATCTTGATGTGGCACAATAATATTCCCAAAAAAATGTAATGGTAAATATATGAGAAAAATTCTATTTACGACATTTTTGATAATATTCGTAGTTTCTTTATTTTTGTTTGTGAACTTTGTTATGGCTGATATTGGAATAGGTGCCAGTCCTATGACATTTGATGTTTATTTGACTGATAATAATCAGAATTCTACAACAAATTTAAGAATATACAACGCAGGCGACACCAATCAAACCTATTGGATAGATTTGGATGAAGATATACGTGATTTTATCTACTACAACTGCTCCGATGATACCTTTTCGAACGAAACATACTGGTGTGAGGGTAAAACATACAACATTACTGCTGGAGATAACCTGCAAGTCAAACTCATGTTTTATATAAGGACTGACTATATTGGAGACATAACTTCTTATGTGTATCCAAAAGTACAGACAGGTGGTTCAATAAACATCGTTTTACGGGTTGATGTTAGGGTTGGTATTCATCAGAATTCACCACCTAAATATAATAATATTACAACCAATTTCACCACACCAGTCGAATATCAGCAGAACTTAGCCTTACAGTTCAACTCTACTTGGACTGCCCCAAAAGTATGGGAATTTTCACATCCACCACCTGTAGATACGGTTCTATTTTCAAGTAATTACACAAGCGAGTGGGAAAATACTTCAGTTGTAAATCATTCTGGTTCTGAATACTATCACAATATTCAAAACCTGCCCGTTGGGACTTTTGGCCACATCTGGTATGCAAACGATACTGAAAATAACTGGAACTCGACTGACTTGCAGACCTTCACGATTCAAGACACAACTCCACCAATAGTAAAAATTCAGAGTCCTTTAAACCAAACTTATGCTACAAATTTAGTATGGGCAAACGTTACTCTTCATGAAGCAGGTTCATGGTGTGGAAGGAATTTAGATGGTAATACAAACGTGACTATGACTAACTCTTCAGGTAATTGGAACAATCAAATGACTGGTTTGTCTGAAGGAAGTCATAATGTTAGAGTTTATTGTAACGATACTGCTGGAAACATGAACGGTTCTTCTGCAAACATAGTATATTTCACTGTAGATACTACTCCACCGACAATCTCAAACGTAACCATAACTCCGAACACAACGACAAACGGAACTCTCATCACAATAAATGCAACCATAACAGATGCTTTAGGGGTCAACTCTTCCACGGTAAAAGCATACATCCAGAAACCAGACGAAACCATTTTAAGTAACATAACGTTATCCAATGTGAGTAGTCTATACAATGGCACTTGGAACACCACAGGCTTTTCAACAGGCACATATTTTGTTGACATAAATGCAACTGATATTTCAGGAAACCAAAGGAAAGAAAACAACATAGCGACTATAGTTTTATCTGCTGAATCTGGTGCTATAGGGGGAAATATTATAAACAATACTGTCTCTACGGTAAACAATCAGACAACGGTAACAGTCACCACATCTTCTAACACGAACGTAACTCTGGAGATAACAACCAATCAAACTATATCCAACGCCTCTGTTAGCGTGACAGAATACTCGAAGAATCCTGCAGGCTCTGGATTTACTCTAACTGCATTGGGTAAATACATCGAAATAGATGTAAGTCCTGAACTTGAGAATGCTTTGAAATGGACAATAATAAAGATATATTACACTGATACTGAAGTTTCTACAGCAGGATTAGATGAGAGTTCACTGATAATAGAATACTACAACGCTACATATGGGAATTGGACAACTTATAGCACTCCTTTCGGTATTGCACCTTCATGCGAAGTGAACACAACGGCTAATTTTATTAGAGCAAACACAACGCACTTCAGCGTATTGGGTCTATTCGGTAGTTCGCCAACCACTACAACTATTTCATCAAGTGGTGGCGGGAGTGGAAATGGTGGTAGTAGCATGATTATACCAACTAATACAACTATAACATCCTCAACCACCATACCATTGACAACTGTTACGCCAAAGGGTCTTGAAATTACTACAACCACAATGTTCGCCACCCCAACAAAAAGACAAGAAAATTTAGGAATTACAGATATTTTCTCGGTTAATACAAGAAATGCGTTGTTATTAATGATGATTATGATAATCATATTTGTTATAATTTCAGTCTGGAAATCTCCTTAAAATAAAGAATAAAAAATGGAAGATAAAAATAAATAAATATCTTGCAAGAAAATTGATAGGCGAGATTGAAACATCCTGAATTCTTCGTGAAAAAATTGAATTTTCTATAAGATTCTGAACAAATTATATGTGAATCGAAAGTTAACAAAGAGAAATAAAACTATAGATGCAATATCAAGTTAACAGAACCAGTAAATAGAAACTTTTTAATACTTAATTAATCTAATTCTCTTGTGATTGGAATGATCGGTGAATGCCTTCCAAGTTGAACTAATTCTAGATTTTTCTACTCAAATTACTAATTTTCTAACAGGGGGATGTAGTATAGCTTGGTCTAGTATTCCAGCCTTGGGAGTTGGAGACCCGTGTTCAAATCACGGCATCCTCATTTTTCTGGAGGTATTCTAATGATAACATTTGAAGATTTCAAGAAAGTAGATGTACGAGTTGGTAAAATATTGGAAGCAGAAGATTTTCCAGAGGCAAAAAATCTAGTGCACAAATAACTAAATTGTATAAAAAAGATGATTTGAAAGGTAGATTAATTTTAGCGGTTGTCAATTTTCCTCCAAAACAAATTGCCAATTTTATATCAGAAGTTTTAGTTTTAGGTGTACCTGATAAAAACCATGACGTAGTATTAGTGAGACCTGATAAAGAAGTTGATATTGGAGTTAATTTATATTAATAATAAGTGATAAAATGTCAGAACAATTGGGGATAACTATAAAAAAATCAGATAACTTTTCTGAATGGTACACGCAAGTCGTTCAAAAAGCTGAATTAGGTGACTATGCTCCAGTAAGAGGATGTATGGTTATAAGACCTAATGGTTATGCAATCTGGGAAAATATTCAGAGAATTTTAGATCAGGGTTTCAAAAAACATGGTGTGAGAAATGCTTACTTTCCAATGTTTATACCAGAGAGTTTCTTAAAAAAAGAAGCAGAACACTTTGAAGGATTTGTTCCTGAATGTGCATGGGTGACTATCGGTGGAGAAAAACAATTAGAAGAACGATTGGCATTAAGACCCACGAGTGAAACAATTATAAATTCCATGTTTAACAAATGGATAAGGAGTTGGAGAGATCTACCGTTAAAAATTAACCAATGGTGCAATATCATAAGATGGGAAAGTTCGACTAAATTCTTCGTAAGGACAACAGAATTTTTATGGCAAGAAGGACACACTGCTCATGGAACAGAAGAAGAAGCAAAAAAGATGATGTATGATATACTCGAAGTCTACAGAAGTTTTGTCGAAGATTATCTGGCTATACCAGTTCTCGCAGGTGAAAAAAGTGAAGGGGAAAAGTTTGCTGGAGCTGCTACAACAACTGCTATAGAATCCTTGATGCCAGATGGAAGAGTCATACAAATGGGAACTTCACATAATTTAGGACAAAATTTCTCTAAAGTTTTCGATATAAAATTCTTAGATAAAAATAATCAGACAAGTTATGTTTGGACTACTTCATGGGGTGTCTCTACTAGAATGATTGGAGCATTAATCATGACTCATGGTGATGATAAAGGTTTTATAATGCCTCCAAAAATTGCACATACCCATGTCGTGATAATACCAATATTTTTTAAAGAAACTGATAAAAAAATCATTCTAAAAAAAGCTGAAGAAATAAAGAAAAAATTGGAAAAGGAAGACTTGAAAGTAGTTATAGATGATAGAACTGAATATACTCCTGGCTGGAAATTCAACGAATGGGAATTGAAAGGTGTTCCTTTAAGACTTGAAATCGGACCAAAAGATCTAGAGAAAAAACAAGTCATTCTAGTTAGAAGAGATAATTTCGAGAAAATTAAAGTCACTGATAAGACTCTGGTTAAAAATGTGGTTAAAACACTTGAAAATATGCAAATTGATCTTTACAATAAAGCTAAGAAATTCTTAAACAGTCATATAACAGCTGTTAAAACCTTTGATGAATTTAAGGAAGTTTTGGAGAAAAAAGGTGGTTTTATCAGAGCTTGCCATTGTTTAGATAAGAAATGCGAGGAAGATATAAAGAATGAAACTGGAGCGACTATAAGAATGATTCCGTTCAAAAAAGAAAAGACATATTCAGGGTGTATCTATTGTGGGAGACAGTCCAAAGATGTCGTATATTTTGGAAAGGCTTATTAAGTAGAAACTATTTAAATATGTATAATCCAAAATTTAATAGAATTCTAGGTGATTTTCTTTGGAAGAAATAAAAGGTGTAAAAACTGGTACCACAACAGTGGGAATAATATGTAAAGATACTGTAGTTTTAGCTGCGGAAAAAAAAGCTACAATGGGTTATCTTGTAGCATCGAAAGATGATATTAAAATAGTGCAAGTTATGCCTCATATCGCAATGACACAAGCGGGTATGGTTGGTGATGTACAGGCATTAACAAGAGTACTAACAGCGGAATCTAAACTTTATGAATTAAGAACCAGAAAAAGAATAAATGTTAACTCTGCTGCAACACTATTGGCAAATATCCTCTATGGCGGCAGATGGAGTTTCTTCCCATATATGGTTCAAATCATATTAGCAGGATATGATGGTACTGGTCCAAATCTGTTCATACTTCATCCTGATGGTTCTAAATTAGAAGAAAAGAAGTTTTTTTCAACAGGTTCGGGTTCTCCGATGGCTTTTGGAGTTCTTGAAACCTTATACAAAGAAGGACTTCCAGTAGAAGAATGTAAAAAAATAGCTGTAATGGCTGTTAGAGCTGCTATAGAGAGAGACATAGCCTCTGGTGGCAAGGGTATAGATGTAGCTATAATAGATAAAGATGGTTTTAAGCTATTGAAAGAAGATGAAGTAATGAAAATAGTAGAAAATATAAAGAAAAAGTAGAATAGTCCTTCTAAAAACTAGTGGAATTATGGAAATTCTCAATAAAGTAAAGTCAAGTTTACCGAAAGAGGTAGTGGATAGAGTAGAGTTAGAAGGGTGCGAGATAGTAGTATACACTAAGGATAAATTTTTCTTCCTTGATGCTTCTGAACAAGTCAAAGGTACTGTACAAGAACTGAAAAAAAGGATTGAAGTAAGACCTGATAGCAGCCTTTCATTACCAACAGAAGAGACTATTAAAAAAATAAAAGAAATCGCTCCTGAAGAAGCAAAAATTAAAGGAATTCGTTTTGAGCCTGAAAGAAGTCTTGTCATAATTACTGCAGAAAAGCCTGGTTTGGTCATAGGTAAAAGTGGTGATACATTCAAAAAAATAAAAGAAGAGACTTTATGGGTTCCAAGGATAGAGAGGGTTCCTGAAATCACATCAAAGATAGTAAAATCCATTAGAGAATTGCTGACTACTGAAACTAAGTGGAGAAAAACATTTCTAAAAAAAGTTGGTAATAATATCTTTTCAGACAAGGAAACAACTAGAGACTGGATTAGAGTTACTTGTTTAGGTGGCTTCAGAGAAGTTGGTAGGTCGTCTATGCTTATAGAAACGCCAAAATCAAAGTTATTGGTCGATTGTGGTGTTAACGTAGGTGGTTCTGATCAATCTAGATTCCCTTATTTAAACACTAAAGAATTTGACATGAATGAAATAGATGGTATTATAATTTCTCATCCTCACTTAGATCACTGTGGAATGGTTCCTTATCTCTATGAGCATGGATTTGATGGACCATTTTATTGCACATCACCATGTTTGGATTTATTTACAATGCTATGTTTAGATTACATTGATGTTTTACAAAGGAATGGTGTTCAACCACCTTTCACAGCAAAAGGTGTAAAAGAAGCTGTAAAGCATTCTATAACACTTGATTATGACGAGGTATCTGATGTGGGCACTGATGTAAGATTAACCTTCCAACAAGCCGGTCATTTATTGGGCTCAGCACAAGTTCATCTACACATAGGACAAGGCATGCACAATATTGTTTACACTGGTGATATAAAATTTGGTAGAAGCAGATTGTTTGATCCAGCCTTCACAAACTTCCAGAGAGTCGAGACTTTAATAATGGAATCGACTTATGGTGGTCCAGATGATGTGATGCCTAGAAGAGAAGAATCAGAACAACAAATGATGGATATAATTAACAGAACCATGGAAAGAAAAGGCCAAGTGCTCATACCATCGTTTGCAGTAGGTAGAGCACAGGAAGTTATGGCAATATTATCAGAAAATAAGTTTAGTTATCCAGTTTTCATAGATGGTATGATATGGGATGCTACAGCTATTCATACTGCTTATCCAGAATACATGTCAAGCGAAATGGAAAGAAAAATATTCCAAGGTGAAAACCCATTCATGAATGAAATATTCAGATATATAAGGTCTACGCAAGAAAGAGAAAAGGTTTGGGGTGAAAAGCCCTCTGTCATCGTTTCTACTTCTGGTATGTTGACGGGTGGTCCTGCTATGGAACACCTAAAAATGCTTGGTGAAGATAAAAATAACACACTTTTATTTGTTGGTTACCAAGGTGAAGGTACTATAGGGAGAAGAATACAAAGGGGTTGGAGAGAACTTCCTCTAACAATAAATGGAAAGAATCAAGTTATGAAATTAGAATTAGAAATTCAAACTATAGAAGGTTTGAGTGGTCATTCTGATAAGAATCAATTGATAAATTTCGTTAATAGGTTGAGATCTAAGCCAGAAAGAATATTGATTTGTCATGGTGAAAATGCAAAACCAGTTTACCTAGCAAGAACTCTTCATAAACTATTTGGTATGGAAACTAATGCTCCAAAGAATTTGGAAACAATAAGATTAAGATAATTAGAAAGGATATCCTAAACCCAAAGTGAAACTGTAAACATGGTAACCATTCGTCGTTGTGTTGTAAACATCGACCATAGCTTCTCTATAACCCTCAGTGAAATAAGGCGTTGAATCCGGTGGTGCAGCTATTCCGTATACATTTCTCCACCAAACCGTAATCTCTCCTGTTTCTTCAGGAAGAAAAACACTATTCATAAAATTATCAAATTTATTCAAATCTGTTGCAAATTCATAAGTCTCGTTAAGTCTGTCTATAGTTTTGATCGTATCTCTTACCTTGACACTAAGTAGAGCTGAATTCCATTTAGATCTTATAGTGTATTGTGGAAAAAAATGTAGGAAAGCTATAAGTAATATTAAACCAGTTATCATAACTTCTATTATGCTCATTACACCTTTCATTTTATCACATTTGGATTATCAATTCTGCCAAATCTATTCTATTAGAGGATTTTAATGCAACTATACGTTTCACTGTAGCATTCAAAACTTTTTTTGGGAATTTACTCGGAAAACAATCAAGAAGGAGTTTTCTTTGGCCATCAGTTTGACTAATGTTAAAAACATATATTATAAATGGTTTTTCCATTGCCAATTTTTGTTGAACTTTTTGAAATTCACTATCAGTGTTGCCACATATAGTTTCGAGTCTGTTTACTTTATCTAAAGAAATAAGATTGGTTTTATTAGAAGTTTCATCAGAAAGGCCTATTCTCAATACTTGATTATCTGATAGATGATCCCAATTATTTGGATGTCCATTATCATTTATTAAAACTTCTGAAAGTTGATATGCTTTAGAGCGCATGTCTTCTTTCTCCACTTCTTCGATATAATTTGGTATATTTTCTGCATATGCAAAATAGACATAGACTATAAGCCCTATAAAGAAGATGAAAGAGGCTAAGTACTGCATGGTTAATTGTCCTTTCATTTAACCACCTAGAAGACCTAGACCAACTAATATGAAAAAAGCACCTATAGTTGCAGCAGTTAGAATAAGGCTATGTTTTATTCCTGCTGTGACAGAATCCTCACCGATTTGACCTGCTACCAAACCACCCATGATAGATTGTATGACACTTATAGAAAAGAATAAAGCGAGATAATAACAGCTTATTCCAGTTTGGTCAACCCTGAACACAGAACAAATACTAAAATAGATGCTGCATGGCATACAACCAGGGCCAGTGACTTGTAGACATAGTCCGCATGGATTAGTTATTGCACCCCCCATTGATCCTTCCATTCCTGCAGTTTGTATTGTTAAAGATTTGAAAACCGGTATCATAAGCCAGTTTATACCTACTATTATTCCGATGAAAACTACAGAAATTACGTACATTGCAACAACATACTGGTTCAATGCACTCTTTCTTTCTTTTTCTGTGTCTTGAATTGTCATCATCGTATTTGATAATGCTTCTAATGTGCTATCTACCGATCCACCTGACTTATAGGTTTCGATGATGATCCTAAACATCTTTTCTAAAGTTCTACTTTTCTTCAACCTTTTCTTAGCCTGATTTAATACTTTTAGTATAGGAACATTCCATGATAATTGATTGGACATTTTTCTTATTTCTGGTGTGAGTAATCCATAATCTCTATGACTCGTAAAAACTATAGCCTTATGCAGAGGCATGCCTGCTCTTGTTGCTTCTACTAAATCTCTTAGAAAATGTGGGAACTTTAATTCTATTTCTTTTACTTTTCTATAAGAAACGTAATTGAAAATTAATTGTGGTGTTATTATGATAAAAGAGGATAGTATCACTGTATTTCCTAAAACACCTAAATCCTCACTTATTATACCGAGTAGTATCATAATTCCTGAGAAAATAATACTGACTATTAATATCTTTCTCTCTTTTGCTAATCCTATTCTTGCCATTATTCGCCTCCAGGAGAAGCAGTTCTAATGAGTATTATAAAGGCGATAGATATTAGCGGTACAAACATGAATATCAAAAAAAATTGAATGTAGATAATATTCGTACCGATTACTCCTGTGAAACCTGACATTACAGAGGTTAATATTATGAAAAATATTGTACCGAGGACTAATGCTGTTAAATAAATTTCTAAATATACTGCCAGTGAATGTGAGAACTCATTCAATTTTCGTCTATAATTATCTAAAAAACTTCTTGATACTTCTCTAAGATAAATTGTTAAATCACCACCAGCTCTTAAAGTGGATAATATAGACCAGAATAAGTCTCTTAAATCTCTAGATGGGGTTCTGTCAACAGCCTTTTCAAGACTATCATATATGTTCAAACCAAACATGCGCATATCAGTAACTATTCTTCTTACTTCGTATGCGATATCACCATATTCCCTGAACCTAGAGAATATTTCGAATATTTTATGTGGCGGTAATCTAGAACTTGATATTGTTGCTAAGTATATGCCAGCAAAAGGTAAGTTTCTTTCAACAGAACGGGATCTGTCTCTAATTATAAATTTGGGGTAATTGATAAACAACAAGAAAAAAAGAATGCTGATGAAAAGTGAAGTAGTAATCGCCATGAAAATACTGAATAAAAAATCTAATCCAAAAAATGCGAATATGAGTGAAAACACAGGTAATTCGATAATGAATAAAATCATGCATATGAAGATAGAGGAAGATAAATATTCTTCCAGAGTTTTTTGCATCCCGCTTCTTTTTAAGTCCTTCTTCAATTCTGAGAAAAGTTCTAAATGAGGGTCTAGATGTTTGCTTAAATAACGCATGGCCGTTTTTTCTAAAAAAGACATTAGATTTCACCGGATATTATGTCTAGAACTTTTTCTGGAAAATCATAGTACAAGTTAGCAATACGACTGAAATCTTTATAATCTGTTATGTCTCTTTGTGTCATCCAGTATATGAGCAGCATTCTTCTTTTCAGTTCTTCTATTATTTTCTTCTCTGACATACCAATCTTTTTCATTAGTTTACCGAGTATAATGCTCTTGTTCTTTATATCTATTTTGTCTTTGTTAGCATCCCATTCAAACAACTTATTCGTCTTTATTCGTTTGTGCTTGTGATCAAAACCAAAAATCTCAAAAATGCTACTTATCTTTCTTATGTTCTTTCCTCTGTATCTCATTTTACTCAAGAAAACTATCAAATCTAAGTTTTCTAGTAGACTTGGTGGTAAGGATATTGGTGGTGTAATTAACCTATTAGTTAATTTTTCTAGTGAATCAGCATGTATAGTAGCAAGGGAGGGGTGTCCTGTAGCCATCTGTTGAAAGAGAACATACGCTTCTTGACCTCTCACTTCGCCTACGATTACATAATCTGGTCTTTGTCTCAAACTCTCTTTCAACAAATCGAATAAATCAATTTCTCCTCTAGTTTTCCCTAATTCTGTAGCAATAGACACCCTTGCCACATGTGGAACCCAGTGGGGATGAGGCAATACAAGTTCTGCTGTATCTTCAATGCTAACTATTTTCATTTCCGGTCTTATGAAAAGAGAAAGAACATTAAGGAAAACTGTCTTACCAGTTGCAGTTCCACCTGAAACTAATACACTACAACCATAGTCGATAGCCAACCAAAGGAACGCCATTGTAGGTATGTCAGCAGTTCCAAATTTAATTAATAAAGTTGGTGTAAACGGTGATTTAGTGAATTTTCTTATAGAAAAATTTGAACCTCTTCTTGCTATATCGGTCGCTAAAGTTCCTTGTATTCTAGAACCATCAGGCAATGTGCCATTCAACAATGGATCTATGATTGATACTGATTGTCCACATAGTTGAGCTAAACGAATAAGATACGAATCTAGTTCATCTGGATTATTAAAAACTATATTTGTTGGTATAGAACCTAGCATTGAATTTCGGTGGAAAACATATAGTGGGATACCGGTTCCGTCACAACTTATATCTTCTATATCCTGATCTCGCATCAATGCTTCTATGGCACCTAATCCTAAGAAATCTCGATCGACATAATAACCAAAGATTTGTTTTTCTGTTTCTGATAATTTTATTCCAAAATAATCTAACAATTTAAAAGTCTGGCTACGTAGATAATCCTTTGCTTCTACTCTCTTTAATTTTGTTAAATCGACATCTAATTTTTCTTCTAATAAGTTTCTGATTTTCGCAAACAGTTTCTTCAATTCTGGGCTTAATTTCGGCTCAATTAATTTGTATTCATAAGTTCCTTTCTCTTCATTCCATCCTATTGTGGTGTAAGCAAAAACAGATTCTCCTTGTTGAGGGGCTTGAGGTATGAGAGGATAAGAAGTTGTGAAAGTGGTGACTTCTTCTTCTTCCTCTATTCCAAGATTACTTACTTTTCTGATTTTAAAGGCTGGTATTTCTATACTTTCAAATTTTTCTTCTTCTGGTGGAAGTAATCTTAAAGCACCTTTAACTTCTAAAGGTCCGCCAGCAAATTCTGCTCTAATAGGAACTGATATCGAACTTACTCTTATTCCTTCCTTCTTCATTTCGAGTATATTCTTATAACCAACTACTAATTTTTTGAATATTTTTCTTTTATTCAGCATCAACCAAACCTTATTATTTTATTTATATTATTAATTTGGATTCCGATTATTTTATTTTCGCTTATGAATTCACTCGTGCCTGGAATAGTATAAGTTTCATTTAGATTGAATATTAATGTTTGTTTGAAAAAAGCTTCTTCTGCATACAATGTTGTATTGAGTCCTTTGTTACTAATTTGAACTCTGTAGAAACTACCTCCAATTTGAGATGGTAAATCTTGAGTTATTAGTACTTCATTGCATGATTTACAGTTTGTACCTGTAATTATATCTGTAGTCACTATATCATTCACCAAATCGGTTGTCGTCTTACCTATTCTTTCTTTAAAAAATATGTTTTGATTGTAGAAGTAATAACTAATTGTGGTGAATAAACTAAATGAAATAGCAAAGAATAAAATAAACTCTACTATGAAGCTTTGACCCTTCCTCATCCCTCTCAAACAATAATATTGATTTCCGTGATAGTTAAACTTTCACTTAGCACTTCTCTTGATCCTAGTCTCTGTATTCTCATGAAACCATAATTTGTTGTTTTTTCTGTATTACCACTAGTATTAAGAATGATTTTATAATAATTACCATTTGTATCATTCAAAGTTCTGTACCAGAGTCTATACCTTATTTCTAATTTATTCTGAGTTCTGTTTGCTGCAGCAAAAATAACAGAAGGTGAATCTAAACCTAAAGTAGCTGTTTTATTAGTATTCGGGGTATTTAGGGGTATCCAACACTGTTCAAAGGGTATTGAATCGCATTGAGCTATATTAGAGGCAAGACTCTCAAAAACGAACACAATGCTATTGTTCATATAAGAATTGGATAAGCTAGGGTAGATAGTGAATTTACCAGGCACTTTTAAAGTTAAAGATTCTTCACCACCACCTCTTGCAACATTTCTTATAGTTTCATCCATACTCTGAAAGAAATTGTATACATCATCCAAGGTCTTCATATCTTTTTTCTTTTGAATCATTGTCATCGCCCAAGGTAGAACCATAGCTATAACCGCTAGTAACAAGACTATTATTATTACGATTGACACTAGTTGTACTTGCCCTTTTAACATTTTACTCAACACCAAACCGTTATTTTAACAGAATTGCTTGGTGATATTATTAATACCGAATTTGGTTGATTTACTTGAACAGGTGAAAATGTATTGACTTCTGACTCATGCGAATTGATAGTTTTGCCAAATGTACCAACTGCTTGATTATTAATTAAAACATTTACATCCGTGGGTAGTATGGTACTAGTCCCGTCATTTGATATTACCAAAGTAATATGTGTTCCATTGCATGAACTTCCAAGAACTGTTACAACTTTTGCCATTCTCCCACTCAAAATGTTTGATACAAAAAGATAGGAAGTTCCTGCTAGACCAATGGTGATAATAAGGAGTATTATAGTCGCTATAATAGTAGAAATTCCCTTCACACTAACACCATATGGTTACTCTAACAGAATTACTAGGTGACACTACTAATAAGCTTGTACTTCCTGAAAGACCGCCTAAACCACAAGTAGTGTTCGAGCTTGCGATAGAAGTACCAGCGTTTATGGGAATCAAATTAGGATAACATGAGGTTTTATCTACATTATTAACGATTATTTTTAAATCACCACTAGCTATAGTCTTAGTTCCATCGTTTCTTAGAACAATCAGTAAAGCATTATTATTACAAGTAGCATCTAGAAGTGATACAACTTTTTCCATTCTACTACCCATTAAATTAGAAATAAACATGTAAGCGGTTCCTGAAAGAGCGATAGTAATAATTAAAAGAAGAATGACAGCTATAATTGTCGATATACCTTTACTCATTTCCCTTCACATTGCAAATTAAATAGCAACTATTTGCACTCTATTGTTCCGCCTACTGCGTTTCCTGGGCCAACTATTCTTATTTCTTGAAATCCATTTGAAGTTCCGTTGAACATACAGTTCTGTGTGCCCCCAGCAAGTATACTATTTCCAGCACCTGTGCATGATGCTGAAACAGTTATTCCTGTTGTTGTTCCATTTACAAAAAAAGCTACCTTATCAAATGTTATACTCGTTGTCCCATCATTTTTTAATAGAACATATATATTATTAGGTGTAGCATCACAGTAAGCATCTAGTAATGCTATGTTCTGTGCTGTTGCCCCAGTTATCAATCCTGACATGTATAGGTATGCTACTGATACCAATCCTATGGTAATGACTACCATCATTATAGTTGCTATAATTGTTGAGATACCTTTCATTTTCATTTACCTCCTAAAATTATGGACAGTTTACTGTTCCACCAACTGCATTAGCTGGACCAATTATTCTAAGTTCATTTGGACCTGTCGTTCCGACTGGGGTAATATCACAGCTTGTTGTAGCTCCTGCAGCTAGTGGTAAACCCGGGTTGTATGTTGCTGCACCTGTTGATCCACGTACAACAAAACTTAAAGTTGATATGCTAGTTGTTCCTATGTTTTTAACTAATGCAATAATATGTTTATCGCTTGCGCGGCAGAAAGCATCCACTAATTGTATGTTTTGTGTAGTCCTGCTTGTTATTAGTCCTGACATGTATAGGTATGCTACTGAAATCAATCCAATGGTAATGACTACCATCATTATAGTTGCTATAATTGTTGAGATACCTTTCATTTTTTATCCTCCAAATTTGTAAACCTATAAATTAAATTGGCCTGATCGTTCTTAAAGGTTGACCCATGGGACTAGGACGAACTTGAGGCATAAGTGGTCTAAGCGGCATAGTTGTAGTAGAAGGTCTTTTTAATTTATTGCCTATCTCATCCAATAACTCTAACATAGAATCACTCTTTTCAGTCATGGTTCTGTTTATCTTCACCATCTCGTCTAGTTTATCCACGACAGGTTTCATTGCCTCTTTTGTGACTTCAGATGATTGTTCTTCTCCAGAACTCTTAATAAAATCAACAATTTCTTTGATGTTAACTATCAATTCTTCAATTTTTCCTGGTAATCTTGAAAGTTCCATTCTCAATGAATCGTTAGCTTTAATTACCTCGTCCACAAGCATTTGATTCATTTTAATGATTTCCATGACATCTTTGAATATTTCTTTCTGGTCAAAAGCAGGAGATGATTCTAATCTTTCCATTCTTTGTTCAAGTCTTCTTATAGGAGACATGGGGATTAATTCATAATCACCTTCTTGACGATTATCCATTCATTCACCTTTTAATTAATTCAATTTTCTTGCTTAAATTACTAACATCTGGTATAAAAGTTTTTTATACAAAATTATTTCACATACAGTCTTATGGGTATAAACCAAACTTTCTTAATTTTTACAGGTTCCCAATTTAGAAATTTATGATCGACAATTATTATTCTAGTTCCTTTCTTTGTTTCTTTCTCAATTTTCTTCTGTAATTTTTTTACTACTGTCTGAGAAAGATATGTAACTATTATCGTAACCTTACTCAAGTCTTGGTCAAATATGTTTCCTTTTATTATCTTAACATTTTCCATGTTTCTAGTTTTTTTCCTTGCTAAAAAATTCAAGAACGAATTATGTTCTATGCCAACTACTTGTATTCCTTTTTTAGCTACTTCTTTCAGGATTCTGCCATCCCCAGAACCTAAATCATAGAATACATCATTTTTCTTTACATCGGCAAAATCAAGAATAACTTTTATCATTCTTTTAGAACTGGGGAAAAATATTGCAAACCTATTTTTTAGAATATAGAGCCAACAAAAAGAGAAAAAAAGAAAAAGTGAAAACCAGATTACATTCATGATTTAATTTTAGTCAATCAAATTAATATTCTGGCATCTCTCCTCCCATACCACCTGGTGGCATTTGAGGCATTCCTCCACTTTTGCCAAGTTTCGATGCTGAAATGATATCATCTATTCTAAGTATCATTATAGCTGCGTCTACTGCTGAGTTTATCGCTTGTGTCTTAACTTTTAATGGCTCTATTACACCGAGTTCAAACATATTAGAAATTTTGCATTCCAATACGTTCACTCCACTTTCAATTTTTTTCTGTTCATGAGCTGCTCTCAAATTCACTAATGTATCGATTGGATCTAAACCACCACTCTCTGCTAAACTTCTAGGTATTACTTCTAACGCATCTGCAAATGCATTTACAGCTAGTTGTTCTCTTCCTGAGAAACTTTCTGCATATTTTCTTAATTCTCTTGCAGCTTCTGCTTCAGGCGCTCCACCTCCAGCAACTATCTTTCCAACTTCAACTGCTGATGCTAATGCTCCTATCGCATCTTCTATAGCTCTATCAATTTCATCAACAACATGTTCAGTACCGCCCCTAACTAGTATTGATACGGCCTTTGGATTCTTGCATTTTCTTATGAAAGTCATCTGCTCGTCTCCAATCTTTACTTCTTCTACAAGCCCTGCATAACCCAAATCTTCTTTCTTCAAGTCATCTAGGTTTGTAACAATTCTTGCTCCTGTCGCTTTTGCCAATCTTTCCATATCAGATTTCTTCACTCTTCTATCTGCCAATATTCCTTTTTTTGCAAGATAGTGTTGAGCTAAATCATCTATTCCTTTTTGACAAAGTACAACGTTTGCTCCCGATCCTGCTACTTTTTCAACCATTGTTCTTAACATTTTTTCTTCCTGTTCTATGAATTCTTGTAGTTTGTTAGGATCTGATATTTGGATTTGCGCATCTGTTTCTGTTTCTTTTACTTCTAATGCTGCATCTAATAGAGCTATTTTAGCGTCCTTTATCACTTTTGGCATCCCTGGATGAGCGACTTCTTTATCTATGACTATACCATCGATTAATTCTGTATCTTCAGAAGAACCGCCATGTTTTTTCTCTCTTTGAATGTTCTCTGTATCTACGACTATTTTGCCATCCTTTTTCTCTGCAACCTGTCTTATAGCTTTTACAACTAGATTTGCCATTTTTTCCCCATAAGCATAAGCAGATTTACCACTCATACTTGTCATTGCTATTTTTCTCAAATCATCGACATCGTCTAGACTAATAGGTTTAGAGATTTTTTCCATTGCTGATAATGCCTTTTCTCTAGCTAAGATGAAACCTCTTATTATTACTGTTGGATGAATTTCTTGTTCTAAAAGATCTCCTGCCTTTTTCAATAATTCGCCAGCTATTATTACAGCTGTTGTTGTACCATCACCCACTTCTTCATTTTGTGTCTTTGCGACTTCAACCATCATCTTAGCGGCTGGATGTTCTATTTCCATTTCTTCTAATATCGTGACACCATCGTTTGTGATGACTATGTCACCTATACTGTCAACTAACATCTTGTCCATTCCTTTAGGACCTAATGTTGTTCTGACAGCATCAGCTACTGCTTTCGCAGCTGCTATATTATTTTCTTGAGCACTTCTACCTCTTGTTCTCAAAGTGCCTTCAGGTAAGATCAAAACTTGTTGACCTCCTATTTGTGCTAATTGTGCCATAACCACACCTCCATAATTAAAATTTGATTATGTGTATGTGGGTATACAAGTATTTAAGTTTTATTGGCTGGGGCTTTGTCTAATCTACGTCATCTGAAATAGATTGTCGGGTAACGTCATCTGTTTATTTTTCGAAAATTTTCAAAAATTCAGGTGTATTCTTTAGCGGGGTATTGACAATGTCATATTTAGGGCACTCTAAACCAGTTCTATTATCGTAAATTAATACTACTTC
>Ga0315274_10000890_pt1 | contig 46317 bp, 38 predicted proteins | sample YL17G02_20_MG_FD_203700 | JGI IMG/M metagenome (GOLD analysis project Ga0315274, IMG submission 203700) | Sediment microbial communities from Yellowstone Lake, YNP, Wyoming, USA - YL17G02_20 | ecosystem: Environmental > Aquatic > Freshwater > Lake > Sediment | place: USA: Wyoming | collected... | reverse complement strand
CTAAGAATACTGTCTGCCCGCCCCTCTTAATGTAGCGGATGGAATCAGCGACCATCCTAAGGTTTTCCTCAAGGGTGGTTTTGAGCACCTCGGTGACATGCAAGTCCCAGGACTTGCCCACCAGGGTAACGACCTTCGTCCCAGATTCCTTCAAGGCGCGCAGATTATCGTCGTCTGCTGCTTTGATACCGGCGCGGCGTGTGCTGCCGAAGGCGACCAGTGTAGCACGTTTCAGGTCGAGAGTTCGAGCACGAGCGAAGAACTCCGCATCCTTGGGATTGGAGCCCGGCCAGCCGCCCTCGATGAAATGTATGCCTATCTCGGCAAGGCGCTTCGCTATCTTGAGCTTGTCTTCCACAGAGAAAGATATACCAGCGCGCTGCGCACCATCGCGGAGCGTTGTGTCATATAGTTGAACTTTAGCTTTCTTACCCACCTTGTCCCTAGCTCCACCTAGTGATTTGTCATAAAGTATATCATAGTTAGATTCAGTTTCACAATTTCAATAGGCTCGATGCTAGCCCCAATTTCGCACTTGACGCAACGGCGAGCGCTGATATAATACAGGATTGTTGGCACGTTAACTATCACGATAACTATGAGGGTGATTGCAGGCAAAGCCAAGGGACACCGTTTGAAATCGCTGAGAAGCTCAGGGCTTCGTCCCACATCCGACCTGCTCCGAGGGGCAATTTTCAATATGCTGGAATCCACAGCCACTGATTGGTCTAGGGTGCTTGACCTTTATGCCGGCACAGGCGCGCTGGGCATCGAGGCCCTGAGTCGCGGCGCGGAGTGGGCAGATTTCGTGGAACGGAACCCGAAATTGTGCGCCATCATCAAGGAGAATCTGGGGCACACCGGTCTCGCCTCACAGGGAGCCGTCCTTTGTATGACCGCCAATAAGGCCCTATCCATACTCAAAGAGAGGTACGGTATACTACTTCTCGACCCTCCTTACGCCGACCCTTCCGTCACCGCCACTGCGGAGAAGCTCTCCTGCTCACGCCTCGTCGGGGAGGATTCGACCATAGTCATTGAGCACTCCCGGCGCGTTCCATTGAAGGAAAAGTACGGCGATTTCCAACAAGTAAAGAATCTACGACATGGCGATAGCTGCGTCTCTGTGTATCAATACGCTGGGGGTGAACCTTGACCATTGCTATCTACCCGGGCAGTTTCGACCCCGTGACTAAAGGACATCTCGATATAGCCAATAGGGCGGCGGCCCTTTTCGACAAGCTGATCATCGGTGTGTACGATAGGCCGTCGAAACACCTGATGTTCAGCACTGCGGAAAGAGTAAACCTGGCTAAGAAGGCAGTTGCTCATCTACCCAACGTGCGGGTAACGGCCTACGATGAACTAACCGTTGATTTCGCCCGCAGGATGAAAGCCAAGGTCATAGTGCGCGGACTGAGAATGAGCTCCGACTTCGAGCGAGAGTTCGAGATGGCATTGATGAATAAGCAGCTGAACCGCGAGATAGAGCTGGTCTGTCTCATGACCAGCCTTGAGTATCAATTTCTCAGCTCCAGTTTGCTGAAGGAAGCTTGTGAGCTTGGGGGAGACATCACCGGCCTAGTTCCCAAGCACGTTGCCATTGCCCTGAAAAAGAAATTCCAGCAAGCCCGAAAACAGGTTAAAAAATAGGAGCATGACCAAGAACATTTATTAGGAGGAAAAGAGATGGCCTACAAGATTACCGACGAGTGCATCAGCTGCGGTGCCTGCGAGCCCGAATGCCCGAGCCAGGCAATCAGCGAAGGCGAGAAAATCTATGTTATCGACCCCAACAGATGCACTGAGTGCGTGGGCGCCCATGAGTCATCCAAATGCAAAGAGGTCTGCCCGGTAGATTCCTGCGTCCCCGACGAGGCCCATAAAGAGGACAAGAAGCATTTGTTAGAAAAGTGGCAGAAGCTGCATCCCGGCGAGAAACCAGCCCCGGGCACTTTCTAGTCAACAGCTACCAGCATTGAACAATGAGACGGGGGGCGACGAGTTTGTCGCCCCCAGAAAATCAGCCGTAGCGAAATTGACGGCTTGTTTCAGCGTGGTTTAACCGATATTTGGTAGGCTCATCTGCTTGAAAACTTTCGGTGATTCTTCTAAGCCACCTTTAACGATCGGCCAATACGTAGTGTTTTTGATTACTGATTCCATATAGTCTTCGTCTAAACTTCTAGCCTTCGTGACAGGTAGAGGTATTCCAGTCTTTGCGAACTTAGTTTTGTAACACTGTCGGCCATAGGAATATCGCCATTTTACATTGTTTAGCATAACTTGAATAAAGAATAATGTAGTGATTTTTAGATTCAGTTTAGGCTTGCATACGATCACATTATCGGTAGCAATAAAATCTTCCAGTTGGACAAAGGCGTCACCGCTAACTGTTGAGACTGTTATGAAGTATTTGGGATATACTTTTGCTCTTTCCGGTGGATCAAAGTAGCCTACGATACCATTATTAAAAGCGACCCTCGAAACAGTAGGGTACTTACCAGGGTCAAGTTTATCTAAGGCATGGAAATCCCCCCTACGCATATTGAATAAGTCTTCTATGTTGAAGATTAGAAAATTTCGATTATGCTTTATTTTCGTAGCAGAAACCTGTCCCTTAGGCAATAGTTTCTGTACACTTATCAGACTTTTTTCTTGTCCATATGGCTCTATAGGTAAGCCCTTGAACCTGTCCTTCTTCACCATTCTTCCAAAAGAGAATCGCCATTTGAAGCTTTCATTTATATATGAAGCATAATAGAATAGCTCTTCCTTGTTCATTTCAGCTATCGGTTCCAGAACCATAAGACCACTTCCGCCGTTTCCCCGAGGAAGAAACGGAGGCTCCTGAACAGTGGCTTCACAAAAAGCTGAGACACAAATGCCTCTAAAGTCAAATACTCTATCACTTTCTAAAGGAGATACGAAACCTATTACGCCATTGTTCATGAGTCCATTCGAAACGAAAGGAACTTCGCCACTGTCATAGCTCTCAAATCCTTTTGACTTAGAGTGATGTATCTTAAATAAATCGCTAACGATCATAGTTTTCTTCTCTTCTTGTTCTAATAATCTGTGCAACAGTCTCCCTGACAAGCTGTTCAACTCCCTCTTCAATCTCCTCTTTATTTGGGATTGCTTGGTCGAGATAGACTTCTGGCACAAGCTCCAGGATGGGATCATTGAAGTCTATAGGAGCCGCACGCTGGAATTGATGGATATTATCAATCGGAAGGTCAGGATTGTGTATGAAAGCTTTTAATAATTCCTTCACTTTGGCAAGGTCATTTGGTGTCTTCGGGTTCGGTAAACGTTTCCCCTTACTTTTAAGCAAGCCATCATTAAGAGCGCGTATCCAAAGTACATTTTGCTTCTTTTGATGAGGTATGCCCTTTTTGACGAAGACCCCAACAGTTGTAACTCCTATCGGATAAAACAAATCCATCGGAAAGGTAACCACTGCCAAGACTGTGTTGTTGGCTAAGAGAGAGTGCTGCCTCCAGTCCAGATATGTACCGGGCCGTACCATCGCTGAGTAGGGTAAAACGGAGAATAGTATTCGTCCGTCCTGCATTTGCTTTAAAGCCTGATCTATAAATTTATATTCTTTCTCATCGCTTCTTTTTAGTGCAAATGGCGGGTTCATCATTACTTTCGTAATCGGGGGATTCTCCACCGGCTTTGACGTATATTTGGCTGTGAGTACACCATTATTGACCGCTGGCACGAGAAATTTAGCGAAACTGTTGCCTTCGATAATGTTGTTCTTGCCATCACCTCTGAAAATCATGTTGACTACAGCTAATGCTGCAACGCCAGAGTCCTGCTCTATTCCAAACAAGCAATTCTGTTTGAAGCTTGCCAACTGAACTGGATTGGACCGGCGTTTCACGTAATCGAATGCAGCAACAAGAAAACCGCCTGTACCACAAGTGGGATCATACACTATGTCATTTGCTTGGATATCCATAACATCGGCTACCCAAGTAGTTAAATGACGTGGCGTAAGAACAATACCCAAGTCTTGCGCCCAGTTTGCATATTTCAAGAAGACCTCGTAGAACGCACCTAGCCAGTCAGCACCCGAGTTCATTGCGGATCGTATATTAAGATTGTTGAGCTCTTGAAGTGTATCTACGAGAGCCTTGCGGAACTTAATATGGTTATCTATAGTAGCAGGTAATGAGATCCTGATGTATTCGAAAAACTCTGACTTCCCCTGACTTTTCAGCACACTCTGCACTCGCGAGTTGATATCACCTATGAGCACTTGGGGCGACCGTTCTTCGATGTTCGGCCAAGTATCGCTCAGCATGGAAAGCAATAACGCAGCCATTACTCCAGCCCGTTGATGAGGATTAACAGCGCCCAGATGTAGTATTCCATTAATGCGCTGTGCACGGGAGAGAAACAACTTTTCGTCGATTTGGGGATTCTCGATGTTCGGATTATCTGTTTTTAGAATCAACTGAAGTTGGTCGAGAGACAGTAATCCAGAGGCTTCTATGTCATTCAATTTTATGGGAACAAAGCTATGGCCGTTGAAATATCGACTTCTGATAAGAAATGAGTCAAGAGCATTGCCTGCAACTCCAGATATGAACTTTACTTGAAATTGGTTACTCTCGTTAATGGTTTCAGCACGTCCCTTTGCTTCGTCCAATGCCAACTCTAGCTCTGAATGTGCGCGCTTGGCCTCTATTACCCACAGAACTTTTTCTGTTACTTTAACGATATTTTCCGGGTGTTTTGTACCCAAGAGCCTCTTAATTTCAGGGTTAGCTAAACACTCATTTTGTGTATATATCTGACCACTTGGAACACGCTCCGGGTTGCGAACATCCCACCCAAGGGCTTTCAGAGTTTCCTTAATAAAAATATAGGCATCGACCTCGGTATCCCGTGGTTTATGTGCCATCACCCTTTCTCCCTTTACGCCGCTTGGCCTTAATTTTGCCAAGGTTCTTCGATTTCATTACAACAATCGCCTTTTCGCCAGTTGTATCTCCGACGTCAAGGAATAACTCGACAGCATCTCCCGCTTGCAAGTCAACGTTTCGCAATAGGATGTCGGGGATAGCGAGACGCCTACTTTGTTGTATATATGCGGGCCCAAATGGTACTAATTTTGAGCTTTTATTATCCTTATTTTGTTCTTCCATAAGACTTACTCTAGTACATATTGATACTTAAATTATACTTAAATGAGACAAATGTCAAGTACTTTTAATAAAATCTTTTAGTCTAAGTTTAAATCTGGTAAACTTGTGCAGGTACTACTTGATTGAACTTAGCATAACATTATATTGCTACCCTACCTTGGAGGACTGGGGGAATTTTGGGTCTGGGGGTATCCCCCAGACCCGAGCGGAGGGGCAAAGCCCCTCTGCACTCCCCATTTGCCAAACGACCTGTTTAGCGGTATTAAGTAATATGCCAAGTCAAAAACAATTGCTTCTGCTTTTCGACGGACACGCCCTGGTTCACCGTGCCTTCCATGCTCTGCCTTCGCTTTCCGTGGCCAAAACCGGCGAGCCTGTAGGAGCAGTGTACGGCTTCGCCAGCATGCTGCTCAAGGTTCTGGCAGAGTTCAAGCCAACCCATTGGGCCATGACACTGGATAGCCCGGGCCCGACATTCAGACACGAGAAGTTCGAGGCATATAAGGCACAACGGCCTCCGGCCCCGGATGAGCTCAAAATCCAGTTCGCAAGGGTGAAAGAGCTAATCAAAGCATTCAACCTACCCTCCTTCGAGGTGCCAGGCTACGAGGCCGACGACATAATCGGCACTATCTCCAGAAAAGCCAGCGAACAGGGCATCGACATCATCATCGTTACCGGTGACACCGACACCTTGCAACTAGTCTCACCACACGTTCGCGTGCTCACACCCAAGCCAGGGAAGCCCTTCAGCGACACCATCATCTACGATGAGGCAGCAGTGCAGCAACGCTATGAAATGCCGCCAGAGCAGCTTCCGGACTTCAAGGGGCTGAAAGGTGACCCCTCGGATAATATACCCGGCGTGCATGGCATAGGCGAGAAGACCGCGACAAAGCTGATACATGCTTTCGGAAGCATCGAAGGCATCTACCAGCATATAGACGAGGTAACCCCACCTAAGACTCAAGAGGCGTTGCGGCAGAACGAGCAGGCGGCACGGCAGAGCAAAGAGCTCGTCACCATAGACACAGATGTACCCATAGACTTCAACCTGGATGCTTGCCGCGTCAGCACTTATGAGCGGAGCAAGGTAGCCGAGCTTTTCCGGGAGTTGGAGTTCTCCAGCCTCCTCCACAAGTTGCCCGAGACGATGGCTGATGAGGAAAAGGCTGCTCTTGTTGATACACAAAGCGGCAAAGCGGCTGTTGATTACCAGATTGTGGATACCGCTGAGGCTCTCCGCGAGCTAGTAAGCACGTTATCTAGCGCCGAATCCTTTGTCTTCGATGTCGAGACCACCAGCCTGAATCCCAGGCAGGCGTCGCTGGCAGGCATTTCCCTATCCACAGTGCCAGGGCAGTCGTGGTACGTGCCCGTAGGACACAATTCAGGAAAACAGCTTCCCCTCCAGCAAGTTGTAGATAAACTCAAACCGCTCTTGGAAAATCCTAAAGTAGCCAAAATAGCCCACAACGGCAAATACGATATGACTGTTCTCCAGAAACAGGGGATAAACGTACGGAATCTCAGTTTCGACACCATGATCGCCGCCTATCTGCTAGGCGAGAAGTCGCTCGGCCTCAAGCCTCTGGCCTTCTCCAAGCTAGGCGTCGAGATGATGCCCATAACCAACCTGATCGGCAGCGGGGCCAAACAGATTTCCATGGCCTGGGTCGACATACCAAAGGCTGCCGAATACGCCTGCGCCGATGCCGACATGACCCTCAGACTGAGCAAGCTGCTGGAGAAGGAGCTCAAGGCTCAGGGACTGTGGAAGCTTTTCGCTGAGGTCGAGATGCCTCTGCTACCAGTGCTGCTGCGCATGGAGACCAACGGCGTAGCCCTGGATACGGCCAAGCTGCGCGAGATGTCCTGGAGCATGAGCGAGAGGCTGGCTAAACTGGAGAACGAGATATATAAAAGCGTGGGCCATGCCTTCAATATAAACTCAACCCAGCAACTGGGGACAATACTTTACGAGGAGCTTAAACTCCCTAAAACCAGGAAAACCAAGAGCGGCTACTCCACAGAGGCATCGGTACTGGAAGCGCTCAAAGGAGTACACCCCATTATCGAGCTTTTGCTTGAGTACCGTCAGTTAACTAAGCTGAAGTCAACCTATATCGATGCCCTGCCCGTACTTATCGACCCCGACACCGGCAGGGTACATACCAGCTTTAACCAGACAGGCACCGTGACCGGCAGGCTCTCCTCAAGCGACCCCAATATGCAGAACATCCCAATTCGCACCGAGGAGGGTAAGCAGGTAAGAAAAGCCTTTATTGCCGAGAAGGACTCTTCTTTGCTCGTCGCTGCGGATTACTCCCAGATAGACCTGCGAGTCCTGGCACACCTTTCCCAGGACCCCAAGCTAGTTACCGCTTTCCTTCACGGGGAGGATATTCACGCTACGACCGCCTCGCAGGTATTCGGCGTGCCACTTTCAGAGGTCACCAAAGACATGAGGCGGCTGGCCAAAACTGTCAACTTCGGAGTTATCTACGGGATGAGCGAGTACGGGCTGGAGCAGGCCACCGAGCTATCCCGAGAGCAGGCAGGACAGTTCATTAAGGCGTATTTCGAGAAATACAGCGGGGTCAAGGAATACCTCGCCCGCACCAAGAAAGATGCAGCGGAGAAGGGCTACGTTGAGACTGTGCTGGGTAGACGCCGCTACATACCCGAGATCAACTCTCCCAACGCCCAGGTGAGGATGGCGGCGGAGCGCATGGCGATTAATATGCCCGTCCAGGGCACCTCGGCAGATATCATCAAGGTAGCGATGATACAGCTTCAGCATGAGATGGATAAGGAGAGGCTGGAGGCGAAGATGATTCTCCAGGTGCACGACGAACTGCTCTTCGAACTGCCCCAGACGGAAATAGAAAAATTGAAGGAGTTGGTGCTTCAAATTATGCCCAACGCAATCAAGCTCAGCGTCCCCGTGAAGGTGGACATCAAGACAGGTAGAAGCTGGGGAGACATGGAGTAAGAACCATAAGTATCAAGAATAAGCGGAGAAAGTGTTGTCAATCATATGCCGTTCGTGGTTCGACAGGCTCACCACGAACGGCCCTTCGACAAATCCTTCGACAAGCTCAGGACGAACGGAAGAGAACCTATTTTGGACTAGATTAAGAATGCCAGAGCTGCCTGAAGTCGAGACCATTGTAAATGACCTGCGTCCCACGATAGAAGGGCGCCGTTTCACCAATGTATCCATATACTGCCCCGAGATGGTGCACCAATCTTCGGTTGCGGAACTTAAACGTCGCCTTCCCGGCCAGGTGATAAAGGAGATAGCACGAAGGGGAAAGTATCTCATCTTCCGCCTAGCCAGCGGAGAGGCACTGATACTGCATCTCAGGATGACCGGCTCCCTGCTGCTCAAGCGAAAGGGCGATAGACCTCCTGTTCCCTCCCCTTACATCCGAGCCGTATTTGGCATGGACAATGGCATGGAGCTTCTCTTCACTGACCGGCGCAAGCTGGGCACTATATCGCTGGTAAAAGATGAGAGCGAACTAAATAGCAAGCTCGGGCCGGAGCCGCTTGAACCCACTTTCACCACAGAAGTTCTGGCAGAGAGGCTGAGCACGCACAAAGCGCCCATCAAAGCAGTTCTCTGCGACCAGGAGATCATTGCAGGAATTGGCAACATGTATGCCGATGAGGCGCTGTTCTTTGCCGGCATACATCCTCTGAGGGCAGCAAACAGCCTTACCCAGGAAGAAATTAAAAGGCTGCATCGAGCAATCCAAGAGGTGCTCACCAAAGCCATCGGCAACGGTGGTGCCAGCATCAGCGACTATCGCCGTCCCACCGGCGAAAAGGGAACTCAGCAGTACGATTTCTATGCAGCACATAGGGGCGGCCAAACCTGCAAGGTCTGTGCCACCCCTATTGAACGCATTGCTGTGCGCAACCGGGGCACCTATTTTTGCCCCAAGTGCCAGGGCAAAGCTGCTGAACCCACCCAGATATGCTTCTCCAACCTCTAGCCCCTCTGCACTCCACGGTTGCCAAAAGTCCGCTACTGGTTCTTGAAGATGGGTTTCCTCTTTTCCCGGAGGGCTGCCGCGCCTTCCTGGGTATCCTCCATGCCCTTCAGGTTCTGCTCCAGCGCCTGTCCGAAAGCCCTGCCCAGCTTGGGCTCCATGTAAGCTCCCCGCTTGATAATCTCTTTGAAGTTCCACACCGCGCGAGGCGCCAGACAGACCATGCGCTCCGCCCAGCTCATGGCTTCCTCCATGAGCTTGTCCGCAGGCACCACTTTGTTATAGAAGCCCATCTCATAGGCCCGCTGCGAGCTGACCCTCTTATCTCCCCAGAGCACCAGCTCCATAGCATGGCCCAAATGTAAATGGAGGTGCAGGTCGCGCACCCAGCTCGCCGGCATGTTCCGCAAGGCTTCGGCTATGCCGAACTCGGCATTTTCGGCGGCGATACGGACATCGCAGTCATGGGCGATGAGAGCGCCGCCGGCGATGCAGTGTCCATTGATGGCAGCTATAGTCGGCTTCCACACATCCTCCGGGCCGAAGGCGGGTATCCGGAAGGAACCAGGCCTCTCCACCTTCGGTGGTGTCAGCAGGTCGGCTCCGGCGCAGAACGCCCTGCTGCCAGCGCCGGTGATTATTGCCACACGGGACTCCTCGGCAGCCTGATATGCCTTCCAGGTATCCTCGAGGTCATACATCATGTCGAGGGTGAGGGAATTCGCCCTATCGGCACGATTGATAGTAATAAGCCAGATTCTGCCGTTTTCCTTCTTTTCAACTATAAGTTCTTTCTGCTCTTCTGCCATCTATGTCTTCCTCCTGAAAATAGAGTCTCTGAGGCATTATTATAAGCTGGGCTAGCTACCGGCGTCAATCTGCGGATGAGCAGTCAGCCTCCATCTGGTAGATTGGAGCATCCGCTCCAACCATACCTGTAGGGGCACGGCATGCCGTGCCCCTACCCGCCTGAGGGGGAACCAGTCCAGCATTCCGATTCTTTGCATAGCAGGTGGCAGCTTAGGATCAGCAAATCCATTCTTCGGGGAATGTTATCATCCCAACGTCAGAATGTGCTAACTACTCTATTGCTATGCCGAATTGGAGGAGTTTCGCCGGTAGTTTATCCTCGAGATTCGAGATTTCTTTGTCGAAGAGTTCGATGAGATTTAGATTGTATTTTTTATAGATTTCCAATTTCGCCGCTTTCCTGGCACGATATTTATCGTCCTCCGAACCCCAGTATTCTATGTAAACCTTACCAGTAGGGATGTAGAAGTCACAATAGATTACCTCCTCGATAGGAAGCTTCCTCTCATATGCATGAACAATTTTAGCGACGTAGAGCCAGTTATCAATAATTAATTCTGCTTTGGACCTGACGCAATGTCCATCTTGAGCTCTGAGTTCCGGTCTAAATTTATCTCTGAACTCTGTAAGGTCTGAGACCTCAGTATTCTGGGATTTGTCTTGAATTATGTTCGATGTATCGCCTCTAGCTTCACGTATGCTGGTAATTAGAATGTTGTTTTTTATGATTGTCTCAGGCCAACGCACATACGGCACTCCGCTGGTCTTGTAAATTGACTGTAATCCTCCCAACCTCTTACCCAGTTCTGTTAAGTGCCAACCCTTGATTGGATCTTTCTTTATCCATCCAAGTTCAGACATAATCGAGTTTATCCTAATGGGCGACATTTCGAAATTATTTCCAATGGCTGTCGCTGTCAAAAGGTCATGACTAACATCGTCATGACTCTCTTTCAATTCGCCTACTATTGATTCTGGCCAGACAATGTATCGCCCAAATTTATCACTATGTTTATAAAGTCCCCCTTTGGATTTGCCAGCAGGGGTCAAATCCCACCCATTCTCACTTCTGACTATGAGTCCGACTTCGACCAAGTGTTGAAACATGGCTTGCGAGCTCATTTTCAATTCTTTTGCTAGGTTAGATGTAGAGAGTTCTCTATTAACAGGTCTCTTATCATTCATCGCTTACTCTCCTATGACAATCTTCAAGCATCTAGAAGGTAACACACCAATGGTACCTTAAGCAAGTATCCTATCCGGTAATATGGTAACTCTTTCCGAGAGGCGTGGTCATAGTATAAGCAAATCAGACATCCCCAAAACCACTTACCCTGTTGACGCACCCAAACTGGGTGCTAAAATAGGCTTGCCCATGTCTCATAAAATTGACTATTCCCTGCTTGACCAGCCCCACATTCTGAGATTCGTGTTCTATCCCAGAGAGGACTACTCACCCCCGCCACGCAACGCCGTCGACCACTCAGTGCCTGTGGAAAATGACATTTCTATTGGCTGCCGTTTCTATCCTTCAGGCAAGAGCGCGCCCTCCATCCTGTACTTCCATGGCAACGGCGAGGTGGTCTACGACTATGACGATATCGCCACCCTCTATAATAGATTGGGCATCAGTCTGTTTGTGGCAGATTACCGCGGCTATGGACAAAGCGGCGGCACGCCCTCATTTTCCAGCACTGTCGGCGATGCTCATGTCATCTTCGGATATTTCCGTGATACCCTGAAAGCCGGCGGCTACACCGGCCCCCTGTTCGTAATGGGCAGGTCGCTGGGCAGCCTCTCCGCCGTCGAGCTGGCTGTGAATTACCCCCAAGATTTGAAGGGTTTAATTATCGAGAGCGGCTTCGCCAGCGCAGGGAAGCTGCTGATGTATCTGGGGTCTCTCATTTCGTTCCCCCGTCTGGAGGATTTCGAGAAGGCGACCCTGGAAAGGCTGCGCTCCATCACCATGCCCATCCTGATAATCCACGGCGAGTGGGACGAGATTATCCCCTTCGAGCAGGCAGAGGTCCTGTACCAGAATGTAGGCTCCAAGGACAAGAGGCTGCTGCGCATCCCCAACGCCGGCCACAACGACATCATGCTGGTGGGCATGGAGCAATATTTCGAAGCCGTCAAGGAGTTCGTATCCGCACAAAAATAGTCCATTTTAGGGGCAATTCATGGATTGCCCCTACCGCCACTTATTTGTGCTTAAAATCACAATGTTATTTGCGACTGAGCATGCGAGATGGTATAATTTTTCAAGACGAAAGGAGGGTCAATGGTAGGGATTACCTCTTATGGCGCCTATATCCCTTTACAACGCATAAACCGCAAAATTATCGCAAATGCCACGGGTTGGTCAACCTCAGCAACATCTTTGCCCGGTGAAAAGGCAGTCGCAAACTACGACGAAGACAGCGTAACCATGGCATTAGCTGCATCCACAGACTGCCTCACGGGGTTCGAGCGAAACAAGGTAGGTGGCCTGTACTTCGCCACCACCACCCCACCCTACAGAGAGAGACAGAGCGCAGGCATTATCACCACTGCTCTCGACCTCCGCCCCGATATCCGGGCTGCCGATTTCACGGATTCCGTCAAAGCAGGGACTCATGCTCTGCTTGCTGCCTGCGATGCTGTAAAAGCCGGCTCGGAGAAAAATATCGTCGTCTGTGCCTCCGATTGCCGTCTGGGCAGGCCGGGCAGTGCCCAGGAGGTCATCTTCGGGGAGGGCGGGGCAGCTTTGATGGTAGGCGATACCGACGTCATCGCCACCCTGGAGGGTTCCTATACCCTTACCTATGACTTCACGGACCAGTGGCGAGCGGACGGCGAAAAGTTCAACCGCATCTGGGAAGACAGGTGGGTTCGCGACGAAGGCTATACCAAGTTCATCCCCGAAGCTATCAACGGCTTATTGAAGAAATACAAGCTGAACATCAAGGATTTCGCCAAGGTCGTTATTCCCTGCATCTATCTCAGGGAGCACCAGGGGATAACGAAGGCACTGCAGCTCGACGAGAAGCAGGTTCAGAAAGAGATGCTGACTACAGTGGGCGATACCGGCACGGCAAACTCATTGATGATGCTGGTCGCCGCGCTCGAGGACGCCAAGCCAGGCGACAAAATCCTGGTGACGAGCTACGGCAACGGAGCCGATGCCATGTTCTTCCAGGTGACCGACCATATAGAGAAGGCGAGAAACCGGAGAGGAATAAAGAAGCACCTCGCTTCCAGGAAAGACCTGGCGAACTATGAAAGATATTTATCCTTCCGCGATGTTATTCCTATGGAGGCCGGGTTCCGCGGAGAGGTCGGCCCCACCAGGTTAGCGCTGGCATGGAGGGAGAGAAGGACAATCCTGGCCCTCTGTGGAGTCAGGTGCAAGCACTGCGGCACTCCCCAGTATCCTTCCCAAAGGGTGTGCGTAAATCCGAAATGCGGAAAAATTGACGAGATGGAATATTACCGCTTCTCCGACAAGAAGGCTAAGCTGTTTAGCTACACGAGCGACGTTCTGGCCTACAGCGTCAGCCCGCCTGAAATGTATGGCGTCCTGGACTTCGAAGGAGGAGGAAGGTACGCTTTCAATATTACCGATTGCGTAATGGAATCGCTGGCCGTGGATATGCTGATGGAAATGTCCTTTCGCAGAAAATATGTTGATAGTGTACGAGGCATTCACGGCTATTTCTGGAAAGCAGTGCCACCGAGAGCATAGTGACGGTGGGAATTAGAACGATAAGAAGGAGGTAAAGGTGGCTCCTGGAATAAAAGATAAAGTCGCCATTATCGGAATGGGATGCACTCGATTCGGGGAACTCTGGGACAAGAGCCCGGAGGACCTCATGGTCGATGCTTTTAAGGAAGCGATTGATGATGCCAAGATAGAGAAGAAGGACATTCAAGCTGCCTGGCAGGGCGGCCCCGAATTCGTTGCAGTTAGCTTGGGAGATAGCGCCTGCCCTCTGGCTGAGACTTTAAAGCTGCCATACATTCCCGTGACCAGGGTCGAAAACATGTGTGCCAGCGGCTCGGAAGCCTTCAGAGCTGCCTGCTATGCCGTAGCTGCAGGTGCTTGCGACATCGCCATGGCGCTGGGCGTGGAGAAGCTCAAGGATACCGGCTATGGGGGACTTCCCGAATTCTCGCACTACTCCACCATAGGCGTCAAAAACAGGATTATCGGAGCCAACCAGACCGCGCCGGGGATGTTCGCCATGCTGGCTACCAGATACTTCGGGAGGTATGGCATCAGCCCACAGGATGGCAAGAAGATGCTGGCTGCGGTTTCAGCCAAAAGCCATCATAACGGTGCTTTGAACCCGAAAGCTCACCTGCGTAGAGAAGTTACTATTGAACAAATAGTGAATGCTCCAATCGTGGCATGGCCCCTGGGATTGTTTGACTGCTGCGGAGTGAGCGATGGGTCGGCAGCAGCTATTGTCTGTCGTGCAGATATGGCAAAACAGTTCAGGAGCGATCCTGTCTATGTTAAGTCTCTCCAAATCGCGGCGACTTCCGGTGCGGAACAGATGTACACGGATTACGACTATACCCACGTGGAAACTACTACACGTGCCGCAGAAAGAGCGTACGCCGAGGCAGGGATAAAGAACCCGCGCGAAGAGATCAGCATGTCCGAGGTTCACGACTGCTTCTCAATCACCGAGGCGGTAACCATGGAGGACTTGCAGTTCAGCCCCCGGGGTAAGGTGATGGACGATATAATGTCCGGCCGTTTCAACCTTGACGGGGCGCAGCCCTGTCAGCCCGACGGGGGTCTGAAGTGTTTCGGACATCCTATCGGCGCTTCCGGGATTCGTATGATATATGAGATGTATAAACAGCTTCAGGGTAAGGCTGACAAGAGACAACTGAAAAATCCCAAGTATGGCCTCACCCATAATTTGGGCGGCATCCCCTACAGAAGCGTAGTCAGTATAATCATCGTAGGGCACTAGCAGGATAAACACTCGATAATCTTTGCTGGAATCATGCTGCCCTTTTAATCGACATCATTAGATTCAGCAGAGCGGGTGATTAAGCGCATCGCGGTCTCTTTAGCTTCAGAAATCACGTAACGGGCATTGTGAACGAAAGCACAAGATGCTATAATGAACGACGAAAGTTGCTAAAAGGAGGGCAAATGGCAGGAATTGCATCGTATGGTGCGTACATACCGCTATTCCGACTGAATCGAGCAGATATCAACAGCGCGTGGGGTGGTATGTTCCCAGTCCCAGGCGAGAAAGCTGTTGCCGGCTATGACGAAGACAGCATAACCATGGCAGTTGCAGCCGCCAGGGACTGTCTCAAGGGCTTCGACCGCAGCAAGATCGACCGTTTGTATTTCGCCTCAACAACCTCTCCCTACAAGGAGAAGTTGGCAGCATCTATAGTGGCAGGTGCCCTAGGGCTGCGCAACGACATCTACACCATGGACTTCTCTGGCTCCCTCAGGGCAGGGACAAGCGCACTGAGAGCAGCGATGGACGCTGTGGACTCCAAGGCAGCTAAATCCGTTCTGGTCACCTGCGCTGAGACCAGACTGGGGGCACCTAAGGGCGATAAAGAGATAACCTTAGGAGACGGTGCAGCCGCTTTCCTGGTTTCGGATGCCGGCGTCGCTGCTCACTTCGAAGGCAGCTACTCTATGTTCCAGGAAATGCACGAGAACTGGCGCTCGGACAAGGACGTCTTCGTCCGCTCCTGGGAGGAGAGGTTCATCCGAGAAGTAGGCTACACCCGCGTTATCCCGCAGTCTATCGGTGTTGCCCTGAAGAACTGCAACATAACGGCGAAGGATATCACCAAAGCCGCTATCTACGCTCCCGACCCCAGGCTGCTGGCTACTGTGGCGGGAAAGATTGGCTTCGAACCCTTTTCTCAGCTTGTGGACCCCATGTTCATGACTGTCGGCAACACCGGCTCTGCGCTTTCTCTGATGATGCTGGTGTCAGCCCTGGAGGACGCCAACCCAGGCGACAGGCTGATGTGCGTCAGCTACGGCGATGGCTGCGACGTACTGATTATGAAAGCTACCGAGGGGATTACCAAGATAAAGGACAGAAGAGCTATAAAGCGCCACCTTGAATCGAAGAAAATGATCCCCAACTACCTGAAATACATCCAGTGGCGCGGTCTGATGGAAACCGACCCCCCGCCTCGCCCGCCCATCAACCACATATCGGTGCCGGCGCTGTGGAGAGACCGCGAGTGGGGCCTTTCGCTCACTGGTCAGAGATGCAAAAAATGCAAGACTCCCCAGTACCCGCCTCAGCGTGTTTGCGTTATCTGCCAGGCGCAGGACGATTTCGAGCCTTACCACTTCACCGATGTTAAGGCCACGCTCACTTCCTTCTCCCATGATAACCTGGCAGCCAGCATAGACCCGCCGACGACCATTGCAGCGGTTGACTTCGTGGAGGGCGGCAGAATCATCTTCAATATGACTGACCGCAACCCCGATGAGGTAAAGACAGGCATGCCGTTAGAGATGGTATTTAGACAGGTCCACTACTGGGAGGGGATTCACAACTACTGGTGGAAGTGCGCACCCATCAGGTGCTAAAACGTAGCTATAACCATAATTGCTATATACTAAGGAGGGTAAATGGGGAGCATCAAAGGCATTAGAGACAAGGTCGCAATCATAGGAATGGGCTGCACCAAATTTGGTGAGCATTGGGATAAAAGTAAAAATGACTTAATCTATGAGGCAGTCAGGGATGCCCTCATAGATGCCAAGCTGGAGACTAAGGATTTAGAGGCTGCCTGGGGAGGAACCTGGGTATCGGGCTTCGATGGGCGCTGCCTGGCAGACCCCTTGAAATTGCAATACATACCCGTCACCAGGGTGGAGAACGCCTGCGCCTCAGGGTCGGACGCCTTCAGAAACGCCTGCTACGCGGTAGCCGCCGGCGCTTACGATATCTGTCTGGCTGTAGGCTTCGAAAAGTTGAAGGACTCCGGCTGGAGCGGACTACCCGACCAGCAGAGTTTGCCCAGCAACAGGTATCCCGACCGTACCGCCCCGGGCATGTTCGCCTTGATGGCTACTACATACTTCTCCAAGTACAAGCTGAGCCCTGAAGAGGGCAAGAGGATGATAGGCCTGGTCTCTGTGAAGAGCCATCACAACGGCACCCTGAATCCCAGGGCACACCTGCGCAGAGAGGTAACCATAGAGCAGGTGATGAACGCGCCTATTGTGGCCTGGCCTCTGGGTCTCTTCGATTGCTGCGGCGTGAGCGACGGTGCAGCAGCTGCCATTGTTTGCAGGGCCGACGTGGCGAAGAAGTACAGGCCCGACCCTGTTTATGTCAAGGCATTACAGATTTCCGTGTGCCCCAGCGAGGGCGAGATGAGGGCTGACTACGACTTCACCACTGTGAAGGCAACTGTCAGGGCCGGCGAAGCAGCCTATCAGGAAGCCGGAATAAAGAACCCGCGTGAAGAGATAAGTATGGCTGAGCTTCATGACTGCTTCAGCATCACCGAGGCTGTGACCTGCGAGGACCTCAAGTTCAGCCCCAAGGGCAAGGTGAAGCAGGACATCGAGTCCGGGTTCTTCGACCTGACCGGAGGTCTGCCGGTACAGCCTGACGGCGGATTGAAGTCCTTCGGGCATCCCATCGGCGCCAGCGGCGTCAGGATGCTGTTTGAGATGTACCTCCAGCTACAGGGCAAAGCCGACAAGCGACAGATAAAGAACCCCAAGCTCGGTCTGACCCATAACCTGGGCGGCATCCCTGTGAGCAACACCGTGAGCGTGCTTATCATCGGCCTATAGAAGGCATGCATAAACAAACTTAAAGACGGTTATTGGGCGACCCGCCAGAGGCGGGTCGCCCGCAATGTATTAGGCGGATTTCTAACGTTACGTTGCCTAGTTGCGTGTTCACCTTGACACATTTCGCAAAGTGAGGCACAATATAGCTTTGTCGGGTCTGGGCAAAGCGGCGCCCAAAAGGGGATGGCTATGGATATGATGCAGGCTATTAAGGGAAGAAGGAGCATTCGCAAATATAAGCCTATCCCTGTGGACGACAAGGCTGTCGAGGAAGTGCTGGAGGCTGCGAGGTGGGCTCCGTCCTGGAAAAACTGTCAGTGCTGGAGATTTGTGGTTGTTCGAGACCCTCAATTGAAAGAAAAGCTGGCAGCTACTCTGATACCTGAGACAAATCGAGCAGCTATTGGTATCAGGGAGGCTCCGGTTGTTATAGTCGCCTGCGCCGAGCTGGGCAAGTCGGGCTATCACAAAGGCGAGCACGGTACCGATAAGGGCGACTGGTTCATGTTCGATACAGCGTTGGCGATGCAGAATCTGGCGCTGGCAGCTTATGCTATGGGCCTGGGCACAGTACATGTTGGTCTGTTCGATGCCAAGGAAGCAGCTAGAATCCTTGATGTTCCCGACGGCGTGGTAGTGGTGGAGATGACCCCCTTGGGCTATCCCGATGAAGAGGCAAGAGGCCCGGGGAGGAAAGAACTGGCTGAGATTGTAAGCCGAGAAAAATATGGCAAGAAATAGCCGGGCACATTCCTAGGTACTAGTGTTGACTGAGGTAAGCATATGAGTTCGGTTGTTAAGAAACGGGCCAAGAAGATGGCCAAGCACAAGCATCGCAAGATGTTGAAGAAGACCAGGTGGCAGAGACGGCACGGATAAAATAGAGGAGACTACCGGGAAAGCCGTTAGCCGGTTAACAAGGCGATGTGGCAGGTGATTGGTCAATCCAGGGCGGTAGAGTTGCTGAGGCGCAGCTTGGAGAGCGAGCGCCTCTCTCATGCCTACCTTTTTGTGGGCCAGCCTCATGTGGGCAAAATGACCTTGGCTATTAATCTCGCCCAGGCACTCAACTGCGAACAAGAGGCACAACCTTGTGGGCAATGCCGCTCCTGCCTACTCATAGCAGCAGGAAACCACCCGGACGTGCAGCTTATCGGGCGCATGACGAATGCGGATTTCGGAGAAGCTTCTACCAAGAAAGAGATAAGCATAGCGCAGATAAAGGAGATACAACGGTCTGCCGGCCTACAACCCTATGAGGGCAGGCACAGGGTGTTTATTATTGATGGCGCCGAGTATCTAAACGAAGAGTCAGCTAATTGCCTGCTCAAGACGCTGGAGGAACCGCCGCCCAAGGTGCTCTTCATACTGCTGACGGTTAACGATGGCAGGTTGTTACCTACAATTGTTTCTCGCTGTCAGCGGGTGGAACTTTTCCCGCTCCCTGCTTCGGTCATAGAACAGTCGTTGATTGAACAGTGGCAGGCACTACCTGAGAAAGCCAGGGTGTTAAGCAGACTATGTCGCGGCAGTATAGGATGGGCAGTTTGCGCCGCACATGATGAAAGCCTTGCGCAGGAACGCTCCCAAAAGTTGGATGAGCTTGTGAGTCTAAATGACGCCAGCCTTGAACGGCAGTTCGCCTTCGCTGCCAAATTAGCAGCTCAATTCAACAAGAACCGAGATTCGGTCGAGGAGATGCTTGAGCTATGGCTGGGGTGGTGGCGAGACGTCATTCTAACCAAGGAGGGATGCAGCCAGTTCATAACCAACATCGATAAAGAAGCAGTGCTGCGTAATCACGCAGAGTGTTACAGCCTGAGTGGCATCAGGGCTTTTATGGAATCTATTCGGGAGGCCCTGGGGCAACTGGAGCAGAACGCAAATCCGCGTCTGGTTCTGGAAGTCCTGATGCTGAGCATCCCGAATAGGGGCGAAAGAAAAGATAAGGTGATACAACTTCAGGGGTTATCAGATTGAGTAAAATAGTAGGTGTTCGGTTCAGGCGAGCAGGAGTGATATACTACTTCGACCCCGCGGATATCGAGCTTGCTACAGGCGATGACGTGGTGGTCGATACCTCTCGGGGCTCGGCAATTGGGAAAGTTGTTTTAGCTCCCAAGGAGGTAACTTCTATCGAACTCAGCGAGCCTTTGAAGCCGGTTCTGCGTAAAGCCCAGCCAGATGACCACGAGAAGTTGAAGACGATGAAGGAAAAGGAGAATGAGGCGATAGCCAAGTGTGAAGAACTTGTGGAGCGATTTCATCTTCCCATGAAGCTACTCTCAGCAGAATCCAATCTCGATGGCAGCTATCTCACCATCTACTTCAAATCTGAGAAGAGGGTGGACTTTAGGGCTCTGCTGCGTGAACTTTCCAGTACTTTAAAAAACCGCGTAGAACTGCGTCAGGTGGGTACCCGCGATGCCGCTAAACTAGTCGGTGGTATAGGCAGATGCGGGCGGCCTTTGTGTTGCGCCAGCCATTTGTGCAAGTTCGAAACTATCTCCATGAGGATGGCCCGCGAGCAAAACTTGCCTCTTAATCCGGCTAATATCTCCGGCGTGTGCGGCCGGCTGCTTTGCTGCCTGTCTTACGAGAATGAGCAATATCGCGTTATGAAGCAGAAGCTGCCCGCTGTGGGTGATACCATCACCACCCGTCTGGGCGCGGGCAAAGTGATAGGCGGCAATCCTCTCAAGGAAACGGTCACGGTGCAACTCGAGAGCGAAGCTGTATTGGAGTTGCCCCTTTCTGAGATCAAGCCGTGCAGCAGCAATTAGCCTCTATAAGCAACAATATCAACCTTCCGAGCATAAAAGACTGCCAAAGTATTGCATTATCAACTGAAATATGATATGCTTCCCGCGCTAATCTTTTGAGGTTGGCAGAGGAGGTGATGTGGTTTCCACATTATGGAAACTGAATTGCTCTCGGTAGACGATATAACAAAGATACTCAGGATAAGCAGGGGTACTGCGCAAAGATGGTGTCGTGACCGCAGGCTCCCAGCGGCAAAGATTGGGAAAGCATATCGGATCAGAAAAGAGGACCTCGACAAGTGGTATGAGGGGAAGCTCTTGGACAAAGTAACTGCTGAGCGGTAGGCTTCTTAAATCTGAAATAGAAGGACAAACCACATTTCAACCACCGTGCAAAGGGAAGGTAGTGGTTTTTTGTCCGGATAACCTAGAAGGGGGTGGGAACAATGCACCTGATTATTGATGGTTACGGAGGCGATCCCCAGAAGATGCAGGATGTCGAATTCATCTATAAAATACTCGACGCCTATCCCTCTCAAATCGGGATGACTAAAATCTCAACCCCCCATGTCAACAAATATGTTGGGTCTAAACCCGAGGATTGGGGGGTTTCTGGCTTTGTTCTCATTGCCGAGAGCCATATCAGCATACACACCTTTCCCGAGAAATTCTACATCAATATCGATGTCTTCTCCTGCAAAGAGTTCGATGCCGAACGAGCTATCAAGGAATTCAAGCAGAACTTCGGACTAACCGAGGTGAGGAGCTATATCCTCAACCGAGGCCTCGAATTTTCCAACGATCAGCAACCTTCCCTAGTCTTGGACTCAGCAAGCAGCAGGTGAGACACTCAGTTTGCATGGACAGACGAATTGACTGATGAACTGTTCTTGCCCCCACGCAGCTTTGCCGGCATACCTCCCCAAGCTGCACCCTTCGATACAGCGAAGGTCGTGATTATCCCCGTGCCCTATGACGGCACTGCTGAGTATAAAAGCGGAGCCCGAGAGGGGCCACAGGCTATCATAGACGCCTCACAATACCTCGAGCTATACGACGCTGAGTTGGAGCGCGAAATCAGCGAGGTAGGCATACACACCCTACCTGAGGTACAACCACTGGTGAGCGGCCCCGAGTTTATGGTGGAGCGGGTTTACGGAATAGCGAAGTATCTGATTGAAAAAGGCAAGTTCCCGGCTATGTTGGGGGGAGAGCATTCGCTCACCCTAGGTGCAGTCAAGGCTTTTCACGAAAAGTACCCCGAACTCTCAGTGCTGCAATTGGATGCACACGCTGACCTCCGTGACCAGTACCAAGGGACAAGATACGGCAATGCTTCCGTAACGCGCCGGGTATGGGAGATTTGCCCTGTCGTGCAGGTGGGCATCCGCAGCTTCAGCCTGGAGGAACTCAAGTTTCTGCAACAGCAGCAGAAGGAGCCGTTCTACGCCGAGACTTCGAACAGCCCTGATTTTGTAAGCCGAGTGATCTCTGCACTCTCATCCAAGGTATATGTATCTATCGACCTCGATGTTTTTGACCCCTCGATTATGTCGGCAGTGGGCACCCCCGAACCAGGGGGCTTGAGCTGGCAGCAGGTGCTGGACCTGTTGCGAGCAGTAGCTACCAGCAAAAAAATCATCGGCTTCGACCTGATGGAGCTCTGTCCCCGAGAAGGGCCAACCTCATGCGCCTTCCTCGCTGCCAAGCTGGCATACAAGTTAATCGGATACGCTACATCCCTTTAATCCCTCATCCGTATACCCGCTAATAAGTCTTACTCTCCAAGCTCGAAATCTTAAACGTTCGATCCAGGTACTATTTTCCCATCGCTAACAGCACTAAATAACCATGTACACTCGATGGCAGGTGCGCTAATGTTTGAACGAGACAGTCGCGTGTTCAACCATCGAGTACTGGGTATAGGAATAAAAGCTGGCAATATCAAAGGTCTTAATTTGTGAGAGAACGAATGACTTGCGAAGCAAAGCTTAAGAGGGCAAAGTATGAGCCTGCGTAGGAAAACTACAGTTATCATCTTGGCCACCCTGATTGGCCTGCTGTTGATTCTATTTGCAGTCTCGCAAGGCATCCTGCTGAACAGTTTCTCACGACTGGAAGTGAAGGACACCTCCAAGAACGTTGAACGGACCTTGGGCGCTCTATCAGACGACGTCTCAAGTTTAGTCACTATGACCAGGGATTGGGCTGCCTGGGATGATACGTACAATTTCATTGAGAACGGCAATGAGGAATATATCGAGGCAAATCCGACCGATGCGACTTTCGAGGGGCTCAGGGTCAATGTCATGCTGTTCATCAATTCTTCAGGGCAGATCGTTTATAGCAAGGCATTTGACCTGGAGCAAGAGCAAGGTGCGCCGGTCCCGCAGAGCTTGCTGGGACTTATTTCTCCTGAAAGCATCCTTGTACATCACCCGAACACGGAGAGCGCGGTAAGTGGAATAATTCTCCTTCCTGAAGGCCCCATGCTCATCGCCTCGCAGCCTGTTTTAACCAGCCAAAATGAAGGCCCGATTCGGGGTGCTCTGATTATGGGACGCTTCCTTGACTCCGCAGAAATCGCGAGGCTGGCTGAGACAACCCAGTTATCGCTCGCCGTCCAACGTTTAGATGAGCCACAGATGACATCGGATTTTCAAGCAGCGCGTTCATCTTTGTCAGGGGATACGCCGATTTTTGTCAGACCATTAGATAAGAAGTCTGTTGCGGGGTATACCCTCCTCAATGATGTCTACGGTAACCCAGTCATGATGCTGAGGGTAGACGTGCCCAGAGACGTCTATCAGCAAGGGCAAGCCAGCCAGCTTTATTTCATAGTATCGATACTCGGGGTTGGTCTGGTGTTTGGCGTGGTAGTGCTATTGCTTTTAGGGAAATCGGTGTTATCTCCGCTGTCAAGGCTCAGCGCTGTAGTCGGCAATATAGGCAAAACCGGAGCCCTGTCGGTCCGAGTGCCAGTGGAAGGCAAAGATGAATTATCGAGTCTATCAAGCGACATCAACGGGATGCTGGAATCGTTGGAACGTTCTCATAATGACCTACAGGAATCGGAGGAGAAGTTCAAACATCTGGTGGAGGACATGAACGATGGGTATTTTGTAGTTCAGAACTTCAAAATAGTCTTTGCCAATGCCCGCAGCGCCGAGATGTTCGGGTATTCTGTCGAGGAGGTAACCGGTAGAACTGTTGAGGGACTTCTGCCACCTAAAGAAGCAAAAATGTTGTCAGAATGGTATGCAAGGAGGCTCCGCGGAGAAGCTGTGCCTCAACAGTACGAGACTACGTTGACCAGGAACGACGGAACAACAGTTACCGTCGAGTTTGGAGCCAAGCGCGTGTACTATGCAGGCAAGCCTGCCGTTTCTGCGGTTATGAGGGACATCACCAAGCGCAGGCAGATGGAGGAGGCACTGCGCGAAAGTGAGGCAAAATATCGCGATGTTGTCGAGCGAGCTAATGATGTGGTTGCCATAGTCCAGGACACGATTATCAGATATATCAACAACCGTTCGTCAGAAATGCTGGGTTATACGCCTAAACAGATGATTGGCACTCCAATGATGGAGTACGTTCACCCCGACGAGTTTCAGAGACTCATCTCTCGCTACGAACAGCGGATGGCGGGAGAGCATGTAGAGTCCGTATATGAGACAGCGCTTCTGCACAAAGATGGCAGAAGAGTAGATATTGAAATAAATGTAGGCTTAATTACATACGAGGGAAGGCCTGCTGAACTCATCATAGTGCGTGATATCACAGAGCGCAGGAAGGTCCTAGAGGCTCTGCGGGAATCAGAGAAGCACTACTCGGCATTGGTCGGAAGTCTCAACGATGCAATCTTCAAGCTCAGGGGCAAGACAATTACCTGGTGTAATGACAGAGTCAATGATTTATATGGCTACCCCAAAGAGGAGTTAATCGGCAAAAATCCAAGCTTACTTTTCCCACAGGACATCAGCCGTTCGGAATTTATTAAGAGAATCTCTACCGCCATAAATGAGAAGGGCTTCTTCCGTGATAAAGCCAAGGTAAGAAGAAAGGATGGAGACATAGTAGATGTCGAGTACTCTATCTCGCTGATACCCGGTGTTGAGCCGATGGAATTGGTCTCAGTCGCCCGCGACATCACCGAGCGCGAGCATATTGCGGAAGAAGTTGCTAATAGCGAAGCGAAATACCGAAGCCTTTTTGAGACAGCGGCTGCCGGAGTGGCCACCATAGACTTGAAAGGGCAGTTTGTCCTTGTCAATGAAGCGCTTTGTGGTATGGTTGGGTATTCTCAAAAAGAATTAATTGGTAGCAGCTTCACCGACTTCCTTTACCCAGACGATGCGCCCCAGATACTGAATCTATTTGCGGCGGGGCTCGTAGGCCAGGATGAACATCCTCCCTTGGAGTTTAGAACGACTCACAGAGACGGGCATATTGTTTGGTTAAGCTCTAGGCCTACCGCTCTGGTGCGTGGGGACGAAACAATCGGATTCAGTGCCATTATCCATGACATCACCGAGCGCAAGCGGATGGAGGAGTCACTCAGGGAAAGCGAGGAGAAATTCCGCAACGTTCTCGATAATTCTCACGACATGATATATAGCTTGAACCTTCAGACTGGCAGATATGAGTATGTGAGTCCGGCATCGAATCAAGTGCTCGGATATAGTCCGGAGGAGTTCCAAGCACTTGATTCAGATGAACTAATCTCCTTGGCGCATCCTGAAGATGCAGAAAAGCTGCAACAGAATATCATCGATTTGATCACGCAAGGAAAGAACCGAGTTCTATCTGTTGAGTATCGGGTTAAACACAAAGAGCTAGGTTATCGCTGGGTAAGCGATAACCGTTCGGCGGTATACGATGGTGCAAACATGCCAGTGGCGATAGTTGGCAGTCTGAGAGACATCAATGAGCATAAACTGGCACAGGAGGCCTTGCGCCAAAGAGAGCAAGATTATTTAGTCTTGTTGGAGAGCACACAAGATTGCATCATCGTGTTCGATGCTGGAACGTTGAAGGTCATTTTCGGTAACCGACGTGCCGACCTGATGTTTGGATTCAATCCGATTTTGCATGATGGGATCGGGGTGAACTTACTGGATTTTGTGCACCCCGACGACAAAGAGGTAGTTCTGAAAGGCCTCGCCGAAGACCTGTACACCAGTGAGCGGCGCAAAAGATTTGAGGTTCGGGCGAAGACGAAAGACGGAAAAGAGCTATGGGTAAGCGCACTTGCCACAAGGATCGAATTCCAGGGAAGAGTTTCGGTTCTGCTTTCATTGAAAGACATTACCGAGACCAAGCAGACGCAGGAAGCGCTAAGACAGTCAGAGGAGCTATACGCAGCCATGGCCAACAGCTCGCAGGTTGGCATTTATATTGTGCAAGATGGCAAGTTCGTTTTTGTAAACCCGCAGTTTCAGAAGGACACAGGGTTTTCGGCTGATGAATTGGTAGGTACGGACTCGATGCGTATTGTCCATCCAGAGGACAGGGAGACGGTCAGGGAAAACGCGGCGAAGATGTTGAAGGGTGAGCTTAACTCCCCGTACGAGTACAGGGCTATTGACAGAAGTGGAAGAACCAGAGTAGTTGCGGAAAGGGTTGCCTCTATTCGATACGGAGGAAAACTGGCATCTATGGGCTGCTACATGGACATCACCGAGCGCAAGCGGATGGAGGAGGCCCTAAAGGAAAGCGAGGAGAAACTCCGCAGTGTGATCGACAATTCTCTCGATATGATATATAGCTTGAACCTTCAGACTGGCAGATATGAGTATGTGAGTCCGGCATCCGAAAGAATACTCGGCTACAGTCCAGAAGAGGTGATACGGCGTAGCCTTGAAGAATCGAGGGCTAAGATACATCCTGAGGATGTGCAAATGCTGGACGAAAATGTCATCGAATTGATCGCTTCGAAAGGAGCTACCGCTTCCAGGATTCGGTATCGGGTCAAACACAAGGAGCTAGGGTATCGGTGGATAAGTGACAGCCGTTCTGTGATATACGGTGAAGGAAATACACCAGTGGCAATAGTTGGCAATCTGAAAGACATCACCGAGCGCAAGGACATAGAGGAAAAGTTGAATCAGATAATGACTGAGCTGGCTCGCTCTAATACCGAGCTGGAACGGTTTGCTTACGTGGCATCTCACGACCTGCAGGAGCCGTTGCGTATGGTGGCCAGCTATACCCAGCTCCTGGCGCGCCGCTACAAAGGCAAACTCGATGCCGATGCCGATGAGTTCATTGGCTACGCTGTGGACGGTGCTACCAGGATGCAGCAGCTCATCAATGCCCTGTTGGACTATTCGAGGGTGAGCACACGCGGTAAACCCTTTGAACCGACCAATTGTGAGGAGATTCTTAATCAAGCAGCCGCCAATTTACAGGCTTCTATCAAAGAAAATAATGCAGTAGTAACCCATGATCACTTGCCGACTGTTATGGCTGATACCACACAAATGGTTCAGTTGTTCCAGAACCTGATGGGCAACGCCATCAAGTTCCATAGCGAGAAGAAACCCAAAGTGCACATAGGAGCAGAGCGTAATGGCACTGAGTGGATTTTCTCGGTACGCGACAATGGTATCGGAATAGACCCCCAGTATTTTGATCGCATCTTCGTTATCTTCCAGCGCCTGCATGGCAGAGGGGAATACCCAGGCACAGGCATAGGGCTGGCGATATGCAAGAAAATCATAGAGCGTCACAAGGGACGTATCTGGGTTGAGTCACAGCCTGGAAAGGGCGCCGCATTTTATTTCACAATCCCTATCGAAAGTGAGGAGAAACCATGAACATTACAGAACTGGGCAGACCTATCGAGATTTTGTTAGTTGAGGATAATCCCGGCGATGTACGACTGACTATGGAAGGCCTCCGTGAGGCCAAGGTTTGTAATCGGATACACTCGGTCTACGATGGTATGGAGGCCCTGGCTTTTCTCAATCGAGAAGGTAGCTACATCAACGTACCTTTCCCCGACCTTATCCTGCTTGACCTGAATCTGCCTAAAAAGGATGGACGAGAGGTTCTCGCATCAATTAAGGCCAACGAAAAAATTAAGCACATACCGGTGGTGGTACTGACCACCTCGAAGTCTGAGGAGGATATTGTTAAGAGTTATGAACTGCAGGCGAACTGCTATGTCACCAAGCCGGTTGATTTGGACCAGTTCCTCGAAGTAGTGAAGACAATCAGTGACTTCTGGCTCGCCGTGGTAAAGCTACCTACAGGGGGTGATGGAAGTGGAAGGTGAAAAAATCAGAATATTGCTGATAGAAGATAACCCGGGGGACGCCCGTCTGATAAGGGAGTTGCTTGCTGAGGGCGGCGGAGCTTCATTCGATTTGGAGCATGTTGACTGCCTCTCGAAAGGATTGACCCGCCTTGCTCAGGGGGGCGTGGACATAGTTCTCCTAGATCTCACACTTCCAGATAGCCATGACCTTGATGGCCTGGGCAAGATATTAGCCCAAACCCTGGAGGTGCCGATTGTAGTGCTGAGCGGCCTCAGCGACGAGAGGGTTACAATCAAAGCAGTGCGAGGCGGAGCACAAGACTTTCTGGTTAAGGGGAAAATAGATAGCAACATTTTGGTTCGGGCTCTCCGTTATGCTATCGAAAGGCAACGGCTGCGGGTAGCTTTGCGTGAGAGCGAAGCGCGTTACCGCTTGCTCGCTGATAACATTGCGGATGTAATTTGGACAGCGGATTCAGAAGCCAGGATAACCTATGTCAGCCCGTCTATTAAACGCGTCCTGGGATATACAGTGGAAGAGACCCTGAAACTGAAAATCAGTGATATTTTGACCCCCGATTCCACTGAGCAGGCACGCAGGTTTGTGAAGTGGCAAATGAAAACCTTTGCCAAGGGAGTGCAATACCCTCCCACATCTATGACACTTGAGCACGTCCGAAAGGATGGCTCAACGGTATGGGCCGAGGTCATGTTGTCATTTATGCAGGATAAAAATGGAAATGTCACAGGGATTATGGGGGCTACCCGGGACATCACTGAGCGCAAGAAGACTGAGGAAGCACTGCGTGAGAGTGAACAGCGTTACCGCCTGCTCGCTGAGAATATTAAGGATGTCATCTGGACCGTTGATATGAATCTGCGCCTATCATATACTAGCCCCTCCATTACACAATTGACAGGCTATCGTCATGAGGAATACATAACCAAGACTTTGGAGGAGATCTTGACTCCAGCCTCTGCTAAGTTCATTGCTAATCTTTTTGCTGAAGAACTAGCTTTGGAGAATAGTGGGCACGGTGATTTGTTCAGAGCGCGTACATTTGAGGTAGAGTTAATTTGCAAAGACGGCTCTACAGTTCCTGTCGAGATGAAAGCAACCGCGCTCCGTGACGCGGATGGTCGGCCGATCAGGGTGCTCGGTGTTTCTCGTGATATCACCGAGCGCAGGAAGGCAGAGGAAGCGCTAAAGGAGAGCGAAACGCGATTTCGGACGGTTTTCGAGGGGACAAGCCTGGGTATAGCTCTTGTAGATTTCGATGGCAAGGCACTCAGCATCAATCCTGCGTTCGAGCGGATGATTGGTTACAACATGGAAGAATTTAAGGAGATAGAGGGTAGTTTAAAGTATCTCCATCCTGACGATGCCATTATGGATGCAAAGCTCTATATAGAAATGTTGAAGGGGAAGCGAGAGCACTACACTGTCGACAAACGTTACATACGGAAGGATGGGGAGGTCATCTGGGGTCGCCAGAACCTCTCCGCCGTACGGGGTGCCGAGGGCAAACCAAAATATTTCGTTGCCATGGTAGAGGACATCACTGAGCGAAAGAAGACCGAGAATGCATTGCGAGAGTCTGAAGAGAAGTTGAGGCGCTATCTGGAAAGCAGCCCCGATGCTATTTATATCCATGATTTGAAGGGAACCTTCTTGCGCGGGAACAATGCAGGAGAAGAACTCCTGGGGTATTCAGCAGATGAAATCGAGGGGAAAAGCTTCCTGGAACTTCCTATTCTACCCCCGGAATATTTACCGAAAGCGATTCAGTTACTACAACTCAGCGCGGCTGGAAAGCCCACCGGGCCTGATGAGTTTGAGTTGATAAGAAAAGACGGAAGCCATGTGTTCGTTGAGATATCTGCTTATCCGATGACACAAGGGGACAAAATCGAGGTTATCGGCATAGCTCGCGACATCACCGAGCGTAAGAAGATGGAGCAGGAATTGCGCCGCCTCTCCGATGCAGTGAATATGTCTAAGGATAGCTTTGCTATCAGCGACATGGAAGGAAGAATTATAGAAGCAAACGAGGCAGCCCTGAAAATGCATGGAGTGGAGAATAAAGCAGATCTAATTGGAAGAGGAGCCCTGGAATTAATCGCCCCTGAAGACCATGAGATGCTGACTGACAAGATGGCAAAGGCACTGGAAACAGGCTCCCTACCATATATAGAGTATCACTGCCTAAAAAATGATGGCAGCAAGTGTGTTGTTGAGGCCAGTATCTCAGTGATGAAAGATAAAAGCGGAGAACCGACAGGGTATATGGCGGTTGCCCGTGACATCACTGAGCGCAAGCGTATGGAGGACGCGCTGAGACAGAGCGAGCAGAGTTATAGAGTCTTGTTAGAGAGCACGCATGACAGTATCATTGTTGTCGATGCTGAGACTTTTAAGGTAACCTTTGGTAACCGGCGTGCTTCGCTGATGTTTGGATTCGATCCCGTACTCCAAGATGCAGTCGGGGTGAACCTACTTGATTTTATCCACCCCGAGGACAGAGAGATAGCCATAGAGGGATTTGTGAAAGACCTATATCAGGCAGAGCGGCGCCGGAGATACGATGTTAGAGCAAAGACGCGGGACGGTAGAGAAATATGGGTAAGCGCCCTTGGCACAAGGATTGAATTTCAGGGAAGAATTGCGGTTTTGCTTTCGTTAAGGGACATCACCAAGGACAAGCAGATGGAGGAGGAGAAACGAAAGCTGGAGGAGCAGATTCAACTCACTGGACGCCTGGCTGCGGTCGGCGAGCTGGCGGCAGGCGTTGCCCACGAGTTGAACAATCCTATTACAGCTATTAAGGGATATGCCCAACTTCTAACAAAGAAAAAGGAACTCGATGAACCTTTGAGAAAAGACCTGGAAACCATATACAGGGAGTCACAGCGCGCTGCTAGAATCACGCAGAACCTTCTTTCTTTTGCACGGAAGCATGAACCTGAGAAGCACCTTATCTCGATTAATGAGGTTATTGAGAAAACTCTGGAACTGCGCGCTCACCCCATGAAGGTTAATAATATAGAGGTGATTGAAGAGCTTGACGCTGACCTACCGAAGACCCTGGCTGACTTCCACCAGATGCAGCAGGTATTCGTAAACATTATCAATAATGCAGAGCAGGCTATGACAGAGGCACATGGGAAAGGGAGGCTTGTGGTAAAGACTAAGAAGGTGCGCGATATGATCCAGATAAGCTTTGCTGATGATGGCCCGGGCATCCCCGAGGACAACACAAAGAGGATATTTGACCCGTTTTTTACTACCAAAGAGGTGGGCAAGGGGACAGGGCTGGGTCTGAGCATCTGCTATGGGCTTGTTGAAGCTCATGGCGGCCGCATATATGCCAGAAGCAAGCTTGGGCAAGGTGCTACCTTTGTGGTAGAGATACCGATAGTATCCGAAGACCGGCTAGTTGCCGAAGCAGCTTTACTAAATCCAGGTTCAAGGGGTGTAACATGGAAGAAGCCAAGGGAACAATACTAATAGTTGATGACGAGGAGGCAATCAGGAACATCCTCTCTCGCAAGCTGGAGTCGGATGGCTGCAATTGTGAGGTGGCTGCCGATGGCAAAGAAGCTTTGTGGAAAGCATTCATGACGGACTTTGACCTGGTGCTTATGGATATCAAGATGCCCGGGCTTTCGGGAATGGAGGCATTGCCCCAGATAATAACTAATCACCCTGATACCTGCGTGATCATGCTGACGGCAGTAGTGGATACAGAGACGGCTGTCCAGGCCATGAAACTTGGGGCATACGACTATGTGACTAAACCCTTTGATCTGGATGACCTCGGCATGAGAGTGCAGAAGGCTCTGGAAAGAAGGAAACTAGTATTGGAAAACAGGGATTACCAGCTTCGACTGGAGCAAAAGGTACATCAGCAGGCCTGGCAAATACAGGAGTACTACCGTAAAGCTGTGGAAACGCTGTCAAGCGAACAGATAGCTCTAGAGAATTCGCAGACCGAGAGCATGTCAAAACAGAGAGAGGGCGCGCCTGGAGCAGACGTCGCTAATAAACTTACCGAGTCATCAAGCCCGGTCAGGGACTTCGCCAAGAAGTTGTCTCAGCTGTTCAGCAGAGGGGCACCCGATTTGTCAGATGTAAATTTTGATGCTGCATCTACACAGACAAGGACAGCAAACAAGGTACCTTAAGTTGGGATTGTTCCTGAGAAAGATAATTTTTTGTCTTTTACAATGGGGCGGTAGAGTTGTCGTTCTCGCGTCCTGTAATCTTGCAGCAGATCCTGCAACTTTATAATCACCTGAAATCTGTTCGTCAAGTTGATATTTTGAATGTGCTGGGCTCAGCGAATGAAGATGTCACAATCAAAATACTTCCTTCAGCTTCAGGCTTTACAATTGGCCAAAATTCCGCTATAATAGCCGACACTTGAGAGACAGGTGACTGAAGTTAGCTGGCTCTCAGTCTTTTTTAATAGGCTTGCTGGATGGAGAGGGAGGAAGATGGCGCAGAAAGAGGTCTTTCTCACGCCCGAAGGGTTGGAAAAACTCAAAGCAGAACTCGAGCACCTGCGTTCTGTCCGTCGTCAGCAAGTTGCCGACCAGATCCACCGGGCTAAGGAATTAGGTGGTACTGTCGACAACGCCGAGTATGATGATGCCAAAAACGAGCAGGCCTTTGTTGAAGGGCGGATTCTTACCCTGGAGAAGATGCTTAAGAATGCCAGCATAATTCATGAAGAGAAGTCACCCTCTTCATCGGTGAGGCTCGGTTCAAAGGTCACAGTTCGCAGCAAGGGCGGGGAAAAAGAATACTATGCCATCGTGGGCAGCGCGGAGGCCAATCCCACTGAAGGTAAGATCTCTAATGAGTCGCCTGTCGGTAAAGCATTGATGGGCAAGCGGGTGGGCAATGAGGTGGAAGTGCGTGCTCCTGCAGGCGCGCGCAAGATGAAGATAATTGCCATAGAATAAGTTCAACATAAAATGGGTACGTTGATAATTTCGCTCAGGCTCATGAGATGGCGGATAGAAAAGAAGCGCTAACCGGACAACGACTGGAAAAACTCAACAAGATTCGTAGCCGCAACATTGACCCTTACCCCCACCGATACCCTCGAACCCACACCATACAAGCAGCGATAGCACTTTTTCAGCAACAAGAAGAAACTAATGCTGAGGGAACCCAGGTAAGCGTCGCTGGCCGCATCATGTCCCAACGTTCTATGGGTAAGGCAACCTTCCTAGACCTTAGGGACAGCACGGGTAAGATACAGGCCTATCTTCGCCGTGATACCCTGGGCGATGAAAAATATCAATATCTGCGCGATTTCGACATCGGCGACTTTATAGGGGTTAGCGGCAAAGTCTTCAGGACAAAGAGCGGTGAGGTCACGGTGGAGGTCTCCGACTTCACCATGCTCTCCAAATCTCTTCTACCGTTGCCCGAGAAATGGCATGGGCTCACCGATGTGGAGAAACGCTATCGCCAGAGATATCTCGACCTCATCTCTAATGAGGAAGCCAGGCACATCTTCAATGTGCGCAGCAAAACTATCGCCGCCATACGCCGCTTCCTTAATGACCAGGGATTCATTGAGCTGGAGACACCTGTGCTATTGCCGGTGGCTGCGGGGGCAATGGCCCGCCCCTTCTCTACCTATCACAATGAACTGGAGCAGACACTTTATCTGAGGATTGCCCTTGAGCTCTATCTCAAGCGCCTCATTATCGGCGGATTGGATAAGGTTTATGAGATTGGGCGCATCTTCCGCAACGAGGGCCTCTCCGTCAAACACAACCCTGAGTTCACCATGCTTGAAAGCTATGAAGCGTACGCTGACTACAACGATGTCATGGCTATGGTAGAGCAGATGGTATGCCATGTCGCCAATGAGGTCGTTGGTACGCCGGAGCTAACCTTCGGTGAAAATGCTGTCAACCTTTCCCCTCCCTGGAAACGGGTCTATCTTCGGGATGAGCTTAATAAAAAATGTGGCGTCGATTTCTTGGACCAGCGGTATCGTGATTTAGCTACCCTGCGAGAGAAAGCGAAGGCATTAGGCGTGGAAACCGATGATACCCTGAGCTGGGGCCGGGTGGTTGATAAGCTCTTCTCCACGTTCATTGAGCCCACCCTGATACAACCTACCTTCGTCCTCGATTACCCGGTTGAGATTTCGCCGCTGGCTAAAGCTAAGCCCGGCGACCCGAGGCTGGTGGAAAGGTTCGAGTGTTTTATCTGCGGCATGGAGGTCGCTAATGCCTTCACTGAGCTTAACGACCCTATAGAGCAGAGGAAGCGCTTCGAGGAGCAGGAGCGTATGCGTGCCACGATGGGGGATGAAGAGGTGGAGAGACTTGACGAGGATTTCCTCACAGCCATGGAGTACGGCATGCCGCCCACAGGAGGGCTGGGTGTGGGCATTGACCGCCTTGTTATGATATTGACTAACCAGCAGTCGATAAGAGAGGTTATCCTGTTCCCGCAGTTGAAGCCACAGATCATAAAGCCAGAAGGGGCTCCATCTAGAGAGGAATTCGGGAAACCTGCAGTCTCGACTGGAGACAAAAAAGATGCTTAGCCTGCAGTTCATCAGACAGAATCCGGACCTGGTGCGGGAGTCCCTCGCCAAACGCGGCGAGACCTCAGGTCTCGATACAGTCCTGCGTATTGATGAGGAACGCCGTCGCTTGATCCAAGAGGCGGAGAGCCTCAGGGCAAGGAAGAAACAGGTCAGCAAGGACATCGCCAAGATGAAGGAGAAGCCGCCTGAGCTCCTCGCCGAGATGAGAAAGGTTGGTGATTCCATCAAGTCCCTCGAGGCTGAGGTCGAGCGCAAAGAGGCGGAGTTGAACGAGTTATTGCTTCGAATCCCTAACCTGGTGCACCCCAGTGTCCCTGCAGGCAAGGACTCGAGCGACAACGTAGTGGTAAGAGAGTGGGGCAAGCCTAAGAAATTCGATTTCACGCCTCTGGCCCACTGGGACATCGGCCCGAAGCTGGGCATTATCGACTTCGAGCGCGGGGTCAAGATATCGGGCACTCGCTTCTATGTGCTCAAAGAGCAGGGAGCAAGGCTGCAGAGGGCGCTAATCGCCTTCATGCTAGACCTGCACACAAAAGAGCACGGTTATAAAGAGATTTATCCCCCGTATATGGTCAAGCGGGAGTGCATGGTGGGGTCGGGGAATCTGCCCAAGTTCGCCGACAACCTCTATCACGATGAGGAAGACGACCTATGGTTCGTACCCACCGCCGAGGTGCCGCTGACCAACCTTCATCGAGACGAAATACTTGAGCCAGGCGTATTACCTTTCTACTACGTTGCTTACACCGCCTGCTTCCGCCGCGAGAAGATGTCGGCGGGCAAGGACACACGTGGAATCAAGAGGGGGCATCAATTCGACAAGGTAGAGCTCTACAAGTTCGTCGAGGCTGAGAAGTCGGATGAAGAGCTGGAGAAAATGGTCAGTGATGCCTCGGAAGTATGCGAAAAGCTGGGGCTCACTTACCGGGTAGTCCAGCTTTGCAGCGGCGACCTGGGGTTCGCGGCCACCAAGTCCTACGACATCGAGGCGTGGGCACCGGGCTGCGCGGAGTGGCTCGAGGTGAGCTCCTGCAGCAATTGCGGCGATTTCCAGGGTCGCAGGGCGAATATCCGCTACCGCCCCCAACCTAACGCCAAGCCCGAGTTTGTGCACACACTGAACGGCTCCGGCCTGGCCCTGCCCCGCATCCTCATCTCCGTGCTCGAGAACTATCAGCAGCCCGATGGCAGCGTGGCGGTGCCCGAGGTGTTGCGGTCCTTTGTGGGAGCCGACGTAATCAAGTAGGGCTCACCACCTCGTATTTCATTTTGTACCTGGGCTTTCCTTCTTCCGAGGTCAGTATGAATCTGACCTTTTTGCCTTCTATCAGGTGCTTCTCGCTTTCTGTCCGCAGTTTGCGAAAGTCCATAGTCTCGAGAAACATCCTGAGCAGCTCTATCTTATCTTCGAGCTTCCTGTCCTTTTTGCCCTTCTGCATATATTCATCGGCGCTTTTTAGATATTCCCGCCTGGCTGTGCCTTCAATGCAAAGTTCCAGGGTTGGGGTAAGCTCGATTCTGGTTTCCAAGTGGCCTCTTTTGTTATTGCTGGCGATACATTCTTTTCCAGGGTTCGTTCTTGAAGGCAAGGTAGTCCCTGATAGCTTCCCTCAGTATTGTTGCGGAGAGAACGGCACATTCAATGTTCTCCTCCGGCAAGCCACCCAGGGCATCCAGCACTGACTCCGGAGTGATTTTCTTGGTCTCGGCTATAATCTTACCCTTGGCCAGTTCGGTGACCAGGCTCAGGGCAGCGACGGTAGGGCCGCAGCCGGTGGTGGAGAAGGCAATATTCTGGATTCTGTCTCCCCTCATCCTGAGCCAGATTTCCATGATATCCCCGCAGGAGCCGATGGCGCTGGCATAGCCGTCAGGGTTGGGGATGGTTCCCACGTTCCTGGGGTTCCGGGCGTGGTCAATGACTGTTTGACTGAAACCAGTAAAGTCCTGTTTCTGTGGCTCGTCTACCATATTTATTTCTCAATTAATAATCAATAGAGTCTAATGCCTATCGTCAACCCCCTGTTTTCCCCCAAGCGACACCTTTTCAAATCCCCCTTTCTCCCCCTTTACAAAAGGGGGAGAAACTAGAGGACAGTCCTTCTACACGCTCAGGGCGCACAGCCGTGCGCCCCTACATTTCGGTGGAACATCCTTTCCCAAGAAGGACATCGTATCATGATGACTTGTTATTGTTTGCTGCGTCTTTTTTCTTCTCTTCCTTTCTCTCGAACTCTTTCACGCCCTTGGCGAGCTGCTCCAGACGCGCCTGAACACGACCGTTTATGGAGTCCTTCGGGAACTTGCCGCTCTTGAGCCGCTTGCCAGCCTTAATGCCTGTGAGTATCTCTATGCCCTCGTCTACATTCCTTACGCTGTACACTGTGAATTTGCCTTTCTTTATGGCCTCCACCACCTCTTCCTTAAGCATCAGGTTCTCAACATTGCTCTCAGGGATGATGACACCCTGCTTACCGGTCAGGCCTTTCGCCTTGCATACTTCGTAGAAACCCTCGATTTTCTGATTCACCCCACCGATTGCCTGTACATCGCCCTTCTGGTCGATGGAGCCGGTAACAGCTATGCCCTGCTTAATGGGGGCATCCGCCAAGGCCGATAGAAGCACGTAGAACTCGGCGCCCGAAGCGCTATCGCCCTCTACCTCCTCATAGCTTTGCTCAAAAACTAGGCGCGCACTGAGGGAAAGCGGCGTACTAGCGGCATAGCGTTCAGCCATAAGGCCGCTGAGGATGAGCACGCCTTTAGTATGAATGGGCCCGCCCAGCTTAGCTTCACGCTCGATGTCCATGAGCCCCTCGCGGCCGGCAGCTATGCTGGCTGTGATGCGACTGGGCCTGCCGAAGTTGATATCGCCCAGGGCAATTATGGACAGGCCGTTCACCTGCCCCACCGCTTGACCATCGGTGTCTATCCTGAGGATGCCGCGCTCCATCATCTCCTTTATACGTTCATGGATGAGATTTGAGCGATATTCATTCTGCTCAATTGCCTTGGAGATATGAGCCCCTCTGATCAGCCTCTCGCCTTCTGTACCTGCCCAGAAGCTGGCTTCCCTGATGATATCGGCTATTTCAGCGAATCTCGTGGATAGCTTCTTCTGGTCCTCGGCAAGCCGAGAGCTGTGCTCGATGATTTTAGCTACAGCCTTATTATCCATGTGGCGCAGGCTCTCCTTGCCGCAGACGGCACAGAGCGTGCTATTGTACTGTTTCAGGTTCTCTGCATTTAAGTCCATCCGGCTATCGAAATCGGCCTTGACCTTGAATAGCTCGGGGAATTCACGGTCGAGGCTGTAGAGCAGGTGATAATGCAGATTCTCACCGATAACCACAACCTTAATACTCAGGGGTATAGGCTCGGGCAGGATACTTTTCATGCTGATGAATCCGAAACGCTCGGCCAGGTCCTCGATAATGATCTTTTTCTCTCTAAGGGAGCGTTTGAGGCTGTCCCACGACATGAGGTTGCGCAGTATATCGTCTATCCTGACCACCAGATAGCCGCCATTAGCCTTGTGCAGGGAGCCGGGGCGGATCATAGTGAAATCGCCTGAGATGGCGCCGAAGTACGCCTCTTTCTCGAGACGCCCCATCAAGTTATTGAAGGTAGGGTTAGTCTCTATGACGACGGGCGCGCCTTTCAGACCCGAGTTGTCAACCAGCACATTCACCTCGTATTTTCTGAAGGCCTGCGCTGCTGCCAGCCTGGCGAAAGGATTGACTGCGTCTGCCTCGGGCGGCGCGCGGAGGACGGCCTTGTTCTCGACGATATCTTGCTGCACCGCCTTCAGGTATTCGGCCACATCGGTGTTGTCCTGACCATATTTCTTAGTCAAGTCCTCTATGGGCGCTCCCACGACAAACTTCACCACATCCTCGTCCATTTTCTCGACCTGCTCACTACCCTCCCTGTCCCAATTTCTCATCTGGGACATGGCATCCTTGATTTGCTCCTGGATTTCCTCGCGCAGCTTGCCTAACCTCTCCTTCTCTTTGGGATTGAGGCCTAACATATCCTGTTCAGAGAGAGGCTTCCCATCTATGATGGGTATAAGCAGCAGGCCCATAGCAGATGTCTGAATGGCAAAACCCTTGTCATGGGCCATCCGGTTGAGCTGGTTGAAGATTGTCTCTCTTTTTTCGTTGAAAGTATGAGCTATGGCATCCCGCCGCTTGATATAGTCCTCGCTTTCAAATGCCTTCCGTATGTCGGCCTGGGCAGTCTCGATAAATTTCTTCATATCCTTCTGGAACTGGTTAGCCGTGCCTGCTTTCAGCCTGAGGGCCTTCGGCGTATAGGAATCCTTGAAGCTATTGACATAGCACCAGTCCGGGGGGACATCCTTCTCCCGTGCCACAAGCTCCAGGAAAGCGACAATGGCGGTCATTTTCCCGGTGCCGGGCAGGCCAGCAGCGTAGATATTAAAACCCGAATTCTGTATACCGAGGCCAAACTGAAGGGCCTGAAGTGCACGGCTCTGTCCGATAATAGTCTGCACTGGCTTGAGGCCTTCCGTGCTCTCAAACCCCAGGGTATTCGGGTTACAGACTCTTCTCACTTCTTTAGCAGTCAGTTTCCTGGCCATTATAACCTCCGCATCGTTAGATAGCCGTGGAGACCAAGGATATACCCAGTTTGCCTAGTAGTATAGCATATAATCAGACTGTTTAAAGAGGGGTTTAGAACCGCATGTGTCTGGACTTTGAGAGATGATAAGTCTAGAATAGAGGATGAATTGCTCCGCACCGGCAGTTCGGCGAAACGTATAGACGAAATCTAATGAGCTCTGTTTCTCAACTTAAGCCCTTCCTCGAACCGAAGTCCATAGCTGTTGTGGGAGCTAACCCGAACTCAGGCGAGAAAGCCTTCAACGTAGTAGAGAACCTCGCAAACTGCGGCTACCCGGGCAAGGTCTATCCTGTAAACCCCAACTATACCGAAATACTGGGCAAGAAATGCTATGCCTCCGTAAAAGAAATCCCGGGAGATGTCGACCTCGCCATAATAGTAACCCCGCGCAAGGTGGTTCCCCAGATTGTAAGCCAGTGCGGCGAGAAAGGCATAAAAGCAGCTATAGTGGTGGGGCAGGGTTTCGCTGACGCTGCCGACGAGGAAGGCAAGAGGCTGCAGCAGGAGTTAATTGAAACAGCGCGCAAGAGCGGGGTGAGGATTTTAGGGCCCAATACCGTCGGCTCGGCGAACGCTTTCATCGACTTCACCACCTCTTTCTTGAAGCAGACAGACATACGGAAGCTGCCTGTGGGCGTCGTCTGCCAATCCGGCCTCTTTTTCGGCACGGTGGGCAGACTGAGGCTGCTGGGGAAAGGGCTGGACCTAGGGAACTCCTGCGACATAGACGTTGCCGAGGCGATGGAGCACTTTGCCGATGACCCGCAGGTAAAGGTCATCGTACTGCACATAGAAGGCATAAGGGGAGACGGCCAAAGGTTCCGGGAGGCAGCGCAGCGCGTGGTTAAGAAGAAACCCGTTCTGGCTTTGAAGACAGGGAGGAGCGAGAGGTCGGCTAAAGCAGCACAATCCCATACGGGCTCCCTGGTGGGCAAGGATGAGGTCTGGGACGCCGTGTTCAAGCAGAGCGGCATAATTCGGGCAGATGATATCGATGACCTGGCAGACCTGGTGAGAGCTTTCAGCTATCTACCTCCGATGAAAGGCAGAAGGATCGGCGTGGTCACCGCGAGCGGGGGCATCGGGATTATGACCCTGGACGCCTGCGCCAAGCACAATCTCGAGGTAGCGGAGCTAACGCCTGAAACCAAAAAAAGGCTGAATGTCATGTCACCCACCTGGTACAGGGCAGGAAACCCCCTGGATATATGGCCGCTCATCATTAACTCAACCCGCCCCTTCGGAGAGACCCTGAGAGCAGCGATGACCGAGGTGCTGGAAGACCCGCGCATCGATGCCATCGTTGTCTTTGCCGGGGCCTGGTTTCAGGGATTCAAACCGCTGATCACCGATGTCATGAAAGAGACAGCGGATGCCTTTCCCGACAAACCCATCGCCTGGTGCCCTTACGATGGCTGGCTGTTCGATATCCGCTCCCGAGACCTGCAAGATGTCCTGGAGGATGCGGGCAGAGCAGCGGTGTTCTCTATACCCGATGATGCAGTGAGGGCGCTATCCAGGCTCGCCGATTACTCGGAGTTTCGAAATAGAACTCGGTGATAATCCCTCTATCTGCAGGGAACAAGAGGTAGCTGAGGAGATTCGGTTTTTAGGATTCCCCGAGGGGCTTTGAAAGCGGCAAAGAAGTCTGATTAGAAACCGGAGTCAGCAGTTTTTACCTTTTCTTCCTTGTTATGTGAGGGGCTGCTCTACCGGTTTCTCGGTCAGCGCATCCATTTGCGCACAGACAGCAACCTCGGCCTGGGGTAGTTCAGGAGCTTTGTTACCCTCTTCCATCGATGCTGCCTTGGTTTTTCAGCGCCCTCAGGTTTATCGGATGTTTCCCCAGAAACTTTCTCGGGACTTTCTGTAGTTTGCCTGCTTGATGCCAGCAGTTGCTCAGCCTCTTTTATGCTAAGCAGCGCTTCCGCCATAATTTGGGAGCCTCTCTCCTCCGCTGCCTTCGTTATTTCCTGAGCCTGCTGTTCAGCCAATGAGAGCCGTTCTTGTACACTCTCTTCGCACTCTTCGGCTCTCTGCCTGGCTTCGGCTATGATTCTCTGGGCTTCAGCCTCAGCTTTCTCTTTGGCCTCGGTGATAACCTTGTGCGATGCAGCCTTAGCCTTCCCTACGGCTCTGGCCACGATGGCGGCAGCCCTGGCGTTTGCTTCCCTCTCAGCCTCCGCCCTGATTCCCTCGGCCTCCTCGCCAGCTTCGATTACCGTCTTCTCTGCAAGCTCCATCAGAGAATCTACATTCTCGAGTTTTGCGGCAAGCTCTGCATTCTGGTCTATCAGGCTGTTGATGAAAGCCATCAACTCGCCTTCCTGGCCGTCCCCGGCCGGGACAAGTTCTTCTACTTTGCTCTTCTTCGCGAGACCATTCTTCGTAGACATAACTTGATTATCCCTATAAAGTCTACTCCTTTTCGTATATGAGCTTAATGGAAAGAGGAGCGGTGGGCAATGGTAATTTCGTCCTTAGGACAATAGGACTTTTAGACACAAAACGGGAGTCCGAAGTGAGCATTCTTCCAGACAGCAGATATCCAAAGCAGGCGCTTTGTGGGGATAAGCCTCCCTACATGAATCTTTCGAACCTGTCCTTCTTCGCCTTACAAACAGGGCAGATCTCGGGTGGCTCATTTCGGGCGCAGAGATAACCGCATACCTTGCAGCGCCACACGGGCAGCGGAACGGAAAATGCGGCTCCCACATCGATGAATTTCTCGAACCTGTCCTTTTTCGCCTTACATACCGGGCAAATATCAGGCGGGCCATCTCTGGCGCACAGGTAACCGCATACTTTGCAGCGCCAAACCGGCAACGAGACAGGCCTTACCGCTCCCCGAGTTTTTGGCTTCGAGGCCTCTTCTTTCAGCCTCTTCCTTGCCTGCTCAGGGAGCCGCCGCTCGGGTATCGAGCCAGCCACCTTTTTACCCTCGAGTATCTCAGTGGATACGTAGAGCGCACAGTAGCATGACCCGTACTCGTCAACATCGGCGTCCCTGTAGTCGCAGGGGCATATTATGTCAAGGTCGTCTTCCTTCACCCCTGAAGCAAGCCGGCAGGGACAGGCCCAGTAGCCGTATCGTTTCTCATTGATCAGAAGGCTTCTGACGAGGTCTTTGGTAAAGCCCACATCGGGATTCAGGTGGTAGCCACCTTCCTCCGCCTCTCGGTTCAGCCTCTGGTACAGAGCATCTACCGCCTTATCGCTGACCTCAGTTCTTTCCACTGCTTACCGCCTGCCTGATTTTATCCTCCTGGAAGCCCACTATGCACTTATCGTCGTCTATCACCACACATGGGAAGGAATGGCCCGGGTCCCAGCGGTCAAGCTCTGCCACCACTTCCTTCCTGGCCTCGCCCTCCAACAGGTCAACATCTATGTATCTATAGCCCACGCCCAAGCTATCAAGCAGATTCTTGGTCTTGCGGCACCACCCGCATGTGCTCAGCGCGAACAAGAGTATGTCTCCCTTCCTCGAACCCGGCACCTTCTTGGCATACTTCTCAAGTTTCATTTGTCCTCTTTTCTCTTGAATACACCCGGCTCCCAGTATCAAGCAAAGGTGCGGAATTTTTCCTTCTTGGCCCCACAGAATGGTATCAGATACCATGATAAGCATACGGGATAACGAAGTCATAAAATGATTGAAAGAAAGGTTAAAAAGTTATCACATTTTCGGGGGGGGGGGGGGTCGGTCATGGTCATTGGGTTAGGCTATAAGAGCTCGCGGTAGACCTCGACAGTCTTCCGGGCTGCGGCCTGCCAGCTAAAGAAGTCCTCGACCCTCTTCCGTGCTGCCTGCCCCATCCTATGCCTCAATGGTTTATCGGCAAGGAGGCGCTTTATCGCGGCTGCCAGCGCCGGTGGGTCTGCGGGCGGCACCAGAATCCCGGCTGCATCGTCGCCCACTATCTCGGGCAGCGCCCCGGCCCTGGTGGCGATAACGGGTGTACCGCAGGACATTGCCTCCGCAGCAGGCAATCCGAAGCCCTCGTAAATGGAAGCAGTGACCCCTATCTCTGCTGAAGAATAGCGCTTAACCAGCTCGTCTGTGCCTATGTAACCGGTGAAAATTACCCTGTCGGAGATGCCCAGTTGCTGGGCCAGATTAGTGCCATAGCCCTCGCTGGCTTCCTGCTTGCCCACGACATACAACTTGACATCGAGGTCGCCCTTCAGCAGTTTCACCGCCTCCAACAGATAGGGGATGCCCTTGGTCTTGTCCTCGACTTTGCCCACCACGACCAGGCTGTTAGGCTCTTTCTCGATGCGGTCGAGCTTGCTGAAAACAGTGGTATCGATGCCGTTGTAGACCACCCTGACTCGGTCCTTGCGCAGTTTGAAGGCGCGAGCGGTATCCTCTGCCGAGGACTGGGAAACGGTGACCACCCTTGCCATGCGCCTGCTGACAATGCCCTGCATGGTGAGGAAGGAATAGAACATAGTCCATCTGATGCCGCGCCTGAGTGTATCGGATTGGGCTAAAGAGGCTGCGAGGTCGACGGTGATGGGGTGATGTATGGTAGCGACGATGGGCACGCCGAGGCTTTTCATCAGGAGCAGGCCGTAGCCCAGGGTCTGGTTATCGTGAATGACGTCGAACTTTTCGGCGGACATCAGCTCGCGCAGTTTGAAGTATGCCCTCATACTGAAGGTGAATATGTCGGGGAAGAAGCCGATATGCACCGCTGCAATCTCATAGAGATTGAGCGGCATCAAGGCCTGAAGGGGGTTCGATAAGGAAGAGAGGTCGCTGGTCTCGTAGAGGTTGAGCCCCAGGACCTTGTGCAGCTTGACGCCTGCGGGGGGCGCGGGATAAGGAGGGCCTGATACTACGTGGACTTCGTGCCCCAGTTCCTGGAGCGCCCCGGCCAGGTAGCAGATATAGACCCCCTGCCCGCCGCAGTACATATTTCCCCTGTAGGTCAGGAGGCAAATCTTCATTTGAGGCTTTTATATGCGATAGCGAGACGTTTGTCAAGGCAAAGCGGTTCGCTGCAGACGAACGTTGGTTTCCCTGAAAGGAGGGCGCGCAGCAGTGCGCCCTTACATGGTTTTGACCATGGCCGCGCAGACATGTGTCGGGCTTGCGACATTGAGGTGTTATATCTATACTATGACACGAAAGTATTACAATGCGGCAAACCCTAAATATTCATCCAGTCCCATGGAGGTGAAGCAAGATGAGTGACTTCAAAAAGAACATCCTGAAAGGACGAGTAGCACTGATTACCGGCGGCGCAACAGGTATCGGGAAGGAGATTGCCCGGACGCTGGGGAAACATGGGGCCAAGATCGTTATTACCAGCCGCAAGCAGGAGAACCTCGAGGCTGCCCGCCGGGAATTCGAAAAAGAGGGCATAGAATGCCTCGCGGTGCCGTCAGATGTGCGCAATCCCGAAGCGGTAGAACAGGTCATTGCTGCTGCGATAAAGGAATACAGCGCTTTGAATATCGTGGTGAACTGCGCCGCCGGGATGTTCCCTGCGCCTATTGAAAAGCTGTCATACAACGGATTCAAGACCATTGTTGACATCGATTTACTGGGTACGTATAACGTCACAAAGGCGGCATTTACCGCTTACTTAAAGGAGCACGGCGGCTGCATTGTCAATATCACGGCACCGTTCGAGCATTGGGGTGTAAGTACTATGTCCCATGTTGCAGCGGCCAAGACAGGTGTCGAGTCACTGACGAGGAGCTGCGCGGTGGAATGGGCGCCGTTAGGGATTCGGGTTAACGCCGTCGCGCCCGGTTTTATTTCAGACACAGAAGGCGTTAAACGATTCGCTGAATCGAAGGATGTACAAGTTGATAGATCGCTGAAAGGCACAAGACAGGATATGGCGAATGCCGTGCTATTTCTGGTAAGCGATTCGGCTCGCTTTATCAATGGCGTATGCATCCGTGTCGATGGCGGCGCCACTATCGACCTGTTGAGAATGCCTGTGGTGTGAGATTCATCACTCGCGCAGCATGCAAAAGGGCGCTCTGAAACGGGGATACCTGATTTAGAACCTAGGATTACACTGGTGCTGGGACGCTCCAGAAGGACTCCGTCTTAGGCGCTTCATCCTTAGGGTAGTGCCTCTGCTACATGAAAGCGCGAATCCCCTCACTCGGACGAGAGCAATTCCGAACTCTCATCTGCCGGCTGTTGAGCTTCCTCAACAGGTTTTGGGGAGACCCCGAATCCCCGAAATATCCATTCATAGACCTTCGAAAGTCTTGTTCCAGTTAGAAGGAACGTCAGCAGGGAAGTCAAGACGATGCTGAACAGCACCACCGCATATGTAACATTTTGAATGATATCACCACCGGCGATCCCTTCTCGAAGCGGTATAGAGGCCAAAACCGCTGCGGCCAAGCCTTTGGGGACCATGACTGCTATCAAAGAGGCATCTAATTTAGGTGTGGACCTGTGCAAGCATAATCGTACTATGGGAATGCGAAGCACGAATATTGCGAAGGTGATCATCGCGGCAACATAGAAGAACCATGAGTTCGTTAGCTGCATGGAAAGGCCAACATACACAAAAAAGAAGGTCTTGAGCAAAAAAACCACTTCAGAGAAGAAGATCCTCTCGGTTTCGTTGAGGGAAATTGGCTCCAGGGTGACGAATCGCTTAAGTCTGGAGACGTTAAATAGCTCTACGTTGCCCAGCGTTATTCCGAATGCCAGCGCTGCAACGTAGCCACTGTATCCCAGCAATTCGACAGCACCGAAGACGACGAAGACGAAGGCTGGGGTGGTGAAAATAGCATTCTTGAGATTACGTATTCTATGGAGAACGAGCGACCAGGCGAAAGCAAAAACGAGACCGAACAGGATAGAAACAAGGAAAGAGGCAGCCACATGCCCTGCCATAACATGAACTCGAAGTTCGCCCAACTTAAGCGCTCCCAAAAAGGCGAAAACCACAATGATGCTGAGCGCATCGCTTATGGCTGATTCCAGGTAGAGAATGGCCTGGCTTTCCTCTTGCATCTTAATCTGTCGCACCAGGGGAACAATAACTGCCGGAGAAGTTGAACCGACTATAGCACCGAGCAGGAATGATGGCGTCAGGCCCAAATCAGTCAACGCCAGAGTTATAGCGCCAACTGCAAGAGTGGAGAAAGTGAAAGTTAGGATTGTGAGCAGCGAAGTCCTCAGCAGTGCTCTGCGTAATACATCGAGACGTATCATGAGCCCGGCCTCAAACAGAATAATAACCAACGTAACAGCGGTAAATACCGGGCCGACCACACCGAACTTCTCAGGGGTAACAATA
>Ga0315274_10000889_pt1 | contig 46354 bp, 57 predicted proteins | sample YL17G02_20_MG_FD_203700 | JGI IMG/M metagenome (GOLD analysis project Ga0315274, IMG submission 203700) | Sediment microbial communities from Yellowstone Lake, YNP, Wyoming, USA - YL17G02_20 | ecosystem: Environmental > Aquatic > Freshwater > Lake > Sediment | place: USA: Wyoming | collected... | reverse complement strand
ATGATAGCACTTTTGCCTATTAATCAATTTAGGGGGTACATTCTTCTTAGTAATCTAGATTATCGAAGAGATTTATCAATTAGTGTGCCCCCTAAATTAAAACAGCTATCATCAATCTTAATGTGTATTTAACAAAGCAAGAACAAGAAGCTCTTGGAGAAGATTATAAAAAAGAACAAGTTAATATCCTATCGCCAGAGCAAGCAAGAATACAAGAAGCAATCAGGGAAGAAAGGATGGAGAGAGGAGAAGTTCCATTTGGAGCAGGTGATTAAAGAATAATTAACGGTAGCTCTTCTGCCTTTTAGCTCTCGCCTTGCTGTCACCTGGTTTGTAAGCTTCTTTTCTTCGTACATCGGCAATCAACAAATTTCTGTCATAAGCAAGAAAAGCTTTTCTTAGCTCAATAGACTTTGTAAATTTAACAAGCGCTTTTGCTATTGCCAGTCTTGAAGCTTCTATTTGGCTTTCTTGCCCGCCGCCATTAACTTTTATATTAATGTTAAAATTAAAATTTCCAAGAACTTGCTTTGTTATCTCTATGGGCTCTTGTATCATTAATTTTTTAAAATAATCAAGATGTTGATATGGTTTTTTATTAATTCTGACTTCCCCATTTCCTTGTATAATTGAAGCTTTAGCTATTGCTTCTTTTCTTTTTCCAGCGACAATAATTTTCTCTTCTTTTACCATTTTCCAACAGCAACAATCTTTTCTTCTTTTACCATTTTGTTAATTTATTAACATTATTTTTTTTCTCTCCGAAGTCTCTTTTCCAAAGAGAGCTCTTTGCTACTTCAAAAATCTGTTGATTTTTGATAGCCATCAGAAATTTTTAATTTCTGAGGAAAGATTTTTTAAATCTTTTCATTTTACATTATTCTTGAAAGCTCCCCCACGCTTATATAAGATGTTCTTTTTTCTTTTCCAGCTTTGAGCATTTTTTTATTTTTATATTCTTCTGGCACTCCTTTAAAGCATAAAATTCTTCTAAATGCTTCTTTTCCCCTTCCTGTTCTATGGTCAGGCAGCATTCCTCTTATTGTCCTTTTTAAGATTTTTTCAGGAAGCCGAGAAAAAAAAGGCCCTCTGTGGCTTATTCCAACCCAGCTTCTTTTTTCTTTATAATTTTCTATAATATTTTTTTTCCTCCCAGTAATAATTGCTTTATCAGAATTTAAAATTACAACTTTCTTGCCTTGTAAAGCTTGTTTAGCAGCATAACTCGCTAATCTGCCAAGAATGGCGTTTGTTGCATCAATTATTCTTTCTTCTGCCATTTTATTTCAAAATTCTCCCTTCGATTTTTTTGGTTTTTTTTAACTCTTCTATTATGGTTGTTGCTTGAATTTTTGCTTTTTTTAATTTTTCTTCAGCAGATGAAGAAAAATTTAATGCTATAATCTTAATTTTCTTGCTTATATTTCCATTTCCAAGCACTTTTCCAGGCACAATTATAGTTTCATTTTCTTTAGCTTCCTTGTTTATCTCGTCCAAATTCAAACTTGCTCTTTTTCTTGTTGGCATTGAAAGTAATCCAGCTATTTCTTGGTTATCTTTTTTAGCAAGCAGGACAGTCTCAACTAAATTTGAATTTGTTTTTTTCTTTATTCTTTTGCTAATTTTTGTTTTGCTTATCATTTTTAGTTTCTTTATTTCCAAGTTCTTTCTTGTCTAAAGAAAGAAGCTGTATGCGGGGAGAAGGATTTGAACCTTCGTAGGCACTAAGCCACGTGGTTTCTACGAACCAACTCGCGAATTGTTTGCCTTAGCCACGCCCATTTGGCCGCTCTGGCATCCCCGCGCATCTTATAAGAATATGCAGGGGTTTTAAAGTTTTGCTTAATATAAAATTTCTTAATTATTTACTTAATTTCTTTTCCCAGCTCTTTCAAATTTTCGCTCAATTTGTCTATCGCTTTGATAAAGATGTCTTTTGCTTCTATCTGCCCCCAGGACTCTATAAAAAAAATCAGTTCATTAGTCTTCTCCAAGCTAATAGCACTTTTTCCACATCTCTTACAAGCTTCAACACACGCCTCGCATGAATCACATTTAGAAGTATCAATTTCAGCTTTCTTGTTTTCTATTTTTAAAATTTTTTGTGGGCAGGCTTCAACACACTTTTTGCAGTCGTCACATTCTTTATCAACTTTAATCTCAGCCGCATTTCTATAATAAACCAAACCAGGAGAAAACTTAATATGCTCTGCCCCTTTTCCTAATCTTGCTCTCGCTACTAACTCTAATTCCTGCTCTTCATTTAAAAGAACAATAGGAATCTTTTCATAAACTATTTCTGCTTTCCCTTTTAGAGCAGAAGAATAAACTACACAAGGGCCTTTTGCTTTAATCTTTAAGTCAACTGAACATTTACTGCAGCCTTTTCCTTTACAACTGCATTTTTCTATTTCTGTGAAGGTTTTTTCTGTTACTAAAGGAATTAAACCAAGCCTATGTGCTATAATTTCATCATATAATGCAGAATCATTTTTAAAAAATTCAACCTCATCTATTGCTAAAATTGGTATTTCTAAAACACTTCTTCTTATAGCATTTGCCAAGCTATCGCCCATATTTGTGGCAAAACTTACTTTTTCTTTGTCTTTTGAAATTATTTTTATCATTTTAAAGTTTTTTAGTTATTTTAAATTCATAATATACTCTTTCAATTTTGGGTGAAAAGAGGTTGTGAAATGCTTTTCTAATTCTTCAGGATTAACCCATTTTATTTCAACAAATCCTTCTCCTGCTTTTTCTTTCCCTCCAACAACTTCACATAAATAGTATATTGATAAAAATTCTCTTTTTTCAGGATAATTTTTTGCGAAGACAGCGCCTAAACTTTCAATTTTTAATCCCGTTTTCTTTTTAATTTCTTTTTTTAATGCCTCTTCTAACTCTTCGTTATAATCTGGCCTTCCGCCAGGAAAGCACCAGGTTAATTCTTTTATATAAGGATCATTCTCTCTTCTACCTATCAGTATTTTTTTAGTTTCTGGATTAAAAATTATCCCTAACACATTAACTAAAAAGACGCCCTTGCCAAACTTTTTAGCAATTTCAAGAACATCCTTAGCTGTTAATAAATAGTCAGGTTTCTTTTGTTTTGTAGTAAGAGTATTCATTAATATCATTTTAATATCTCTCATTTAGCATTTTTAAACCTTCTTAAACTCTTCTGCCTCTCCTTCCGCCCTTGACTTTGGGCCCGCCTCTTGGCACTTTTGTTGTATCTGCTATGCTTATTACTTTAAAGCCCTCTCTTGATAAACTTTTAACAGCAGCATGTGCTCCTGGGCCTGGAGCAGGGCTTCCTGTTTTAGCTTTAATTCTTACATATAAAGAATTGATTCCTAATTCTTTTGCTTTCTCAGCAGCTTGTTTGGCCACAAACATTGCTATAGTCGGGTTTGCCTTTAACCTGTCATGCTTTGTTACCATGCCTCCAGAAACTCTCGCTATTGTGTTTCCAGCCATGTCTGTTATATGCAAAATCGTATTATTAAAAGAGGTATAAATGTATGCTATTCCCACTCTCTCTTTTCTATTTTCTCTCTTTTTCATTTTTTCATGTTCCTCTCTCTCTATTTTTTCTGTGTTTTCTGCTTCACTTTTTCTCTCTCTCTCTATTTTTTCTGTGTTTTCTGCTTCACTTTTTCTCTCTCTCTCTATTTTTTCTGTGTTTTCTGCTTCACTTTTTTTCTCTCTCTCTATTTTTTCTGTGTTTTCTGCTTCACTTTTCTTTGCTTCTGGCTTTTCTGCTCCAGCTTCTGCTTTTTTTGCTTCTTCTTCTGCTTTTTCTTCTTCCAATTCAGGCATTTTTTCCTCCATCAACTTTATCTTTTACTATTTCTTCTGCAATTTTCTCCACACTCCCCTTTTTTTCAGGTTTTTCTTTTTTAGATAAAATTAATTCAATTTTATTTTCCTCGTCTACTGGAACAATATAGGAAGGAATGTTTACTAATTTTTTATCTATTGCTATATGTTTATGAGCAATAAACTGTCTTGCTTGTTTTGCTGTAGATGCCAACTTTCTCTCAACAACTATGCTCTGTAGTCTTCTTTTAAGATAATCTTCTTTATCTAACGCCAAAATATCTGCTATACTTTTTACATTAAAACCTTGTTTTTTTAATTTTCCTATAAATTTCTCTTGCTCCTCAGCACTTTTAGTTAGCAGGAGTTTTGCCTGCCTTCTTATTTTTCCTATTGCAGAATCTGCTTTCCATATTTCTCTTTTGCTTTTTAAACCATATTTTTTAATAAGAGAATTTTCTTCTTCTATCCTTGCTTTATCAAAAAGCTTTCTCGGCCTTGTATATTTTTTATGTTTTCTTCTCGGCATTTTTTATTTTTCCTTTATGATTTCTTTCGGCATTTTTTATTTTTCCTTTATGATTTCTTTCGGCATTTTTTATTTTTCCTTTATGATTTCTTTCGGCATTTTTTATTTTTCCTTTATGATTTCTTTCGGCATTTTTTATTTTTCCTTTATGATTTCTTTCCCATTTTAGCTTTATGAACTACCCCAACAGACTTGCCTTTTTTTCTGAAGTGGCTTCTTGTTCTCTGTCCTCTAACAGGTTGCCCTAAAGCATGTCTCAAGCCTCTGTAAGATCTTATTTTCTTTAATCTTTTAACATCAAACTCTCTCCTAAGCTCTAAATCTGTGGTGTTTAAATGTAAATTCTCGCCGGTATCAAAATCTTTTCTTCTATTTAATAAAAAAGCAGGCAGTTCTGGATTTTTAATAAAATTTTCAATTTTTTTAATTTCCTCTTCAGTTAAAGAAGTTATTTTTCTTTTTCTATCTATACCTAGTTTATTGCAGACAGCATTTGAAAAACTCCAAGAAACTCCCTTTATTTTTGTCAAACCAACATATAGCTGTTTTTCTCCAGCCATATCTGTTTGCATTATCCTAACTATTTTTTCGCTTTCCTTTATATTTCCCTCTGTTCTTCGTTCTTTCTTTTCTTCAGATTTTTTCCATTTCTTTTCCTTTGTTTGTTTTCCTTTCTCCGAATTATCTTGTCTCCCTGGAATTTGTTTTTCTTTCATTTTTTATTCATTTATTTTATAATCTTTTTAAATGTTTATTTATAGAAACCATTTTATCTAATAAACAAATTATGTCTTTCTATATTTTCTAGTTCTTGCAATAATCTTCTCTCTATTGCCTTTTTTGGGTCAGGCAAGTTGGGAATTCTTTTTTTAATTTCCTCAAAATTTTCAAATGGTTTTTTCTTTCTTTCTTCTAAAACAGCCATCATATGCTTTTTGCCAAATCCTGGAAGCAATTCAATTTGATGCAATCTCGTGTTTATAGGCTCAGCGTTATTGAAAAAATCAACAAATTTTTTTTCTTGCTCTTTTATAATCTTAGAAATAAATTCTTGAAGCTGTAGTTTAGAGGTCTCAGTTAGCTTTTCTCTAGGAAGTCTGCCTAAAATATAGTATATTTTATCTCTTTTACCATCTCCAATATACACTTTCTCTTTCAATTCCAATTTTATGCCTCTTCTGGGAACAAGTTGCAGAAGCGTGAAATTTGTTGCACCAATAGCCTGAGCTATGGGCATCATTTTCTTCTCCAAAGGATAGCCATAAGGCAAAAAATCTAACACAATTGCGTATTCTTCTTTTTCCATCATTTTCATTTATATTTTTTAATAACTTCAAGTATTTTATTTGTTTCATCTTCGTCTAAACTGACATCTATAAATATCCTATTTAAATCAGCGGCATCTTCTGGCAAGGTATCTAATATTTTAACTACATGCTCTTCTTTCAGCTTTAAAAGCCCAAGTTCTTGCAGTTCTTTTTTTAGTTCCTCTGCTTTTTCTTGTTTTATTTTTGAAAATTTTTTAATAAAAGCTTCAAGTTGTTTTCTCTTTTCAGTATCCTCTAAACTTCCAAGTATTTTTTTCACTTCACTCATGTCTAAAGGCTGCATATTCTTTATCATCTTAAATATTTAGGTTTTCAGTTTTTTTAAATGTATAGGATGGATTATAAACCTTTTGTCTTTGCCTATATTAATTTTAACTATACAGCAGTTTCCCCTTTTTTCTTCTACTGTTCCGGTTCTGCCTTGTATTGCTTTTGGGAAGCCTGTTTTAAATGAAACATCTCTGACAACTGCAACTTTATCTCCTTTCTCTAATTTTTGAAAGTATCTACTAAATTTAATTTTTCCTCTCTCTCTTATTTGTTTTCTTTTTAACATTTTACTTCTATTATTTACTTTTCCTGCCTCGCAGTTCTTTCTTTATGTTCTGCCTCGTTATATATCTTTTCTAATGCTTCTGATAAAGCTGTGTAAAGATTATTATTTGTGGCATTTGCAGCCAATATTCCTTTGCTTGTTTTTGCGCTCGCTTCTATTTCATGTAAAAATGTTTTTGCTTTTTGTGTTTTTTTTAAATTAATTTTTAAATCTTCATAATTTATCTTTTCGCTAATTTTTTTTGCATAATTTCCAACTATTTTCTTAACTACAATCATCTCAACAGGCTCAAGAGAAAATCCAACAAGCAATATATTACCGCCTAATTTCAGCTCTCCGTTATTATCAGTTTTATCTGCTTCGCTATTTAGGTTTTTTCCCTTAGTCTTTACTTCCATAAAATAACTAAAAAAAGCGCATTTTTAAAGGTTTTTATAGGCAAAATCAGATTAAACCGCAAGAGCAAGACTTTGTTCGCTTTTATTACAATCTCTATAAAGCTCTGCAATAGCCCTTAATTTAACATAAAATCTAAGCTCAGCGTTTTTATCTATAGGATTTTCAGGAGTATCTCCGCCTATTACCATAGGATTTTCATGTAGTTGATTTATCCAATAATTTCTGATTTCCCAAGTACTAAATACAGGTTCTCCGAGAATATCATCTATCTTCATTTCTAAATAAGAATCTTTTAGCATATCAAATGTTTTAAAATCAATTTTCCTTTTTCCATCTAAAAACTCTATAAATTTTTCAGAACCTTTGTTCTCTCTAAGTTCCGCATAAATATGTTTTCTCCAGTCGTCTGGTACATCTCTTAATTTTTGTCTTGCTAGAGAATCCATCCTACCTAAAACAACCCTTTTTCCACCATAAAAATCCAAGGCAGAATATTGTTTTTTCATAGATAATTAAAGAACAACTAATATTTAAACTTTTCTTGGTGAGATTTAATTATTCTAAAGAAATACTTCCTTGGTACAAGTCACCTTTTTCTTTTGCATTTTGCATGTTTTCAATTATAGCATTAAACATCTTTTTACCCCAAACTCCATGCCCACATTTATCACATACATCAATTGCTCTTTCGTCATGTATCTCGCACTTGCAATAAACACATTTCTTCATTTTTTCTGCCTCTTTTGTATAATATAAATTATCTAATTTATAGAGTTTTTAAACTTTATTGTGGTTGAGAATTATTTATTGGAATTAAGGCTCTCATGAATTCTCCAGCGGCTCTTGCATTAACATAAATTACAATGTTCTTATCTTCATTATCGCCATAAGGAGCAGACATAGGGTTTGTTGTCATCTGATTTTTCCAATAATCTCTAATTTTTGGGTCACTTAAATCTAGCTTACCAAGAATATCCCATATGTTAAGGTCGAGGAAGCCTTCGAGTTTTTCAAAAATTTCTTTATTAACTAAACTATACTTTCCTTTCGCTATCTGGGTGAGTGTTTCAAAAGGAATCATGCTATATTGTGAAAATTTCCGTCTCTCTTTAACAATTTTTCCCTCCAACTTACTTTTAATTAAAGAACCCATCCTTTCCAAAACCACTTTTTTTCTACCATACAAATCAAGAGCACTTCCCTCTTCTTGTGCTTTTTCAGTTGCAGTTTTCATACTTCTACTAATAAAAGTTTATTTATAAGTTTTTGTGTGATTGAGAATTTATTAATCTATTGTAAAGCAAATTTAAAATTCTTTTCGCTCTTTGAACATAAATGCCTGCTATTTCAACTTCTTTATAAGGGCATTTTTTAATTTGTTTTAAAGAAGTCTCGCTCTCTTCTAAACTTTCTATTATTTCTTCAACTTTTACAGTTAGATCTTTATCTTTCATCTTACTCATACCTCAGCTATCTTCTTCTGGCTCTGGCTTTCTTGGTTTAAAACCATATTTTTCCATAAGGCCAAAAACTGATCGCAGACTTTCGCATATTATTGGTCCAGATTCATTAAGAGAACTAAATTGATAAGCGACATCGATAATTGCTCTATTAAACAGGAATCTATCAGCTACCCCCAACTTCTCTTGAGGGAAATATTTATCCAAATTTGTTTGATAATATCCAATAATCATTTGTAAGTTTTCATCCATTTTACTCATACCTCAGCGCATCAACTGGCTTTAGCCTTGAAGCTTGCATTGCAGGCAAAATTCCGCTTAATGTGCCAATAACAAAAGAAAAAGCCAAAGCCCCGAGCATTATTAAAGGATTCATAGAAGCCCGTAACAACGGAGTTCCTATATAAACTCCAGCGATGTACTCAGCTCCTTTTGCCAATCCTATACCAATCCCAACACCAATTAATCCTCCAACTAATCCAAGTAAGCCAGATTCTAATAAAAATAATAATAAAATATGTGAATTTCTTGCTCCAATTGCTTTCATTGTTCCAATTTCTTTTGTTCTTTCTAAAACAGATGTATACATTGTATTCATTACTCCTATTCCACCAACAAGTAAAGAAATAGCTGCAATTCCAACTAAAACTCCTTGCACAACCGCAAAAATATTTTGAAATGTATTTAAAAGCTGCTCAGAAGTTTGAACATTAAAAGTTTCCTGCTCTTCTTTTTCTCCTCTAAAACTTCTTAATTTTCTTTTTATTGTATCAGCCACATTTTTGGGATCAAAACCTTCTTCTGTTTTAACAAGTATCTCGCTTTCTTCATCTTCTACATTTAAAATTTCTCTTAAAATATCTTTTGTTATATAAATAGCTGAATCATCGTACGGATTTCCAATTTTTTTGTAAACTCCTATAACCTTAAAATCATATCCTTCAATTTCAATTGTCTCTCCGACTTTAATTCCTCTTTTCCAAATATCTCCATAAGCATGATTATATCCAACAACTACTTTGTATTTGTCATCTTTTTTTAAAGCTCTTCCTTCTACAAGCTCAACACTCTGAACTTCTGATAAAAGCTTTAAATCTTCTGGATTTATTCCAATTATAAAGCCTATCTTCCCTTCGTCTTTAAATTTAGACTGCCCGCTTTTCATTAGCATTCCAATAGCCCAATGAACTCCTCTGATATTCCCAATAAAATCTAAATCTTTAGTTGTTAAAATTAATGATTCTGAAGTAGCAGAGCCAGGCGGTCCAAGCAACTTTGGTTGAATAATTATTTTGTCTTTTCCTAATTTTTCAAATTCTCCTGTTATGTAATCCTGAAGCCCTTGTCCAAGCGAGATCAAAGCCACAACAGCCGCAATTCCAATGAAGATGCCGATCATAGTAAGCCAGCTTCTCAGCTTTCTTCTTCTCAAATTATTCAAAGATAATGCGAAGAAATCGCGTAACATTTTAAAATTAAGAAAAAGATTTAGTTTTTTCTACTTGAGATTCAGCTAATTGTTCTAACTTAGAACTTTTGGCTCTTTTTGTTTCATCAATTAATTCACATCCTAATTTCTTAGCATAATTTTGTCCAGCTTTTATTGCATAGGCATATGTTCTATCTGGAATTTCTTCTATATTTTTTGCTATCCCTAATTTAGAAACAATAGCATCATAATCTTGTGATTGACACAATTCCACAACCCAGCATCCATCAATCGGTTTTTTATGGAACACCCCAATTTTACAAGGATACTCCCCCTTGCTTGGTTCTGATTTTCTTAATACAGGCTCTAGAATATAAGTATTAGGGGTTTCTCCATCTTTTAATATTAATTTCTCTGCCATCTTACTTTTCCTCCATCTTCTTCATTTTTCTTCTTTTCTTGATTTTTCTGTAAATTATATAAATAACAATTAAAATAATAACAACGATAACATAAGTTGTTGTGTTGCTTTTTTTCAACAAGCCAAGAGAAATAGCTTGTTCTTTTGTGTAAACTCTTGCCTCTAAACTAAACTCTTCAGTATATTCTTTATTTAAAGCATCTTTGTAAATAACTTTTACAGGAAGACTTATTGTAGATAGAGAATTTTCTTTAAAAAATATTTTGAATTCAGCTGTGTCAAAATCATTGCTGTCTATATCTCCAATATAAATATTTTTTTGGCTTAAGATAGTGTATTTAGTGCTGCTTTGTATTTCAACTTCTAAAAACTTAATATTGCTTAATCCTTTATTTACAATTTTAATTGCAACTGCATTTTCTTGCCCTTTTAACAATAAGCCATCTTCTAAACTTGCACTAACTATGGGCTTTGAACTTATTGTCACACTTACCAAAGAGCTTTTATCTGGCTTTTTTGCTCCATCTCCATCATAATAAGAAACTTTTAAAGGAATTTTATAAGTTCCAGATTCAGCATCATTTAAAGCTTTAATTTCAAACTCAGCATGTTTTGTTTTATCTTCTTTAATTTCATCTATGCTTTCTTCTGTAGAGTCTTCATAAGGAACAAAAGGCAAGCCTGTTAAATCTAATGTTACACTTACATCTTTAATGGTTTCTTCAGCTTCATTCTCTAATCCTATGCTAATGCTTGAAGTTTCTCCTGGTGCGATTTCACTCGGAAAAGTTGAAATTGAGGAGATTGTTAAAGCTGAAGACAGACTGATAAAAGCGAGGCTAAGAAAAATTAAAGTTCCCAGCGTAATTAAAAATTTATGGTTCATTTTATTCTTGCCCCCATGGTTTTTGAGTTGCAATATCATAGCATAATTCTTCATGAGCTTGGCTTAATTCTTCAACCGCTTGATAGAATCTTCCAATAGCTTTTTTTGTTCTCTTATTTACTTTAAAATTATCAATTTTTTCTCTTTCAATAAATTCATGAATAGACTTGATATAACTGACCCGTCTTTCGGAAATTTCTTCTAATCTTTCTAAACTAAACATTTCTCTTATCAAAGGATCTTTCAAGGATTTCAAGGCACCAACATCGTAGTTGATTAGTTGCTTAGCCATCCTAAAAAAATTAACAGAACTCATTTTTACATTTCTATTATCATTTGCCCTTAAAACTTTAGTGTCTATTGTTCCGTTCATCTTACTATCATCCCATCTTTGAGTTTATAAATTTTATTGGCATGTTTTGCTATATTTATATCATGAGTTACAACAATTATTGTTTTTCCTTCTTTGTTCAGCTGATTAAACATGCTTACAATTTCCTCCCCTGTTTTGCTGTCTAAATTTCCAGTTGGCTCATCTGCTAAAATTACCTCTGGGTTGTTTGCCATAGCTCTTGCAATCGCAACTCTCTGTCTTTCTCCTCCTGAAAGCTCATTTGGAAGATGTTCAAGTCTATGACTCAATTTCACTCTTTCTAATAATTTTTTAGCTCTTTCTATTCTTTCTTCTCTGCTTGTGTCTTGAAAAATCATAGGCAGCATAACATTTTCTAAAGCTGTTAAAGTAGGAATTAAATTAAAAGTTTGGAAAATAAATCCTATTTTTTTCCCTCTTATCTGTGCAAGTTCAGATTCATGTAAATGCTCTATATTTTGATTGTCAAGAAAAATATCCCCTTCAGTCGCCAAGTCTAAAGCTCCAACAAGATTCATCATTGTTGATTTGCCAGAGCCAGAAGGCCCAATTAAAGCAACAAAATCTCCTCTTTTTATCTGCAAGCTAACATTATCTACTGCATGTATCTTTGTATCTCCCATTAAGTAATCCTTATGCACGTTTTTAAGTTCGATAATAGTTTCTTGTTTCATTTTTATTTTATTTAACATTTTATACTTTTAAATTTACAATCCATACTCATTTGCGAATTCTTCTAAAACAGGTTCCCAGATTTCATAAAGGTGAGCTTCTGTTTGTTTTAACACCTCAACATTGTTTGATATAATACGAAATGCACTTTTTTCAGGGGTTTCTCCTTTTTTTCTTCTTAAATAACTTGTATATTCATCTAAAAGAAATCTGCATCTTTCAGCAGGGGTTTTATTTGTTAGATAATTATAATCTTCATGTCTTTTAGGTAAATTTTCGTCGGGAACTATAAGCTCTTCTGTAGGTCTAGCTATATCTTCAACACATCTAAATAAATCTTCAAATGTTAGAGGATCATCTGAAAGAATTTCTGCTAAAGTACCACCAATACTTACGATTTTGGGTATTTTTCTAATGTTTAATTTATTTCTCATCTTAATTCTCTCAGAATTAGCTCTGAGGTCTTTTCTCGCAATCCCAATCCTGTTCGTTTGAAATTGCTCGCCACCTCTAAAACTGCATAGATAAAAAGCTTTATAAAGCTTTTTATTAATTAATTTATATGATAATTCCAATTCGTTGTACAAGCTGCGGCAAGCCAATTGCTCACTTATGGGAAGAATTTAAAGAGCGAACTGAAAAAGGCGAAAATGCCAAAAAAGTGCTTGATGAATTGGGTTTAGAAAGATATTGCTGCAGAGCTGTTTTCTTAGGGCATGTTGATTTGTTGCCTTTAGTTAGCAAGTTTAAAAAATTCTAGAAAGAAGTTAAAAACTTCGTGGAAAACAATTCTTAATTCACTCTCCATCTTCCAACATACCCGCATCTCTTGCACTTTACAATTTTCTTTCTTTGTTTTATTCTAATTTCTGCATTTTGTGGAAAAACAGAATAACATTTTTTGCAAAATAGTTTCCTCTTATCTTTAAGTTTAATACTATAATGCATCGCTAATTTCTTTATCTTTTTAATTTCTTCTGGCTTCTTATTTTCTATGTTTTGAAAAAATTCTTTAATTTCTTCTTCTGCTTGTGTTTTGGTTAGGTTTTCCATATTAATCAGAATATATTATTTTTTGGAGTAATAAGATTATCCAAAATATCCATATAATCACATTCATTATTGCAGAAAAGAACAAACCAAGACTAAAATAAGCAATTATTAATGCAGTCATCGAAATTATATTTAATATTGAAAATTGATAGGTTATAACTCCTCTTTTCTTTTTAAAACCATAGATTATTTGAGGCAACATTGCATAAGCAAACACAATACTCACAAAAGTTATAACAATATCTTGCCAAATCATAAAAATTATAGCATAGCAAACTTTAAAAACCTTTAAAATTCTATAATTTTGAAGACGGCCATAATAGTCAGGAAACACCTCTTCCCATCTGAACAGAGAAGTTAAGCTGACTATGTTCATGGAATACTCTCTTGCGAGGGGAAACCATGAAGCTGTCCTCATCTTTTTAACTTTCGCTTCATGGTTTTAAATATAAGATTTTCTTTCCACCGAAAATCTTAAATATCCCATTTGTTTCGTGTGTGAAAGATAGTAGCAATTAGTGTTTTCAGCAGAGCAATTTAGTGTCTCATGTTAGCTGACTTGCACCATCTTTTTTCTGATGAAAGAAATAAGTTTATGCACAATCTCACTAAATCAAGAAAAATATATATTCGAATTTCTTAAAAACGTAGAAAAATTTGTTGATGAGATAATTATCGTAGACACGGGCTCTACAGATAATACCCTTGAAATAATAAAAAAATTTAAGAGTATATTATTTAACCTTGAACAAAAAGAAAGAGGGATGGATGAATTAAGAAATTTTTCTTTAGACAAAGCAACAAAAGAATGGATTCTTGTTCTTGACCCTGATGAAAAAATTTCTGAAAGAGATTTCATTAAAATGAGAAACTTAATCGAAAATGAGGAGTATACTGGTTATTATCTCATACAACGGCAGTATACAAATGAAATTGGACATGCAGGATGGGTCTCTTCTAAAGATGACACTTATGAAGAAAGCAAATTTGCAAATGGCTGGTTTCCCAATCCAATATTAAGGCTTTTTAAAAATGATAAAAGAGCAAGGTACAGAGGAATAATTCATGAAACAGTCGATGATTCTCTTAAAGAGTTAGGAGATGTTTGTTTAACTGATATTCCAATACATCATTTTGGTGCTTTTGATATGCTAAGCTCTGGAAAAGCAGATAGAAATATAGAGCTCCTTAAAAAGGGATTAACAGGAACACAAGAACAATTTTTTGTCTATTTCCATTTAGCCACAAATTTTCTTGCAAAAAAAGATAATGAAACAGCTTCGTTTTATCTTAAAAAAACTCTTGAGCTTAATCCAAACTTCGTTCCTGCTTTGCTTAATCTGGCAGGGATGTATATTAGAGAAAATAAATTAGGAGAAGCTGAGAAATTATTGAGCAGAGCAGCTCAGATTGAAAAAAACACTGATGTTTATAATAACCTCGGAGTGATATATTCAAAAAGAAAAGAGTTTAATCGAGCAATTAAAAAATTTGAAAAAGCTATTCAACTTAATCCAAATTCTGCAGACGCGTATTTTAATTTAAGTTTAGTGTATAGGGAAAAGGGAAAAGATAATAAAGCTTCTTTGTTTCTTGAAAAAGCTCAAGAACTTAATCCAAAATATAAAGAAAGCTAAATTTTAATAATGTTTATTGATTTGTAAATATTACACTCTGCAATACAAAAATATAAAAAGAAGTTTAATTTGTTAATTCTATGATCGGCTGTTGTGATTTAAGAGAAAGAGCAGAATTATTTGCAACAGATGTCAGACTTCAGAGCGTGTCCTCTATCTTAAAAAATTTGCTTGAAGGAAAATTTTTAGTTACTCAAGAAAAAGAGCTTCTTAGATGGGCAGGAGATTTAGTAGGAGAAGTAGACTGGAATTCTTCTGCATACAACTTAAGAAAAGGGAAAAGAGAGGTTCATTTTTTATTAACAACAAGTAAGATAAGGCCTATGTTCTATCAAGCTTTTTTAGATATGAAATTTCCGCCTAGTAGAGATTTTTTGGATAGACTTTACGAAACTCTTCAATCTTCTGGAGACCGAATGCAATTAAATCGTGGAGAATTGAAAATAGCCCAACAATTAACTCAAAGAATATCTGACAGGGTTCAATCTTATTTTTGTCAACATATGAACATGTAAATGGATAAGTTTTAATAAGTATAGTTCTCTCTTTTATTTATGCGGGAGTGCCGGAGCGGTCAAACGGGCATGGCTCAAGCGATAAATTACAAAACTCTAAGAAACCATGTGGCTTAGTGCCTACAAAGGTTCGAATCCTTTCTCCCGCATTGACAAGATTTAAAAATCTTGTATCAAAGATTAGCTTACAGCTAATGATGTTAACTCTCCTTCATAGAGTTTGTTAACATTTCGTAGAAATGTGTTATTCATTTCCCGCGTCGAAGATGCGCTCTTTACTTCTTGCATCGAAGATACGCTCATTATTCGAGCATTGAAATACAATTTAATAGTAGTAACAAGACAGAAAGATTTAAAAAGGCCATTTTCTTAGAAAAGATATGACAAAAACAAGTTATACTTCATGCGCAACAAAACCAGAAGAAGTTGTTATTTGTAGTGCTTTAGATGCGGGAAATTATCCTGCTGAATATTCTGAAAGAATTAGCAAGATACTTAAATATATACCTGATGAAAATCTTAGAGCAAAAGTAAAGCAAACTTTAGGTGAATTTGGTACCGGAGCTGATGGAAAATTAGCTCAATCAAGCCCTTACAAATTAGTTGTTTTACAGGAAATTATCCCAAAGGGAAAAGTGCTTGTTGCGAGACCGAGATTGCAAATTGCCAAAGAAAATAATCCTGATTTCATGTCTGGATTTTATGTTGATTGTGATTTAAATCTTGTTTCAGCTCAAGATGGCTATAAAATGAATCCTGTTCCTGCAAAAGAATTAGCAGAAGATTTAAAGAGTGTAGGAATAGATTTGGAAAGTGCTAAATTAATCCCCTATCACATTCTAACTCATGAAATTAATGAAAATTCGCCGAGTGGATTAGTTTTTAAGTTATCTAAAGAAGGAAAAGACACAGCAAAAAAGCTTGTTTTAAACACAAATGATTTTAATTGGCGTTATAATCCTTCTAATAGTGGGTTGTTTAGGGCTTACCTCGACGCGGATGGCGACTGGGATGCTGGCGATGGGGATTTGGCTAATTCCAACGACGACGGCAGGGTAGTTGTTGAAACAACCGGCGGAGCCGGTTCACGCGAGCTTGAAGATTTAAAAAGAGAAGCAGAAAACCTCTATAATAGGCAAAGAAAAGAAAGAGGTTTGCTTGTTACAAAACTTCTTGCATAATTATAAATACTTTATTTTCTTAATAAAATTCCTAGCCATTTTATGGCTGGGCTACATGTTAGTTTATTAGCACATCATTTAGGTTTATTTTAAGTCATAAAATACAGAAATTCCTTGCGAGGAATTTCAGTGAGCAAAGAGAAATCTTTGTGAATTGATAAATTGGCTACAAGTTGTTTAGGGCTTACCTCAACACAGATGGCAACTGGAATGCTAACAATGAGGATTTGGCTAATTCCAACGACAACGGCAGAATAGCTTAGATAAAATGGTTAGGATTTCTGATAATATGGAAGCTAATACTCTTTATCCTAAAATTTACAATTTGAGCAACTTAATTCTTGCTTGGCGCGAGGCAAGAAAAGGTAAAACGCGAAAAGCTTATGTTGTTGAATTTGAACCTAATTTATTAGAGAATTTGTTAAAACTCCAAGAAGAGCTAAAAAACCAAACCTATAGGCCAGAACCTCTTAAAACTTTTATTTTGCGCGACCCAAAAACACGTAAAATTTCAAAGTCTGCTTTTTGTGATAGAATTATTCATCACGCTCTTGTTAGGCTTATAGAGCCAATCTTCGACAAAGGATTTATTTATGGCTCTTGTGCAAATAGAAAAGGCAAAGGAAATTTATTTGCAATAAAAAGGTTTGAGCTTTTTAAGAGAAAAGTTACTAATAATTTGAAAACAGAAGCATTTTGCCTTAAAGCAGACATTAAACATTATTTTGATGAAGTTAAGCACGAAGTTTTAATAAAAATAATTAGAAGAAAAATTTCAGATGAGAAAGTAATTTGGCTCATTAAACAAATTTTGAATAATCTGCCAGTTGCGATTGGTGGTGACGGCGCTTTTTACAAAAAAGGAATGCCTCTTGGGAATTTAACAAGCCAATTTTTTGCAAATGTTTATCTTCACGAACTTGATTATTTTGTAAAGCATAAATTAAAAGCAAAATATTATATAAGATATGTTGATGATTTTGTGATTCTTCATAAAAATAAAGAGCAATTAGGAATCTGGAAGCAAGAGATTAACGATTTTTTGAAAAGTGAGTTGAAATTGGAGCTTCACCCAGAAAAATCAAAAATAGTTTCTTTATCAAGAGGAATTGATTTTGTCGGTTTCAGAAATTTTTATTACTATAAATCATTGAGAAAAAGAAATATGGAGAAAATTTTAATTAAGATTAATCAGTCTGAAAAAGGCGAGATTTGTTATGAAAAGTTGATGGAGAGCTTTCATGGATGGAAGGCTTATGCAAAATGGGCAGATTCATACAAATTAATAAGAGAGATAGAGAGAAATTTTAGGCTCAAATATGCAACAAAATAACTTCGCCTACATCAATAGTTTTATAAATCTCTCAAAGCTTGCTTAAATATGAAAAAAATAAAAAAAACATTCTCTCAGAAAATAAAAATTAAAGCAAGAAAAGGCTTAAACAGGAAATTTGAGCAAAAAATAAAAACTTATGTAGTTGATACTTCCGCTATAATTAATAAGTTTCTGCCAAACTTGGTTGCAAGAGGTTTAAAAGGAAAAATTATTATTCCAAATGCAGTTATGGCAGAGCTTGAAAACCTTGCAAATAAAGGAAACGAAGCAGGCTTTATTGGTTTAGAAGAAGTTACTAATTTACATCACTTAAAGAAAAAATATCCTCTTTCAGTTTTTTTTGCTGGGCAAAGGCCAGACATAAAACAGATCAAATACGCGAAATCAGGAGAAATAGATGCTTTAATTCGTGAGCTGGCATTTAAAAATAAAGCAACTTTAATCACAGCTGATTTAGTCCAAGCAAAAGCATCTCAAGCCTATGGCTTGAGCATTTTGTTTCTCAGGCCAAAAATAATAGAAAAAAAGAAAAAATCTTGGTTTCATTTCTTTAAAAAATAGCTAGTTAAGCAGGCTAAAAATACCTTTTTGCAAGAGGAAAAGTGCAATAATAATTACTACAAATTTTGGCATTGCTGCAGAAGTAGAGATGGCTATAAATATGCCGAAGATTATGTCTAAAACACTCACAATGCTCAAGCCAAGAATAAAAATTAAACCTTTAATTAATAAAACCAATCCTAAAATTAAAATAAATCTTTCTGGCAAAAGATGCAAAATTCCAAACAACCAAAAACAAACTGCTATGAATATATCTAAAATTCCCAAAATCTTGACAAACATAATCTTTTTATAAGACAAGAGGTTTAAAAATATATGTACTAACCTCAAGGAAAAATCCTAAGAGGGTTAATAAGGGATACTTCCCTTATGCTCCTGTAGCTCAACTTGGACAGAGCAGCAGCATCCTAAGCTGAAGGTCGAAGGTTCAAATCCTTCCAGGAGCGTGTGAAAGTAAAGGTGCCTGAGATTTGAATCTGAGAAGAAGGTTCAAATCCTTCCAGGAGCGTGTGAAAGTAAAGGTGCCTGAGATTTGAATCTGAGAAGAAGGTTCAAATCCTGTCGAGGGCGTTTAATTATTAATTTTTAACCATAGCAAAACTTTAAAATACCTTATCTTTTATACTACAAATGCGCTGGTGGTCCAATGGCTAAGACAACAGCCTTCCAAGCAGAAAGCTTACGCACCTCCTCACGAGGCAAAGAAAGCTGTTTATCTGGGTTCGAATCCCAGCCGGCGCATTTAATTTTACATTTTTTGCTTTGTGCATGAATATAACAAAACTTATAAAAGCACATTTCTCTTAAAGATGAGAGCATTAAAATGGAACAAACACAACAAGAAAAGCAGAAATCATGGTATGATAAATACTACAAGATTTTATTATTTATTCCGGTTGTAATCTTAATTTTATCTTTAATCTATCTTGGCATATTTTTTTCACAGCACAAAGATTTTATTTTAAAAGACACTTCACTTTCTGGAGGGACAACAATAACCTTAAACACCGAAGTAGATTCAGAAAAACTTGAATCTTCCCTAAAACAAAAATTTCCAGATGTCTCCATAAGAAAACTAACTAACATAAGAACAGGCGAGTCTATAGCGCTTATTATAGAAACTTCTTCAAAGCCAGAAGAAATAAAGCCAGAAATTGAAAATATTTTAGGCTATAAACTAACTGAAAAAAATTCAAGCATAGAGTTTGCTGGCTCAACTTTAAGCCAAGGTTTTTACAAACAGCTTATTTTTGCTTTAATTATATCTTTCATTTTAATGTCAATAGTTATTTTTGTCCTTTTTAGAACATTTATTCCAAGTATGGCAGTTATATTTGCAGCTTTTTCAGATATTGTTATGCCTCTTGCTTTAATTGATTATTTTGGCATTAAACTTTCAGCTGCAGGTATTGCAGCTTTTTTAATGTTAATAGGGTATTCAGTTGATACAGACATTTTGCTAACAACCCGCGCTCTTAAGAAAAAAGAAGGCTTGCTAAACGAGAGAATTTTTGGAGCGTTTAAAACCGGAATTTTAATGACTATAACAGCTTTAATCTCAGTTCTCCCTGCATTTTTTATAGTATCTGGCTTGCCAGATTCTTTCAGGCAAATCTTTTTAATCCTCGCTCTAGGCTTATCTGCAGACATAATCAACACCTGGCTTACAAATGCCGGCATAATTAAATGGTATTGTGATAAAAAAGGAATACGGTGAGACAATAATTTAAAATGGCAAAACTTACATGGAGAATCTGGCTTTTAATAATTATCTTACTTTTATCTTTTCTTTCTATATTCGGATTTCCCCCCAAACTTTTTGAAAAAGGGGTTGTAATTAAAAGTGTAGAAAAAAATTCTACAGCTTATGAAACTGGTTTAAGCCAAGGCATGATTATTAAATCAATAAACGCCCAAGAAATAAAAAATCAGGAAGATTACGCAAAAACAATTAACAGCATTTTTCCTTCGCAAAATAAAACTAAAGCTACAATTAATACTGATTCAAGGGAATTTATTGTTTTCACAGATAAATTTCCTGAAATTACAGTCGGAAATATACCAAAAACAAAAATTAAAACCGGACTTGATTTAAGTGGCGGAGCAAGAGCATTAGTCAAGCCAGAAATTTCATTAAGCTCAAATGAAATAAATGATTTAATCGCAGTAACTTCCAACAGGCTGAATGTTTTTGGCATAGGTGACATCACCATAAAACCTGTTTCAGATTTAGCCGGAAATAATTTTATGTTAGTAGAAGTTGCAGGGGCAACTCCTGCTGATTTGCAAGAGTTAGTTTCAAAACAAGGCAAATTTGAAGCTAAAATCGGCGATGAAACTGTCTTTGTAGGAGGCAAAAAAGATATAGCTTCTGTTTGCAGAAATGATGCTTCTTGTTCAGGCATAGAAACCTGTTTCGCTGTTGAAGGAGGAGAGGCATGCAGATTTCATTTTGTTATTTACCTAAGCGAAGAAGCAGCAAAAAAACACGCGGACATAACTTCCAAATTAGGTATAAACACAACAGAGCAAGGCCGTTACCTTGATAAGAAACTTGATTTGTATTTAGATGATTCTCTCGTTGATTCTCTTTTAATAAGTGAGGATTTAAAAGGAAGCATAACAACGCAAATTCAAATTCAAGGCTCTGGCTCAGGAGCAACACGCCAAGACGCAATTAGCTCAGCTGAAGAATCAATGAAAAAACTGCAAACCGTTCTTATTACTGGTAGCCTGCCATATAAGCTAGAAATTGTCAAGCTTGATACAATCTCGCCTGTTCTCGGAAAAGAATTCACAAAAAACATTTTTTTCTTGGCATTAGTCGTATTTTTATCTGTTTCAATAGTCCTCTTTGTTAGATATAGAAAAATAAAAATAACCTCTGCAGTCATACTAACAATGTTTTCTGAAGCATTCATTACTTTGGCAATTGCAGCATTAATAAGATGGAATTTAGATGCACCAGGCATAGCAGGAATTATTGCAGGCATGGGAACCGGAGTTAATGACCAGATTGTTATAATTGATGAGTCTATTTCAACTGTTCAAATAAGCATTAAAGAAAAAATCAAAAGAGCTTTATTTATTATTTTAGGGGCCTTTTTTACAATTATAGTAGCGATGTTGCCTTTGTTCTGGGCGGGCGCAGGGTTATTAAGAGGCTTTGCATTAACAACAATAATTAGTGTTTCAGTAGGAATTTTAATAACAAGGCCAGCGTTTGCAGATATAATGAAAAAAATTCAGGAGTGAAAACCAAAAATAATTTTTATTCAAATCCCTTTAAAATTCTTTCTCTTGCCTCTTGTATATTCTCTTGTTTAAAATACTCTGCTAATTGGTTTGTAAATTCATTGTCTCTTACTGCTTTTTTATAAGCCCCTCCAACAAAAGTATTTTTAAGACTTCGCGCTTTTTCTGTTAAAACTTCTCTATTGAATCTACTGCCCCTCGTTTGTCTTGTTGTCGGAACAACTTCAGAATAAAATCCTTTTTTATTTTCTTTGCTTAAAATTCCTAAGAGCATTATTACATAAGGATCCCCAGCATATTTTGTTAAATCTGCTTTTTGCACGTCATTGTTAATGGTAATTAATGCTTTACCAAAAATATTTAAATTAGGATTAAAGCCAATTAATCCAGGAACAATGTCTCCCCATCTTAAATAAGCGGGGTAAATATCTTTTGTATCTATATTTTGAGGATTATTTATTTTAATCTCAGGGCAGACATGTAAATGCCATAACTCTTCTAATCTTCTAAGCTCATCATCATTTTCATCTTCTGCTAATCTTACATAGTCTCTTAAAGCAAGTCCAACAGCTATTTTTTCTTTTATAATTCTCTCGCTGATACTCCTTATAGCATTTATAACTTTATTATCAGAAACGTCATACTGATTAGTATCTACTAAAAATAAAGTTTTTGGTTTTAAGATTTCATTTCTCTCTGCAAAATTGTCAAAAACAGCCTTAAGATGAGCGTGTCCTATTCCCTGCCCCAAATATCCTTCAATAGATACATTCGCTTCTCTTAATTTTCTAAAAGAGATGTTTATCCTCTCTTTCACTCCCTCAGGAATTTTTTCGTATAAAGGCGTACCTAATTTTAATCTGAATTTTATATCAGGATTTTGGCTTGTAGCTTTTTCAAGTTGCTCTGTAATCTTTTCAAGCTCACACATTTGTTCTTCATTTCCAGCATAATGTCTTAAAGTTACAATTGGCATTTAATATCATGGTAACTTCTTTTTATAAAGTTTATTGTGCTATAAACCTATTCAATTATATTGTTTTGTATATAAGGCCCTTTAAACCAAAAAAATCAAAATATGTGAAATTAACTTTACAGAATCCTTAATTTCATCTTGCTCTAAAACCTCTCAAATCTTGCTTTTTCTTTCAGCTTTAACCACCACTCTTTGTTCTCTTTATACCACTTAATTGTTTCTTTTATCCCTCTTTCAAAACTATATTCTGCTTTCCACCCAAGTTCTTTTTTTATTTTTTCTGCAGATACAGCATATCTTCTGTCATGCCCTGGCCTGTCTTTAACAAACTCAATTCTATCTTCTGGCAGATTAAATTCTTTCAAAATTCTTCTTGCAACTTCTATATTTGCTTTTTCTTCTTCTGAGCTTATGCAATAGCTTTTCCCGATTTTTCCTTTTTGTAAAACCGCGTCGATAGCAGAGCAATGGTCAAGAACATAAATCCAATCTCTAACATAGAGGCCATCACCATAAACCGGAACTTTTTTCCATTCTATCAAATTAGTAATGCCGAGTGGAATGAATTTTTCAGGAAACTGATAAGGCCCGTAATTGTTTCCACAATTTGATATTGTTGTTTTCAAGCCATAAGTATGAAAATACGCTCTAACTAAATGGTCTGCTGCAGCTTTGCTTGCAGAATAAGGGCTTCTTGGGGCATAAGAAGTATCTTCTTTAAATTTTTCTTCACTTTCTAAACTTAAAGCTCCAAAAACTTCATCTGAAGATATCTGGTGAAATCTTTTATCATATTTTCTTGCAGCTTCCAGCAAAACATATATGCCGAGGATATTTGTTTTTAAAAAATCCTCAGGGTTAACAATACTTCTATCAACGTGAGTCTCTGCAGCAAAATTTACAACTATATCAGCATCTTTTATCAGCTCATTTGCAATCTTTTCATCTGTTATATCTCCCTTTGTAAATTTGTATCTTGGATCTTTTTCAATATCTTTTAAATTATCTAAATTACCGCAATAAGTTAATTTATCTAAGTTAACAATAGAACATTCAGGATAATTGTTAAGAAGATATTTAATAAAATTGCTTCCTATAAATCCTGCCCCTCCTGTAATTAAATATTTCATTATACTAAAAGCAAGTTATTTGACTTTGTGTTTGCTACCCCTATCAAATTTATTAAAGCGATATTTATTAATCATCAAATTATTTCTAAATTTACTAAGCGAGATTTGTTAATAATTGAATTATTTTTATTCTCTTTGCTTCTTTTATTAATAATCAAATTACTTATATTCTCTTTGCTTCTTTTATTAATAATCAAATTACTTATATTCTCTTTGCTTCTTTTATTAATAATCAAATTACTTATATTCTCTTTGCTTCTTTTCAAGATATTTGTTTTTAACATTTTATATCTTTTTTTTAAATTTCTATTTCAGAGTTTTCCCCCATTATAAATTTATGCCCTTTTGGCAATCTGTTATTAGAGCTGAAAATTTTAGAATCTTTTCCTATTAAACTATCAATTATCCTCTCTTTAAAATTTATTATAGCTCCTGCTAAAACAATTGAAGATTCTATCTCGCATCCTTCAATTTTGCAATTATCACCGATAGATGTATACGGGCCTATATATGTCCCGCTTCTGATTTCAGTATTTTTTCCGATTATTGCAGGCCCTTTAATAATAACCCCTTTTCTTACAATAGCTCCTTCATCAATTTTCACATTTCCAATTATTTTTGCCCCCTCTTCAACAATTCCTTTAATTTCATGTTCAATTTCCATTAAAACAAGATGATTTGCATGTAAAATATCCTCTGCATTTCCGGTATCATCCCACCATCCCTGTACAACATGTGAAATAACTTTATTTTCTTTGTTTTTAATTAATTCTTGAATAGCGTGTGTAATCTCTAATTCACCTCTTGCGCTTGGTTTAATTTTTTTAATTGCTTCAAAAATTTTTGAATTAAAAATATAAACTCCAACAATCACCAAATCACTTTTTGGTTTTTCAGGTTTTTCTTCAAGCTCTACAATTTCTCCTTTTTCATTCAACAAAGCAACTCCAAACTTTTCAGGATATTTGTGTTTTGACAAGAGGATGCTTGCATCAGCTTTAGAATCTTTAAACTCTTCAACAAAACTTTTTATCCCTCCTTTTAGCATATTATCCCCTAAATAGACAACAAAATCCTCTTTTCCAACAAAATCTTGTGCTATTGCAACAGCGTGGGCTAAACCTCTTGGCTTGTCCTGCTCTATATAATTTATTTTTATACCCCATCTTGTGCCATCTCCGACTCCCTCTTTAATTGCTTTCGCTCTTGGTGGGTCATCTCCAGGAACTATAATCGCAATTTCATTTATGTTAGCAGCTTTTAAATCTTCAATGCAATAAAAAAGCACAGGCTTGTTAGCAACAGGTATAAGCTGTTTAGGCCCGGTGTGAGTTAGCGGCCTTAACCTTTTTCCTAATCCTCCTGCTAAAATTATCCCTTTCATCTTGTATTAAATTCTTTAATTGTTTTCATCTTTATTTTTCTTTTATAAACTCTTTTATTTCTTTCATTTTTATTTTTCTCTCATTTTGTATTAAACTCTTTAATTGCTTTCATTTTTATTTTTCTCTCATTTTGTATTGAACTCTTTAATTGTTTTAATAATCTTTCCAATTTCCTCTTCTGTTAGTTCAGGATACATAGGCAGAGATAAAATTTCTCTTGCGTATTTTTCAGTTTTTGGAAAATCTCCTTCTTTATAGCCAAGATAAGAAAAAGCTTTTTCTAAATGCAGGGGAATAGAATAATGAATGCCTGTCTCTATTTCCATTTCAGCTAAATACCTTTTCAATTCATCTCTTTTTTCATTTCTTATAACATACAAATGATAAACATGCTTTCCATTTTTGTTTTCAATAGGAAGTTCAGCAAAATTTTTTAATTCCGCGTTATAATTTTTAGCAATTTCTCTTCTTTTTTCATTCCATTTGTTAAGATATTTTAATTTAGCTCTTAAAATAGCAGATTGTATCTCATCAAGTCTGCTGTTTATTCCAATAACCTGCACATCATCTCTGATTTTCTGTCCGCCATTTCTTAAAATTCTTATCTTTTCAGCTGCCTTTTCATTATTTGTAACAATTATTCCCGCATCTCCAAAAGCTCCTAAATTTTTACTCGGATAAAAACTAAAACAGCCGATATTGCTTACAGGAACTTTTTTCCCTTCATATTCTGCCCCATGAGCCTGGCAGCAATCTTCAATTATTACGAGATTATGCTTCTCAGCAATTTCGATTATAGGAGCCATGTCGCATGCTTGCCCGTATAAGTGAACAGGCATTATAGCCTTTGTTTTTTCAGTTATTGCTTTTTCTATTTTTTTAACATCAATTAAATAATCTTCTCCAATATCTACAAACACAGGTTTAGCTCCGCTTTCTATTATTCCCAAAGCAGTAAAAGGGGAGGTATTAGGAACAGTTATAACTTCATCTCCCTTTCCTATATCAAAAGACTTTAAAGCAAGCTCTAATGCTTGGGTTCCATTTCCAACTCCTACACCATACTTTTTGCCGCAGTAATTCGCAAACTCTTTTTCAAAACTCTCAAGCTCTTTTCCTAAAATAAACCACCCGCTATTTAAAACTCTCTCTGCAGCTTCGTCTATTTCTTTCTTAATTGAAAAATAATTTCTTTTTAAATTCCCAAAAGTTACCATTTTACCAATAATCTTTTTTATTTTTTTTATAAAAATCCATTGTTTTTTTAATTCCTTCAATAAAACTTATTTTAGGCTCCCATCTTAAATCTTTGTATATTTTTGTTATGTCTGCGCAAAAATGTCCAGGCTCTAAAGATTTTCTTTCTTCAGGATACTCTTTCACAATGCATTCACTTTTTGTTTCAGCAAGTTCCGTAATTATTTTTGCCATTTCTTCTATTGGCAGCACATTCCCGCATAAATCAACATATTTTCCGTCTTTTTTCACAAAACTTCCTAAATTATAAACTTCTCCGTCTGTTTTGTTGGAAGCCATGGCAATCAACATTGCTTCGACAACATCATCAACATAATTAAAATCTCTTAAAACTTTTCCCCCTCCCCAAAGTTCTATATTTTCTCCATCTAAAGCTTTTTTCATAAACCAATTTAAAACTCCTCTTCCAGCATCTGTCATTTGTTGCCTTGGCCCATACGTATTTGTCAGCCTTAAGGAAACAGCCTGAATTCCAAAACTCCTATAAAGCATATGATAAAATTCAGCCGCATGCTTATTTATTCCTTGGGGGTCTGTAGCATGATGAACTAACTGAGCTTCATTTACAGGCAAAAATTCTTCTTTTACTTTTCCATACTGGTCTCTTGTTCCGGCAAATAATATCTTCAATTTAGCATTAGGATTTTTTTTCATATATTCTCTGCAAACCTCAAGAAAATGAACATGAGAAATCAAATTTAATTCTAAATCTCTCACTGGATTTTCTTTGCTTCCACTGTGGCTTACAGAGCCCGCTAAATTAAAAACAAAATCAATTCTTTCAATAAGCTCTCTCATTTTTTCTTTATCGCCAATGTCAAAATTATACATTTCAATTTTATCTTTAATGCTTTCTATGTTATGCAAATTTCCTCCAAGCCCTTCAACTAAAGAGTCAATAATTATTATTTTATTAGGACTTAATTCTACAAGCCTATGAGCCAAGTTGCTTCCAATAAACCCTAAACCTCCGGTTATTATTATATTTTTTCCTTTATATTCTCTCTCATACTCTATCTTCTTTCCTTGAAACTCTTTTTCATAGTCTTCCATTTTAAAATTTCGCAAGCATCTTTTTAAAGTATTTGTATTTTTATGTGTAGGAATATTATATACCTTAAACAATCTTTAATTCAGGAGAAGGTATTATAAATTTTACACCCTTTTCTTTTAGAGCTTCGTTTTTTCTTAAAATTTCTTCAGCAAAATTCCAAGCCAAAATTACTATATAATCCGGTAAATTTCTCTCTAATTCTTCTCTGCTTGCAATAGGAATTCTTACTCCAGGTACCGTCAATCCATGTTTCAATGGATTATCTTCTACAATATAATCTATATAATCTTTATTTATACCATAAAAATTTAATGAGGTAGTAGCTTTTGCAGGCGCCCCATACCCTACTATTTTTTTATTCTGTTTTTTAATCTCTTTTAATTTTTCTTTTAATTTTTCTTTTATAGAATAAACTTTCTCAGCAAATTTTTCGTAAGTCTCAATCTTATATAGCCCAAATTCTTTTTCTTTTCTTATCATCTCATCAACAGAAGAATCAACAGCATATTTGCTTCCTTTTTTCTGTACGAAAACTCTTAGAGAGCCTCCATGAGTATCTACGTGTTTGACTTTAAAAATTTCCATCTCTTGCTTATTAAAAAATTCATTTAAAGATAATACACCATAATAATAAAGATGCTCGTGATAGATATTGTCAAAAGTTAAATTTTTAATATTATCAAGAAGATACTGTACTTCTATAACAAAAACACCCTCCTCTTTTAATAAACTTTTCACATTTTTAACAACATCTTTTATATCTGAAATGTGCGCAAAAACATTATTTCCGGTTATTACATCTGCTTTGCCCTTCAATTTTAAAATATTTCCTACAACATCTTCATTTAAAAAATCACATATAGTGTCTATGCCCTCTTTTCTTGCTATCTCGCAAATATTTTCTGCAGGTTCTATGCCTACAACGCCTATACCCTTTTCTTTAAATCCCCTCAACAACAACCCATCATTGCTCCCAATATCAACAACCAAAGAGCCTTTTCCTAAACCAAATTCTTCAGTTATTTCTTTAGCCATATTTGTAAAATGTTTTTTGAATGTTTCTGTTGTGGAGGTCACATAAGGATAATTTTTAAACATTTTTTCAGGGTGGACCACATAAGATAGCTGGCATAAATTACAATTTTCACAATACACAATTTCTAAAGGATATACTTCCTCTTGCTGACTTAATTGCTCTCTCGTCAATAAACTATTTGCCAAAGGAGTTTTGCCTAAAGACAAAACTTTTTTCAAATTTTCATTTCCACAACTTCCGCATTTTATCCTTGACCCATATAATCCTTTTTCATTTTCAAATTCTTCTTTTACCCATTCAATAAATCTTTTTAGCCCTACAATTAAATTAACTTTAGGATTGTAGCCTAACATAGTTCTAGTTTTAGTTAAATCAGGGCATCTTCTCTCGGGTTCTTTTTTAACTCCATAAACTTCAATTGGGCTTTCTGTTAGATGTATTTTTGATTTATCATTTTCTACTAATCCTAAAATTAGTTCTGCAAGAGGTTTCATCTGAATTTCTTGTTCGTCAGACCCCACATTGAATACTTCTCTGTTATGGTCTGATAATAAAATTTTAAACCATCCAACCGTTGCATTTGAAATATAACAAAAAGTTCTAGTGTTCTTTCCATTCCCATATAAAGGTATTTTTTCTCCGTTTAATGCAGCCATAGTAAAATTTGGAATAACTCTTCCATCATCAAACCTCATTCCTGGTCCGAATACATTAAAAGGCCGTACAATTTTTACAGGAAGATTGTATATTTCAGCATAAGTCATGCAAAGAGTCTCGCCAATTCTTTTTGGCTCATCGTAACATGCTCTCGGCCCAATGCAAGAAACATTTCCCAAATAATTTTCATTTGTTGGAATAAATTCTGGAAGAGGATTTCCATAAATCTCACTTGAACTAAAAAATAAAAAACTCTCTATATTTTTCTTTCTGGCCAATTCCAGCAAATTTTTAGTTCCTAAAAAACCAACATCAATTGTTTCTAATCTAAACTTATTGTAGAAGATCGGGGAAGCAATACTTGCTGCATGGATTATATAATCTACGGGCTCTTCGATATTTATAGGTTTTGAAATATCTCCTTCTATTACTCTTATATTTTCCGATTCTTTAATAGAGCCTCTTAAACCACTTATAAAATTATCAATGATTATTATTTTGCACGGCTTCTTAAGAATATTTCTATTTAAATAATCTAATGTTGATATGATATACTGCCCTAAAAATCCACACCCTCCAGCAATTAGAACAGTTTTCCCATTTAGTTTATATGAAATATCTTTAATTTCTTCAGCTATATCTCTTATATCTTCTTTTATTATTCTACTTTCTTTCTTTTCATTCATTTTTCATTTTGTAATTAAGCTTTCTCTAAAAGAAAGCTGTCTTTTCTTTCATTTTTCATTTTGTAATTAAGCTTTCTCTAAAAGAAAGCTGTCTTTTCATTCATTTTTCATTTTGTACTTTAAGATATATTTTTCGACTTCATCCAACTTGACTACCTCATAAGGAATTGTATGTTTCCCAAAATTTTCATGCTCCCTCTCGCCCTTGACCAGATTAATAAACACAGAATCTTCCACAAAAACCATGGCATGTGCGATATTTGGTAAAATACTCTCTATGTCTCCAGCTTGTATCAACTGAAATTCTATTTTGTTGTTAGGATTATTTATATCTTTATAAACTCCAATATAACTCCCGGAAATAAGCAAAACTTTTTGTTCTTGAATAGGATGATAATGATTTCCTCTAATACAACCGGCTTTAGAGGTAATTAATCCAAGCCAATTAATCGGCTCTGCCAACTCATAATTTGAAATTTTGCCTCTTTCGTCCTCAAAATCTTTACTTCCCTTTATTATTTTTACTTTACCTTCTTTTAAAATTTCCATAAAAGATTTTACTTATACAGCTTTAAAAATATTTATGTAGTAAAGATATATATAAATTTATAAACTATAATCCACAATTTTAAAAGCATGAAAATAGAATTTGTTGATTTAAAAAGACAGCTGTACGGTGATAGTGTCATTGGGGCTTCTGGAATAATTAACGAAATCAGGCAAGCTATAGAAGAGTGTATTAAAAATACCTCTTTTACGATGGGTGAATTTTTAGAGAAATTTGAAAAAGAGTTTGCAAATTATTGTGGCACTAAATATTGTGTTGGCTTAAACTCTGGAACAGATGCATTAGAATTTGCATTAAGATGCAGCGGCATTTCTTCTGGAAATATCATAACTGCCCCAAACAGCTATTTTACAACCGCTTCCTCAATAAATCAAGCAGGTTTGATACCAAGATTTGTAGATGTAGACAGAAAAACATTCAATATAGATGCAGAGCAACTAAACTCTTCTGTCGATAAAGAGACTAAAGCAATAATTCCTGTTCATATGTACGGGAGACCTGCAGAAATGGACAAAATTATAGAAATAGCCGAAAAGAATAATATTAAAGTTATTGAAGATTGCTGCCAGGCTCATGGGGCAGAATATGAAGGGAAAAAAGTTCCTGTAAGCAATATCGGCTGTTTTAGTTTTTATCCGAGTAAAAATTTAGGAGCTTTTGGAGATGCGGGGGCATTAGTGACTAATGATTATGAAGTAGCTGAAAAAGCTAAACTCTGGAGAAACGATGGTTCACTTAAAAAATATAATCATGAAATACTCGGAAGAAAAGCCAGAATGCATAGCCTGCAAGCAGCAATTCTTTCCGTCAAACTAAAATATTTAGATGAATGGAATAAAAAGAGAAGAGAGCTTGCCTCTTATTATAATAAAAATTTAAAAGATATACAAGAAATACAGCTTCCTTTACTTGAAACAGAAGAAATTGAGCCGGTTTTTCATTTATACACGATTTTCACAGAAAAAAGAAATGAGTTGGCAAGTTACTTAGAAAAACAAGGAATTTCTACAGGAGTTCATTATCCTCTTCCGATTTATCTTCAACCAGCTTACAATTATTTAGGATTTAAAAAAGGAAGCTTTCCAGTTGCAGAAGAGCTTGCTGAAAAAGAATTATCTTTGCCGATGTTTCCAGAACTAAGAAAAGATGAAACAGACTACATTTGCCAAAAAATTAAAGAATTCTTCTCTAAAGAACAATCTTATGGAGCAGGATAATGTTTATAAACAAATTTAATTAATCTATATAAAATGGCCAGGCAAGGAAAACCAAGACCTCGAACTTATGAAAATGTTAAAAATTTTTGGGATGGTGAAGGAAAGGAACTTGGTAACAGCATCTGTGCATGCATAAGGGATAATGAATTTAGGAAATTAGAAATAGAATACCTAAAAAAATATTTAGAAGGAAAAGAGAAAGTGTTAGACTTAGCATGCGGCAATGGATATTGCACAGTTTACTTCTCTCAATGGGCAAAAGAGATAATCGGAGCAGATTATTCTGAAGCTTTAATTGAAGCAGCAAAAAAACTTGTTAAAAACTTTCCAGATAAAGATGTGCAGATTAAAGATAACATCAAATTTGAAGTAGCTTCTGCTCTTGAACTGCCCTACCCGGATAAATATTTTGATGTGGTTGTTGCGCAGCGTTTATTGGTAAATCTCCCAGATGAAGAATTGCAAAAAAAAGCTGTTAAAGAAATTTATAGAGTGCTAAAACCAGAAGGAATCTATATTTTTTCAGAGGCAACTTTTCAAGGGCATGACAATATTAATCATATAAGAAGCATGTTCGGGTTGTCTGATATGGAAAGACACTGGCATAATTTATATATTGATGAAGAAAAATTTACCCCTTTTTTAAATAAATACTTTGATTTGATAGAAAACAACCGTTTTGGTTTTTACCATTTTATATCTAAAGTAGTTCATCCACTTGTTGTTTCTCCAGAAGAGCCGAAATTTGATAGCAAAATTAATATTGTTGCAAGAATTGTTGCATCAAAAATGCCAAAGATTCCAGAACTTGAAAAATCAAGTCACCACCTCTGTTTGATTTTGAAAAAGAAATAAAAGGGATTATAACCTGTCTTTCATGCTCAAATCTTTGTTTAAAAATGTCCTATACCTTTTATTTTTTATGTCTTCTTTATGTTTTATACAATATGCTATCGCACCTATATTAAATTTTAAATTCAGAAAATTATTCTTGTTAGGTTTGATAAGAAGCCTTATTGCATTCCCTAAAATTATGCCAACAAGCGAGATTATTAATTTTATTGTTCCGCCGAAATTTTTAAAATGTCTGTAGTAGTAAGAAAAATGATCTTCATGATTTACAAATATCCTTTTTTTTTCAGCATACCTCGCTGCCTGGCTAAACCTATGAAAAACTTTGCATTTTGGCGTTATAACTAAGCTCCCTTTGCCATACTTTCTATAAATGCTATAAGAGCTGTCAATATCATCTATAACATTATATCCTCTTATTTCTGGCCATAAGTAGTCTTTATACACCTCGCTTCTTGTTGTCATGTTAAATCCAGGTATCCACTCAGCATCTTTTATTTCTTTCTCCACTTTTGGGCTTGAGGTATTGCCATAAGGTCCTATAATTCTAAATTTATGGTTTTCTTTAAATGGCAAGAAAAAAATTTTAAATAAAAGATTGTTTAGCTTACTGCTTAGTTTAGTGAAGTTATACTCTTCAAGGGTATTTGTTCCTCCGATTGCCATAACCTCTTGGTGTTTATTAAACTCTTTAAGCGCCGATTTAATATAGCCAACTAAAAAATCAACATCATCAGCTGTTGTTAAAATAAGTTCAAATTTATTTCTCGCTTTTTTAATCCCCATATTCATTGAAATATCTGCAGAAGGAATTTTACAGTAGATGTATTCAACAGGTAATTTTTTCTTATACTCCCCAACTACTTTTTTTGTTTTATCATCTTTACTTTGGTCTACAATTATAATTTTTCCAGGAATATTTTTATTTTTAATTAATGTGGACAAAGTTCTATTAAGGTCCTCTGCTCTATTATAAGTTGCAATAATCATACAAACATCTTTTTCAGTAAGTTTTTTCATCTTATCTTTTTCAAAAGAGCTAAATTCCACCATTTATTTCCCAGGCCGACTAAAGACTCTAAAATTCTTGAGAACTTGAAAAACTGGCTTTTGCCATAAACTCTTGGATAATGATGAACTGGAACATTTTTGATAGTATGCCCAGCATTTTGAATTTTTTTCATCATCTCGAGGCATATAGAGCCATCATTTGCCTCAAGCTTTATTTTATCAAATATCTCTCTTTTCATAAGCCTAAAATCACAATCCATGTCTCTAACTTTTAAATTAAATAAAAATTTTCCAACAATCAGATTATAAGTCTTCCCGATTATTACTCTACACAAACTATCTCCCCTGCTGATTTTATAGCCATTCACAACATCATATTTTTCTATAAAAGGAATTAGCTTTTCCAATTCAGCAACCTCATATTGCGCATCGCCGTCTGTATAAAAAACAAGCTCTTTTTGTGCTGCTTTGAAGCCCGATTTTAAAGCTCCACCATAGCCTTTATTTTTTTTATGGTGTATAGCCCTCACTTTTTTATCTTTTCTAGCAATTTCATCTGCTATTTTTCCAGACTTGTCAGGACTGCAATCATCAACAATTATGATTTCATAATCATCTGCGACTTTTTCCAAAATTTTGTGCAGCCTTTCAACCATCAATCTTACTGTGCCCTCATCGTTATATACAGGAAAAAAAGCAGATATGTCATACTTCTTCATTATTATACACTTTTTTAAATTTTTATAAATCTTTTGATTTTTGAAGCATGATACTTAACTTAAATATTAACTTATATATCTTCTGTTAGCATAAAATTTAAATAAGCTTTTTAATGACCATATTCCATGACAAATAAAGAAACTCTATTTTATGTTCCAAGAGGTTTTGTTGGAAGTGATAAACAAGCGCAGGATTTTGCAAACAAGCATAGTGATTATCTTTTAAATGCACAGAGAATTATAGAGATTGGAAAATTACCTGTTAAACTTGCTCTTAAAACAACTTTTATTGATAAAAGCAAACACGATTGGGGTGTAACTCAAGAATCGTCTTATTTTTTTGATTTAGGAATTAAAAAATTAAGAGAAGCTGGAATTGATTACTCTGTTGATACTTGGGCAAGCGGTCCAACAAAAACCATGTACGAAACAATTTTCAATCAAGGAATTTTAGCAGAGGGTTTTGCTTCAATTGCAACAGGAGATTTGGATCAGTTCCCAGCTCATGAAAATATCCAAAATCTTCTTAATTTGCACGAGAGAGTTAAAAAAGAAAACGCTATAATGGGCATGGGCTCAAGAAACTTACCTGTTGTTTTAAGTTCAAATCCTGAAAATGCATATCTCAGAAGAATTTTTGAGGGAGTAATGAATATTTCTGTAAAAATAGCAGCAGATATATCCAAAAATAAAATTTTCTTTCCAGAAAACTATAAAGTTCCTGGAGATGAGGCATACACTTTTACAGGAGATATGATTACAGGATTTTATTTGATAAACCCTTCCCATTTGCGAGCAAGCGAACTTGCGAATACTCTTGTTTCTACTGCAAGAGAAAATAATTTTTTCATGTTTGAAAATGAATACTTAATGGCAATAGCATCTGCAACAATGGGAAATCTTTCAATAATAAGTGCAACTTCTGTTACCAATCCTTTTGAACCAGCAGACGCAAAAGCAGAAAGAGAAAAAATAATTAAAAAACAAATACAAAGCCCTCTTGAAAAATTAGTAGGAACTTGCGCAGAACCTTTTATAAAACGTTCTATTGCAGATGCAAGCTGTTTAAACAGGTTTTACAAAAAAGAGCAGGTAGAAGAAGTAACTGCTTATATGTCAGAAGCCCTGAATAAATAGCAAAGAAACAATTTTTCACTCTTTTCTTGCGATAACCCATATCATATACTCTTTTTTAAAAATTTTCTGCCAAAAATAGAAAATCTGGATTATTTTTTTCTTTAAAAAACTTCCCTCAAAATTGTTAATAGGAACTTCTAATTTTTTTATATAGATTATATCAAATTTATTTTTTTTGAGCATTTCCTTTAAACTTTTTTCTGAAAAATGAGTTAAATGTTGCTGGGGATGCAGCAAAGCTATAGGTTTTTTAATTAAGCCAAGAGAAAACTTGTAAATAAACTCCGCAAAAATATTCATTAAACTCTCCTCATTAATTGTCGATATGAACAATAAACCATTTTTCTTTAATATCCTTTCGGCTTCTTTTAAAGTTTCATAAGGCTTTTCCAAATGCTCTATAAAATCCCACATGCTTATAACATCAAAAAAATTTGATTTGTATTCAACTTTAACTAAATTACCTGCCTTTGCTTTAATTCCAAATTTTTCTTTTGCATAGTCTGTTGCATATTTTGATATATCTACCCCATAACACACCCATCCTTTTTTCTTGCAAATATCTAAAAAAACTCCTGTCGCACATCCAACATCAAGAATCTTCCCTCTCTTTGATTTTGAAAATTTTTCAATCTTTTCTATCCCTTCTTTAAAATTTTTTATTTTAGGGTTATTGATATCATAACCTTTTTTGCAAGAAGAAAAATACTCTTTGTGCTCTTTTGTAAAGTACTCTTTTTCGTAATTATACTTCTCAGGAGGATAACTAAATTTTAATCCACAATTTTTGCACTGAACAACATCATATCCCTTTAGCTTATACAAAACTTTTACATTTTTAGACCTGCAATTGTTACATTCCATCCATATATCTAAAAAACACATTTTTTAAACATATTGCCTATTGCAAATAAATCTTTAAAAACATCAATTTGCCATAGCACATATGAAAGAAAGAAAAAATAACAAAGGGAAAAGCAATTGGAAAATCATCCTCGCTGTAATACTCTTGCTTTCATTAATGACTCTCTTAACCAGGTATTATGGCTCTTCAGATGTGGGAGATTATTCAGATACAGCTAAATTTTTTGCTGGAAAATACTCTGCAAAACTGCGCACCTCTCACCCTCTCTCTTACGGCTTGCTTCATAGCCCTTTTGTTAAGTTAACCAACAACTTTCTTCCTTTGAAATTAAGCTCTGTTTTATGGATTTCTTTATTAATCATAAGCGTTTACTATCTAAGTAACAAAAACAGAAAAACTCTCTTTCTGTTTGTTACAACTCCAGTAATATGGTACATGGCTCCATGGATCTCCCCTTTGCCCCTCTCATGTTTTCTGTTTTTGTGGGCTTACTACTTTATTAAAAAATACGATGAAAAACAAAACTTAAAATATCTTTTATACTCTGGCTTGTTAGTTGGTTTAATATGGGTTTTTTGGGAAGCAATAATTTATTTTGCAATAGTCTTAATTATCTGCTTTTTATATAATAAAAAACTATCGCATTTTTTTTATTTTCTTTTCTTTTTGCTTGTAGGTGTTATGCCAAAACTTATTATAGACTACATCTTTTTTGGGTTTCCATTTTACAGCATATTAAAGCATTTTTTTGCAGTAATTGCATTTAGTTTTTACGGAAGCATATACGGACAAACTGAAAATAGAACCCTCATCAATCTGCTCCCAACACTTTTGATTATTCCAATATATACACTTGTCTTTTTCACTAAAAAAAACTTTATAAAATATAAAAAAGAAACTATCTTTATTATTTTATCCTTGCTTATGACATGGATTGCAGGCTCTCAAATCAGATATGTCTCTATTACAATTCCAATTATTATCTTGCTTTTAGGAGAAATTTTAAATGAAAAACAATTTAAAATACAAATTATAATCTTTCTTATTTTAACTCTCTTAGCCATAAACCCATACATAATACAAATAAAATATGAAACAAATTGCTCTGATTTTCATTCATTTTTGCTAAATTTTCCAAACCTAGAATTAAAACCATTTACAGAAGATTTGCTTTTAAAAGATATAAACGAAATAGCAAAAGAACATCCAAATCAAGTTTTTGTAGTTGGAAACAGGCCAGATGATTACCAAACTCTCGCAGATGTCTATTGGGGCTCTGATGTAAAGGAATTTGTGAGCATTCAAGACTATAGTCTTTTTTTAGAAAATGAAACAACTGTATTTAAAAAAACTGTCTGCTCAAGCTCAAAAATTTCAAATAGAAGAGAATTATGCATTTCAGCGAGTTTAGAGAAATTTAATGACAAAACAAACTATAATGCAATAAAATACGCATTAAGCTTAGACAAAAATATAGATTTAGATAATTTTAAACTAATTAAAAAATACAAGCTTATTTACCTTTTTGAGAAAATAGAAGAATAAAGAGTTAGAAAAAACTAAGAAACAAGCGAATAAATTTAAAAAGCAAAGGTTTATAAATAAGTGATTATTAGTGATTATTAATCACTAAAATGAGAAAAAGAGGCAAATCAATTTTAATTTTCGGATTATTTCTAATCAGCATAAGCGTGATTGTCTTTTCTTATTTAGCAGGAAGTTCAACAAGCAATGTCATTTTTAGTGATCCAGATAGCTTCATAATTAAAGATGGAGATAGAGATTTAGTAACAGTTGAAAAGCTTTATAACACAGATTATTGTTTAACTGAGTGCTACACTATTTGGAATGTCACAATTTACAATAACGAAGATATTTTCCTAGATTTAATAGAGTTTAAAGATATTCGTGGAGAAGCGAGGGATTTAGAGTATAAATTTGAATATGTTTCTGATTATAAGTCTATAGAAATCAATGACTATGAAGCCATTTGTTCTGGTGAAGGAAATAATACAGTTTGTACACAAAAGAAAATTGGAAGTCATGTAGTTTATGAGCCAGTTTGGAGTGGCTTTGACCCTGTGAGAAAATTACCTATTAGAAATTACATAATTAAGCTTACAGGTTATAAAGAGCGGAGTGAAGATATTGATTGGATTGCAACATTTTATGGGCAAAAAATAGATGAATGGGATTGTTGGAAAGGAGATGAGCCTATTGGATATTGGAAAATGAATGAAGCTTCTGATGGAAGTTACTATAATGCAACAGACAGCAGCATATATGGGCAAGTAGGAAATAATACAGGTGGAATTGTTTATAGCGAAGGGAAATTAGGAAATTCAGCTAATTTCTCAGATGTGTCTACAAGATATTTTAATTTTGGGAATAGCGCTCTTTATGATTTAAGGGGAACTTGGACAATTGCAGTTTGGTTTAAAAGTAATGAAACTGATAAAGATTATTTTATTTCTAAAGGCCAGTCTGGTGGCGACGCTGGTGATTGGGATATGTATTTTGCTTCAAGTGGTTTAGGTTTTCCTGTATGGAAAGGTTATGAGGATAACTTAGGAGACGGATGTGTTATATATAATGATTCTACATATTATATTGATAACAATTGGCACAGGGTTGTAGTTACAAGAGATAGCGCAGGGCTTAATATGTATATTGACAATGTTCTTATTGCAACAGATTCTTGTTCTGCTGCATATAATTTTACTAACACAGGAAATTTGAGAATAGGAACTGACGAAGGTGTAGCTTATCATTACAAAGGATTAATTGATGATATTCAGATTTGGAACATAACTTGGTCAGCTGACGATGTTAATACTGATTGGAATAATGGAATAGGAAGAGAGGCTGATGAAATATTAGATACAACTCCTCCAGAAACTTCTACACCAGAAACAACTCCGGCAGAACCAAAAACAAACGATGCTCTAGAATGTTATGCTAATTTAACAGACAATATGCAAACAAATTTAATAGCATATTGGGTATGGTATAAAAATGATGTTAGTTATTTATCAGGAAATACTTCTGTAACAAATGGCATATATAATCTAATAACAACTTTGTCTTCGGATAATACAGAAAAAGGACAAAATTGGATTTGTGAAGTTACTCCTTACGATGGCTATAACTACGGAGAAGCAAAAAACTCATCTACGGTAACAATTTTGAACACAGATCCGAATCATACAAATCCTTTATTAGAAACACCAACTGGAAAAAATTTTAGTTATGAGAATTTAACTTGTTATAATCAATCAACTTATGATGCTGATAACGATAATATTACAAATATTTATAATTGGTATAAAAATTCCCAGCCTTTTGCTGTTTTAAATATGCCTTTTGAGTCAAGTGTTGAAGATTATTCTGGTTACAATAACGATAGAACAATTTATGGAACAACTTTTGAAGCAAGCAAAACAGAAGGAAAAGTTGGAAATGCTTTGAGTTTTGATGGTGTTGATGATTATGTTGATGCTGGAAATAGTGTAAGCTTACAAATGGCAACAAAATTTACTATTGAAGCTTGGTTGAAGTGGCAAGGGGATGCAAATAAAAACTACTATGCAATATCAAAAGGCAAAATAGGATGGTCTGTTCCGTACAATGGTTATCAAATAAGATACAACAAATATTCAGATTCAGAGGGTTACTGGATTTTTGATGTTGCAGATAATGATACTCAAGATAGCATATCATGGAGACAGGACCCAAGTATAGCTAATAATATTTGGTATCATATTATTGCTACGTTTGATAATGGAGAAATGAAACTTTATGGAGATAATATATTAAGAAATAATAAAATATCTACAGTTACAAATGTTAATGCTACCAATCAAAATTTAAGAATAGGTATGTATAGTTATAGTGCTTCTTCTTTATATGCTTTTAATGGAATAACCGACGAAGTTAAAATTTATCCTTATGTTCTAACAGAAGAACAAATTAAAGCACATTATAATTTGGAATATAATAAGATAGTATCAGAAGAAACATCAGCAGGAGATAATTGGATGTGTCAAGTAACTCCAAATGATGCAGAAGCTGACGGAGAAACTTTAAATTCTTCAACTGCAGAAATTTATTGGGCGATTACTTTTAACGTAACAAGTGGTGAAGATGGTAGTCAGCTTAATAATTCTAATATAGAATGCAACAATTCATTTTCTATTACTGGAGCAAATTCCTCTGAGGAATTTGGATTTGAGCCTGGAAGTTACGAATGTGTATTTTCAAAATCTACATTTTTCAGTAAAACTAAAATTTTTGTTGCTGATACAGATAAGATTATTGATGTGCCCCTCTCAAAAATAGGGGCACTCACGATCGAAGAACACACTTGGTTAGAGGCAATTTATAATTGTGTCGTTTTAGGAGATTGTAGTCTATATAACTTATTGCTTGAAATGAATCAAACAGTTGGCAATATATGGGAGCATACAAAACCAACTGATGAATCTGTTATTGTTTTTGAAAATATAACAAATAAAATAGTTAATGCTACTAGTAATTTAACTATTGATTACACTTTAAATATCCCAATTAAAGCAGGTTATGTATCAGGAACTTATTTACCTGTAAGAATTGGTTATTGGTTTTTAGACGAGAATAATGAAACTTGCTATAACCAAGGGGATAAACCTGCGGGGGTTGAAGATCCTTATTGCCAGCCATTAGTTATAGAAACAATCGGACCAATGGGGGGCTCTGTAAACTTTAGTGTTAAACTACAACCAAATCTTGCTGCAGGAGATTATAGTATTAAAAGGATAATTGATATTGATCCAAATAGAGTTTGGATTAATTATGGACAAGAAACAATTGGAATGCTTACAATGGCAGAAACGATTGGCAACCCGGGAATTGGTTTAGAAAAAACAGGAGAAACGATGCCAACTACAGAGTCTAGCAGTCCAAGCAGCTCTGGAAGTAGTAATAGTGGAAGCAGTGGAGGAACAACGATAATAAAAGAAAAAGAAGTGACAAAGATTGTTCCAGAAGAGAAAACAGAGGATAAAGAAAGCAAAGGAGAAGAAACTGATGGCAGTTCAGGAATTACTGGAGGAGTGATTGGAATAAATCAAATTTCTAAATGGCAAACAGTTATTATATTAGGATTTATAACAGCATTATTGATAGTTTTTATAATATGCCAAACTATAATTAGAATAAAAAAAAAGTAATTAGTACTTTTTTTCTGTTTTTTACGACACTCCTTTTAATTTTTTTACTTTAATCTTATCTGGATTGGCAACATGATTACCAATGTACAAAAAGAAGAAAGTATTAATAAGTATTTTTCTGTTTATTCTAGCTTTGCTATCCAGCATAGATGCAGCAACTTATTTAATAGAAAGCTCTCAATGGCAACAAAATTTGACGGCGATACAATTTAGTTCTATAGCTACTGGCGATATAGATAATGATGGTAATTTAGATTTAGTTCTAAGTGGATGTACTTATTATGGACAATTTGGTTGTACAAGTTATGTCTCAAAAATCTACCTAAACAATGGCACAAGTTTAGAAGAAAGTGAACAATGGGGAAGTAATTTAACTAACATAAATTATGGTTCTCTTGCATTCGGGGATGTAGATAATGATGGTGATTTGGATTTGGCCATGAGTGGATGTAATAGTGGCGGAGGAACTTCTCAATCTTGTAATGATGGAGGGTACCAAACTTTTGTCTATATAAATAATGGCACAAGTTTAGAAGAAAGTGAACAATGGGGAAGTAATTTAACAAAATCTTGGAAAGGTTCCTTAGCATTTGGCGACATAAATAACGACGGAAAATTAGACTTGGCATTGAACGGACAAAGTAGTAATGAAAAAATTTCGAAGGTATATATAAACAATGGTACAAGTTTAGTAGAAAGTGAACAATGGGAAGAAAATTTGATTCCTGTATATGAAAGTTCCCTCACCTTCGGAGACATCGACAACGATGGCGACTTAGATTTAGCTTTATGTGGTGATGCCGGCTTGTCTGACGAGATAAGTAAGATATACATAAATAATGGCACAAGTTTAGTAGAAAATCTGGTATGGCAAGAAAATCTCCTTAATGTAGATTGGTGTTCTTTAGCTTTTGGAGATTATGACAACGATAATAATTTAGATTTAAGTTTGATAGGGCATACAACCCAAGATAATCATAGAATATATAAAAATAACTACTCTAATTTTATAGAGATACAGAATGAAGTTGATGACCTTCTTGGAATTTTTGAAGGAGGACTGGCTTTTGGAGATTATGACAATAATGGCTATTTAGATTTAGCAGCGACCGGGAACGAAGGGTACACGACTCTCTATTTATATAATCCTTCTAGTATGAATTTTATCATATATTCTCAAGATCCTGAATCCCAGCTTTTAGACCTTGAAAAAGGAAGTAACATTGAATTTTCAGACATAGACAATGACGGAGATTTAGATTTGATATTAGTGGGTTATCTTGAACCAATTGATTCTCAAGCAAAAGTCTACATCTCCAATGCTTCTCTCACAAAAAACAACACAGAGCCAGCGTCTCCAACCTCTGATTTTTCTTCAAGTTATGTAAATAATGTTTTGACATTAAGTTGGGGAAATGGAAGTGACGATGAAACAAACACTTCTGGTTTGTATTATAATTTAATGGTTGGAAATGAAACTGACAATAATACAATTGTTTCTGGTGTTTATGGTGGCTCTTCAAACCCGACTGCAGGCTATTTCGGAAACATGATGCAAAGAAAAAATATAACTTTAAATGTTCAGTTAGAAACAAATATAACATACAATTGGTATGTCCAAACAATAGATACTAGCTTAGCGAAAAGTAATTGGAGCGAAATACAAAATTTTACAACTTCTTTAGATGTGACAAAACCAGAGCTGACAATAGAAGAGCCGTCTCCTAATGCAAGTTTGCATACAACAGAGCCTTATTTTATTTTTAATGCTACAATAGCAGATGAAAATTTAACAAATGTAACTTTATATGCAGATTGGGATGGAAGTATGCAAGCAAATGAAACTAATTCTTCTGGCTTAAATGAAACTTACGTATTTGGAATAAATTTAACAGGCTATAATGATTCTCAATATAGTTGGTACATAGAAGCTTGTGATGGAGACAGCAATTGTCAAACCTCTTCATTAAGAAGTTTTTATTTAGATAGAGTTGTTCCTATTGTTAATTTAATATCCCCAAGCGAGGGAAGTAGCTGGACTTCTTCTTCAACTGTAACATTTTCTTATAATGTTACAGATACTGATATAGCTAATTGCTCTTTAATAATTGATGGAAGTATCGATCAGACTAACACTACAATTACTGAAGATATAAGCCAAGATTTTACAAAAAGCTTATCTAATGGAAATTATAGCTGGCAGATTAATTGCACAGATTATGTTAATTTTGAAAATTCTTCTGTTAGTAGAAGTCTAACAGTAAGTTATACTCCTCCAAGCGGTGGAACAACAGGAGGTGGAGGAGGAGCTCCAACATCTTTTTGGACTCAAACTTATGAGATTAATGATGAATCTTTTAAACAAGGCTATACTAAAGAATTAGCAGTTAAAAATAGATTAAAATTTTCTGTTAATAATGAAGAGCATTATGTTGGCATACTTGAATTAAATGAAACAATAGCTACAATAGAAGTGAGTAGTAAGACACGACAAGCTAATCTCTCTATTGGGCAAGAAGAAAAGTTTGAGCTTACAAATGATAACTTTTATGAGCTGTTAGTTAAACTAAATTCTATAGAAAATAACAAAGCTAATTTAACTATCAAAAGTATTTACGAAGAAATTCCAAAAGAATCTGAAAAAAAAGAAGAAAAAGCAGAAGAAGCTGAAGAGGAAAAAGAAAAGGAAAAAACAAAAGAAAAACCTAATTTAATTGGATTAGCCGAGAAAATAAAAAGAATATGGTTAGTTGTTATTATTATAATTCTTTTAGTGATTATTCTCATAAATAAATTTTTGAAAAAGATTGCTAAACACAGAGAATGGAAAAAATATACTTTAATTGGGCGAAGATGAAAATGAAAAATGAAAAAATAGAGGAGAGAAAGATGAAAAACCAAAAAATAGGGTGGGAAGAAAAAAAAGAAGTAAAATGGCAGAAGTAAAAATAGATGAAGAATTGCATAAAAGAGTAGCTAAATTTATTAAATTAGAAGAAAATAGATTTGATTTTCCTACTATTAAATCTTTTGTAGATAAAGCTGTTCTTAAGATATTAAAAGAACTGGAGGAGAAAAATGGCAGAAGTAAAAATAGATGAAGAATTGTATAAAAAGATAATTAAACTCACAAAAAAAGGAGAGAATAGATTTGACTTTCCTACTGCAAAGAGTTTTGTAGACAAAGCAGTTTTGAAAATGCTGAAAGAATTAGAAAAAAGCAAAAATTTAAAAAGTTAAAACAAATATAAACATAAAGAAAATAAAATGCTGCCAAAATACCATATTTTAATAAGCATGCTTTTTTCTTTTTCAGTTTGGTTAATTTTCCCAAATATAGGATTTTATACTTTTGCTATATTTTTTTCTTCTGTTTTCATTGATGTAGACCACTATCTTGTTTATGTAAAGAGAAAAAAAGATTTTAATTTAAAGAGAGCAGCCAACTACTTTTTGGAATTTCATAAACAATTAAAAAAATCTATTAGAAAAAGAAAAAAAGTTAAAGCTCCGCTTGTTGTTTTTCACACAATTGAATTTTTGTTGTTAGTTGCAGTATTCTCTTTATTCAGCAAGCTTGTGTTTTTCATCTTAATTGGCTTTCTTTTTCATTCTTTGCTGGATATTATAGATATTTATTTAGAATTTGGGACTTTGTCTGTAAGATATTTTTCATTAATCTCTTATCTTATTAATAAAGACAAAACAGACATAAAACAATTATGAGTGCTAATTTTTAAATACTACTCAACAATTTATTAACTCTAAATTATTATATAGAGTGCTAATTTTTAAACACTACTTAACAATTTATTAATCAATTATAATACAACTTGTAGAGTAGCTATATGTTTCTAATTATCCTTATGAATTTATTTAATAGATTATAAAACCTATAAGCACAATATTTGCTACATTATAAAACCTATAGCTTGCAGCATCTCGCGCACGCCGGCAGCAGTCTTTTTCTTAAAATTTTTCTGAATCTAACATATTTTTTTGAATTCCATATTTTCATAAATGGTTTTTCGTTTATATTTCCCATCGCAAATCTAATAGACTCGCAGGGGACAACCTCTCCACTTGGATAAATAAAGCACCCTCTATAAACAAAATAGCATTTTCTTCGCGAGTTAAACTCATTAGAATACCATTTTTTTATTTCTTCTAAACTGAGGTCGGGAGTCATTTTAAATCTTCCTTTATATTTTTTCATAAATTCAGCAATTTTTTTATAATAAACTTCTGATTTCTCTTCAATATCATATTTATAGCTGATTTCATCTATTTTCTCATCTGGAAAAAGTTTTTTCATGACTGCTTTGTTTCTTGTGGTATCCTTTTTAGTAAAAAAGGTAGGATGCCCGAATCTTATTAAATTCACATTTAATTTTTCTCCAAGCTCAACAATTTTTCCGAGTTCATCAAGATTGTTTTCGGTTATTGTCGCATGAATAATAATCTTCGTTTTTCTTTTTTTATACTTTGTAAACTCTTTTATGGAATTAATCATTTTTTCATATGCCCCTTTAACACCAACGATGGAATCATGTTTGCTTATGCCTTGTAAAGAAAAAGCAACATAATTCATTTTTAATTTTATCATTTCCTCTATTAATTTAGGGTTAAAAAGAGTTCCGTTAGTGAATATGCCGCAAGATAACCCATTAGACTTAACCATTTTTAGTATATCAATAAAATCATTTCTTAACAAAGGCTCGCCTCCAAAAAGAACTATACTTGGCTTATAAGGCTTAATTTCTTTTAAAAATTCACTTATTTTTTTTAAACTTAATTCTTTTCTGTCTTTATTTAAAAGCTCTCTTAAATTACACATGAAGCATTTTGCATTGCACCTTAAAGTCAAAAAAAGCGCAATGTTCAATGGTGCATGGCTTTTCCCATTTCTCAAAAAATAATCATAAGGAAAAAGAAATATCTCTCTAAAAGCTTGCAAGCAAGTGTATGCATTAAATTTCTTTATTGATATTAAATGTTTATCTACTGAGGTTAAAACTGACATTTTAATTAGTATCTTTATTTATTCTAAGCATTATTTAAAACTGACATTTTAATTAGTATCTTTATTTATTCTAAGCATTATTTAAAACTGACATTTTAATTAGTATCTTTATTTATTCTAAGCATTATTTAAAACTGACATTTTAATTAGTATCTTTATTT
>Ga0315274_10000888_pt1 | contig 46426 bp, 47 predicted proteins | sample YL17G02_20_MG_FD_203700 | JGI IMG/M metagenome (GOLD analysis project Ga0315274, IMG submission 203700) | Sediment microbial communities from Yellowstone Lake, YNP, Wyoming, USA - YL17G02_20 | ecosystem: Environmental > Aquatic > Freshwater > Lake > Sediment | place: USA: Wyoming | collected... | reverse complement strand
TAGAGGCTTCTCGAGGCCGCGCATATTCCGCTTCTCCAAGAAGAAATATCTTTCATCTCTTCTAACACCAGTCACGGACTATGGATTCGCTGTTTGAGCCGCGTTTTTCAGCACCCTGCTAGGCGGCAATCAACGCGATCCCCAACACGCACATTCCGACGCCAAGCCACTGGCGCGCGGCGACGCGCTGTCGGCTGATGGCGCCTGCCAGGACGACGGTGACCGCCGGGGCCATCGAGGACACCAGGGCGGCGAAGTCGAGGCGCGTCAGGTGGGCGGCGACCAGGTAGAACACGTTCCCGGCCGCGTCGAGCACTCCGGCGAGGAGTGCCCAGGGATTGCCGCGCGGGGACAGCAATGGCAGCCGGCGGGCGGCGACGACGATCAGGCCTAGCAGCGTCGCAACCGATTTGGAGATGACCAACGGAGTGAACACGGCACCGGTCGGCACCTGGGCTATGGAGACGAAGAAGCCGCCGAAGCCGACGCCGGCGATGAGACCGAGCCCAAGTCCGTGCTGCGGCCCGCCTGGAACGGGGGAAGAACCGCGGGCCACAAGCCAGATACCCGCTGTCCCCGCCAGCATGCCAGTGACCTGCATTGGGGTCGGCAGCCCCGCCAGCGCCGCGCCGATCACGACGGCCAGGATCACCCCCACGACGGCGGCCGTGGGGGCAACGACCGCCGCCTCGGCAATCGCCAGACCCTGATACAGCGCCGCCAGCCCGAAACCGCCGGCGACACCGGCCGCCGCGCTCCAGGCAATGGCCGCCCCCGCCGGCCAGGCTTCACCCCGCACCCACGCGCAGAGCAGGAGCACCGCTAGCCCGGAGAGCGAGACCAGGGCCAACACCTGGTAGGAGTCACGCCCGCGCGCGGCCCGACCGCCGACGAAATCACCGCTCCCCCAGACCAGCGCGGCGACGAGCGCGACGATGACACCCAGCGAAGTCGAGCCTCCCATGATCACCCTCAGGACGCGGTCACCCAGTGCGCATTCTACTCGGTCGGAACCGCCTGTCCCGGCCGCTGCCCGTTTCCAAGAGGCCGCCCAAGTGTCGCTGACGATCAGGTGAGCGCCTGCTCGAGGATCTCGACGTACGCGGCCGGATCCTGAAGCGCCGCCGTGTGCCCCAGCATTCCCAGGCTGAGGACCTCGGGGGGCTTTCCGAACAACGCGCCATAGGCCTGGACGTCCTTCGGACTCTGCGTTGGGTCGTTCGCGGCGGTCAGGACGACAACCCGCCCAGGCCACGCGGCGAGGGCTTGAGGATTGACCCGGCGCGAGCGGATATGGTCGGCGGCGACGGCGAAATGCGAGACCACATCCGCACGGGTCAGGTCGTTCTCCACCACGTGCTCGAGCGCCGCCTGCCACTCGTCGTGCTCACCGCCAGGGGTGCTGAGAACCTTGCCCGATCCGGCGGCGAGCATGCGCTTCATGCTTCGCTCGGGAAGCACGCGCGCCAGGGTGATCACCAATCCACCCAAGAGTCCCCACAGGGGTCCATAGTTGGCTGGACCGGTGCTGGAGAGCACCAGACGGACGACGGCCTTCGGCCTGCGCACGAGGTAGCCCTGAGCCATCAGCCCACCGTACGATTGGCCTCCAAGGGCAAAGCGATCGAGGCCCTCGGCCTGCAGGATGGCATCGAACCCGGCGGCCATCGAGTCGAACGTCATCAGCGGAGGATAGTCGGGGGCTACGACGCGGTGGCGGCGTGCCAGGCGCTCGAGAAAGGCGAAGCCGAAGGCCGCCCGCCGCAGGCCTCCGGTCATCCATACCACCGCGGGTCCCCGGCCCAGCGCGTAGTATCGCCAGCGCGTATCCTGAACGGTTAGGCCCTTCCCGTTGGCCTCGCCGAATCGCTGCATGGACTCGAGGATGGGGTTGGTCACCGTGCAGCCCTCCAGGGGGCCGAACAAGGCTATCCGCGGCCAGCGCGCTTCCCTTGACGGCGCTTGAACAACAGCGCCGACCAGTCGGCGTCGATCGAACAAATCTTGTAGTCGACCAGGCCTGCCGCCAGCCTGGCCCTGCGTACGATCGCCTGCGTCAGGTCTCCGGCGGCAGCGCTTCCACCCTTCGGCCAGGCGATCCACATCACGCTCTTACCCAGCCCCGCCGCAAGGCTGGCAATCCTGCGCTCGAGTTCGCTCGGCGAGCGCGCAAACCAGATAACGATATCCGCACTGCCTGGATAGCCCTTGCGGATGCGCACGCCGTCGGGCAGCGTGCCGAGGGTCTGAAGAAACGCCGGCAGTGGGCGAAGGAGCGCAATCTGCGTGCCGCCCCGGACACCCAGTTTGCGCACCAAGGGGCGGCCGGCACACGCGGCAAACGCCGATCCGGGAACCACCGGACGTGCCACGCGCCTGGCAACTGCCCGCTTCAGCGCGCCGGCTATCCGGTCCCAGTTCGCGAAGGTTGCATCGGGAAGGAGTTTGCGCACGCGGCGGACAGCCTCGCCCTCGCCGCCCGCGATCACGAGCGGGGTACACCGCGTGCCTGTGCGCTGCCGTAGCAGCACGGCGAGGTCCCGCCCTTGCGAGGGCGAGCGGGATAGGTCGATCACAATAGCGGCGGGCGGTGCTTTGGCGAGTGAGCGGATCAGCTCGGGAGGCGGTTGCCGTCTGGCGCTGACCACGTACCCAAGGCTGTGAAGCAGCGCCGCCCGGTCTCTGGCTTCGGTGGCATTCCAGTGGATCAGGGCGACTCGTATCATGGATCGATCTCAACGGGGCGAGTCGTGGCGCTCCTTGGGCCCGCGCTCGGGTCCGAAGGATGCCACAGAATGCGCTGTGGCGAGCTTCATCGGTCGGGTGCGCCGGGCGGCCGGCTCTGGGGGCGGAGGGGCAACCAGGCCGGGACGCGTACGGCATACTCACGCCAGCGGTTCCCGAACTCGGCTTCCAGCACGCGTTCTTCACGTCGGGCACGCACCACGAGGCCAAGCATGATGACGGCGAAGCCGAGCGTCGCCCAGGTCCGGTAGAGCAGGAGGCTGCCCCAGGCAGCCATCACCACAGCCAGGTACATGGGGTGCCGCACGATCGCATACGGTCCAGAGTCGATCAGCCGGTGCCCGGCCTGCAGCCGGACGCCGAAGCCGCTGGAGGGCGCGAACATTCGCCCCAGCGTTCGCAGGCCCCACAGGTACAGCAGGCAGCCGCCGAACAGAAGCAGACTCCCGAGGATCATCAGGAGCGCGCGCCAAGCTGCCTCCGGCCGCCATGGCAGGGACCGCCACAGCCACGCGCCGACGGCGAAGAACGCCAGCGTCGCGGCAAGCAAGATCGGGAGCCTGAGAGCAAGACGGGCCCCGGGTTCCTCCCGTCCGGCCGGGCGGCGGACCGAGCTCGCCATCGCCAGCAGAGCCAGCACCAGCGTGCCCAGGCCGGCCAGCGCCCCAAGCCAGCGCAGCCCGCTCTCCACCCATTGCAGCGTAGTGTTCATGATCGTGCCTGTTCCCGCCCACGCCTCCTTCGCGGCGTTGGCGGTCAGCGGTGCCAGGGTACCGTCACCGGTACTCCCGGCGTGGGGATGGGTGCCGAGCGATCGGCGATCGTCACGCTGTAGGTGCCTCCCGGGACGACGTCTATGGCGACCAGGCCAGTCGAACTGCATTCGGCCCCGGCGCCGCACTCGGTGGCGCCGAACTGGTAGTCGTCGGGCGCCTCGATCAGTGTGGCATAGAACACATACGTGCCCGGCGCCTCGACGGTGACGAGGATCGGCGCGGAGGTCGGCATCACCACCAGCCCGTGCGATCCCGCCGGGTAGAAGCCCTTGAAGGTCCTGCCACTCGCAACCTCTTGTGCGAAGAGCGACGCGGCGAAACCGGAACCGCCTCCGCCCATGTCAAAGGTCACGTTCACGCTGGCCCACTGCGGCGTTGGCGGGGCCGGCTGGCAGGCCGTCAAGCCAAGAACGGCGCTCAGCAGGCAACCGATGATGATCCGGTCTCGCATCCTGCCCTCCCGAGTCGAGCACTGCCCGGATCCCGGCGGCTAGCCCCCCGCACGCCCCAGGCAAGGCGGGCGAATCCCCGGGCGTCTCAACACGCGGCCAGGATCTCAGCCAAGCTGGGCACCGAGGTAGCGAACCTCGGGAAAGCCGCGCTCGAGGTCGGCCCAGAATCCATCCGCCAGGTGCTCGGGGTACACGGTCAGACCCGCCATCTCCCGCCTTTCCACCCAGCGGACCTCACGGATCATGTGTTCGTCGGGCCCTGTGCCCCGGACATTGGCCATTGTGAGCGTGCCGCCGGTCACGTCACCTAGAAAGAAGAGCTCGAGGTGGCGCGTGTGCGTGGCGGCCACACAGAACTCACGCAAGTAGACCAACTTGCCGAGGCGCACGTGCAGTCCCGTCTCTTCCGTGGTCTCGCGCCGTGCGCACTGAAGCACGGTTTCATCGGTCTCCTCGAGCCCCCCGCCAGGCGGGACCCACCACGCGGCGCTCGTCCCTGGGTCAACATGTTGGACGAGGAGCAAGCTCGAGCCGCGAGGGAGGATGACGGCTGCCCGAACACGCTGGTTCAAGGGGACCTCCGGACTCGGGCCGGTCTCAGTGATGCGATTGGGGAGGAGCAGAATCGTCGCCCTTCACTCTAGCACAGGTCATCCGACGGCGGGGTGTTGGAGTGACCTGGAGTGGGGGCCGGTTGGGGCCTCGCACCGGGTCCGCGCCACCGAAGGATCGTCCCGCCTCGCCGTGGCGATGGGCGGGGACTAGCCCGGGTCGGATGACCCCTTGCGCCGAGAGGGCCTGCGTGGGGAGGTATCGCCCTGCTGCCGGGACGTCTGTCGGTGCATGGCGGCGTCGATCGCCGCCTGGATGCGCTTCGCCCGAGTGTCTGGCCGCTTTGCAGATTCGACGGCGTAGCCGTGCATCTGGCGCTGGGAGGGCGGGAGTGCCTGGAAGGCCTCCAGAGCTCCAGGCTGCAAGGCGAGCGCGGCCCGCAGGGGTTCCGGGATCCAGGATGGATCTTGACGCTGGGTCGCAGCCTGCCATCGTCCGTCGGCCTGCGCCGCCTCGACGTGCCGCATCCCGGCGCGGGTCATCCGCCGCTGGCGGATCAGCTTCTGCACACGCGCCGTGTTGCTCTCAGACCATAGGCTGCCTGGCTTGCGCGGCGTGTAGCGCTGCAAGAAGAAGTCGGCATCGAGTGCGTGCGTGAGGCCGTCGATCCAGCCGAAGCACAACGCCTCCTGCACGCCATCCTCGTACGCCAGTCCTCGCCGGCGGGAGTCCTTCTTGACGTGTGCCACCCAGGCCTCGGCCGCGTGCGTGTGGTGGGCGCGCAGCCACGCGCGCCACGCGGATCGATCGCGGAAGAACAGGCCGGGGTGCTTGGTGCTCATGTGTCGGCCCTCCGTGCCGTGTCAGCGAGGGTTCTTGGCCTGGATGAGCTGGATGTCGAACGGCGCCGCCTCGAGGTCATCCTGAGCCGGGGGGCGGTCCGGCGCGAACCCCTGCGCCCACGCGGCCTTTGATCTCCACAGCCCGCGCCATCAGCAGGTCATGCTGGACATCGCATCCCAGCACGAACGGCTGGGTGCCGACTTCGACGAAGCCCCACGCATGGTAGAAGGAGATCGCCCGGGTGTTCCTCTCCCACACATCCAGCCAGATGACATCGCAGCCCCGTTGCTGCGCTTGCATCAGGCAGCCGCGCATCAGCGCCGCACCCACGCCGCGGCCGATCCAGGCCGTGACGGCGTACAGGCGGACAATCTCGATCCGCTGGGTGCCGGCGATGCACTCCGGGGCCGGGCCCTGCTTCATCCGCGCGTATCCGACCGTCTCCCCTCCGGCCTCGGCAATCAGGAAGACCGTGCCGGGGTCGGCCAGTTCGGTGGCCTGTTGCCGGGGGCCGAAGGCGGCGGAGGAATAGGCGGCCATGTCCTCCGGCGTGTTGTCGGGGCCGAAAGTGTCGCGGAAGGTGCGCACCCCCAGCTCGGCCAGAAGCCGGTTGTCATGCGCCGAAGCCAGCCGGAGGTGGATCGACGGAAGGGTCATCGATCAGCTGCTCTCGGGATGAGGATGCCTCAGTCGAGCCTGCGAACCGCCGGATGCAAGTAGCCCAGGAAGGCCAGGGCGATGGTGGTACATCCGCCGATGACAAACACTTGCACCGGGCCGATCTTGTCCGTCAGCACGCCAGCCAGCGCAAACCCGATCGGCATCAGGAGGAATGATCCCAGGGCGTCGATGCTCGACACGCGACCAAGCTTCTCCGCCGGCACCATCTCTTGCAGCGTGTTGGTCCAGATCAGGGCGATGCAGGAGAACGACACGCCGTAGACGAACGCCGCTCCCAGGAGCACCGCCAGGTTGGGCGCCAGCCCGTAGGCCACGATCATCAGGCCGCCGAGGACGATCGAGGCGTACATCACCGAGCCGCGGCGTCGGATGCGTTTCAGCCTCCCCAGCAGGATGGCGGCGGTGACCGAGCCGATGGAGAAAGCGGAAGCCACCAGGCCCAGCGCCTCGACCTCCAGCCCCATGACGTCGTGCAGCAGGAAGGGCAAGGCGATATTGCGCGGACCGGAATCCGTGACGTTGATGAAGGCGTAGATCAAGATGGTCACCCAAAGCCAGGGCGCCGCCAGGACCGTGGCCCACCCGTCGCGCATCTCGGCCACCGGCGAGGACCGCTGCCCGGTTACCGCCGCCGGCGGGCGGATATGCCGCAGGGGGAGCAAGCAGCCGGCCGCGACCAGGAAAAGGACAGGCTATCGAACCCGAAGGCGGTCGCCGTGCCGCCAGCGGCCACGATGATGGCGCCCAGGGGCGGCCCCGGGACGCCCGACACCTGCCACGAGAGGCTGGTGAGCGAGTTGGCGCTCGGCAGATCTTCGGCGGAGACGACCTGAGGCACCGAGGCGATGTACGCCGGGGTAACGAACGCCTCCGCCAGCCCGAAAACTACGCTGACGGCATACACGTGCCAGAGTTGCAGGCGGTCGGTGAACGCCAACAGCGTGACCAGCGCCACAACCAGCATGTTGACCGCGTCCGAGGCCAGCATGATACGGAAGCGCGGCAGCCGGTCTATAACCACGCCGCCTACCAGCAGGAAGAGCAGCATCGGGACGAGCGAGAACACCGCCAGGGCGCCCATGGCCGCGGCCGAGCCGGTTTCCTCGAGGATCCACCAGGACAGGGCGATGCGGTACAGGCTGTCCCCGAGGCGAGAGATCGTCTGCCCTCCCCACAGCAGGGCGAAGGAGCGGTTGCGGAGGGCGCGCAGAAAAGCCATAGCGGGAGATTGTAATGCCTTGCGCCGGGGCGCCGGCGGATGGGGCCGGGCCTGCGGTAGAATAGCCCAGGTGGTAGGGTTCTGTGGCCAGCCAGCATCCGAACGATGACAACTCACTCACCGCGCACCCGCCGGGGGCCGACGCCGAGGCCGTGATGCGGGCGCTGCACCGCGCCACGCTCAGCCTGTACTCCGACCTGTCCCTCGACGGCGTGCTGCAGCGCATCACGCAGGCGGCCAAAGACCTCTCGGGCGCGCGCTACGCCGCTCTCGGCGTCCCCGATTCGGCCGGAGGCCTGCAAGCCTTCATCGCCCTGGGAATGTCGGTCGAAGAGATGGCGCGCATCGAGAGCCAGCCGGTGGGCAAGGGACTGCTGGGCGAAATGCTGCGCTCCGGCCAGTCCATCCGCCTGCCGGACCTGCGCCGGCACCCGATGGCCGCCGGCTTCCCTCCCGGCCATCCGCAGATGTCCTCGTTTCTTGGCGTGCCCATCGCCGCCTACGGTAAACCGCTGGGCCAGATCTACCTGACCGACAAGAAGGGGGCCGCCGAGTTCTCGCCCGAAGATCAACGCTTGATCGAGATGCTTGCCGCACATGCCGCAGCGGCGATTGAGAACGCCTTCCTGTACAAGCAGGTGCTCAGCAGCGAGACCGAGCTCACCCAGCGCAACGAAGAGCTCGAGTTGTTCAATTCGCTGGCCACCGCTGTCAGCTCGGCCATGGAGCTCGAGCCCCTCCTGGAGAGCATGCTCGAGCGGGTCATGGGCCTGTTCGGTGCCGAAGCCGGCGAGGTCTTCGTCATGGAGGAGGACGAGAGCTTCTACCATCTGGCGGTCCACCGTGGGCGGACCGATGCCAGCTTCTGGGAGAGCGATCACTTCCGGCATGGCGAGGGTTTCGTCGGCGCTGTCGCCTCGGCTCACAAGCTGGCCTGGACGCACCAGCCTGAGATCGACCCGCTGTACCACGCCGAGGACGGCATCGGCACGCTGGCGGGCGTGCCGTTGGCGGCGCGCGGCCAGGTGGTCGGCGTGATGACGCTGGCCTTCCGCGGCCAGCGCACCATCAGTCCCCGCGAGGCCGGCCAGCTGGAAGCCATGGGCGCCGGCGTCGGCGTGGCGGTGGAAAACGCGCGCCTGTACCGGCAGGCCCGCCGGCTGGCGGTGCTCGAAGAACGCGAGCGCATCGGCATGGACCTGCACGACGGCATTATCCAGTCGATCTACGCCGTCGGGCTGACCCTGGACTACACACGCCTGCTGATGCGCGAATCGGCCGAGAAAGCCGGCGTGCGCCTGGAGCAGGCGATCGACGGCCTGAACGCCATCATCCGCGATATTCGCTCCTACATCCTCGACCTGCAGCCGAGCCGCATCTCGACCGACAACCTGGTCGAAGCCCTGACCCGCCTGGTGCGCGAGTTCAAGGCCAATACGCTGGTGGAGGCCGACCTGCAGATCGAGTCAGCGGCGCTGCTCGACCTGGGACGGGAGGAGCGCACGGCGCTGTTCCTGATCACACAGGAAGCGCTGGCCAACACTGCCAAGCATGCACAGGCCTCTCGCGTCCTCGTCAGCTTGCGGCCGGGCAGCCACGGCATCATGCTGCAGATCATCGACAACGGCCGCGGGTTCGCCGCCGAGTCCTCGGCCGGGCCGCTGGGGCATGGGTTGTCCAACATGCGCGGGCGGGCGCGCAACGTCGGCGGGAGCCTGAGCGTGGTCTCCAGCCCAGGTGAGGGGACGACCGTGACCGTAGGTCTGCCGGGACGCCGGGAGACCACGCCGGCCTCTCCCGCCTGACATTCGGACCGCACCGCGGGACGTAGGTCACTGGAGACACCGGCCGGCCGGTGCCTATACTGGGTGCACCTCCGGGGAAGAGCGGCGCACGTGGTCAGGGCACGCGTCTACATCGTTGACGAACACGACTCGGTCCGTCTGGCTCTCGCCGATCGGCTGAGTCGGGCTGCCGCGATCAAGATCCTCGGACACAGCGGCAATGCGGATGAGGCGTTGAGCGACATCCGGCGTGGCCAGCCGGACGTCGTCCTGATCGAGGTCAAGCGCAGCGATGGCCTCGGTCTGGAAGTGCTCCGCCAAGCGGCGGAGATCCCCAACCCTCCAAAGGTCCTGGTGCTCACCTCGTATCCATCCGAGTGGGAGGCGCAGGCGGCCATGCGCGCCGGTGCCCAGTCCTACCTGCTCAAGGACATCGACCCGGAGGAGCTGATCCGCCAGATCGCCGAGTTCGCCGCCGCCTGAGACGGCGGCTGCTCGCCGGCAGGGAAAAGACCAAGCCCCCGTCAGGGGACTTTGCGTTGTTGGGGGAGAGAGTGCGCGCCAGGTCAGGAGCGGAGGTCCTGGGTGCGGAAGACGAAATCGAGCCAGATGAAGGCCAGTGCGCCCATCGACAGGAACACGAGCAGCGCATTCGACAGGGCGAACTTCTCGAGCGTCGTGTCGAAAAGGCGCAGCGCGCCCAGCACGCACGCCGTCCCAAACCCCAACGACACCAGCCACACCACCACACGCCGCACGTTCATCCCGGGTCCCTCACGATGCGAGTTGATTGGTCCGAATTCTAGCGGTTGGCGGCCTGTCCGTCAAGCCGCAGCCCGACTTCCGAAGTCCGGCGGACTTCGGAAGTCGGGGAAAGCTGCTGTTGAAGCGCGCCCGGCTTTCCGTTATAGTGGGTACCCGCGGGAGGTGAGACCATGCCAATGACAGCCAAGCAGAAGCTGCTCGAGCGCCGCCGGCGCCGGGTGGGGAAACTCCGGGCGCTGAAGACCAAGTTCAAGACCACGCAGGACAGCAAGGTGCGCGAGCGGCTTCTGGTCAAGATCCGCAAACTGAACCCGTTTGAGACGGTGTCGAAGAAGTAGGTAGGACGTTGCGCTGCCGACGCGGGGCCGCCTGACCAGTTCGGTCAGGCGGCCCCGTCCCATTCCAGGGAAATCGTCCCCGGAGGCGAGCTATGTCACAGGCAAGCGCGGCCTCTCGAGCTTGGCGCGCAGCTCGGCCGCCGAGAACGGTTTGGCCAGGTAGTCGTTCGCCCCGGCTTTCCGTGCCCGTTCGATATCCTCTGGAGCAGCCTTGGCCGATACAACGATGACACGCACGTCTGCCCACTCGCGGTCCGATCGCAGGCGATGGATGAAGCTCAGGCCATCGAGATCCGGCATCATCTGGTCGGTGAGGATGACCTCCGGCTTGTCGAGACGGATCAACCTCAGCGCCTCGTGGACCCCGGAGGCGAGCAGAACGCGGTGATCGGCGGCGGTGAGGATCTCAGCGACCACTTCGCGGAACAGGGGGTCGTCGTCTACGATCAGGACGGTCGACATTCAGGCGGCGCTCCAAGGCACAATGGCCAGGTCGTCCGGCGCGACGCGGGCAACCGGTAATAGTGTAGGCGCGGCGCCTTGCTGGGGGCTTGCCGGTACGGTCCGCAATCCTACATCCGGCTTGCATTCGGCGCAGGGCGGGTTGGGGCCGCTGTACTCCTGGCTGATACAGCCGGGCTGGCGGAGCCTGGCGAATGGGGGCACGATCCATGCCGTGCCCGTGCATCGATGCCCACCCGCCACCCGTCTCAGGCCGGCACACTCTCGAGCGAATCCAGGATCTCCAGGATCTCGGCGTTCGCCGGGATGTCCTCCATGCTGTGCCCATAGTGGACGTATCGGGCTATGCCCTGGCGGTCGACGACGACCTGGGCCGGCATCCGGCCGAGCTTGAACAGATTCACTTCCTGCCCGAAGAGCTTGAGCACGGTGTGTTGAGGGTCCGGTAGCCCGATGAAGGGCAGGTTGTTTTCCTGCCAGTAGCCGGCGAAGGCCGAGGCGTCCTCGGCGCCGATGACGAGGATCTGTGCTCCCCGCCGAACGAACTCGTGATGGTCCTGGCGCAACTGCGCCATGTGCCGGCGGCAGAACGGTCAAAGGAAACCGCGGTTGAACACCAGCACCGCTGGGGACTTGCCCCGAAAATCGGACAGCCGGACCCTGTTGCCGCGGAAATCCGTCAGGCTGAAGTCCGGCGCCGGTGTGTTGATCGCGACCTTCGGCATCGATCCCTCCCCCGATGTCCGTGCCGTCCGCTCGATGTGCGTGGCACCCAATGTCCCCATGCACCCGGCGCGGGCGAAGAAGCCCGTGCCGGCAGGCGATCACTCCGGCGCTAGACCCACCCACGCTTCTTGTACAGACGGAAGCCTGCGGCCAGCGCCCGCCGGATCTGCGTCTCCAGCTTCGCATCCAGCGTCTTGACGTGGAAGCACGACTTGCCCTTGAGCAGCGCCAGCAGCTCCGGCGCGAAGATCTTCTTCATCTCCGGATTGGTATAGACCGGCATGTAGTAGAAGCCGACGTACGATTTCTGGATGATCACGGCGGCGAAGAACACCTCGGAGCGAGCCCTGCCCTCGATCACGACGTCCTTCTTCGACCACACGTCGAACCGTCGGGCGTCGTTCATCTTGGCCATGAGCGGCGGCTGGTAATCCTTGAGCATGCCTCGCAGCGTCTGGAAGATGCGCTTACTGTCGGAAGGCTGTGCGGGCATTCTGCTCCTCCGGGGAGCGACGGGTGAAGCGATTACGATTAGCTGTCACCCGGCGTTCGGGATCGTCGCCAGGAAGGACTCGACCGCCTGCAGGAAGGCCTCCGGCCACTCCTCGTGCGGGACGTGTCCGCAGGCCGGGAGGACCACCAGCTCGGCGCCGGGGATCTCGCTGGCCAAGCGGACGCTGTCGGCGGTTGGAACGATTCGGTCATCATCGCCGGTGATCACCAGGACCGGCATCTCAAGCTCGTCAAGCCTCGAGACCAGGTCCGATTCCTGGCTGGCCAGCGTCAGCTCCCACAGCGCCCGGTCCCAGTTCTCCGTTTGCAGCGGAAGCGTGTACCCGGCAATGACCTCCGGCGTGATTCTCGACGGATCGTGCCACGCCGTTTCGATCAGGTCACGTCCCCATTCGCGGATGTTGCGCACAAAGAGCGGCCCGATCCGGCGCACCTGGGGCAGCTTGAGGAACGGGCGCACCCAGCTCGGCGAGCCGTCGCCGTCATACACCGCTGGGTCGACCAGCACCAACGCCGCCACGCGCTCGGGATACTCCAGCGCGGTCAGGAGCGAGATCGTCCCGCCGGCCGAGTTGCCGACGAGCACCGCCCGCTCGATCCCCAGCTCGTCCATCAAGCCCAACGTCAGGTCGACCTGGGCCGCTTGCGTGTAGGGGCTCTCGTCGCCGGGGTACGGCGGCATCGGCCGCTCCGTCAGCCCGAACGCCGGCCGATCGAACGCGACCACGAGCCGGTCGACGGCCAGCGGTGCTAGCACCTCGCGCCATGAGAACAGGCTGGCCCCGAAGCCGTGGAGCAAGAGGAGCGGGAGCTCGCCGCTGCCGGCCTGTTGGAAGTGCAGATCGAGGCCGTTCACCTCCACAAACTGGCTGTCCGCACCGGCCAGTGCTTTCGGCGGGGAGGTGTCGCCCGCCGGTGGGATTGGGATCACTAGCGGCGCCACGATGGCTGCTGCCAGCAGGATCCCCAGTCCGGCGAGAAGAATACGAAGCCAGCGCTTCATCGTGCCGAATCCAGCATGGCCTCCAGCAGTCCGCTCGTGGCGTCGGCGGCCTGTGCCTGCTGTCCGGCGGCGGGGATCGTGGCTGTGCCGTCACCGGCCTGCAGCCCGTAGTCGCCGAACTGGGCGTGATTGCCGCCCTCGATCGCCACCCAGCGCGTGCTGGCCGGGAGCAGCGGCCGGGAGGCATCGATCTTGTCTCCGGTGGATAGCCCGTCCAGCGTGCCGTAGATCGAGGCGGTCATGAGGTCAAAGCCTGACAGATCGTCGGTCGATGCCGGGTACGCGGCCCACAGCACAAGCCCGTCGACGGCGTCGGGATGAGTATAGGCGAAGCGGGCCGCCATGGCGCCGCCCAGCGAGTGCCCGCCGATGGCCCATGCCTCGACGATCCGATCCTGTGCCATGACCTCCAGCGCGCGATCCGGCGCCACCACCGCCAGCGCCAGCGGCATTGGCACGATGACGACCCGGTACCCGTGGGAGGCGATCTCCCGCGCCAGTGGGGCGTAGGCGCGCGGATCGACATGCCCGCCCGGATAGACGATCAACCCGGCCTGCGGCGTCTCACCCACCGGCGAGAACGTCAACCACGGGTCCGTGTCGACCACGACAGCTGAGTCGCTGACCAGCGCCTGGAGCGCCACGTCGGTCGCCGCCTGCGGGGTGCTGCCCCAGATCACAAATCCGATCACGGCAGCCACGAGCAGCAGGCCAACAGCCGCCAGTAGGCGGAGCAGGATGCGCTTCATTGGGCGCCATCCGCTGGCAAGTCGACACGAATCGTTGCCCAGTCCCGCCCCTGCAGCCGGTTCATCACGTCGAAGCCGACCTTCATCGCGCCGTACTTGCGCGTGACCATCTCGTTCGCGCGTCTTGCCTCTTCAGCCTCCACCAGCCGCGCAGCGGCGTCGACCCACTCGCCTAGCGGGTTGCCCTGCGCGTCGGAAGGCACCACCCGGGCCCGGCCGTTGTTGCGCACGCGCTTGACCTTGCCCGATTCGGCGCCGGTGCGCACGTACAGCGTGGGCCCGTCCTGCACAAACCACACTGGCGTCTTCACGCCCAAGCCGGACCGCTTGAAGGTCTCCAGGTTTAGGAAGCTCCGCCGTTCGAACTGCTCTACCCGGTCACTCATCGAAGTCACTCTCCCTCAAGGGTTGGTCCATATCCGGCGTCACGGCTCATGCTCTTGCTGGACGGGCGGCGGCTTCGCCAATGCGTGGCGGAAGCGGCGCATCCGGCCGGGCGATCAGCCGACGCCATGCAAACGACACTACCCAGGCCATGAGCAGCGCGCTGAACACGCCCGGCGCCCATGCCCCCACCTGCTGCAGCAGCAGACCGCCCGCCGAAGGCGATACGACGCGCGTCAGGCTCTCGAGGGAAGCCGAGAGCCCCAACGTGCCGCCGACTTCTTCCGGGTAGACCACCTTGGTCAGCGCGCTGTTGATCACCGTGTTGAGGGTACCAGTCGCGGCAGACAGCGGGGCGAGCACGACCAGTAGCACGCCGACGGACGGGACGAAGGCCCAAGCCAGGAGCGAAGCCGACATGACGGCCGTGGAGACGAAGATGATCCAGCGCTCGGGGTAGCGGGCGGTAAGCCAGCCGACGCCGAAGCCCTGCACCACCACCGCCAGGACACCGACATATGTAAGGACATATCCGGTCGACTGGGCCGTCAGTCCCAGCCGGCTCTGCGCGTACAGGGCGAAGATGGTCTGGAACATCGACGACGCCAATCCGAAGAAGACGCGGATGTGCAGCAGCGGGCCGACCCTCGGCCGCCGCAGCGCGCCGAGCATGGCACCCAGCGTGAACGGAGGGCGTGCCTGTACCTCGAGCGCCTGGCGCCGCTCGGCGGTCAGCGACTCCGGCAGCCAGGCGAAGACAAGGATCAGGTTGACGAACGACAAGCCTGCCGCGGCGAAGGCGGGAACCGCGAAGCCGAGAACGCTTAGCGTCCCGCCGAGCGCCGGCCCGATGATGAAACCGAGGCCGAAGGCGGCGCCGATCAGCCCCAGGCCGCGCGCCCGGTTGGAGGCATCGGTCACATCGGTGATGTAGGCCTGCGCGACGGAGATATTCCCACCCGTCAGTCCATCGAGGATGCGGCTGGCGAACAAGATAGCCAGCGTGAGGGTTGAAGCCAGGCCCGCATCGGCGGGGCGCAGGCTGGCGGCCAGCATCGTGCCCAGCGAGGGCGCGAACCCGAGCATCAGGAAGCCGACGAAGGTCCCGGCCAGGCTGACGAGCAAGATGGGTCGGCGGCCGAAGCGGTCCGACAGGCGGCCGAGGATCGGTGCGCCGACGAGCTGAGCGGCCGCATACGAGGCGACCAGAAGACCGATCACCGTGGCCGAGGCGCCGAATTGCTCGGCATAGAACGGCAGCAGGGGCAGGATCAGTCCGAAGCCTAGCAGATCGACGAAGACGATGATGAAAATGGTCAGGAGCGAACGTTTCTGCATCAGAGGGAATCCTCGTTGTCTCAGGGGTTGAGGCGCACGCGCACGGGCTGCGGCGCCAACTTGCGGCCGCCTAGAAGGGCGAGCAGCGATTCGAGAAGCTTGCGGAGTTTGTCTGCCATCGGTTGCACCTCGGCGGTACGCTGCGGCCTCAGGTCGCGGGCACCGCGTCATTCTCACTTTGCGCCGCCAGCTGGCGTATGAGCCCGGAGAAGATCAGCGCATGGATCGGATACAGCCCATACCAGTACAGCAGCCCCACCAGGCCCCGTGGGGCGAAGAACGCCGTCTGGATCAAGCGCGAGCCGGTTGGCTCCTGCGGCAACGCTTCAAACTGCAGCCAGGCGCGGCCGGGGACTTTCATCTCGGCCCGCAGCCGGAGCAGGCGTCCCGGCTCGACGGCCTCGACGCGCCAGAAATCGAGTGCGTCGCCAACGCGCACCTCGACCGCATCGCGCCGGCCACGGCGCAATCCGACGCCGCCCACCAGCCGGTCGATGGCGCCGCGCAGCCGCCACAGCCAGTCGGCGTACATCCAGCCGGTCTCACCGCCCAACCGGCTGAAGGCGGCGTAGGCAGCCTCGGCCGGGACGCTCAGAGTTTGCTGCCGCCGCTCGAGGATCATCCCCTCGCGCAGCGTCAGCACCACCGCCGCCCGGTCGCCCTCGGTCGTCACCAGCGCATCCGACCAGGTGGTCTCGATCGGGCCGGCCTCCAGTTGAGCCAGCGCCTTCTCGACCGCGCTGCGGAAGTCCAGCGGCCGGATGCCGGGGAACACCTTGCGTGCGGTGTCGTCGCGCACGACGACCTCATTGCGCAGCCCCTCGATCAGGGGCCGGGCGATCCCGGCCGGGATCGGCGTCATCCAGTGCACCCAGTAGGACGAAAGGCGCGGCGTGAGCACCGGCACAGCGATCAACAGCCGGCGCAGGCCCCGAGCCGCGGCGTAGCCGCGCATCATGTCGCCATAGGTGATCACATCGGTCCCGCCGATCTCGACGATGCGACCGCGCGCGGCAGGGGTTCCGAGCGACGCCGTCAGGTACTCGAGCACATCGCCAATGGCGATCGGCTGGATGCGGGTGAAAACCCAGCGCGGGCAGATCATCACCGGCAGGCGCTCGGTCAGGTTGCGGATCATCTCGAACGACAGGCTGCCCGAACCGACGATGACCGCCGCGCGCAGCTCGGTCACCGGCACGCCCGCCTCTCGCAGCGCCTCGCCGGTCTGCTGGCGCGAGCGCAGGTGTTCGGAGAGGTCCGCCTGCGGATCGCCGAGCCCGCCCAGGTAGACGATGTGCTGAACGCCTGCCTGGCGCGCCGCCTGGCCGAAGGCCTGCGCCGCGCCGATGTCCTGCGCTGCGAAGTCGCCGTGCCCGAGCATGCTGTGCACCAGGTAGAACGCCGCGTCGACAGACTCCAGTGCCGGTCCCAGCGTCTCCGGCCGCAGCAGGTCACCCTGTGCGATCTCGACCTGCGTCAGCCACGGCCGGCCTTGAAGCCGCCCTGGGTCACGCGCCAGGACGCGCACGCGATAGCCGGCCTCGAGCAAACGCGGCACAAGCCGCCCACCGACGTAGCCCGTCGCTCCGGTGACCAGCACGCGGCGTGGCGAGGTCATCCCTGCTTCTCCTCTGTGCCGAACGGCTCCGGCTGCACGAGATCGACCTGGACGTCCAGCGTCTCCACCCTGCCGGCAACTCGTCGGAAGAGCTCGCGCAGCGAGCCGCCGAGCATCGCCAGCGGGCCCATGGCCTGCGCCGTCAGCCCGGTCTTGCCGTCGGTCGCTGCGCTCGCCAGCCAGACCGCCTTGCGCGCCGGGACCTCGGGCGGCTGCGACCACATGCGCAGTACGGTCTGAAACGCGCCGCCCAGTTGCCTGTCGTAGCCGCTGAAGGCCGTCGGCCGCAGGAGCATGTCCGTGCGAAGCATTCCGGGTGCCAGGCCGAAGATGCCCACGCCGCTAGCGGAGTACTCCTTGGCCAGCGCGCTGGTGAACGAACGCACCCAGGCCTTGCTGGCGCCGTACGGGTTCTGCTGAGGGGCGGGGGAGCGGGCACCGCGGCCGAGCACATTGATCAGCTTACCAGCCCGCCGCGGAAGGAAGTGATCCAGCGCCGCGCGGCTGCCGAAGTACACGCCCAACGCATTGGTGCGCAGGATGCGCTCGAACTCGGACGGCGCGGTGGCGAACGTCGGACCGTACGGCGCCGTCACGCCGGCGTTGTTGACCCAGACGTCGAAGCGCCCGTGCTTCTGCAGCGCGAAGGCGGCCAGCGTCTGCACCTGCGCCGCCTCACCGACATCGCAGCGCACGCCCGAGGCCTGCGCGCCGCCGGCACTCAGCTCGGCGACGGCCGCCTCGACCGCCTGCGACGAACGTCCAGAGATGACGACCGCCGCACCCTCGGCTGCGAACGCCCGGGCGATCGCCAGACCCAGCCCGCGCGTCCCGCCGGTGATGATGGCGACCTGGCCGCGAAGTGCATCGCTCATGCAGTCGCTCCTTGCTCAGCCGTGGGCCGGCGTCCGCGTACCCGCCGCGCGATCCACAGGCCCGCGCCGAACAGCGCCGCCAGTACGAAGACCGACAGGTACTCGATCAGCGGGATGCGGATGATCTCGTTCAGCTGCGCCCAGCCGCGGCTGGAGTAGACCCACAGTGCCGCGCCGGCAAAGGCACCGAAGATCACCAGCCGGGCCCAGGCCTTCAGTCCCAGCCCGTACATCTGCGTGATGACGAAGATGCCGGCGAAGCCGAAGAGGAACATCGGCCAGATGCCATTGCCCTGCATCACCGCCACCAGTGTCCCGTGCACCGCCACCGTGCCTTCCTGGACGAAGGTCCAGTACTTGTTCACGTGCACGCGGGTGAAGAACAGGCTGCCCTGCAGCAGCATCAGGAACATGTAGATGAAGCCGATCAGGTGCCCCTGCGTGGAGACCATCGGGTGGTACCAGAAGGTGTAGACCGTCGCCCAGGCGAAGAAGTAGCCGTGGTACGTGCGGGCGAAGCGGATGATCTCCTGTCGAATGGGCACCTTCTTGCCGAAGAACAACCCTCGCCGGGAGTTCTCCATCAGCAGCACCCACACGAGCAGCACGATCACCGACCCCTGCGACGAGAAGATCGACACGTCCTGCGCCAGCCCGTCATAGAACAGGTGGGTCTGGATGAAGTGCAGCAGGATGAACAGCGCGTTGACGCCCAGTGCCACGATGTTGAACTTGTGCAGCCCGCTGGTGTACGCCGGGCGCGTCTTCTGGGCATAGGCGATCAGCGCCCACAGCGCCACCTGGTGCAGCAGGTACAGCGACCACACCGACAACCTCGTCCAGACGGTCGGCTCGGGTAGCTTCCAGTAGTACCACGCGACGCCCTGGTCGGGCAGCAGCCGGATGGCGTCGAGCCGCGGGCCGGCCCAGGCGATCAGGGCCGTGAACGCCAGGCTGAAGGCGATCCCAAGCCACAGCGCTCGCGTTGCGCCTTTGGACGAGGAGACATCGGGAGCAGGCGTGTCGGCCATTCCTACCTCTGTGGAACGAAATGTTGACCTATCCTACCGCACTTGTCCATGTTTTGTCAAGGCCAGATTTTGGGTGTCTCTCGCCTCTTCCGTGGGTGCCGCGCATCCCCGCGGCCTGGGCGCGGCCGGCGCCTGATCGGCGCCAGCGCCTCGCGACCGAGTCGGGGCCGGTCGGGCGCAGCCCGACCTCGCGCCCTTCTGTAGGGGCGAAGCATGCTTCACGCTTGCAGCGCTGGAGGACGCGTCGGAAGTCCGCATGTGTAGGGGCGGGCTTCAAACTCGCCCCTGCGGCGCGCAATAGGCTCGCCCCAATACGGCGCGGCAGGGGCAAGGCATGCCGTGCCCCGACCCACAAGCGCCGCGCCCCGGAACCAAGGATCGACCCCTACCATTCCTCCAGGGGAATGGGATCCGAGCGCCGGGCGCTGGAGCAGGCGGGCCTTCCCTGCGTTGGCCTGAACCTGCCGCGGAACTCTATCCGCGCATCTGACCGTGTGGTGGATCTGTCCTCGATCGCGCCGCGAGTCGGATTCCGCTTCCGGCGCGGGCCCGCTCGGCTTGTCCCACTCCGCAATCTGGCCTACACTCGGTGGCGCTTCGCCGACCTCTGCCGACATCCAGGCCCGGTCGGCGTCCGACGCAATAGCCGGACGCACCATTCCCGGGAGCGTGCGCGCCGAAGGTGGCTCACCCCTCGTTCGCCCGCCGTCGCCGCGAAACCTTCTCTGCACGCCGCACGCTGGCGCGCTCCGGCCCTTCTGACTCTCCCGTCTCCTCCCGACCGAATCCTCCGTTGACTCCAAGCCTCGTATCTGGCCGATTTCCCGCGCCTGCGCGGCTTTCGACGCGTCGCGCGACGCGGATCACACTTGCGGAGAGAACGAGATGAACTGCTCGCGCTGTGGTTCGCCCCTGGGTAGGAACGATCGTGTGTGCCGCTCGTGCGGCGCGCCGGCACCCCGCCCATCCGGCAGGGGCTGCGCCAAGCCGGCCGGCCTCCTGATGCTCGTCGCCGGTGGATTCCTGGGGCTGGCGATCATCTTGCTCTATCTGGGACGCTACGCCTACCGGCAGATGCCGGTCGAAGCTTCGGTCAGGAACCCATCCGATCCCACAGGCGACGTGTACGCGCTCAGCCCCGATCAGCAGGCGGCGGCCGCCGAGCGCGGCTATCCGGAGGCGTTTGCTATCCTGTTCTACGAGGAACTGGACGAGAACGGCGCCGTCGTCCCCGTGCGCCATGAGGTGTGGTCCTACTACACCCAGGGCGTAGCGATCAGTTTCCTCGATGGAGGGGCGGCGGGCGAAGTGCCGCTTGACGTCAACGTGGACGAGATCGAGCCGGTCCCCTATCGGCCGGAGCAGTTCGAGGCCTTCATGTCGCTCGACGAGCTGCTCGGATCGACCGGCCTGCTGTCCTTCCTGATCGTGCCCACCGAGCCGGAGCTCGTCCTCGGCGGCCAGGTCTACCACGGCGATCAGATCACCTTCGGGATGAAGAACAACGAGCTGCTCAGCGTCGAGACGCACGCGCTGGTGCCGGAGGGATAACGTCATGTCGACGCGCCGCCTCCGTTTCGCCTGCATATTCATGTTGAGCCTGCTGCTGGCCGACACGCTGCTGGCGGCGTGTTCGGGTGGCGCCTCCGTCCGCCGGACGCGAGAGGACGCGTGGTTGCTGTCCATCGCCGGCTACTATCAGCTCACGGGTGAACAGCCGCCGACGGCGCTGGCTGGCTCGCTGAAGATGGCGCGGTTGGCCGAGGCGCATGTGCGGCCGCAGGAGTCCACAAACTCGAATGAGGTGTGGACGCTGATCGGATACTACGTCGGTCTGCGGGATCGGTATGAGCAGGAGGGGAGGGCCAAAGGCCTGTCGGACGACGAGATTGAGAAGTTGCTGGCGGGAATCAACGCCAAGATCGATGACCTGATGGCGAAGGCCAAAGCGCTGGACGCTCGCCGGGCGCGGCATCGAGGGACAGCCTGGAAGCGGTTCTTTGACGGACTGGGGCGGGGCGTGGGAAGGGCGTTCGACGTTGGGGGAAAAGTGGCCAAGTTCGTCATTGAGGATGTGCCCGGGACGGTGGTGACCTATGCGCCGGCGATCATCAAGGAACTCGCCCAGCAGTACGTGGAGAAGTTGAAGGAGACGGCCAAGGGAAGGCTGTTTGACTTGCTGGCGAAGAAGGCACCCGGGGTGGTGACGGCCTACCTGGTCTACGAGCTCGGTCGCAAGGGGTTGCAGATCGCGCGCGAGGTTGAGCGCCAGCTCGGGCGGCACGGCGGTGGAGCCGCCCAGGATGCTCCCGCAGCGTCCGAAGACGGGGCGACCTCCTCGAACGAGACGGGCGGGGCCTTCGCCCTGCCTGCCAGCGGCACGTGGGCGGCTACATGCGACTCCGGCCGAGATGACAGCGTCGAAGCGTGGTGTGAAGAACAGGGTGGACAGCTGTCCACCGATCCCGCTTTCAAGCTGACGATCGATTTCGCCTCCGGTACCTTCTCGTTCGCGGCCAAGACCGAATGCGTCGGTCCAAAGTTCACCAATAGCTCGAGCGGGTGGACCCAGAACACGACCTCCGAAGAGATCCAGGGCGGGGGGACGCTGTATGCGGATGGGTGGTTGGTAGGCACAGCCAAGGTGAAGGCGCTGTGGATCGAGGAGGGCGTCCGAGTCAAGGCTGCTGGATCCGAGAGCTACAAGGAAGGCGGCCCCACCGAGGGCACAATCCCGCTGATCGCCTACCTGGATGGCGAGGAGGACCTACGCGCCCTCGATCTGTACTTCACCTCCGGGGCTTACGGGGAGGTAGACCCGGTGAGTATCGAGTGGCTGCGGGAGATCGGCTGGGATGGAGTGGTCGATTGGCTGAAGGGGTGCGAGGCGTGCTACACCGTGTGTCGGCCGGGTGGCGAGCCGTAGCTTCCCGGCGTGGAGCCATGGTCGCCGCCTTCGATCATGGCAGTCGCTACTTCGGGGAGGGTCCGGATGTCCCTAAGGTCGCAGCGAGCAGCCTCTCTCTTCTTCCTTTCGGTGTTGCTGACCGACATGGTCCTGGCGGCGTGTTCGGGTGGCGCGTCCATCCGCCGGACGCGTGAGGACGCGTGGCTGCTGTCCATCGCCGGCTACTACCAGCTCACGGGCGAACAGCCGCCTGTGGCTCTGGCTGGCTCGCCGAAGATGGCGCGCGCCGTCGTATCCGCGCCTTCAGCCCGGTAACCAACGACGCGCAATGAGGTGTATACGCTGCTCGAGTACTACTACAAGGTGAAGGACCAGTACACGCAGGAGGCGAAGGCGAACGGCACCTCGCCGGACAGAGTGAAAGCGGCCATGGCTGAGGTCGATGCCAAGATCAAAGAGCTCGAGGACAAAGCGGAGGACCTGGAAACGCGTCGGGCGCGGCACCGGGGAACGGCGTGGAAGCGGTTCTTCGACGGCATGGGTCGCTTCGTCGGAGGCGTGTTCGAAATCGGGGGGAAGATCGTGAAGTTCGCCATCGAGGATGTGCCGACTGCCGTGGGGGAGGCCACGCCGGTCATCGTCAAGGGTCTGGCGCAAGCGTACGTGGAGAAACTGAAGGGGATGTTGAGGCGGGAGGGGGAGCAGAGAGCGTTTGAGTTTCTGGCGGAGAAGAATCCGAATCTGGCGGCGGCGTACCTGATATTCAAGACGGGGAAGGCGGGGGTGAAGATCCTGCGAGACTTCGCCAGGCTGTTCGGGCGCCACCGCCGGGGCGGCCAGGTCGCAGCGGGACCGACGGCGACAGAGCCGGCCGAGGGTGAGGACTTCCAGTTACCCACAACCGGGACGATGACGGCGACGTGTCCGTTGCCCCCTGCTGCGCAGAGCGTCCAGGCTTGGTGTCCGACGGTTGAGGGCGTGTTCACGACGAACACTCCGCTCACGGTCACCATCGACTTCGGCGCTCGCACGTTCACCTTTGGCTACAAGATCGCCTGCGAGGGCCGCAAGATCACAGACAGCCTGGGGACATGGATCCAGAACCTGTCCTCCGACGAGATGCAGGGGAGTGGGACGGTCTATGAGGACGGCTGGCTTCTGGGCGAGGGGGCGGGCCTCAACATCTGGGTCGAACAGGGAACCTGGTCGAAGGCTGGCAACGTGGTGCCGATCAACAAGGTGATCGAGAACCCTTCCGTCATTCCTGTGGCGATCCTACTCGATACCCCCGATGATAGGGTGGCCTTTGAGCTGGGTTGGGCTGCGGGCTCGGAGGGGAGCGCCGTCGGCGGGCTGTCGATCGAGCGCGCGCGGGAGCTAGGGTGGGAAAGCTTGCTGGGGTTCGCCCCGGCCTGCACGACATGCGTATCGCTCTGCGAGGTTACCTCAGGGCCGTAGCCCCTGCGCTGCGTCAGGGTGCGCCTGATGTACGGACACGTGGGGGCGGGTTTGAGATCCGCCCCTATGTCGTGCGAGGACCCACAGCGCACCAACAATGGCGTAGGGGCACGGCATGCCGTGCCGCTACCCAGATCCTGTCACGCCGGGGCCCTCGTCGAAGAGGTCACAGCATGCCTGTGGGGTCGTGTCGCCCCGGGCGCGGCGAGGCGCCGGGATGAGGGCACAGACTACACGCCCAGATCCCACAGGAAAGCGATCTCCTCGGTTTGGATGTCGCCTTCACCGAGTACGGTCGTCTGCCGGGCCGGTGTCCGCAGCGCATGGAGGAAGAGGCTACCGGCGGCGAGTGGGGTCGGAGTGGGGACTAGCCGCGAATCGCCGGGGCGCCCGCCGGAGCCGCGACGTCTGCCAGCCTAAGTGTCACCTGGCGGTAGGCGCCCAGGGCGATGGACAGGTAGGCGGCCAGGTACGCCACGTCGATTGCCCCGCTGAGAAGATTGCCGCCCACGGCATACACTTCCTTCCAAGCGGCATAGGCGAAGATCGTGTCGGAGATGGCGAACAACAGCAGCCCGATCGCGATGGGCAGCCAAGGGCGGCCGACCAATCCATCCCAAAAGACGGCCAACGACAGCGTCGCTACGAAGGCCAACGTCAGGTCGCCGACCAAATAGCCTACGCCGACGACCGCCTCGGCCCATGCACTCGGCGGGAGGCCAAGATACATCGGAGCAAGAAGTCCGACGGCGAGTCCGGCCAGAAGGAGGGAGTACACCACAACTGTCAGTATCCGCTGGCGTTTCGACAAACGCACGCCCAGGCTGCGGTGTCCGAGGACTAGGCCAAGGATCAGCGGGGCGAAGCCGATCGTCCAGATGACATCCGCAAGCGATGGGTAGGGAACCTTCTCGCCCAGCCCGATCTGAAGATACGCCCAGACGAACTCGGCGATGGCCCACATGGACATTCCGGCGCCAAGGATGAACCACACGCGCCGCTGGGTGAGGCCACGGTCGAAGCGTGCGCTGGCCATCAGAAGAAGTACCGCAGCAAGGATGGCGGCGGCGCCGTACAGGCAGTCAGAAAGAACCTCTAGGAATTGGGTCCCGCCTGGCTGCCCAACGTAGACGCCGAGGAAGGAGGCCAGGACGATCATCACTGCAACGCGTGCAGGCCATCCCCGCGGATTCATGGCTTCCCCCTCACATGTACGGGATCAGCTGGCATCGCGTATTGAGCTCCGCCAGGCTGGGTGAGAGTTGCAGGCATGTCGAACGCACCGCGGACCGCAGGAGCTGGTCGCCCAGCAGTCGGCCGGCTACCTGGCGGGCGAAGGTTGAGTAGTCCTGGTAGACCGAAAGGAGCATCCTGGAGTCGATGTCGGGCACGCGAACCTGCAGAGCGTCGAGGTTCGGCAAACCTGTAAGCGCATGCCAGGCATGCTCGCCGGCATAGGTCTCCACACGCTGGTCGAATTCACTTGCCAGGGCGCGGCCGCCCGTGCGGCTGACTGCGTCGCTCAGCGCGGCTCGCAGCGCGTTGAAGAGAAGCGTCAAGTTGGCGCATTCGGCTGCGTTCGCGGCCGGCGGCAGGGCACCGGTCTGGCGCGATAGAGGTCGGGTCATGCAGCCGTCGGCCGGGTCGTCGACGATTCCCGGCCTGTCTCCCCCCGGGGGTATGTGCACGAACCTTCAGCGTTCACGACGGTCGACGCGCACCCCTGCAGCTTCCGTGATGCTCCTGCCCCCCCCGGTGCGCGGTGTGCTTCCCATACTGTAGCACACGCCAGGTCAGGCGCTCGCTGCACGCGGAGCGGCCGGCGCAGCAAGCCTCTCGTGAGGTTTGCCGGCCGGCCGACGGACGACCGAGTCGAAGAGCCCGCGCGGGCTAGACCGGCGCCAGCGTCCCGGAGAAGATCATCCATGCCAGAAGGGTCTTCGCTGCCAGGCTGAGCACGATGTAGAACCGCTCGCCGAACAGGTAGTCCTTCCAGGGTCCGACCTTCTTGTACTGAAGCCACATGTTGAGGGCGAAGATGTTGAAGAAGACGAAGATCGTCGGGATGATGGCGTACACGAACGCCGGCGGCTTGGCGTCGCCCGAGTTGATGGCGCCCAGGAAGGCCATCAAGATCACGATCCAGGGGATGACACCGGCGATGCAGCCGTAGATGAACGCCGTCCAGTCGGTCTTGGTCGTCGTCTGGTTGTGCAGCTCCATCAGGATGCCGAACAGGTTCATGGCGGCGTTGACGCCGAAGAGCACGATCATCGTGCCCAGGTCCCAGATGCCGACCAGCATGCCGATCAGGACGATCATCAGCGACGAGCTGAGGGCGTACTCGTAGAAGCGGATCGGGTTCATGCCCTTGTCGAGATTGGCCACGTAGCGCTTGTAGCCGACCGTCGAGAGGTAGAAGTGCGCCACGGCCGAGATCAACAGGAAGGCGGCGACCGCCGGGCCGAAGCGAAGCTCATACGCCAGCTTCGGATCGGGCGTCAGCGAGAAGGTCGCCATGTCGAACTTCAGGAAGTTGGTGAAGATCGGGTAGGTGGTAGCGTTGCTCAACACGATCATCAGCACGCCCTGCACCAGGTGCAGGAAGCCCATGATCAGGTTGAAGCGCCGCAGCCCCCGGTAGACCGATTCGGGGCGCTGGGTCGTGAAAGCGGATGCAGCCGTCGTCATGTGCGTTTCTCCTTGGGCCATGCTGGCCATGCACTGGTTGAGGTCAGGCCTATCGGGCATTGCGGGGTCGGCGGTATTGACCGGCCTGGCTGACTGAGAACCGACCCCGCCGCTCGGTCGCCTGCATTCTTGACCAATCCTACCACAGATGTCCATATCTTGTCAAGATACAATCTAGGTTCTATTCGAAGTGGATCAGGCATGCGATTGCCCTGAGGCGGGGTCTTCAGCAGGCGGTCTGGGAGGGGCCGAAGCAGCGCCCCGGCGCCTGCCAGGCGCCGGGGCGGGGGGACAACGCTGTCGCGAGGGACTGTGAGCCTACGGGCTGGCGGCATCCAGCGCAGCCACTTCCTGGGGGCTGAGCCGCCACCCGATCGCACCGGCGTTCTCTTCGGCTTGTTGCGCGGTCTTGGCGCCAGGGATCGGGACGGCGCCTTTGCAGATCACCCAGTTGAGCACCACCTGCGCCGGCGTCTTGCCGCCGTGGCCGGCGCCGATCTCGCGGAGCTGGTCGACCAGCCGCCCAACCCGGTCATAGGACGGCGCGCCGAGGCGTGAGGTCCTTAGACCACGCATCGGGTTCTGGTGAGTGTACTTCCCGGTCAGCAGCCCCTGCGCCAGGGGTGAGTAGGCGATCAGCGTTACGTTCAACTCGCGGCAGGCCCCCAGCAAGCCGTTGTGTTCGGGTTGACGGTCGAGCAGGCTGAAGCGAACCTGGTTGGAGGCCAGGGGAACCCCTCGCCGCGCCAGCGCGGCATACGCCCGGCGGGTCTGCTTCACACTGAAGTTCGAGACACCAGCCGCACGGATCAGGCCCTGCTCGAACGCGTCCGCCAGGCCGTCCATCCATGTATCAACCGGAACCAGGGGGGTAGGCCAGTGGATCTGGTACAGGTCCATCCGCTCAAGCCCTAGGCGGCGAAGGCTTGCCTGCGCTGCGCCGAGGACGGCCTGCCGGCTCAGGCGCCATGGGTAGGGCAAGAACTTGCTTGCCACGAGCACGGTCCGGCCCGATTCGCGGATGAAGCGGCCCAGGTTACGCTCCGAGACGCCGAAACCATACGCTTCGGCCGTGTCGAAGAAGCTAAGGCCGCGCGCCATGCATGCCTCGAAGGCAGCCCGGATGTCGGCCTCGCCGTACGACTTCCCATATCCCCAGAACCTGGCGTCCCCCCATTGCCACACGCCCACGCCCATCTCGGGGATCTTGATCCCCGTCGCGCCCAGCGGCACCTGCTTCACGGCTCCAGTGCCAACCACGCCTCCACGCTCCATTCGATTGCGGCCAATGCCCGGCCAACTTCTACATCTTGCATCCCGGCGGCGAAGTGTAATCGATGACCGACTTCCGAAGTCGGAACGACTTCGGAAGTCGGTCGGCCTACCCCGCCACGGCATGGTCCGAGAAGTACGCCTTCCACGGTCCGCAGCCATCGATGAACGGCTGCATCAGGGCGCGCTCCGCCTGCACCGTGTGCATCAGATCGTGCCCTGCCCACTCGTGGATCAACTGCCTCAGGGTGACCCGGCCCAGCTCCGGATGCAGGGCCGTGCGGTCCAGGTCGCCCGTGCCGAGGCGCGACAGGAGCTGGAGGCTGGCGGCGCGAAGCTGCTCGAACTCCTGCGCCAACCGCGTGGCATTGATCGCTGCCACGGCCTCCGTGGCTTCCGTGCCGGGGTTGAAGGCATCGAAGTCCATCCCCTGGAGGAAGCGCTCCACGCGTACCGGGAAGATCTCCCGCTCGGCCTCCACCAGGTGGTGCAGGCACTCCGCCGCCGACCACTCGCCAGGGGCTGGCACGCGACGCATCAGCTCCGGCTCAAGCGACTCGGCCAGGGCAGTCCAGCGCGCCGGGGTGGTCCGAAGCACGGACTGTGACCACAGCATGACGTCCTGCATGGCGATTCCCTCCTTGGGTTGTCAGCCTGCTCGTCGCGGCGCTTGGCATGCGGCGGGTCGGCCGGCGGTGCGATGGTACCCCATCTTGCTTGAAGGGCTTGCGTCGGAGGCTTTGGTGAGCGGACGTCGATCCTGTCTACTCAACCGCCTTCAGCCACGCGCCGGAGCACGCGGCAGATCGCCAGTGAGATCCAGAGCGATTGATCGAGATCGCGGCCGCCCTTCAGCGCGTACAGGCGCCAGGTGCCATCGTTCTTCTGCTGGCGGGCAAACCACTCCAGAGCCTCGGCGACCTTGGGATGGCCGGCGTCGACGCCGATCTGCGTCAGGCTGTCGAGCGCAGAGAGCAGGTCGGTGAACCAGAACGGGAAGGTGACGCCGGTCCAGAACGACGGTGCGTCCCGGCCGGGATAGGTGTCCCGAGCGAACAGCCTGCCGGCCACGAAGCCGGCGGCGGTCCGCGCGGCGGACGAGCGTCGGTAGGAAGGGTGGGCGGCGAAGGCGCGCAGCACGACGCCGGTCACCATGTGGGAGGATGGCTGGCTTCGGTCCGGCGCGAGGGCCGGGCGTGACAGCGACGGCTGATGCCACCGGCCGAATCGCGTCAGCATCGGGATCGCCCAGCCGCCGTCGTCCTGGCGGATGCTGAGGAGCCAGGCGAACGCACGGCGGACCCGGGCGTCACGGCCGTACCCGGCCTTGACCAGCACTTCGAGGATCCCCGCCGTGTAGTTGGGTGTGTACTGCCGACCGTAGATGCCGCGGAAGTCGCCGGCTGTGGTCTGGCGGGTGAACATGAACTCGGCCGCCTGCTGGAGTTCGGGGAGGCGGCGCGTGGCGGCGAACTTATCGACCAGGATGCCCAGGTTCCGGTAGGTCTCGATCTGATCGTAGTCCTCGGTTGCCCGGTGATTTGGGATGCCGCCGCCGGGGTAGGGCCATGATCCGTCGGGCCGCTGGCGGCGGAGGATCCGCACCAAGTCCGGCAGAGCCCACAGCTCGCGCACCGGTCCGGGGTCCTCTTCCAGCAGGTCACGCCGGACGGCGTACGTCAGGCTCGGATTGGGGCTGGCCAGAAGCGCGGGCAGCGGGTCAAACCGCAGCCGCCGGACCCACGTGGGTCGACCCCGTTTGCGGGCTGTACCGCTGCGGCGTCGTGCGCCCGATGGTGCGCGCCCACCTTGGCTTTGGGTGGGCGACCTCATGGGGTTCCTGCCTTTCCCAGGTAGCGCGGGACGCGGCGGCAGTAGTCCCGATAGGCCTCACCGTGCACGCGCGTGAGGTGCTCCTCCTCCATCAGGACCATCGTGTGGAACAGGGCGAGGGTGGCAGCCAGCCAGCCCAGCGCGTAGACCGACGGCCAGAGACACACGACGCCCAGGATCATTCCCATACCGAAGAGCACCTGTGGATTGCGAGTCCAGCGATACGGGCCCCGGTCGAAGACGACATTGACTTCCAGGCCCGTGGACCGTTTCAAGCCGAGCCATCCCATCGACCCGAAGGACAGCAGCCCGCCGCCGGCGATCAGGAACAGGCCTACGACGCGCCCCCAGGTTGGAGTGGAGGCCGGGCAAGACCAGACGAGAGCCCAGCATGGCGGATTGAAGAGGTATGGGAAACCGAAGATCGCCAGCGCCAGCACCCACTCCAACAAACCGGTGCCCCGTCTCAGTCTTCCGAACCGGCGGTAGTCGCTGCGCACGGGCCCGCGGAAGATCGCCATGCCTGCGGCGAGCAGGACGGAGAGGAGAATGATGTACTGGATGGTCGGGGTCATGGCTTTCACCCCACCCGTGTAGCCCCGGCGGATCTGAGTGCCGACAACCCAAGTCTACGCCCGATCCGCAGGGGGAGGATATCGTCTGGAGGGGATCGATTGGCTGAAGTGAGCCGTAGCCGGGGATCCGCGACCTGTCATACATCCATCCGTTGATGAGGCGCCGGAAGGCACGCGAGTCTCCGACGCGGACGGCGCCCCGGCTTGCCGGGGCGCCGTTGGATGGGACACGGTCAAAGGCCAAGCAGCCTACGGCTCGGCTTCGATCGACGTCAGGACGGCCTTGACCACGATTCGATACCGGTACTCGCCCAGCCTGGCATCGTAGCCGCCACAGGTCACCAGCGTCACCCAGGCGCGTTCCTCATGGCGGAAGATGCTTGTATCGTTGGCCGTCACCGCTGACGTGGAGCGGACGGAGTACACGTAGCGTTGGCCGGCGTAGTGGACGATGATTGTGTCATCCCACCGCAGGGTGCTGAGGTAACGGAACGGGCCGCCCCGGCCGGAGGCCAGCGTGACATGAGAGGTGATGACGCTGTTCCCTTCCCACGTAGGGAATGCCGTGCCATTGAGGTAGCCGGCCTGCTTGCCAAGCCAGGTCACGTCCCAGCCATCCTCCGTGAGCGGAATGCCGACGATCGGCAGCTTGACGCCTAGCGCCGGGATCTCGATCCACAGGTCGCCAATATCGAGGTAGGCCGACTCGTTCGGCTGGGCGGGGAGGATCGTCGTCTGGTCAGGCGCGAAGCCGGTGGCGGGAGCCGGCTCCCCCGTGGCCGTGACGATGGTGACCAGCGCCGCGGAAGCGTTGTTGTTGGGATCGGCATCGGCCGACGTCGTTGTGACGGTGGCCGTGTTCGTGCCTCCGGGCGGCGCGCCGAGGCTGTTGACGACCGTTGTGATGGTGACGGTATAGGTCTCTCCCGGCGTCAGCGTGCCGAAGCTCACCGTCACCGTATTGCCCACGATGCTGACGGTTGCGCCGGCCGCCGGAACCGCCGTCACATTGACGATGTCCAGGAAGGCTGGGATTGGGTCGGTCAGCGTGACGCTGTCCGCGTTGGCTGTGCCGTTGTTGGTGACGACGATCGTGAATGTGACGATGTCGCCGACGACCGCCGTGGGGGGATTGCCGGTCTTGGTGACGGCGGGGTCCGAGATTGTCGCCGCCTGGGGCGTGACGGTGACCGTGTCGTCGTCGTCCTCGGTGGTCGAGGCGTTGCCCGGGACCGAGTCGCTGTCCGTCTGATCGTGGTCGATCACCTCGGCGTAGTTGTCGTAGGTGCCCGAGGCCAGGACCACCGCCTGGTAGGTCAGGTTCACGCTCGCCCCATTGGCCAGCGAGTTGATCGTCCAGGTCAGCCCGGTGGTGGACGGGTTGGCATCATTGCGGCTGTCCCCGCCGCCGATCGAGCTGGCGACGTAGGTGTAGCCGCTCGGGACGATGTCGGTGACGTCGATGTTGGTGGCCGTGCTCGGGCCGGCGTTGGCGATGACCAGCGTGAAGGTGACGGTATCGCCGACGTTGGGAGTGGCGTTCGAGATCTGCTTATCGAGCGAGACGTCGATGACCGCGGTCGGCGTGACGGTGACCGTGTCGTCGTCGTCCTCGGTGGTCGAGGCGTTGCCCGGGACCGAGTCGCTGTCCGTCTGATCGTGGTCGATCACCTCGGCGTAGTTGTCGTAGGTGCCCGAGGCCAGGACCACCGCCTGGTAGGTCAGGTTCACGCTCGCCCCATTGGCCAGCGAGGTGATTGTCCAGGTGAGCCCGGTGGTGGACGGCGCACTGTCGTTACGAGCGTCGCCGCCACCGATCGAGCTGGCGACGTAGGTGTACCCGCTCGGGACCACGTCGGTGACGTCGATGTTGGTGGCGGTGCTGGGACCACCGTTGGCGATGACCAGCGTGAAGGTGACGGTATCGCCGACGTTGGGAGTGGCGTCCGAGATCTGCTTATCGAGCGAGACGTCGATGGATTGAAACATCCCGGCGTCCCAGGTCGTGTCGCTCTCGCCCGCGAGCAGGCTTGTGACAGTCGTTAAGCCGGTTGTTGAGGCAGGATCGCTGTCAATAGTGTCATCGCCACCCTGATTCTGAGGGCTGAGGTTGTATCCACCCGGGGCGATGAATTCCAGGAAGTATTGACCAGGAGCCAGTCCGGAGAAGGAATAAGCGCCTGCCAGGGAAGTCGCTGTCGCGGCGACCGCTACGCCATCATCGCCGCCGGGTTCGGGGATGCCGTCACCATCAGCATCTCGGTAGAGATTGACCGTGACGCCGCCCAAGCCGACCTCGCCGCTATCCTGGATCCCGTCAGCGTCGAGGTCATCCCACACGTAGTCCCCGACTGCTCCCGACTGCTCGTCTACGAAATCATTGCCGCTGTCCAATTCAGCTGATGCGAGATTGACCGGCAGCCAGTTGTCCGTGGGACTGGTATTGGCCGCATCGACGGGCGACCCAGGCATATCGGCGATTGAGTCGTTGTCAGCTACGCTCTGGTAACCGGCCAGGTCGGTCTGAACCACGACGTAGACGCCCGGCGGGACACTGGCAAAGCTGTAGCTACCATCCGCTTGGGACACCACGCTGGATTGGGGCCCGGGGGTGACCGGATCGACATCGAAGGCAACGGGGGCGCCGTCCGATGCATCTCCATCGCCGTTCGGGTCGGTGTACAGTGTCAGTGTGACACTCGCAAGCGGTGCGTCGCCCACATCGTCATTGTCCGTGTCTGCCTGGACCGATCCGCGGATCGAGCCATTCGGCGTGACGGGCAGCGTGTCATCGTCGTCCTCTGTTGTGGAGCCATTGCCCGGCGTGGAATCGTTGTCCGGCTCGGTATGGTCCTGGATCTCCGCATAGTTCTCGTATACCCGGGCGCCGCTATCGTTGGCCATGACCGTGGCGTCATACGCAAGGTCTGCAAAGGCCCCGGGACCCAATGCGTTGATCGTCCAGGCCAAACCAGTTGTGGCCGGGTTCGAAGCATCCCGGCTATCACCGCCGGCGATCGTCCCCGGCACGTAGGTGTATCCATCCGGGACGACATCGGTTACATCGATGTTTCTTGCGGTGACCAGACCGGTGTTGGTGACTCTCAGGGTGAATGTGACCGTATCCCCAAGATTCGGTGTGTCATCCGTCACCTGCTTGTCCAGCTCGACATCGATCAACACGTAGTAGGGCGTGATGACGGTACCCAGGTCGAGGGCTTCGTTGTCTCCGCTCTCACTAGTTGACGGATTCTGGCCATAGGCCGCAGCAATCTGCGTGCCGTCGCAGGTGCGGATGTAAGCCCCGGTCATGTCAAAGTCGCCGTCCGGGGCGTACTGGATGTTGACATTCTCGACGGACCAGATGTCCCCTGCTTCCAGTTCATCCACGAAGCGGAAGCGGATGGTTGTGTTCGTCGATATGTAGGGCGAGATGTTGTACACCTTGGTCAGGGTGGTGGTAATCGGGCCCTCGAACTGCTCCAGTACATACCAGCTCGTGCCGCCATCCGGGGAGACTTCGGCGACGATATCGTCACCCCCATCCAGCCCAGCAGTTGAAAGGAGCTGGAAACTCAGCCTGGCGAAGATCTGCCCGCTCAGGTTCCGGCCGCGGGACACGGTGTCGCCCGCTTCCGTGCCGGCAGCGTTGCGGAGCTGTAGAACACCGCCCGCGATCCCCATCGACCCGCTGGCAGCAAGGCCGTCGTCACCGGTCTCGACCCAGGCTGCGGACCAGGGCTCCGATCCATCGTCGCGGCTGTAGGACACTGAGTTGAACGTGTCGCGAACGTTGTTCTGGGAAGTTGGATCATCATCAATGCGATAGGACGCCAGCGCCGCAGCTGCGATCGTCTGCTCGGCTCCCGCGCCGCCGGGACAGGAGATGCCTGAGCCATTGGTGTCGACATAGACGGTTGTGTTGGCCAACGGTGAGATCCATACCACACTGCGGCTGACGGAAGCTGCGAGGCTTGGACTGCCGTCGGCATCCCGGCACGTGCCTAGATGACTCTCGTTGGTGCAGCCCGGTGCCCACCCCACCAGGATCTCAGCGGAGAGCTGTTCCGCGGGAAAGAGAGACGTATCCCAATCGTAGATCTGTCCCTGGTTGCCGGCGCTCGAACTGCAGTCGGTCACCGAGAACGGAAGGAAGACTTCGAATGCGGCCGTGTAGAGGCGGATGCCCCGGTTCAGGCCAACCGTCGTGTTCGAGGCCGCCGAGGTGCCTGCCGGGACGACGAACGAGCCGTTCGCCACCGGATTGCCCAGCGTCCAACTGACCGTGATGGGGGCCGGATTCGGGTTGTACACCCAGACGTTCGTGCACAGGTCGTCCGCGTCGGTACCGACTGGGCTGTAGTAGTCATTCGACCAGTCGCCAAACGGAATGAGCGCGCTCCAGCGCATCTCGTAGGTGTCCGTGGTGTCTGAATACGCAACTGTAACCTGCACATTGCTGCCGCTGACCACCTGGATGGTGCCCCCTGCGGAGGGGGCATGGATCACCTGCTTCCCGCCCTCGGCCAAGACGTACGTGGCATCGACAATCGAATCCCCGTTCGTGTCGACGTCGATTGTTGACCCGCCCGGTCCGGCGACAACGTTGTACCGCACATCTTCAAACAGGCCTGTTGGGAAGGTTGCGCTCTCTCCGAAGGGAAACCGATACAAGTCGCCCCAGCGGTTGTATTCGAGCATCTCAACGCCGCCGGCCTGGAGCGAGCCAGGGCCGGTCGGCCACAGAGCTCGTCCAGCTGCGATCGGCGAAGTCGCCTGGAACTTGTCGCGCCCATCGAAGAAGACCTGAGCAGGATTGCGTGAGTAGGGACCGCCCGGGGCTCCCACGACCGCCACGAGGTTGTCGAGCACCACAACGTCAGCCGCCTGCAGTGTGTCATTTGCAGCTACCAGACAGGGATTCGGAGTGTTGTTCAGGCTTGGCGGACAACCGTTGCCCAGATTCCCGTCGCCGAAGACGAGATCGGCGCCTGTCCTGATATCGGCAGCAAAGCCATTCTCCCAATGGTCATAGTAGATGATGGTGCCGGTAAGTGCGATCGAAATGGAGGTCACACTGCGCACGGGGGATACGGCCGTACCTCCACCATCATTATCGCGAAAGGCTTGCAGGGCATCGTCTTCCGACATGGAGAGGTAGTAGATGGGTTCCCTGGAGGGCGCAGCCTGCGCAGCCTGGGGAATCCCCAACCCTGCAGCGACCATGCCGAACAGGACGAAGCAGGTGATCGCTGTACGGAAGGGGATGACCGGGCGCAGATTCATGCCATGCCCGAGGTGACGACTGGACGTCCCGTCCACCGTGCACCGTGGAGGAGAGCGACAAGAGAGGTCGGTCGGATTCGCCCAGCGCATGCTATGGCGCCAAGTAGCACTCGGATGGCTGCTGTGCGCCCGCCAGGCATCATGGTGGGGAGCATCCTCATGATCCGCAAGACCTATCGTGGCGAAGGGATTCGGGGGCGGCGGCAGGAGGCGTCATGGGCATGGCCCATAGCAGCCACGGCTCCGCCCTCGGGAGAAACGCAGGCGCCAGCAGCGCCGGTACTCGGGCAGGCGTCCTCACGGACTTTGGATCAGACCAGGAAGCGCCGACCGTCCGGTCGACGGCCACCAACAAGCAGAGGGTCGGACGAAGCCCGAATCGCATGGGCAACTCGCGGCAAAGCCGACCAGGCCGTCTCCGAATCCCCCGGACGGACCTAGTGGGCCGATATTCGCTCTATTGTACGCGACGTCGCAAAGTTTGACCATTGACCCGGAGGGGCTATCGTCGCCAGCGCCGACCGTAGGTGAGCCGACCATGGGCGTGCAATCAGGCTGGACATCCCAGGGCGCGGGGCGTGGGCCTACCTTGCGATCTGGTTGCAGGCTGTGCCGGAGGGGGAGTGTGCTCGCCTAGCGCTCGTGTCGAGAGCTGGAATGCCGCGCCCCGCCATACGCCGCCAGCGCCCGCTGGCGGGCGAAGGCATGGTCGACGATCGGCGCCGGATACTCCCGGCCGATGTGCACGCCGGCGGCGACCTGTGCGGCGTCGGCCATCTCCCAAGGCGCGTGGATGAACGCCGCTGGCACCCGCGCCAGCTCAGGGACCCAGCGGCGGACGTAGGTGCCGTCGGGATCGAACTTACGCCCTTGCAGCACGGGATTGAAGATGCGGAAGTACGGCGCGGCGTCGGTGCCAGTCCCGGCCGACCACTGCCAGCCGCCGTTGTTGGCCGCCGGGTCGCCGTCCACAAGCTGCTGCATGAACCAGCGCTCTCCCCAACGCCAGTCGATCAGCAGGTGCTTGACCAGGAACGAGGCGACGATCATGCGCGCCCGGTTGTGCATCCAGCCGGTGGCGGCCAACTGGCGCATGGCGGCATCGACGATCGGGTAGCCCGTGCGCCCCTCGCACCAGGCCTCGAACTCGGCGTGGTCGTTGGACCAGCGGATGCGCCGCAGGTCAGCGCGGAACGCCTGTCGGCGCACAGTGGGAAAAGCGGCCAGGATCGAGACGTAGAACTCGCGCCAGATCAGCTCGTTCAACCAGGTCTCGGCCCCTTGGCGGGCATCGGAGGATGTGGCGGTGTCCGCCGCTCGCAGCGCGGCGACGACGGCCTGGCGGGCCGAGATCATCCCGAAGCGCAGGTAGGGTGACAGACGCGACGTGCTGTCCGTGGCAGGGAAATCGCGGTCGACAACGTAGCGTCCGATCGGAGCCGCACGGCGCGCGGCGAAGGCCTGCAGTCGGCGGAGCGCCTCGTCTTCTCCAGCCGGGAATCCGGCGTGGTCCATCGGGGGATCTGGAATCGGAAGGCTGTCTAGCGTCGCCGGGATCTCGAGGCGCGCCGGGGCCGGGATCAGGTCGCGCGGCCCGGGGAGGAGCGAGGCCTTCCAGGCGCGGCTGAACGGCGTGAACACGGTGTAGGCGCCACCATCGCGGCGCAGGACGTCACCCGGTGTGTGCACAACGAGCCCGGGTGTGAGGAAGAGCGGCAGGTCTCGGGCAAGGCGCGAGTCGCGCGCGACGGCGAAGGGCGAGTAGTCTCGCTCGGCGACGATCGTCTCGGCGCCAGTCTCGCCCATTAGGCGCGCCAAGGCTTCGCCGGGGTCGCCGCTGCGTACGATCAACCGGCCGCCGCGCGCCTGCAGCGAGGCGTCCAGCACGCGCAGGCCCTCGAACAGGAAGGCCGTCCGACGAGGGCTGTTGAAAGGCGAGTTGAGCAAGCGCGGGTCGAGGATAAACGCCGGAATGACATGCGGAGCGGCCGCCAGAGCAGCCGCCAGCGCCTGGTTGTCCGACAGGCGCAGGTCACGACGCACCCACCAGATGGCCACAGATTCCGGCGGGGTCATCGGGCGGCGTCACCGGCCAGCCGCGGCACGACAACGGGCTGCTCCAGAGGACAACCCAGCGACTGCAACACCAAGTGGGCGACGCGCAAACCGCCGAGGGCTGTGGCGGCAACAGACTGCCCGGGGAAGATGCTGTCCCCGGCCAGCCAGACGTGCGGGGATAGCCGCGCCGCGAAGGAACGGAACAGGTTAGTCTGCGGGAAGCCTCCGACCCAGCCTGCCGTCCGGCGGGTGAACTTCTCGAAGGTGATGGGCGTTCCCGGTAGGACGATGTCCGCCGCCTGTCGCAGGCCGGGGAACAGGCGCTCGGTGGCCGACAGCAGCCGGTCGGTGTAGGCTGCCTCGCGAGCAGCGAATGCCGGCTCATCCTTCTCGAGCGCCCACCAGGGATCGAGGCGCGTGTGGGTGGAGAGCGTCAGCGCCCGGTGCCCGGCTGGCGCGCGTCCGGCATCCCAGGCAGGGCTGAGGGTTAGGAAGACCGAGCGGCCCTCACCGAGCGGCTCGCCGGTGAGGATCTGGTGGTGGAGCGGCATGCCATCAGGTACGACGGCGCTGTCGACGCCGGCATACACCGTGAAGGCGCCCCAGCCATCGGGCCGGGGAGGGAGGCGGCGGAGGCGGGGTGGGGCGGCTTCGCCCAGCAGCCTGGCCGCATCCCACGGTGTCAGGTTGAGGATCAACACGTCGGCCGGGTGGCTGTCCCCGCGCCGGGTATCGACGGCGACCGGCACACCCGACTGCATTCGCACGCCGACCGCCTCCTGCCGGTAGAGCACCCGCCCGCCATTCCGCCAGACCGATTCGACTAGCGTCTGCGCCAGGGCGCCCATCCCGCCTTCCACCTGCACTACACCGCGACGCGGCAGGTCGAGCGCCGCGGCGGCATACAGCGCGTTCGCGTGACCGCTTGTGGTCTGCGCCGAGATGAGCAGCTGCCCGTCGACGAATAGGCGCAGCCGGGGATCATCTTTGGGCAGATGAGATGCGGCCACGAGACCCGCGTCGAGAAGCAGGCGCGGGAGGGAGGCGCCTGCCGGCACGTCGCTTAGCCACCGGATGCTCAGGCGTGCCACGTCGACGACCTCGCTCAGTGTGGAGGGTGGCCAGGGCGGCATCCGGGCGGCTAGGTCCCATACGGCGTCGGCGGTGCGTTCCTGCCAGTCCCAGAAGCGTTCCCCGCGGGTAGAGAGGGCCAACCGCTCAGCCTTCCAGCGATCGGGGTCCGTCCAACGGCGGATCGAACTCCGGTCGGGAAGGTGAACGGTGAGCGCCAGGTCTTCGCTGCGGACTGGCCAGGCCTCGAGGCCGGCGGCCTGCGCCAGGGCGTCCATCGGGCCGCCGGGATTGAAGCCGGCGGCCAGCGTAGCTCCGGCGTCGAAGCGGTAGCCTTGATAGAAGAACGTGCCGGCGCATCCGCCGGCGTAGATGTGCGCTTCGAGGACGGTGACATCGAGCCCGGCGCGGGCGAGGACGGCCGCGGCAGAAAGCCCGCCCATCCCGCCACCGACCACGACGACATGCTTCACGCCCGCTCCAGCACGCGGCGCGTCTTCCAACCACGGAAGGCGAACAGCACAGGGAGGCCGATCCACATGGCCAGTCCGGCCGGTCCCCACAGGAGATGCAGGCGAAGGCGGGCGCGGATCGAATCGACCACGCGCGTGGTCCCGGGTCCGGTCGGCTCGAACGCATGGCGGTGAACCCACTCGGCGAACGGGCCGGCGAGCTGACGATCGGTGAACCCGGCCGGATCGGCGTCTTCGATGCGCGCCGCCCAGCGGATCGGGAGTGGGCCGAGCCAGATGCGGAAGGTCATCGTGTCCCCGGATTGCAGGACCGATGGCGCGTGCTCGAGCTGCATGGGCATGAGCGGCGGCGTCAGCGCCACGAGCGAGGCGGCGCGGGCGTGAAAGTCGCGCACCTTCGCCAGCGGTGCGCGCACTTCGAAGGACCGCGCGAAGTTCATGCGCGCAGCGCGTCCTCGAGACGCGGACGGCGGAAGCGGAATCCGAGACCGACGAGCCGCTCGGGTGGAGCTTGTTGACCATCGAGCACCAGGATGTGCTTCTCGCCCAACAGCAGGCGCAGGGCGAAGGCCGGTATGGGCAGCCACGCCGGGCGGCGAAGGACACGGCCGATGATCGCGGCGGCTTCCACATTGCGAAGCTGGTGCGGCGCGGTCAGATTGAAGATGCCATGCGCCTGGTCGTTCTCGATGGCGAAGCGGATGGCGGCGACTTCGTCATCGAGGTGGACCCAGGGGAACCACTGCTTCCCGCTGGCAAGCCGGCCGCCGGCGAACAGCCGGAAGGGCAACAGCAACAACGGAAGAATTCCGGCCTCTGGCGTCAATACGACACCCGATCGAAACACCACACGCCGCACGCCCATGGATTCGACCGGCGCCGTAGCCGCCTCCCAGTCGACACACACCCGCGCCTGGAAGCTGTCGCCGGGAGGGGCATTCTCGGACTGCGGCGCCTCGCGGCCCAGCCCGTAATAGCCGACGCCGGAGGATTGGATGACGACCTTCGGCTTGCGCGCCGCTCGTTCAACGGCCTGTACGACGGCGCGGCCGGCGTCAACCCGGCTGGCGAGGATCCGGCGCTTGCGCTCTGGTGTCCAGCGGCCGAAGAAGATCTCGAGCAGGCTGCTGCCGGCGATGTTCTCGCCGGCCAGGTTGACGATCGCATCCGCGCCGTCCGCCTGCGCGGCCCAACCATCGGCGCTCCTACCGTCCCAGCGCTCCGCCCGAACGCGGTCTGGAAGCCTGGTCGCGCGCTCGGGGGCGCGACTGAGCACGATGACCTCGTGACCGTCATCCGCCAGGTTGCGCGCCAATGCGCGGCCGATCATGCCGCTCCCGCCGGTGATGATGACACGCATCTCAGCCTCCTGCTGAACGGTTCGAGCCGTTGCGGATCAGCTGTTCCAGCCACGCGACGACCGGACGACCCTCGGATCCGATCTGGTCCTCCAGAGCGCGCGCGTAGGCGCGCAGGAATGCAGTCAGGCGTTCGGCGGGCACTTTGGCGTGGGCGATCAGCCCTTCGACCCAAGTGAGTTCGGGTGCCACCAGGTCGAGATCGCCCAGGGACAGCCCATCGGCGATCGCCTGGCCCAGGTTATCGATCCCGCTGCGCAGCTGTTCGTCGGGGATGGCGTTCGCCGGAATCTCGGCGATCAACTGCGCATCGATGCGCGCCCGGCGCGCAAGGAACAGCGGCAGCAAAGAGCTCAGGTTCGCGCCGATCGGAGGAACCTGGGCAGCAGGAGGTGGTGAGATCAGGATCATCTCGAGCATGTCGAGCGAGTCCTCCAGCCGGTCGCCCAGATAGTGCCCGGGGATTCGACGAGCAAGCGCCGGCCGCACGAGGAAGGCGGTTCCTCCAAAGGCCAGTGGGACGCCCTTCGACTGGAGCAGGTGGGCCATCGGGAGCATCTGGCTGGCGGCGTGCAGCGTCTGCGCCGCCATGACGCACAGTCGCGGCCGGACGGAGTCGAGCGTTTGCTCAAACTGCGCGTAGGGCGCGTTGGCGCCCAGGTAGGTAACCGACCAGCCGCGGCGCCGCAGCAAGAGAGTCAGCACGAGAGGCACGAAGGTGTGTTGCTCATCCGGAGGGCAGGTAACCAGGATGCGGCCGGCAAGCACCGGGTTAGGTGTGGCGCCCAGCAGGCTCTCGACGCGGCGCTGGGCCAGCTCGGAGGCGAAGTGTTCCTGATGTGGCGTGACCTCGCCTCGATACCAGCGCTCCCCGATCTCGGACAGGCCGGGGACGAGCAGGGCGAGAAGGATGCTCTCCGCGGGAAACTGCGCCAGCGCCTGGCTGAGCGCGGCCTCGGCCCTGGGTTCATCGAAGGCCATACATGCCTCGAGCCATTCGGCGCGCAGCTCCTCGAGCGCCTGCCCCGCCATCAGGACGGGCGCTCGCGGGGCGATCCCTGCGGCGGCGTATTCCGGCAATTCGGCCGGGTCTTGACCTTGCTCGGAGAGGCGGTGCCATAACTCGGCAGCGCGGCTGATTGACAGACCGGCCTGCTGGCGAGCGACGAGCCATTTAAGGATCTGGATATCGCGCTCCGAGTACAGGCGGTGACCCCCGCCGGAGCGATCCGGCGTCGGAAGGCCGTAGCGCCGTTCCCAGGCGCGCAACGTGTCGGGCTTGAGCCCGGTCTCGCGCACCACGGCCTTCAGGTTGTAGACCGGCGTGTCGTCCATCCGGCTCGCTTTCGGGAAATCGCAGTGATTTTGTCCATGATACTACAGGTGTATAGATTTTGTCTACATTTGTATCAAACCCCTGAGGGCCTCTGGGGGCACCGGATACCTATCTACAACCCTCCTTGGTGGGTTTCCCTAGATAACAGTCAATCTTGGTATTGTAGATAAAATAGACCTTGACACACATAGTTCCGTCTGTTACAGTTCGACGTATTACGACCCTGGAGCATGAGTCGTGACTCTCTCGGCGCAAATGGCGCATGACCCACATCCGGCGCTCTTCAAGGAGCTGCTGGACGGTTTTGGCGAAGGAATCGACCCGACCGGGCTCGAGCTCGTCCGGTTGATCCACATGCTGGGCAACCTGTTCGCCGGCGAGGCGGAGAACCGGGTCCTTGGCGTGGCCATGTCCGGCCCGCGCTGGCGCCTCCTGCTTCGGCTCTTTATGGAGGAGCATCATGGCCGGACGGACGGCCTGGCTCCCGGCTACCTCAGCCGCTGCCAGAACGTGAGCAAGAACACCATCAGCGTACTGCTGCGTGGGCTCGAGGACCACGGCTGGGTGGAGCGCACGCTCGATCCCGTAGACCGACGCGTGTTCCGTATCCGACTGACCCCGGCCGGCCGGGAGTTGATCCGGACCTCGGCGCCCGAGCGCATGGCGCACCTGAATACGCTGGTGGATGACATGAGCGCCGAGGAGCGCACTCAGCTCATCCGACTGCTCTCGAAACTACACCGTTCGCTGGCCGATCGCGCTGCGGCACGTCCCGCAGCCGACCACGTCCGGCCCTGACTCGCTGGAGGGTTCCGTTGAAGGTACCGTCCCGTTCCTCCGCCGCACGTCCCCGGCTCTCGATGGCTGGGCTCGGGCGCGCCATCCGCTATCTCGGCCGCTACAAACGGGCCGTGCTGTTGGCCTACACATCGCTGTTCGTATCCACCGGTGCCATGCTCATGGTCCCGCAGTTGGTGCAGAACATCATCGACTCGGTGACCAACGGGTTGATCGCCGGCAGGCTCTCGGCCGTACCAGTCGCCTTCCTGCCGCAAGCCCTCGAGCTATTGGGGTGGACGGCTGAGAAGTTCGCCCGCTACCCGGACGGGGCCGAAAGCGCCCTGCTGTGGGCCGGCGGACTGATCGTCGTTTTCGCTATCATCCGCGGCGCATTCGCCTTCTCGCAGAACTACATGTCCGAGACGCTGTCCCAGAGTGCGGCCTTCGACTTCCGCAATGAGTTGTACGCCCGCATCCAGCGCCTGTCGTTCAGCTATCACGACAAGACGCAGACCGGCCAACTGATGATCCGCGCCACCGATGACGTCGAGAAAGTGCGGCTGTTCATCGGCCAGGGACTGCTGATGGCTGCCCAGGCCCTGGTGATGTTGACGGCCACGCTGATCATCCTGACGTTCACCAACCCGCGACTGATGCTGATCGTCCTTCCCGTACTGCCGCTGGCCCTGGTGCTGTTTATGGTTTTCGGCGCCATCGCCCAGCCGCTGTTCACGCGGGTCCAGGTGAAACTCTCGGCCCTGAACACGATCCTGCAGGAGAACCTGGCCGGCATCAAGGTCGTGAAGGCCTTCGTGCGCGAGCCGGAGCAGCAGGCGCGCTTCGAGCGTTCGGCCGACGACCTGATGGGGCAGCAGATCACGGTGGCACGCCTGTTCTCGTTCCTCTTCCCGCTGGTGTTCCTGATCGCCAACCTGGGACAGGCAGCGGTGTACTACTTCGGCGGCCAGCAGATCATCCAGGGGACCCTGACCTTCGGTGAGTGGCAGAAGTTCAGCCTGTACCTGGTGTACGTGTTCTTCCCGTTGGGCATGCTGGGTATGATCATCACCCAGATGTCGCAGGCGGCCGCCTCGGCGCAGCGGGTTTTCGAGATCCTCGATACGCAGAGCGAAGTACGCGACAAGCCAGGGGCGGTGCCGCTGGGGCCCATCGAAGGGCGCGTGGCCTTCGAGCAGGTCACCTTCCGCTACTTTGGCGGAGGCGAGCCGGTGCTGGCCGATGTCGACTTCGACATCCGGCCCGGTCAGACCGTCGCCTTGCTGGGCGCCACCGGCAGCGGCAAGAGCACAATCATCAACTTGATCCCGCGCTTCTACGACCCGAGCGCCGGGCGGGTGCTGGTGGACGGCCAGGACGTGCGCGATATCCAGCTCGACTCGCTGCGTTCGCAGATCGGGATCGTGCTCCAAGACACGACGCTGTTCAGCGGGACCATCCGTGACAACATCGCCTTTGGGCGTCCGGAGGCCAACCTGGAAGATGTGGTCGAGGCAGCCAGGGCTGCAGCGGCGCACGACTTCATCCTCAGCTTCCCAGAAGGCTATGACACCAAGGTCGGCGAACGCGGCACGACGGTCAGCGGCGGGCAGAAGCAGCGCATTGCCATCGCCCGCGCCCTGCTGATGGATCCGCGCATCCTGATCCTGGACGACTCCACCAGCAGCGTGGACGTGGTGACGGAAGCGGCGATCCAGAAGGCGCTGCAGCTACTGATGCAGGGGCGGACGAGCTTCGTCATCGCCCAGCGCATCAGTACCGTGCGTACGGCCGACCTGGTCCTGGTGCTCGATCGCGGCCGTATCGCCGCCCGCGGCACGCATGACCAGCTAATGGAAGAAAGCCCGATCTACGCCGAGATCTACAGTTCGCAGCTGCTGGAGGACGCGTCGGTGGAGGCCGAAGCCTCACCCGCGATCCTGCCCGCGGCCGGGGAGAGGTGAGGCATGCACGGCCCGATGGGCGGCCCACGCCGCATGATGGAGCAGGAGACGAGCAAGCCCAAGCGCACCGGAGCCACACTGGCCCGGCTGGTGCAGTACTTCCGCCCTTACACCCTGGTGATGATCCTGGTGGCCATCCTGATTGTCGCCAGCACCTGGACGCAGGTGACGGCCCCGCAGCTGATCGGTCAGTCCGTCGACTGCTACCTGATGCCGGCGGCGGCGGAACGTCTGACGTCCGGCGGCCCGGCGAGCATGGCGTTCCTACAGGGGGGCGGTAGCGCCGGGGCGAGCACCAACTGCACGTACACGACGGTCGACCCGAACGCCACGGCGGAAGACAACATCGCGGGCCTGGGCGGGCTGATCCTGAAAGTCCTGGGCCTGTACATCGGCGGAGCCCTGGTCAGCGGGTTGATGTTCTTCCTGATGACCTGGGCGGGGCAGCGCGTCCTGCGCAGCCTGCGGGTGGAGGTCTTCCGCCACCTGCACCGCCTTTCCCTGACCTACTACGCGGAGAATGAAGCCGGCAGTGTCATGAGCCGGATCACGAACGACACCGAGACGATCGCCCAGGCGATCAGCTTCACGCTGGTCAATGTCCTGAGCGGGATGTTGCTGCTGGTCTGGATCGTGGTCAAGATGGTCCAGCTCAGCCTTCCGTACGCACTGCTGAGCATGGTCGTCCTGCCGGCGATGCTGGTGGCGACGTTCTGGTTCTCGGCCCAGGCGCGCAAGGCCTTCCGCCAGACGCGGCTCGAGATCGGGCGTGTGAACGCCGACCTGCAGGAGAGCATATCTGGCGTGCGTGAGGTGCAGGCCTTCGGCCGCGAGGAAGCCAACATCGAGTCGTTCCGCGAATCCAACGCCGCCAACCGCGACGCCAACATCCGGGCCGTCTCGTTCACCGCCGCGCTGGCACCGACGCTCGAGGCGCTGGGCTACGTGGCCATCGCCATCGTGACCGGCGCCGGCGGGCTGGCGCTGTTGCGCGGCACCGACCTGTTCGGCACGGTAATGTCGCTCGGGCTGATCGTCACCTTCCTGGCCTACGTCCAGCGCTTCAACCAGCCGATCCAGCAGATTTCGGTCATGTGGGCCAATATCCAGAGCGCCATCGCCGGGGCCGAGCGCATCTTCGGCCTGCTCGACACGCAACCGGATGTTGTCGACCGCCCAGATGCGGTGGCGATGCCGACGATCCAGGGGCGGGTGGCGTTCGACCACGTCGGGGCGTCCTACCGGCCGGGGATCCCGGTGCTGAAGGACGTCAGCTTCGAGGTGCAGCCCGGGCAGACGACGGCCATCGTCGGCCCGACCGGCGCCGGGAAGACGACGATCATCAACCTGATCCCGCGCTTCTACGATGTCGCCGAGGGGTCCGTGCGCATCGACGGCCAGGATGTGCGCCAGGTGACGCGGGCGACGCTGCGCAAGCAGATCGGCATCGTCCTGCAGGACACCTTCCTGTTCAGTGACACGGTGATCAACAACATTCGCTTCGGCCGCCCGGAGGCCTCGGATGACGAGGTGCGACAGGCGGCGGAACTGGCGCATGCCGACGAGTTCATCCGGCGCCTGCCGCAGGGCTACGAAACCGTGCTCGGCGAGCACGGGGCCGGGCTGAGCCAGGGGCAGCGCCAGCTGGTGGCCATCGCCCGGGCGGCGCTGGCCAACCCGCGCATCCTGATCCTCGACGAAGCTACCTCAAGCGTCGACACTCGCACCGAGCGCCAGATCCAGAAGGCGCTGGACCTGCTGCTCAGGGGACGGACGAGTTTCGTCATCGCCCACCGGCTGAGCACCATCCGCAACGCCGACCAGGTGCTGGTGATGCGTGACGGGCAGATCGTCGAACGTGGCCGGCACGAGGATCTGCTGGCCCGCCGCGGCGCGTACTACGAGCTCTACATGAGCCAGTTCCGCGCCGAGGACTCGGTCGAGGCGGCCGGCAATGGGCACAAGGCCGGCGGGGTGGCGGCTCTGGCGGCCAGCTAGGGACGCTTTCACGCGCTGGAAACATGAGGCCACCGCCCGATCGGCGGTGGCCTCTGCATGTACGCCCAGCATGGGCGCTGACTAGGAAGGTGGAAGTCCTTCCCGGGGGTTGATGGCACCCACCGTAGCCAAGGGCAAGGGCGTCGTCGTGAGGCGGGGTCCGGAGGAAGCCGGAGGCAAAACCGCGACCTGAGGAACACGAACCCGATACGAGGCCGTGAGCTCGGACGAGTGGGCATGTAACCACGAAGTCCAAGCCATCAAGGGGCGGAGCGGTAAATCGGGCAGGGATGCGGGGACCGCCAGCGCTCTTATCTGGGGAGACCTGTTGCCAAGCCGTTGGTAGGTGGACGGCAACCTCGGCTGAGAAGCCGGGCTGAGGCGACAGGGGTCAGCCGAGGCCATAGTACCGGTTAGGTCGCAGGTATCCACCGGGAAGGGCCGAACGGTGAATGTGCCTAGAGTGGAAAGTTCGTGGAACGAACACAGAAGGCCGCATTCCCCGGATGGGGAT